>JAEEGG010002485.1_pt1 | contig 47437 bp, 43 predicted proteins | sample 9134161 | NCBI WGS metagenome assembly JAEEGG01 (sample SAMN16246543, study PRJNA631951) | gut metagenome | biome: gut microbiome; feature: rumen; material: CR-attached | host: Bos | place: Iran: Karaj | collected 2018-10
CCGGTCTGATGGCCAGGGTCATCCAGCATGAGTATGACCATCTTGACGGTGTGCTCTTTGTGGACCGCCTGAGCGAGGAGGAGCGCAAGAAGACCCTCCGCGCCTACGAGAAGAAGAACAGAAGCAAGAGAAGAAAGTGACAGAGCCCAGACTCCTGTTTGCAGGAACACCCGAGATATCAGTGCCTCTTCTGCGCGCATTGAATGAGACCTTCAATGTGGCGGGGGTCCTGACATCCTGCGACAAGAGCGTCGGCCGCTCCAAAGCCCTGGTGCCCAGTCCTGTGAAAGCAGCGGCCCTTGAGATGAATCTTCCCGTGCTGCAGTTCGACAGTCTCAGGACAGAGGCCCGCCAGGAGGTGAAGAAGCTGGGAGCGGATACGCTTATCTCGTTTGCCTTCGGAAAGATATTCGGTCCACGCTTTCTGGATATGTTCCCGAACGGGCGTTTCAACGTCCATCCCTCAGCTCTTCCGGTGTTCCGAGGGCCGTCTCCAATACAGTTTACAATCCTGAACGGCCTGAGAGAGGCCACCATCAGCTTCCAGAACCTCGGCCTGAAGATGGACGAAGGCGATATCTGGGGAAAGCTCTCATTTGAGCTTGACGGCAAGGAGACCACTCAGAGCCTCTCAGAGACCGTCGCTGTCAAGGCAGCCGGGTTTGTCCCGGCCCTGCTCCGTGATGTGATTGACGGCAAGGTCACTTCAGCTGCCCAGGAGGGGGAGCCCAGTTACTGCACCATGATAGACCGCTCGACCGGGGTACTGGATTTCACCCTGACTGCTGCCGAGCTTCACTGCAAGATCCGTGCCTGCAACCCGTGGCCCAAGGCCTGGGCAAGGATCAACGGGACAGACATAGCCATAACCGGTGTCTGGGGTGGCTTCAAGGAGCTCTCAGAGGATGAGGGCGGTGATCTTCCTGCCCCGGGAACCGTTGTGGGAATGAGAAAGGACAGGGGAATAGGAGTCGCCTGCTGTGACAGGATCCTGTGGATAACATCCCTGCAGCTTCCTGCAAAGAAGGACCTGGATTTCAAGTCATTTGTCAACGGCAACCAATGGATCCTGAAGTCCCGTTTCGAGTGAACCGGAATGCCGTCCTGCCCATATAACAGCTATTCATCAAGTCTTCTCAGCCGCTTTGGCTACAAGGTCTTCCGTGTGGGAGTGGATGCGGGCTTCACATGTCCAAACAGGTGCGGCTCCCCCGACGGGCGCGGATGCGTCTACTGCGACAGCCATGGGGCAAGGGCAGCCTATCTGAGGTCATCTGAGAGCGCTTACCGCCATGACAGCGGATTTGAGAGCGGAATTGATACAATAGCCTATAAAGCTGAAGATTGTCTAAAAAATACTTTTACATTTGATTTGGAGGATATCAAAAAGCAGGTAGAGAGGGGAACATCTTTTATCTCAAGAAGGTATAAGACAGACCATTTCGCCCTTTATCTTCAGTCATTCTCAAACACCTTCGCACCGGTGGCCAAGCTTAAGGAGCTATATGATTATGCCTTGTCGCTCCGCAGCTGGGAGGGCTTTATAGTCTCCACACGGCCCGACTGCATCGATGATGCCAAGCTGGACCTCCTGGCTTCATACAAGGACGTCTGCGGTTCAGTGTGCGTGGAGCTGGGACTTCAGAGCGGAAGCGATGAGATACTCAGGGCAATGAGGCGCGGTCATGATGTCTCCTGTTTCCTGAATGCCGCAGAGGCCGTCAGGAATCATGGCCTTGAGCTATGCGTGCACGTGCTAACCGGTTTCCCGGGAGAAGGGAAGACGGAGCTGGACATGACGATTGACGTGGTGAACAAGGTCCATCCTGATGCGATCAAGATCCACAACCTGAACATCGCGGCGGGAACAGAGGTTTACGAGCGTTTCCTGGAAGGCGAGGTCACTGCACCTTGTCTGACAAGGCATGTTGAGAACACTGTTTATTTTCTGAGGAGAATACCTTACGATATTGTTGTGGAGAGGCTCATATGCGAGACTCCGAACCACAGGCTTGCAAGCCCGCGCCTTTTCCCAGACAAGAACCGCTTCTTGCGCCTTCTGGAAAGGACAATGGCCGAGCGTGGCGCAAGACAGGGGGATCTGTGCTGAAGGCAGTAAGGATAATCTCATTCTTCCTCGCGATCATCTGCATGGGAGTGATCATCTATTTCTCATTCTCCTCTAAGGTCGAGATCCCGGAGTTCCTGTCCGGCAAGTTCAAGATCGGCCATTGCCTGGCATATGTGGCCTTCAGCTTCTTCCTCTTCATATGCTTCTCTGATGTAAATCCACACAGGTTTTTCCTGTGGAACATCCTGCCGATGATATCATCATTTCTGCTTGCGTCTTTGTTCGGATACGCAATTGAGCTCTGCCAGCCGTATTTCGGCCGTCATTTTGCGTTCACCGACATGTTCAGTGATGCCGTGGGGGCATTTGCAGGGACTGTAATGGGTTTCTTTTGTGTACTTTTGCTGTGCACCATTGAAAGAAAGAGGACCAGCAGTTAATATTCATGTAACTGAAAGTTAGGAGACTGTCATGCTCAAGAGAATTCTTGCCGTCCTGCTTGTGGCGGTGCTTTCATTCGGATTGCTTTTCGCGGAGACTCCATCTGCAACGGAAAACAAGGTCCCTCAGACCCTGGCTGAGAAATTCAGCTATGCGCTTGGTGTCCTTTGTGCCTCGAATTACGGTACGGACAGCGCCATGACGTATTTCTCATATTACCAGTACTACAACTTCCCCGAGATAGACCAGTATTTCGGCGCCATGGGCATTTACGACCTGGTAAACGGCTCATTGCTCTACAGCTATGACGAGCTTAACGGTTTCCTTGCTGATTATCCTGAGGAGTATGAGGCACGCCTTCAGAAGCTGGCTGCGGACAACCTGAAGGCCGCAGAGGACTTCCTTGCCCAGAACAAGAAGAAAAGCGGGATCCAGACCACTGCATCAGGGCTCCAGTACCAGGTGATCAAGAAGGGCAACGGTGCACTCGCAAAGGCCACCGACAGCGTTGAGCTAGACTATGAGCTCAAGCTTCTGGACGGGACCGTAGTGGACAGCTCATATGCGCGTGGAGAGCATTCCACATTCCCGATGGGATCTGTGATCCAGGGCTTCAAGGAAGGCGTCATGCTCATGCCGATGGGATCCCACTACATATTCTACATCCATCCGGATCTCGGCTACGGTGACAGGCAGACAGGAAACATGGGTCCGAACTCACTTCTGATCTTTGAGGTCGAGACTTATTCAATAGCAAATTAAAGACAGGGAGAACATAAAATGGATATCAAGAACAAAGGACTTCTCAAGATGATTCTCACTGGAATTGTCATTCTTGCAGTTGGAATCATTGTCATCAATCACACTGGCTCATTCCTTAAGATCGTCATGATCGCAGCCGGAATCGGAGCTTTCGTCGACGGCCTTTACACACTCAACGGCATGAAGAAATGGAAATACACCGAGACCACCAAGAACCTGGCCATGATCAAGGGTATCGAGTCTATGGCAATCGGTGTGGCCGCTGTCCTGATCGCGATCTTCGCAGCTGATGCAGCCCTGACTGTGATGGTCTATATCTTTGCAATCGGCCTTGTTTTCTCCGCAGTTGTCGCATTCCAGAACGCCGCTACTGCCAAGAAGTTTGAGATTGCAGATATGAGGACCCATTTCCTGGTTGAGGGAGTCATCACATCGCTGATTGCAGTCCTGCTTTTCTTCAAGCCTGTTGATACCCTGGTCAAGGTCGTGCAGATCCTGGCGATTGTCTTCATCGTCGCAGGTGGAATCATGATTGTCGTGGCAGCCATTGCCATGTTCAAGAAGCCTGAGACCGTTGAGGTCGTGGTTGAGGCAGAGCCCGTGGACGACAAGAAGAAGGACTGAGCCTTATCAATTGTTCAAAAAAAGAGAGCAGAAGCCGTCTGACTTCTGCTCTTTTTTTGTCTTGTTTATGCCTTGGATGGCATGCGGTCAATAATGCGCGTATCCGGCCTTGACGTACCTGTCTGTGATCTCCTTAACATAGCCGTTGTATCTTGCACACTCATCAGGATCATTGGAAACGACCTCCCAGCGGCACATGGCTTCCTCGCTTCTGGAGATCCTCTGTGCAACCTGAACCCATTTCTTTCCGTCCAGTGAGTAGTCCGCGCTGAATGTCTTTGGCAGGTTGAACCTCATAAGGCAGGCATCCAGGTCGCTTCCGTCGTCCATGTCCTTGATGATCGTGGCTCCGAGTGAGCGCATCTTAGCCTCAACCTCGTCCATGAGAAGCGGCATCTTCTCCGGTGCCGCCTCGCAGTGCAGGGGCCACTCGCGCTCACGGAAGAGCGAGGTCTGCAGCCTGTATGCCCTCTCATATGCCGCAGGATCCTCCTTGTAGCATCTGGCACTCAGAAGTGCGATGAAAAGGGTGGACTCTATTGCAGCGAATCCCTTCGACAGGTCATCCGGGTCATAGGGGTAGTTCATGTAGTAGTGGGCGCTCTCTTCCTCTGCGGTGAAGTATCCTTCGGCACAGTGCTCGCGCAGTTTCTCCTTGATGAAGGAGTGGCCGTTTCTTATGATGTGCACCTTGACCCCGCTCTTGGCGATCTCGCACAGTGAGATGGGGATTGCCTTGACATCCGCATAGACATCCATCTTCTGGCCCTTATAGATGTCTATCATCTTCTTGACTATGATCGACATGTTAAGGCCCGGGACAATCTGCTCGCCGTTGGGGGCCATCAGGTCAACCCTGTCACCGTCACCGTCAAAGCAGAATCCGAAATCATAGCTTCCTTCCCTCATGGCCGCCCTTGCTGGTGCGATCGAGGGCTCGATGATCGGGTTCGGGTCTCCCTGCCTGAAGAAACCGTCCGGAACGACGTTCCTGCAGTCAATGTCTGCTCCGGCCCTCTGGAATGCAATGGCCATCTCTGAGCCTGCTGAGCCGTTGAGGAACTCAAGCATGATCTTTGTGCCCTTGAGGCTGCCTTCCTTGACTCCTGAGAGCCTCATGCAGTAGCTGATGTAATCATCGAGATGGTTGATCACGGTCATCCTGCCGTGCCTGTCGCCATCGACCTTCGCGTCTGCGATGTAGAGCTCCTTGATTTTGGCTATGCCGTCATCAGGGCCGCATCCGTATGCGATGGGAGCCACATCAGGTCCCACAAGCTTGAGTCCGACGTATTCTGCCGGGTTATGTGAGGCCGTGACCATGATTCCGGCGCTGTCGCGGTGCTGCATGCAGGTGTAGTAGAACTGGCATGTCGAGATTGGAAGCGGGTTGATCAGGACATCGACTCCCGCCTTCCTGAACATGTCCGCAAGTCCCTCCGCCAGCTCAGGGACATAGAGCCTGGCGTCTCTTCCTATGATGACTGACTTTGCCTTGACCGAGTCACGGATGTAGAGCGCAACTGCATTGTACAGCCGTCTCTTATGCTCTTCCGTCAGGGCCTTGTACCTGGTCCTGATGTCATACTGCTTGAACATCGTCAGATTGAGATTCTCCATAATGCCTTCCTTTTGTTTAGTGCTTTGTTTAATTCTAAGGTCTTAGCAGAGGTTTGTGAACTGAAAAAAACCAAAAAAACTACGGCGATTCGGTTTCGGGATCAGATGACCCCGATCTCCCTGTAATAGCGCTGTGCCCCGTCATGGAGCGGAAGCCCCGCGATGTCTCTCACCGCATTCTCCGCAGTCAGGTTCCTCAGGTTTCCCTGGGCCTCTCCCAGCTCCGCCATGTTCTCCCAGAGGGTCTTTGTAAGCATATAGACCGTCTCCTCATCAAGGCTTGCGGAGCAGAAGAGCACCATCTTGATTGCCGTGGTCCTGATGTCTTGATTCTGGTTCGGATAGGTTCCGGCGGGAATAGTGTAGGTGACATACCAGGGGAATTCCGACTTGAGCGCGCTTATTGTGGTCTCATCGATGTCCAGCAGCCTGCATCCTGATGAGAGCGCCTGGCTTACCGCCGCAGCCGGAGTTCCGCTCATGATCCATGCTCCGTCAATCTGGCCGTTTCTCAACAGCTCTGCAGAATCCGAGAAAGAAATGTACTCCGCGCGGATGTCATCCGGATATGAGAGTCCTGCGGCTGTGAAATGATTCTTGCATTCTCCCTCAACGCTTGAGCCCGATGCGGCAACGGCGAAGTGCTTGCCCCTGACATCTGCTAGAGTCTTTATCCCGCTTCTCTCCGTGACCACGACCTGGTTCGGATTCAGGTACAGGCCCGCGATCACCCTGAGATCCGGATTGGCCATGCCTTCGAAGCTGTCGGTCCCGTTGAAGCTCTGCCAGCAGTTTGAGCTGATGGCGATCGAGACCTGACTCTCTCCATCTGCGATCTGGTTCAGGTTGTCTATTCCGCCTGCAGACGCCTGGCTGGAGGCCCTGACAAACGGAATCTGCGTGTTCCACATGTTTGTGATTGCGGCCCCTACGGAATACAGGGCACCGGAAGCTCCGGCAGTGGGGAAGCGGATGATCACCTTGGGGTGTCCGTCAGGCTCCTGAGCCTCCCTTGATCCGCCTGCGAACAGGCATGCAGTTACTGTTATTAGAATTACACAAAATGCAAGAATCTTTCTCATGATGCATCCACATTACATCAATCTTGCTTTTATTTCTACCGATTCTCTCCAGCCGTTTAGGGCTGCGGCTTTCGGCCTCTGATGACCTGCTCCGCAATCAGGATTGCTGATGCACACAGCCCTGCAACATCAGTGACTGTTCCCGGATAAAGAAGAAGCAGGGCAGCTGCGATGAAAAGAATCCTCTCAATCCAGTGCTCCCTGACAGCGAACCATCCTTCCAGTCCGCCTGCGAGCATCACTGTCCCCGCTGATGCAGTGATGGCCGCCATAACGGTCGTGAATGCTGCTCCCTCCTGCGCCAGCGGCAGCAGCACGGGATTGGCGAGGAAGAAGAGGGGGACGATGAATCCTGCAAGAGCAAGCCTCACAGCTATCAGGCCTGTTTTTGTCTGGTCTGCATCCGCTATTCCCGCCGCAACGTAACAGCTTATGGCCACAGGCGGGGTGATATTGGACAGGCAGGCATAGATGAGGCAGAACATGTGTGCCGCAAGAGGCACCGCACCGGCCTTCAGCAGAACCGGAACCGCGACAGCCTGGACAATCACATAAGCGGCAATCCCGGGGACTCCCATTCCGAGTATCACCGAGATCAGCATCACGAGAAGACCCACGATATAGATGTTGCTCCCCGTGAATCCGTTCAGGATCATATACCCCAGATTCAGGCCAAGGCTTGTCAGCGTCACCGTCCCGATTATCACTCCGATCAGAAGACAAGACACTCCGACTGTGACCGCACCCTTTGCCCCTTCGACGCATGCGGCCACAATCCTGTCCCACGTCATACGGGTGTCCTTCCTGATCCAGGACGATGCCACCGTGACCGGTATTGCCACAGTTGCTGCATAAAGCGGGCTTTTGCCTATAACCATCACTGTGATGAGCACGACAAGCGGAATCATCAGGTGCCATCCATTTCTCAGCACCTCTTTTGCCGACGGGATATTTTCTTCACGTACTCCCGAGAGACCAAGCTTCCTTGCCTCGAAGTGGACCGACATCATAAGGCCAAGATAATACAGGAATGCCGGGACCAGGGCGGCTGCGATCACAACGGAGTACCTTACATCCAGGAACTCCGCCATGATGAATCCTGCGGCTCCCATCACAGGCGGGCAGAACTGGCCACCTGTTGATGCGGTTGCCTCCACAGCTGCGGCAAACTCCTTCTTATAGCCGGTGCGCTTCATCATCGGTATTGTGATTGTTCCTGTGGTGGCGACATTAGCTACCGCAGAGCCGTTCACCATTCCCAGCAGCGCACTTGCGATTACTGCAACCTTGGCAGGTCCTCCAGGTGTCTTTCCGACAAGAGTCAGGGAAAGGTCATTGATGAACCTTGTGAACCCGCTGTGCTTGAGAAATGCACCGAACACCACAAAAAGGAAGATATAGGTCGCCGAGACGCCTGCTCCTGTTCCCAGAATACCCTGAGTGCCCCAGAACTGAGTTATCAGAACCCTCTTGAATGTGAACCCGTTATGTCCAAGATAACCGCCGATGAATCTCCCGAAGTAGTTATATGCCAGGAATATCGCCGCAAGTATGGCAAGGTTCCTGGATGTCCTTCTGCCTGCCTCAAATACCACCATTATCCCTATGACAGCGATGACCATCTGGAATGTGTCTATCCTTCCGCCTGAGCGAGCTATCTCCGTGTATTTGAGGATCAGGAAGCCGAAGGCAAAGAATGCCATTGCGATAAGGATGATGTCCGCTGCCTGAGGGTGCTTGAGATCCTGATTCTGTTTTTTGACCGGCGGGTACAGCAGAAAAGTGAACATGAGGAGGAACAGGCAGTGGATGGCCCTGAGGTTGATTGCGGAGATTATTCCGAACGTGGAGAACCACAGCTGGAAAATCACCCAGATCACCATCAGCACTGTTATTACGGTTTTTGTTTTACCAGTGTAAGCACGCATCTCCTGTCTTCCTCGGGACAGTGTCCAGTTTACCGTCAGAGTAACGGGGAATTCAATCCTTCAAGTTTTTTTGGTTTTTTTCTGTTGTTCTGAAATATTTCCTGCACTTTTTTCGTATATAAGGGCATGCAGTACGAAAGAAAAACCATTGATTTCAGATCGATCAAAGAGATGCCGCGTGAGGACAGACCCAGGGAACGTCTTCACAGGCTTGGACCAAAAGGGGTGTCAGACATTGAGCTTGTATGCGCCATGCTCGGTTCAGGCAGTCACGGAAGACCTGTCCAGGATCTTGCAGAGGATATCCTGCACCTGATTGACAGCGGGAAGGTCAGCCCTGAGGACCTTCAGGAAGTCCAGGGTCTTGGCCCGGCAAAGGTCGCAAGCATCTGCGCGGGACTGGAGCTGGGAAGGCGCATGTCCTCAACCAGGCTCAGGTCCTGCAAGGATCCCGCATCCGTATTTGATCTTGTCAGGCATTACGGGGACAGGGTGCAGGAGCACTTCCTGGTTGTGATGCTCAACGGCGCCCACGAGCTCATGGGTGTGAACCTCGTGACCATAGGGCTGGTGAACAGGACGCTTGTCCATCCCCGCGAGGTCTTCTCGGATCCCATCAGGATGCGGGCAACGGCGATCATACTCGCCCACAACCACCCCTCAGGCAACCTCGAACCCAGCCCTGATGACCTGGAGGTGACCCTGAGGCTGAAGAAGGCGGGCCTGCTCCTTGGAATAGAGGTCCTGGACCACATCATCTTCTCCTCCGAGGATTACAGGTCTATGGCTGAGACTGGGGAGATGCTATGAGACATTGAAAACAGGCGGAAAATGACTTTTCCTCTTTTTCCGCCTATAAATTGAAAACCTTTATTGAGAACACTAGGCGAGAAAATGAGAAAGTGTGTTTTCCGCCTATGAATTTGCTTGTTTTCCGTCTTTTTGAGAGTGGAAAGAAGGCGAAAAAGCGTAAAACTTTATTTCCCGCCTATTTTTCAGCTGCCATTAATCTGAAAAAGCCATTTTTCGTAGGCGGAAAATGGAGAATTGAGAAATCTCGCCTACATGTTTGAAAAGGAGGGTGAAAATGATCATCGATGAACTGAAAAGGGACCTGGAATATTACGAGAAACTGTCAAAGGAGATAAGCTGCAGCATCAAGAAGTACCCCGCAGGACTATTGAAGGTTGATGTCAAACATGGAAGGAAAGGTGCTTCCTATGTTTACCATGTGAGGGCAAAAGGGGAGAAGACTGGGCTTTACCTTAAGAAAAGACAGGATAAAATCGTGAAGGCTCTTGCCCAGAAAGAATACTTGCTAAAACTGCAGAGAGTTTTGGAACACGGAATTAGAGCAATAAAGCGGTTCCTGTCAGCATATTATCCTGATGCATTGAAAAAGGTTTACGAGAATATGCCCAAGGGGAAAAAGGAGCTGGTTGTTCCATATCAGTATCCGGATAAGGAATATGCTGAATTATGGCAGGCAAAAAAATATGAGGGTGGATTATTCGATGAGAATGATCCTGAGATTTATACTAAACGGGGTGAGAGGGTTCGGTCTAAATCGGAACAGATCATTGCTGATAGGCTTAAGGATGCAGGAATACCTTACAGATATGAGTTCCCTTTCGTCTATGAGGGGAATAAGGTAATCCACACTGATTTCACGGTATTGAACAGAAAAACCAGGGCTGAATACAGATGGGAGCATTTCGGCAGGATGGATGATCCAAAGTACAGGAAGACTTTTTTCTGGAAACAATCACTATACGCACAATACGGGTACATGCCTGGCATAAACATCATCTACACCTTCGAGGACAAAGATAATCCTTTGGACACAAGATATGTGGACAGGCTGATAAAGAAGTTCTTCCTCTAGCAGAGGGCTCTTTGAAGGCGGTCAAGCCCGTCGAGGAGAAGGGTGCGAGGGCAGGCGATGTTCATCCTGAGGAAGCTCTTGCCGGGTTCTCCGTACTGTGCGCCGTTTGAGAGGAACAGTCCTGACTTGCTGCGGATCTCATTCGCGAACTTCTTTGAGTCGGACGTGATGGCCGAGCAGTCCAGCCACAGCAGGTAAGTTGCCTGAGAGGGGACAATGTGCAGTGAGGGGATGTTCTTTCTGACATACTCAAGCACTATCTGCTTGTTCTCAAAAAGATATGACCTGAGCTCATCGAGCCAAGGCCCGCCATGGTTGTAGGCGGCAACTGTGGCGGCCACAGAGAATGCATTGGGCTCATTTACGTTGTCTGTGCCCAAAGCTGTCCTGATCTTCTGGCAGAGCTCCGGGTTGGCGGCCATGGCTGCCGCGCTCTGGATGCCGGCGATGTTGAATGTCTTTGTCGGGGCAATGGCTGTGATGCTGTTCATCCTGCAGTGCTCGGAGACAGAGGCGAATGGGACATAAGACACGCCGGGGTCAGTGATGTCGCAATGGATCTCGTCGGAGAGGACCAGAACGTTGTGCTTGAGGCAAAGCTCACCCACAGCCGCAAGAGTCTCCTTGTCCCATATCTTGCCGACCGGATTGTGCGGGTTGCAGAGGAACATCATGGTTGTCTTGGGATCAGAGAGCTTTTTCTCAAGGTCATCAAGGTCCATGCTGTATTCTCCGTTCCTGTAGACAAGAGGGGACTCAATGACGTTTCTTCCGTTGGAAGTCACGGAATTGAAGAACATGTTGTAAACGGGTGTCTGGATGAGGACGTTGTCTCCGGGAGCGGTGAACTTGCGCACTGCGCTGGAGAGCACGGGGATGACACCAGTGCAGAATGACAGCCAGGAGGGATCAATCTCAAAGTCATGGCGGCTCTTCCACCAGAACACATAGGAGGCTGCCCATTCATCGGGGAGGATCGAATAACCGAATATGCCGTTGTCCAAGCGTCTCTGGATTGCCTGAAGGATCTCAGGGGCTGCCTTGAAGTCCATGTCCGCGACCCACATCGGAAGCTCGCCTTCCTTCAGCAGGTCCCATTTGACTGATGTCGTGTTGCGTCTGTCTGTAACTGTGTCAAAATCGTATTTCATAATAGGTCCAGCGGGAATCGAACCCGCATCTCATCCTCCGGAGGGATACGCCTTATCCATTGGGCTATGGACCCGGTGCCGCTGAAGTGGCTTCCAAGAATTATATAATCCTTTTAAGAGGTTGGGGCAAGCTATTTGAAGGCAGTTGAAAAAGCGTTGGGTTTAGTGGATAATCGTACAAGTAAACATTTATAATCAGATACAGGAGAATATATATGAAACCTTCATTGTTGGTACTTGCCGCGGGTCTCGGTTCACGTTACGGAGGAGTCAAGCAGATTGATCCGGTCGGAACACATGGAGAGGCTCTTCTTGACTACAGCGTGTTCGATGCAAAGTGCAGCGGATACGGTAAGGTCGTCTTCATCATCAGGCCGGACATCGAGAAGGACTTCCGCGAGAGACTCTTTGACAGGATCGCAAGGAACATGGATGCCGAATATGTGTTCCAGACCCATGAGTCGCTTCTCACCGCAGACCAGATCAAGGCCTCCGAGGGCAGGACAAAGCCATGGGGAACCGTCCATGCGCTTCTGTGCGCCAAGGATGTGATCAAGACCCCGTTCACAGTCATCAACGCCGATGACTTCTACGGACGCGAGGCATACGGGATACTCGGTGATTATCTGAGCACCCTGGAGAACGACAGCACCGAGCATGCCATGGTCGGTTATCTTCTGAAGAACACCATGAGCCCGATGGGCAGCGTCTCACGCGGTGTCTGCCAGGTCAAGGACGGCCTGCTGCAGGGAATGAGGGAGAACACCAAGATCGAGTACGAGGGGGACAGAATAGTCTCACACCTTCCTGAGGGCGATGTATACCTGACAGGAGACGAGTGGGTGTCCATGAATTTCTTCGGTTTCACTCCGAAGGCTTTCGAGTACATGACAGAATACTTTGACAGGTTCATGAAGGCCAACGCAAGCGAGCCCAAGGCTGAAGTGCTTCTTCCGAACTGCGCCGGAGAGATGGTGCAGAAGGGGATTGGAACGCTCAAGGTGTTCTCGACAAATGAGAAATGGTTCGGAATGACATACAAGGAGGACAGGGACACCGTCAAGGAGAACCTTGCCCTCAAGACAAAGCAGGGTGTCTATCCGGAGAGACTCTGGGAGAAATAAGATGAAGAAGATTGCCTCTGTACTGCTTCTGGCTCTTTTCACTATGGCCTGTGCCATGGCTCTTGAGGGCCTTGTCACCTGGACATGGTTCGAGAACGACCCTGATGTTGAGTTCTTCCGCTATCAGGTTGACGGTGAGGACGATGACAACTGGACTGTCGTTGACTGGTCTGTCAACGAGGTCACATATGAGCTGGATGTCTCAGTCATCCATACCCTTTATCTCCAGCAGTCCTATGACGGGGTGATCTGGAGTGAGAGCAGCATGACTGACTCCGAGATCTTCCTGCCTGAGGAGGAGACGGAGGAGCCTGTCGAGGAAGAGGTCACACCGGAGCAGCAGCCTGAGCAGCAGCCCGAGCAGGCCGCAGAGGAGGTCGTTGATATCTCAGGTCTTGAGGATGGATTGGAGTCCGCTGAGGAGAAAAAGGAAGTCTACAAACCGCTCAGGGACATTGATCTTGGTTTCAGCTACATGAACTTCATCCCGGATACAAAGGGGCCGAAGTCCGTTGGAATCTTTGCCTCTTACTCGCATACGTTCGGGAAGGCCGGGATCTTTGATTTCGGAGTAAAGGCCAATCTTTCGCTCTATACAACCAAGGCACTATTCACTGACCCTTCCAGCACGCAGCTTCACTCATACCTGAATGCGCTGGCAATGCTGACCACCAGGGTTGGCAACTGTGACATCTACGGGGCGATTGGTCCTGATCTGGGATTCCGTTTCGTCAAGGAGAACTCGGTCCATTTCGGCATAGCTGCTGAGGTGGGAGTCAGGTATCACAGGTTCAAGACCGTGGCATTCGGATTGTCGCTGACGGACCACCAGTATCTGGCTCCGCTATCTAAGCGGTTCAACTGGATGGACCTCAAGCTGTTTGTGACCAAGTCATTCTGATTCTTATTCACTTTTTCCATGTTTTGAGATAAAAATATAACTGTAACCTATTGGGAGGGATTATGGCTGAAAAGAAAGGTTTTTTTGGTGAATTCAAGGCATTCATCTCACGCGGTAATGTCGTTGACATGGCAATCGGTATCATCATCGGCGGTCTGTTCACCGCTATCGTCAATTCCTTTGTCAAGGATATCCTCAATCCGATTCTCGGACTCCTTGTCGGCGGAACAGATTTCGGCGAGCTGAAGGTCGTTCTCAGGGCAGCTACCGAGACAACCGAGGAGCTGGCAATCCGCTACGGTAACCTGATCCAGAACATCATCCAGTTCATCCTGACAGCACTTGTGCTCTTCTGCATCGTGCGTGCCATCAACAGGATGAAGGAGAAGGCCGAGGCAGAGGCTGCTGCAGCCAAGAAGGCCGAGGAAGAGAAGTAAGTTCTCATCAGATTGAAGATGAAAGGCTGACGCAATTATTGCGCAGCCTTTTTCTTTGCATAAGGGAAGGCAAGGCATGGGTCTTAATGCTGTAGAGATAGAGAAGAAGATTCATTTCGAGAGGTTCTTCTTCTGCATGGTCGGTGGAGTTATCTATGCGGTGGGCGTGAACATGTTCATTGTCCCGTTCAACCTCTATTCCGGAGGCATTGTGGGTATCGCGCAGCTCATAAGAACGCTGCTTGCGGACTACATCCACCTCGATTTCGGCTCCAAGGATGTGGCAGGTATCATCTTCTATGCCATCAACGTGCCTATTCTCCTTTATGCCTTCCCGCGTCTTGAGAAGCTGTTCTTCCTCAAGACGATCGTGGCCGTGACATCGCTTACGCTGGCGATGTCATTCATCCCCACCACAATGGTGGTCAACGACTGTCTGGCATCGACCATCGTGGGTGCGTTCATATCCGGTGCGGGAATAGGCCTGGTTCTCAGGAACTCGGGCTCCACCGGAGGCATGGACGTGATTGGCATGCTGATCTCAAAGGCCCACGGCAACATCAGCGTCGGGCGTGTGAATCTCACCGTGAACCTTGTCCTGTACGCGATCTGTCTGTTCCTGTTCGATGTCCAGATTGTCGTCTATTCTGTCATCTTCGCCGTGGTCCATGCGTTCGCGATCGACAGGTTCCACTCGCAGAACATCAACGTGGAGGCCAAGATCATCACGAAGGTCGATCCCTCACTGATAGAGAAGGTTGTCTTCACGGAGATGGGCAGGGGAGTGACCGAGCTTCAGTCCGTGGGAGCTTACACCCAGGAGAGCGAGCACATCCTCTACATTCTGATCTCTAAGTACGAGGTCCATCAGCTGAGGAACATAGTGCGCAAATATGACAAAAACGCCTTCATCGTTTTCAATGAAGGCGTCTGGGTCGAGGGCAATTACCTCAAGAAGTTCTGATCTCAGCTCTCAAGGCCTTTCCTGACGATTCTTCTCGCAGGTTTTCTGGGAACCTCAATCACACGTGCCTTCTCTTTCTTGTGCCTGATCAGATAGCAGCGGTGGATCTTGCTGTTGCGGGCAAAGTCATCTCCGATCGTGCTCTCCGTGATATCCTCGATCTCGAAATCCTCGTAAAGCTCCCCGAACATCTTGAAGCGGGTGAAGTTGGTTGAGAAGATCAGCGTCCCGTTGCCTGCGAGGTGCCTCATGCATGATCTTATGAGGTAACCGTGGTCTCTCTGGACATCGAATGTGTCTCTGCCCTTGCTGTTGGAGAAGGTCGGAGGATCGCAGAAAATCAGGTCGAACAGGTCATGGTTCTCCCTGAGGAAGGACAGGCAGTCATCCCTGTAGAAGAAGTGGTTCATGGTGTTGAAGCCGTTGATCTGCATGTTCTTCTCTGCCCAGTCGAGGTAGTTGGAACTGGCATCGACGCTGACTGTGGACAGCGCTCCGCCTGCTGCAGCATGGACAGTGGCGCTTGCAGTGTAGCAGAACAGGTTCAGGAACCTCTTGTCCTTGCTCATGGTCTCAATGAGCTTTCTCACCGGCCTGTGGTCAAGGAAAAGGCCTGTGTCCAGGTAGTCGCTGAAGTTCACAAGGAACTTGTGGCCGTTCTCGTTGACCACGAAGAAGTTGGAGGACTTGCTCTTGCGGTTGTACTGGCTTGCGCCTTTCTGGATCTCGCGCTTCTTGACGAAGATGTTGTCCAGGTCGATTCCGGTTGTCCTCTCGGTGGCGAGAATCAGTTCCTCCAGTCTTCTGGAGGCATCCTCGGGATCGATTGACGCAGGTGCAGCATATTCCTGAAGGCTGATCCACTTGCCCTCGTAGATGTCAATGGCCGCGCTGTATTCTGGCATGTCGGCATCGTACAGGCGGTAGCAGGTCACGCCTTGCTTCTCCATCTCCTTTCCGATTGAGGCCATGTTCTTCTTGAGCCTGTTGGCGGCCATCTGGGCTCCGGATGAGAGCGGGGTGGCAAGGCGCTCGGCCCTGCGTGCCTTGGCGCGCTCGATCATCTGCTCGCGCTCCTCCTTGCTGAAGACGTAGTAGTGGGCGGCCTGGCATTCGATTCCGCCGTTCATCAGGGCATTGGTCCTGTTCGGCTTCATGTCGATGAAGCCCAGAAGCTCGCTGTTGCCGCAGAGGATGCACACAGACCAGCCGCAGAACACATTGTAGATTATGCTTCCGATGGACGTGTAAAGCCTCCTGATTGCGGCAGAGCCGCTGTCAAGGCGAACCCCATATGGCGGGTCGGTCACTATGAAGCCTTTCTCTGAAGGAACATCAGCTTCCTCTGTCTTTGTGAAATCCCTTATCTCGAACGAGACAAGATCCTGGACTCCGGCGGCCTTTGCGTTCTTCTTTGAGATCTCAATGGCATACTTGTCGATGTCCCATCCGACAATCTTGCAGCTGTTTTCCACTCTCTTTGCCGCAGCTTCGTCCACTATTTTCTGCCAGATGTCATCATTGTGGATGGGCAGCCTCAGAAAGGCGAAGCTCTCTGTCTTCAGCAGTCCCGGTGCGGTGTTGGTAGCCATGAGGGCCGCCTCTATGCAGATGGTGCCGCTTCCGCAGAATGGATCAAGGAGGGTGGGCGCCTCGGGTCTCTCGGAGTCTGACTCTGAACCCTCCAGGTAGTTTCGGAGGTTCCTGTACCAGTCGCTCCTGTACAGCAGTGTGGCGGCCATGAACTCACCCATCACAGCCTGTGTCTGGGCCTTGCGGTAGCCGCGGTGCGACAGGTCACGCCCGCCGAAATCGACATACCAGCTGACAAGGTTCCTGTTCACATGAAGGTGGAATACAATGTCCGGATCATCGCGGTCCACATCCGGTCTCTGGCCGTTGAAGTTGCTTCTGATCCTCTCGACTATGGCGTCCTTGAGCCTCAGGGAGGCGAAGTGGCTGTTCCTGATCCAGCGGCAGTCGGTTACTGTCTCCGTGATGGCGAATGTCTTATCCGGGTCAAGCCAGTTCTCCCAGGGGAGCTTCATCGAGTACTCGAAGAGATCATCGGTGGACTCAAGCTTGTCGAACCTGTGGACCAGAACCAGAAGCCTTGTGGCACATCTTGTCCACATGCAGAAGCGGTATGCTGTCTCGAGGTCAGCGGAGAACTCGACTCCGCCTGAGCTTGTGTGTATCTTGGTTGCTCCTGCTTCCCTGACTTCTCTCTCGACGAGGTCGTTCTGGTTTGCTGATGCTGCTGCGAAGAAAATCATGTGCTACTCCTTGTGACTTCCTTGGCCGAACAGGGCCTTGATCTCTGCCTCGCTGAAGCTGTACTTCGTGCCGCAGTTGAGGCACTCGAGCTCAAGCGGGAACTTCCCGTCCTTTATGATTCCTTCCTTCTCGTCCTGCGGGAGCTGTGAGAGGAATGTGCTGAAATGGTCGCGTGAGCAGGGACATGAGAACCCCAGTGGCTCCGTGCCCAAGTCCTGGATGCCGAAGTCCGCGAAGTTTGCGGTGATGTAATCCAGGACAGAGACCCCGGCCGCGATTGCCTTGGCCATGGAGGGAAGTGAGCTGCTCTTCTCCTGAAGCTTGTCCAGGACCTCATCGCTGCATCCGGGAAGGGCCTGCAAGAAAAGACCCGCCGCACCGTTCACGTTGCCCTTTTTGTCGAAGTTGACGCCGAGGCTGAACATGGTCGGTGTCTGCTCGCTCTCGTTGTAGTAGAGCGCAAGGTCCCTTGCCAGGTCCCCGTACTGCATCATGGTCTGGCCGGTGAACGGGGTGCGGCTGCCTTCCAGGAGCTTTGTGACGCTGATGAACCCCGGCCCGTAAAGAAGGGACAGGTCCTTGCTCTCAAGAGGTCTCTCAACTGATATCGGATTGTTCTTGATGAAGCCTCTGACGGCTCCGCATGCCCATGACTCGACATAGATTCCACCGATGGGGCCGCCGCACTCGACATTCAGCTGTATGCGGTCATTGCCCTTCACAGAGGAGGCCATGAGCCCGGCTGCTATATAAGCCTGACCCAGTATGTATGTCTCAAGCATACCGAGATTGAAATTGGCCCGCATCTGATTCACCATTGTGGTTCCGCCCAAGCCTGTCAGGCGGATCTGGCCATCAGCGAGCAAAACTACTTGCCTGCCATCCTCAGGAATCCCGTCCAGGTGACGGAGGAGATCCTGGTCTTCAATTGTCTTCTTAATCATGTCGGCAATAGATTAGTGTAAGAAATTGTTTTGTTCAAGTTATTAAGATATAATATGCCGCATGAGAACCCCCAAGGTCCTGGAAGAGGCACAGAAGACAATCAAGCGCAGATGGAAGTTCATCGAGGGCAAGGAGCGTCCGATTGTTTACATCGGACTTTTCCTGGGCTTCATCCTGTCCGTGTTCTTCATCTACCTCATCTACGACGGGATTACCGAGAGCTACATGCTCCAGATGAAGTTCGACTCCGAGAAGTCGTTCAACTCCATCTACATGGCACTGGCAGACAGCTCCTCCAAGGCCCTTTCCGTGATGGAGGATGAGGGTGTTGCGGGAATAGGGGTCTACTCCTCCAGCGGACAGGCCTTCCAGCGTCTGGGCGATGTCCCCGTGACCCTTCCGCTCTCGAAGCTGGCGCAGGGCCGCAAGAGCGGGCAGGACTCGACACTGGGTATCTACATCCTGGACGATGACAGCAACCAGATCGAGTACTTCAGGCTCTCCCGCCTGAATGTTGTGCTTGAGACAGGATCGCTTTTCCCTGTCAACAGCCAGGGACCTCAGGGCCCGGGTAGCATGCAGAGCCAGGGGAACCCGTTCTATGATGTCCCGGATATCATCTATGTACGCTTTGACGGCACCAAGTACTTCAACAGCGTCAGGCGTGCAAGGGTCCTGACCATCATAGGTATGAGCATCATGACGCTGCTCCTGCTGATGATCCTGAGCATCTACAACAACAACCGCAAGTACAGGATGCAGCTCCAGAAGAACGAGAGCCTTGCGAAGCTCGGAGCCGCGGCAAGGACCCTGACCCATGAGATCAAGAACCCGCTCAGCGCAATGACGATCCAGAGCGCCCTGATGCGCAAGCTTCTTCCGGAGGAGTTCCATCAGGACCTTGATGTGATAGACCATGAGATAACCAGACTGACAAGTCTGACGAACCGTGTCAGCGAGTTCCTGAAGAACCAGTCCGGAAACCCTGAGAAGATAGAGCTTGTGGCTTTCATAAAGGACATAGCCAGGCTTTTCAAGGGCGGGGTGCCTGTCAGTTCGAATGTGGGGCAGGTCAAGGTGCTTTTTGACCCTGACAGGGCAAGGTCCGTTTTCGAGAACCTGATAAAGAACGCCACAGAGAGCTGTGAGGGAAGGGATCCGGATGTATCGGTCGAGATCTCCAGCCGCCACAGGGCCGTGACGGTGAAGATCCTTGACAGGGGAGACGGGATTCCGCAGAACACAAGGGCAAAGCTGTTCGACCCGTTCTTCACCACTAAGATTCATGGAAGCGGCATAGGGCTTGCCATCTCAAAGCAGTTTGTCGAGGCTCAGGGAGGGACGCTGAAGCTTTATGACCGTGACGGCGGAGGAACGGTGGCCGAGGTCAACCTTCCCAGTGTGGGATGATGAGGTATGAGTATGAGAATTCTGATAGTTGACGATGAGACCAACATCAGGGACCTGATGTGCAGATACATGAAGATCGAGGGCATTGAGGGAGTCGGCGCGGAGAATGCATATTCGGCGCAGCGGATCCTCAGGGAACAGCCGTTTGACGGCATCCTGGTTGACCTGAAGATGCCCGGCATGGACGGCTATGAGTTCGTCCGCTGGGTCCGCGACGAGGGTTTCCGCATGCCCATAATCATGATGAGCGCCCATGGTGAGATATCAGATGCCGTAAACGCCATGAAGCACGGGGTCCAGGACTTCATAGTCAAGCCGTTTGACCCGGAAGAGGTTATTATCAAGCTCAAGAACCTGGTGGAGGCGCAGAACTTCCGCACCCTGCAGGAGATGGAGGAGCGCCTTCCGCAGGAGCGCGCCTTCATAGGTGAGAGTGTCCAGATAAGGAAGATCAAGGACACAATCAGCAGGATAGCATCCACCAACTCCAGCGTGCTGATCACAGGTGAGAGCGGAACCGGAAAAGAGGTCGTGGCAAGAAGCATACACGAGCAGAGCACCGTCTCATCCGGCCCGTTCGTGGCGATCAACATAGGTGGAGTCCCGGAGAACCTTCTGGAGAGCGAGCTATTCGGCTATGAGAAGGGCGCCTTCACGGGAGCGACAGGCCGCAAGATAGGTATGTTCGAGCTTGCAAACGGAGGAACACTTTTCCTGGATGAGATCGGCGACATGCCTCATGCGCTTCAGGTCAAGATCCTCCGGGTTCTGCAGGAGAAATGCATAACGCGCCTTGGCGGGACTGAGCCCATCCCCATCAATGCGAGGATAGTCTGCGCGACCAACAAGGACCTTGAGTCCCTGGTGCGTGAGGGCAAGTTCAGGGAAGACCTTTTCTTCCGCCTGAATGTGGTGCGCATCCACATCCCGCCTCTCCGCGAGCGCAAGGACGATATCCCGCTTCTTGCTGCATGGATAATAAAAAAGCTCAACATCAACATGGGGCGCCATTTCTCTGGTCTTACCCCTGATGCAATGGAGAAGCTCAAGAACTACAACTTCTACGGCAATATCCGTGAGCTGGAGAACATCCTGGAGCGTGCGGCGATCTTCTCCGACGGAGATCTTATCTCAGAGGACAACATTGAGCTGCGCGGAGACGTGCTAGGGCATGAGAGAAAACCCTCTCAGGAGAGTGTGAGCACGGAGGGAATGTCCCTGAAGGAGATTGAGAAGCAATCCATAGAGAGGGCACTCAGACGCTGGGAAGGCAACCGCACCAAGGCGGCGAATGAGCTTGGAATCACAAGAAGAACACTAATCACAAAGATCGAGGAATATGATCTTGACATCTGATCGGATGTCATTGGAGGAGTTATGGAAGAGAAGAGATGGAATCTCAGCCCGATTTATCCCGCTGTTGACTCAAAGGAGTTCAACGAGGATCTTGCAAAACTGAAGAAACTGCTTGCAGGGCTCAAGGCAAAGCTTGAGTCAGGCAACGTCCAGGTCCGTGAGCTGGTTGAGATGGAGAACGAGATCTCGGATATCGAGGAGACACTAGGCTCCTACGCATACTGCAACGTGTCCGTGAACACCACCGACAAGGCGGCCGTAAACGCGCTGAACAAGGTCGATGAGCTTTCAATGGACTCTGCCGTGTGCGGGACGCTGTTCAACACATACGTGGCCGAGCACAAGGACCAGATCGCTGCCTTCTGCAAGGAGAACCCTGACTACAGGTTCGTCTTTGACGAGATAGCAGAGGAGGCGAAGCATCAGATGCCCAAGGAGCTCGAGGAGCTGGCGGCTGACCTCATGCGCAGCGGATCCGATGCGTTCGGACGCCTTCAGGAGACAATCTCAAGCTCAGCATGTGCAGAGCTTGACGGCAAGAAGCTTACCGTGATCCAGCTGCGCGCCCTTGCCACAAACGCAGACAGGGAGACAAGACGCAAGGCCTATGAGGCAGAGCTCAAGGTCTGGAAGGAGCATGAGATCGCATTCTGCTATGCCCTGAACTCAATCAAGGGCACGAGCCTCTCTCTTGAGAAGAGACGCAAATGGGCAAGCCCGATCGACAGGTCCATAGCAGGGGCCCGCATCTCACGCAAGACACTCGATGCCCTTATCGGAACACTTGAGAAGAACCTCCCGATGTTCCGCAGATACCTGAACACAAAGGCAAAGCTCCTGGGACTTGAGAAGTGTGCCTTCTACGACCTGTTCGCACCGGTGGGAAAATCAGAGATGACTTACACCTATGAGCAGGCCAGGGAATTTGTGGTAAAGCAGTACGGCGCATTCAACCCTGCTATGGGAGAGTTCGCCGCCAACGCATTTGACAACAACTGGATCGACCCGTTCCCGCGTGCAGGAAAGACCGGCGGAGCCTACGACATCTACATGCCCAAGATCAAGGAGAGCAGGGTGTTCGCGAACTTCGACGGAACCTATGACGGGGTGTCCACGTTCGCCCATGAGCTTGGCCACGCCTGGCACGACCACGTTGTCAGCACAAAGCCCGCCATGCTCAGAAGCTATCCCATGACACTTGCTGAGACCGCGAGCATCTTCAGCGAGTTCATCGTCTTCAAGGGTGCCGTGGAGCAGGCAACGGACGAGCAGAAGATCTCGATCATAGAGCAGTTCGTGCAGAGCGCCTGCCAGGTCTGTGTTGACATCCTCTGCCGCTTCTACTTCGAGCGTGAGGTCTTTGAGCAGCGCCGTGAGGGCGAGCTCATGCCCGACGAGATGTGCGACATCATGATCGACTGCCAGAAGAAGACCTATGGCGACGGCCTTGATGAGAATCTGCTTCATCCGTACATGTGGGCGGTCAAGGGCCATTACTACAGCACCGGCTTCAGCTTCTACAACTACCCGTACGCTTTCGGTCAGCTGTTCGGACTGGGCCTTTACAGCCGCTCCAAGAATGACAAGAGCGGCCGTCCGTTCTATGAGAAGTACAATGAGCTTCTTTCCCTGACCGGCCAGCTTCCCGCCGAGGATGTGGCCAAGAGCGCAGGCATAGACATCACCGATCCCGCTTTCTGGCAGGAGGGCATGGACATAATCGCCTCCTATGCAAAGCAGCTCGAAGAGCTTGCAAGCAGGAGCTGAATGTACGTAAAAGCTGAGAAATTCGCCCAGGGTGGCCGTAGCATCGGCCACCTTGATGACGGGCGGATTGTCTTCATTGATGGTCTGTTTCCCGGAGAGGAAGGTGAAATTTCCATTACCGACGAGAAAAAAGACTACTGTATTGCAGATACTCTGTCTGTTGCAGTTGCAAGTCCGCATCGCCGCAAGTCACCTTGTCCCGTCAGCTCACAATGCGGTGGCTGCCCGTGGATCGAGCTTGATTATGAAGAGCAGATCCAGGCCAAGGCCGCGCTCATCGAGGAGCTTTTCTCAGATTTCCCGGATATGAGAATTGAGGAGCCTGTGACAGGACCTGAGTTCGGCTACAGAAGCCGTGCCCGCTTCCAGTACACCATCAGAAACGGCAAGGCCAGCCTGGGCTTCTGTGCCGAGAACTCAAACAGGAATGTCGAGATAAAGAGCTGTCCCGTAGTTGATGAGAGGCTCAATGACCTGATACAGAATCCTCCAAGACTGAACGCATGGGAGCTGAAGAACCAGGAGCTCTCCTGCATCACAACAGATGACGGAGTCCTCTATGACGACAGGACCGGCTGGATCACCGTAGGGGACAGGAGCCTTCCTGTCAGCAACAGGGTCTTCTTCCAGTCCAACCTGATATTGCTTCCAAAGTTGATTGAGTATGTTGTCTCACTGACAGAAGGTCCTAAAGTCATGGACCTCTACAGCGGGGTGGGCACTTTCAGCGCCTTCCTTGAGGACAAGTATGATGTCACCGCCGTTGAGATCAACAAGGCCTGTCTCTCCCTTGCCCGCACGCACCTGAAGAAAACAAACTTCTTCACCTCACCGGTGGAGAAGTGGAACCCCAAGGTCTCCAAAGTGGACACCGTGATTGTCGACCCTCCGCGGGTGGGCCTGGACAAGGCAGTGCCACAGATGATTGCCTCCTGGAACCCAAAACGCATAGTCTACGTCTCCTGCTTTGCCCCTACCATGCACAGGGACGTCAAACGCCTTGCCGATCTTGGCTACAAGGCCCAGAGCCTGAGGGTCTTTGACTTCTATGCCCAGACGCCGCACACCGAGTGCGTTTTGTCGATGTCCCGAAGGTAGCGTGAATAAAACATACCGACCCTTTATGCGGATGCAATAAGGACGAATAGCCGCAATCAGCAGGTTTTGGAAAAAGTAGGTTTTCAGATGGAAAAACTGACAGAGAATATGATTCGTTGGGCTGAAAGCAAACTTGGCTGCACAGAGTATTCAGGCTGGTGTCTTGCTTTTATCGAGGACGCACTTGAGATCAGCAATAATATCGAAATATTCGGCGGAGATTCCGCAAAGGAATCCTGCGAGCTGTACAAGGACGCGTTGCGGGGCGGGGTGCCGGAACGGGGCGCGTTTGTTTTCTATAACTGTCTGTGCCCGGGCGAAAACGGCCCGGTCAACTGGGGACATTGCGGCATAAGTTTAGGGGACGGCCGTGTGATTCATGCGTGGGACATGGTCCGAATCGATGACTATCTGGCAATCGAAAAGTTGACAGCTCTGACCGGAGATCATCCGGAATACCTGGGCTGGGTGGCGCTCGAACGTGTGTTGAGTCAAAAACCATATTAGTTGTGGTCCCGCTGCATGTGGAGACGGTAGTAATTTTACGTGGGGTAAAAACCGACAGTCACATCAGTGTTGACTTGGATGTCGAGAAAATCGGTTTAAACCATAAGTTATAAACTGCCGAACAAAAAATCTACAAACTACCGAACAAAATATTTATAAACTACCGAAAATAATTGACGGCAATTCGTAAGTACAGTATCTTTTTTTTTGTGGAGAATGCAAAGTGAAGAAGTATCTGCCTAGAATTGTTGATGAAATCCTTTCATTCAAATTGAGAAGCAAAGGGGCTGTTTGGATTAGAGGACCCAAGTGGTGCGGGAAATCCACAACGGCTGAAAAGTTCGCCAAGACATGCTTATACATGCAGGATGAAGATACCCGTGAGCAGAATGTGGCACTGGCCAGAATCAGTCCCTCAAAGTTTCTTCAAGGGGAAACCCCTATGTTGATTGATGAATGGCAGGTCATTCCTTTCATCTGGAACCAGATAAGAAGGGAAGTCGACAGACGGGATGAATTCGGGCAATTCATTCTCACTGGTTCCAGGTTGCCCAGAGAAGAAGATGAAATTGAATCAGACCAGCATTCAGGGACCGGAAGAATCACAAATCTTGTAATGAGACCTATGACCCTGTTCGAATCAGGAGAAAGCAACGGGCAGATTTCCATTGGACAACTGTTCAAAGGATACAATCCGGAACCGTGTAGATGTGAGAACACTCTGGATGACTATGCTTTTCTGACGGCAAGAGGTGGATGGCCCAAAGCTGTCGGTTGTGCACGTGATGTTGCCTTGCAACAGGCCATAGATTATTACGATGGCATTGTTAATTCTGACATTACTGAAGCGGATGATGTTTCGAAAAAACCTGACAGGGTTAAGCTGCTGATGCGTTCCTATGCAAGGAACTGTTCAACTCAAGCCAACAATTCCACAATCAAGGCCGATATGCTTACCAATGACAGCAGTAAGCTTGATGAAGACACAATCCATTCATATATTCGGGCCTTGAAGAAGCTTTTTGTCATAGAGGAATCTGAGGCATGGAATCCGAACCACAGGTCAAAGACGGCAATCAGGACAATGAATACAAGATACTTTGTGGATCCCTCCATAGGCTGTGCGTCTCTGGGGCTTGGTCCGGATGGATTAATTAAAGATATAAAGACGTTCGGCTTCCTGTTTGAGAATCTGTGCATCAGGGATTTGCGAGTCTACGCGGATTCCATTGGGGGAGAGGTAAAACACTTCCGCAATTCTGCAGGACTTGAAGTGGATGCTGTTATTGTTCTCAGAGACGGATCATGGGCCGGAATAGAGATAAAACTCGGAAGTCAGAGCCTTATTGATGAGGGAGCAAGGAATCTTCTCAAACTGGCTAATGATATAGAAGATGGATTCCCAAAGCCTTCATTCCTCATGGTTCTTACTGCAACGCAGAATGCATATCGCAGGGATGATGGGGTTTGGGTTGTCCCACTTGGAAACTTAAGAAATTAATGAGAAAAAGATGAATCGAATTATTGTTATTGGAAGTCCTGGCGCAGGTAAAAGCACTTTCGCAAGAAAACTGAAAGAGAAGACGGGTCTCCCGTTATACTATCTGGATATAATATTTCATAGACCGGACAAAACAACGGTTACCAGAGAGGAGTTTGATCAGAAACTACAGGCAATTCTGCAGACTGACAACTGGATAATAGATGGCAATTATCAAAGAACTCTGGCATTGCGCTTTGAAGCGTGTACGGATGTATTCTTCCTGGATTTTCCTTTGGAGCTGTGTCTTGAAGGAGCTGCATCACGAATCGGCATGGTTCGTGACGACATGCCTTGGGTAGAGAAGGAATTCAATCCGGAGTTCCGTCAGTACATTCTGGATTTCCCAAAGGATCAGCTTCCTCAAATCTATGATCTTATAGAAAAATATCGGGATATTCGGCGAATCACCGTTTTTCATTCCAGAGAGGAAATGGATAAGTGGCTTGATAGCTAGAATTACACCACCTAATTTGTCTACCGATGAGACGTGTGTACTGCTCAGCAAGGAAACATGCAAACCTAAAGAAGTGGTGTCAATCAAGGTTGATTTGGATGGAATTAAAGACAGATTTTAATATCAGTTAAACGAGGTTTATCGTTGCATGTTTCAATAAAAATGAAAAAACTGCAACGTTAACTTGCATTTTACTTATACCTGTGGTCATAATTATAACGACAGGAGTTTTTTCCATGAAACTGTTTATTCGAGAGAAGTATCTCAGCAAGATACGCGGATTCTATCACAGCGAGGACATAATCAAAGTAGTTACAGGGGTCCGCAGATGCGGCAAGTCCAGCCTTATGATGATGGTTGCGGATGAACTTCGTCGTGAAGGTGTGGATGAAAGCCATATCATATACCTCAATCTGGACAAACGAGGTTTCAGAAAAATAAAAACAGCTGACCAGCTTGAGGAACTGATAGAAAAGAACATCCAGAGGGAAGGGTTGAATTATCTCTTCATAGATGAAGTCCAAAATGTCGAAGGTTTCGAGGAAGTCATAAATGGATTCAGAGAGGATGGAAATTGCTCGATCTTTGTAACAGGCTCTAATTCCTATCTCTTGAGTGGTGAGCTGGCGACAAAGCTGACAGGACGATACATTGAGTTTGAGATGTATCCGCTCACGTATGAGGAATATATCCAGATGAAGTGTTTCTATCAGATCGCCATTGATACAAATCCTGCGGTCGAACTGAGTAACTACATACTTGAAGGAGGGTTTCCAAGGACAGTTCTGCTCGCCGATCTGAAATATAAAAGAGCATATACGGGAAGTGTTGTTGAAGAGATTTTCAAAAAAGACATCAAAAAACGGGTCAAGATCAGAAACAAGGAATCTTTTGAAGCGGTCCGGAGATACATGATAAATAACTTCGGCTGTACAATGAGCATCAAGAATCTCCATGAGGATTTGCTGAAAAACGGACAGCATATCAGCAGGCAGACCCTGGCAAAATACATCAGGGCTTTGTTAGATGCGAAAGTTCTTTATGAATGTGACAGATTCGACATAAAATCAAGGAAATCCCTTTCCGGAGAAAAGAAGTACTATCTCTCTGATTTAAGCTTCTATTTTGCCATCAATACTGACAACAGAATCAACTTTGGGCCAGTGCTTGAAAACATGGTGTTTGAGTATGCCAAAAGCAGGGGAAATGCTGTAAGTGTAGGAAGGATCGGCAAGTATGAGTGTGATTTCATCATGCGAAATACCGGGATGGATTATTCATATGTCCAGGTGGCATATACAATCGCCTTGAGCATTGAGACGGAGAATAGGGAGTACAGGCCCCTTGAGATGATAAAGGACAACTATCCAAAATATGTTGTTACAACTGATTTCCTTCTTCAAAATCGAAATGGAATCAATCATGTGAATCTGATGGAATTCATGATGGAAGGAAAGGAGTTCTGAGGCATGACCGGATATATTGCAGAGATGAGAAAACTCGTCGGGCACAGAACAATCATGCAATGTGCTGTCAGTATCATCTGTGTTGATGCACAGAACCGCATTCTTATGGGAAAACGTTCAGACAATCACAAATGGGGATACTCCGGCGGAGCCATTGAGATAGATGAAAAAGTCGAGGACTGCGCCAAGAGGGAACTGTATGAAGAGATGGGACTGATTGCTGACGAGCTTGAGTTCTTCTGTGTTAACTCCGGTCCGGAAGCACATTATATCTATCCTAACGGAGATGAAGTTTCCAATTTTGAAATTGTTTACATTTGTCGCAAATGGCATGGAGAACTAAAAGCGACAGATGGTGAGATGGAGGAGCTAAGGTTTTTCTCCAAAGACGAAATAGATTTGTCGGAGATTTCTCCTCCCATCAGACATGTTGTTTTTGATTTCTTAGAAAGAGAAGAGAAAACCGGTAAAGGACAAACCACTGACAACCACGTCGAATGCGTCGTGCTGCTGACGCGGATTACTGACGATTCTTCCGGTTTCGTGTCTTTGGGGGAGGCAGTACCCGATGCCCTTTTGGATATTCGCTACTACAGCGATTACAACTTCGTGGGCGAGAGGATAGACGGCTACGAGGAACCTCTGGCCCTGATGACAAAGGCCGCCGCCTCGGCTCTCAGGGCCGTAAGTGACGAGCTGATGGAGAAGGGCTACAGGCTTAAGGTCTATGATGCATACCGTCCGCAAATGGCCGTTGACCATTTCATCAGATGGGCAAAGGACCCGGACGATGTGAGGATGAAGAAGCACTTCTACCCCGATCTGGATAAGGCTGTTCTCTTCCCTCAGGGATATATCATGGAAAAATCAGGGCACAGCCGCGGAAGCACCGTGGACCTGACTCTGGTGGACAGGAGAACAGGGGAGGACTTGGATATGGGCGGCACCTTCGACTATTTCGGGGAGCTGAGCCATTCGGACTACAGGGGGATTACAGGCAGGCAGTATTCCAACAGGATGCTGCTGCGGGATGCGATGACCCGCCACGGCTTCAAACCCCTTGCCGAGGAGTGGTGGCACTTCACCCTGAAGAACGAGCCCTATCCTGATACCTATTTCACCTTCCCGGTAAGCGGCGAAGCGCTTTGACCGCAAACCTGCGAAGGCCCATAACAAGAAGAGGCTGGCATTTGAACGCCAGCCTCTTTCGTTGTTATTGTCTGCAGGTCAGTCTTCCCACTCTGCTGTCTTGTGCTCGAACCAGATGTAGTAGCAGGTCTTGTCCGGTCCGTTCGGGATGAGGCTGTGATCTGGACCAGCATAGATGTAGCTGATCTCTCCAGCGACATGGTGTACCTTCTCGCCGTCAACATCCATCAGGATGTCGGAACCCTCAAGGATGACGTTCCACTGATCAACGGAGGGGTGTCCCTTCTCGACGGTGCCTTCGCCCTTTCCAACGCCCTTGACAACACCGCAGAGGAATCTGCCGGCCTGGCCCGGGCTCATGATTGACCAGCTCATTGTGTGCGGGCCCTTGCAGGACTGTGTATAGGGCTGACCCTGTGAGACGGACTTGAAGAACGGGAGGATCGAGTGTGTCTCCTCATAATGCTTCCAATCTGACGGAACCATGAAGGTGACGAACTTGACGAACTCCATGTCTGTGGCGGCATAGATCGCATAGTTGTCATGATCCCAATCCGGACAGAAGAAGGAGAGCTCCTTGATGTTGAATGCCTCTTCCTTGGTTGTGATGTATCCTCTGCCCTTTGTGAAGCAGTAGAACACTCCGCTGTCTGCGAAGAGTTTCGGATGGACTGTGCTTCCTGCCTTGAGCTCACACTTGAAGCAACGAACGAGCTTATGTGTGCCCTTCAGGACCTCAATCTCACCATATCCGTTGACGAAATCAACAGGACGCTCACTGGTTTTTACTACTGGAACTGCCATAACTACCTCCTTGGCTACCGCAAAAATCTACAATTCTATCAGGTGGAGGCAAGAGCCTTATTGCGGCACCCCCTCCCGATCCGGAATGAACATAAAAAATAATTCATTCTGGCAAAGGACCTTGCATGTTAAGTATGTCACGCAAGTTTTCTAAATACAAAGGGAATATATTGCCATTATTGTCATTTTTTTGCTGAATCGCCGAATTTGGTTCTCCACTTTCCGGTGACGTAATATGAATTGGTGAAGAGCATGGCCACGAACCATCCTGTCGGTATGCTGAGCCAGACGCCCTTTGCACCCATGAAGGAGGAGAGAATCTTCGCGACCGGGACCCTTACGACCCACATTGCAGTTATTGTTGAAATCATAAGTAGGATTGTGTTGCCGGTTCCCACGGACAGACCCTGGATGACCTCCTGCAGTGCGTAGATGACATAGAAGAGAGAGACGAGCTTGAGGTATTCGACTCCAATGGCAATGACCTCCTCGTCGGAGGAGAAGAGCATGATGATCGGCCTTGCGAAGAAGTACATTATCAGTGTCAGCATCAACGAGATGAGAACACCCATGGAGACGCTCACCTTGATGGCCTTCTCGACCCTCTGCGGCTTGTTGGCTCCGAGGTTCTGCCCCACGAATGATGCAAGTCCGTTCCCAAGGCTGCCCACAGGCGTCTGGACGAAGCTGTCTATCTTGGAGGCAACGCCGAACGCAGCTACCGTTGCCGCGCCGAAGGTGTTGACCGTGGCGGTTATGACCGTGTATCCACCCCAGTAAAGCGAGGCCTTCAGTCCGGACGGCATGCCGATCTTCAGGCTCTTTACCAGGCTTTCTCTGCTGTAGTTGAGATGCCTTGGGTCCGTTCTGTAGTTGGGGTACTTCACCTGGAAGTAGATGAACGAAGAAATGAAGGCCGTTCCCTGCGCTATCAGCGTCGCCCATGCGGTTCCGACCACGCTCATGTGCAGGAATGTGACGAATATGTAGTCGAGAGCTATGTTAAGGACCGTTGAAAGCACCAAGGTGACGAGCGGGACGGTCGAGTTTCCTATTCCTCTGTAGGTTGCGTTCGCAACATTGTACCCGACGGAGAACAGGGTTGCCAGGAACGTCACATGCAGATATCCGATGGAGTCCGCCAATATCTCCTGCGGGGTTCTAATCCATCTGAGCAGGGTGGGGGTAAGGAAGAAGCCCACAACGGAAAGAAGAATCGAGAAGAGGATGAAGAAGCAGTAGCCCGAGTCAATGGCCTTTCTGACGTCCTCGTCGCTGTGTCTGCCGAAGCTTTGGGACACCACGACCGAAAGGCCGAGCGTTATTCCCTGGAACAGCGAGATGGACAGCCTGACAATGGGTATTGTGGCTCCGACCGCCGCAAGGGCTTGGGACCCCAGAAGCCTTCCCACGATTATGGAGTCTGTGATGCTGTACAGCTGCTGGAACATGTTTCCGAGCATGAGTGGGATTGAAAAAAGGACAATCTGTCTTCCTTCTCTTCCTTCCGTCAGGTCCATCGCCATCTCCTTGTTGTTTCGGTTTAATTGCTATTGTAAATCAAATTATTTCATTAAAAAACGAGAAACAACAGCAAAAGCAAAATAAGTCCATAAATGATAAAAGAATGATAAAACGGTATAGTTGACAAAAATGCGAAGCAGGAATGAGAATTCAAATGAAGACTAAGGAGGGTCCCATGACATCCAGAGAGAGAGTATTGGCCGCATGCCATCACAAGACACCCGACAGAGTTCCGTGTGACACATGGTTCAGAGACGATGTTAGAGAGAAATTCCAGGCCTGGCTTGGAATCAAGACAGAGGAGGAGCTGAACAAGTTCATCGGTTCTGACCTGCGCACAATCGGATGTAAGTGGAACAACCCCGAATACAACGCCAAGTGCAACGGCGTTCTGGGTGACCATGTCGAGTTGACCGGCGGAAGGTTCATATTCCATGAGAACGGTGTGTTCGAGGACATGTGGGGAGTTCTCCAGAGGAACGGCAAATCCGGACTCTACACAGAGTGGGTCGGCGGACCCTTCGTGGATGCAGAGGATGCGGAGGAGCTGGATGACTTCAACTGGCCCAAGATGGAGTACATCGAGTCCCAGGAGTCCGTCAACAAGCGCGTCCAGGCACTCAGGGACCTTGGCGATTTCGCCATCCAGGGAAGTGTCTCGAACCCATACAAGACAAGCTGGCAGGTCAGGGGAATGGAGAACATCCTCTGTGACATGCTGATCAACGAGGACATGGCGATAGGGCTGATGGAGCGCTTCGGGGCCTATTACAAGGAGATGGGATGCAGACTCGTCAGAGCCGGCGTTGACATCATGCGGGTCGTCGGAGACATCGCAACCCAGAATTCGCTTCTTTTCTCCATAGATGTTTACAAGAGAATCATGAAGCCTGTCCTCCAGGACATGATCCACGCCTTCAAGGAGATCAACCCGGATCTTCTGATGTTCTTCCACAGCGATGGTTGCCTTGACATGGTCATGGACGAGCTCATCGACACCGGATTTGACATCATCAACCCGATCCAGCCGGAGTGCATGGATGTCTTCGCGGTCAAGGACAAGTACGGAGACAAGATCACGATGCACGGCACAGTCTCCATCCAGGAGCTTCTTCCGTTCGGATCCGTCGAGGATGTGCACCGTGAGGTCAGAAAGATCATCGATTACTGCGGCAGGGACGGAGGTCTGATCATCTGCCCCGCAAACCTCATCCAGAACGACACCCCGATGGAGAACATCCTCGCTCTCTATGAAGAGGTGAACGGGCATCCGCTCAGGTAAAACATGCATCAACCGCATCTGGAATACGTCAAGTTCACCCCCGATGTTGAGGCCTACCGCAAAGAGATCCACTATGAGGTCCTTGAGGACGAGGCCCTTGAGGGTGCGGACTACGTCCTGTCCTATGCGGCGGATAATCTCAAGCCCTCCTTCGGGGGGATACTTCTCCCGGTGGAGGACTTCAGTCTAAACGGAGACGTTGGCAGGGCCACAATCGGGGGGAAGACCCTTGAGGGCCCCCCTGTGGCAAAGCTAAAAGACAGGTACAAGGCTGCCCCGTACTTCGCAACATGCGGAATGCAGCTGGACGGCCTTGATGCTGATTCTATTGACTTCATGGCATCGTTCTGGATTGACACTCTCAAGAAGCAGGCACTGATCCAGGCGAGAAGGGCGGCCATGGACTACTTCAGACGGGTTCTGGGCTCCAAGACCATCTCGAGCATCAATCCAGGCTCCGGCAATGTCGGCTACTGGGACGTCTCCAACCTCAAACCGCTCTTCGAGCTGTTCTACGAGTACAAATGCATCTCTGACGTGACGCTCAACCAGAACATGTACATGATTCCCAACAAGAGCGTGTGCGGGATCCTTTTCCCATCCGAGACCGAACTGTACACTTGCTCTGTATGCAACAGGGAGAACTGCCCCGGAAGAAGGGCCCCTTTCAAGAGCTGACCTTGCTCTTGTGCTCGGTGACCCATGTCATGATGATGACCGAGACGATAACGAGAACTATTCCGATGATGGCTGTTCTCTGAGCCGGCTCACCCAGAAGTGCAATTCCGACAACCACAGCGGTAATCGGCTCGAATGCGCTGAGAACGCCCGCCGCAGGTCCGCCGATCTTTTCGGTACCGAACGTGAACGAGGTGAAGGCTATTGCCGACACGGTTGGGAAGAGCAGGGCGGAGGCGATGTTTAGCTTCCCGCTGACTGAGCCGAAGCCGTTTGTCATGCAGAGAACCAGAGAAAGCGCCGCCGAGATTATGCACTTCCAGAACATCAGGGCATCTACGGGGTAGTCCTCGATCTTGCTGCTGTTGAGCATGAAGATGTGTGATGAGAACGAGACCGCCGAGAGAAGCGCAAGTACAATCCCTATGACGCTTGCCCTTCCGCTCACATCGGACGTGACGAGAAAAACCCCTGTGAAGGAGAGGACTATGCAGATGACCAGGCTGAGGGACAGCTTTATCCTTTTGGTCAATGCGTAGAGGATTGTTACCATCATTGGGTAGGTGAAGTGCAGCACTGTAGAAAGGCCGGACGGGATGTAGTTGTATGAAGCTGTCAGGAGAATCGCAGTCAGTGCACTTGAGAATCCGACAAGGAAGGTGTTAAGGCAGGTTTTTCTCTCCTTCACCAGCATCAGGATGCTTTTCCCCTTTCTCTTTGCCAGAATATATATAAATAGAAGTAGTGATGCCCCAGCGAAGCGTATCAGGTTAGATGTGAAGACTGAAAGGCCGCAGGCTGTTATTGAGTAAACGAAATAAGGCGAGAAGCCGAATATGACCGCAGACAGCACGGTGGCGAATAAACCGGACATGCATGAATAGTATTTCAACATGAAAACTCTAGTCAATTTGGTATGGTTTCAATAATAAAAAATGGAAAAAAACAGCAATTTTTTACCATTGACGAATAAATATACATAAACTTAACATAAGATTAAGTGATTGGGAAATCAGCACTTATCAAAATAGAGCATTATGCTCTAACGGAGGGAAAAATGAAAAAATTGCTTTTAGTGGTTCTGATTGCACTTATGGCATTCAGCGTTTTCGCCAATGGTGGCGGAGAGGCAACAGCACCTAAGGCTGAGAGATCAAAGACTCCTGTTACACTGACACTGTGGAACAGCTCTCAGACAATGGTTGATTTCTACAACTCCATTTTCCCGGAGTTCCAGAAGATGTATCCGGAAGTCGAGAAGCTCGACATCCTGTACATGCCGATTGCTGACTTCGTCAAGAAGCTCGCTGTCGTCCTTCCTGCTGGCGATGTACCAGATGTCATGGAGATTGAGGACAGCTGGGCAACACAGTATGTAACAGCCGGTTACTTCGATCCTAACACAGATGAGCTGAATGCAATGGTTGAGCAGATGCAGCCTGCATTCAAGGGATGTCTCACATACAACGGAAAGATGTGGGGAGTTCCTATCGCTCCATTCAACGAGATCATGTTCTACAACCTTGACATGATGAAGGCTGCTGGAATCGATCGCCTCCCGGAGACTTATGATGAGCTCATCGAGGATGCTGTCAAGATGACAAAGAAGGATGCAGCTGGCAACATCGAGGTTTCTGGATTCTCCATGAGACTTGGTGGAAACCCGTCCGGAACAACTCAGAAGTGGTGGGTTCTCGGACTTCTGGCCAACGGTGTTGATCTCTACGAAGAGAGCAAGACCCAGCCTGGCAAGTATCACTGCGGTTTCGACAACGAGGGTGGTTTCAACGCTCTCAAGCTCTACATCGACCTTCTCTACAAGTACCAGGTTGATGATTCAGCCAGCCTGAAGGATACAGCTGCATTCGCAGCTGGAAAGACAGCTATCAACATGAGAGAGCCGTCCTCCTCAGTCAGCATCCAGAAGAACGGACCGGATATCAACTGGACAACCGGACCAATGCCGAAGGGACCGAAGGCCCATCAGACATTCCTTATCACCCTTAACCTCTACATCCCACGTGATGGAAAGAACAAGTTCTATGCTCAGGAGTTCGTAAAGTTCGCTGCAAGCAAGGAGAACGCAATCAAGCAGGTCAAGGAAAGAGCTGGAATGAGCCCATATGTTGACGGCGGTCTTTCAGGTGGAGTCGAGCTCGATCCGAGAATGGTCGGTGCTTACACCATCCCTGCCGGAATGACAATGAAGTCAGTTCCTGTCCAGAACGCATATGACCAGGTTCAGATCAGAATCGGTGAGATGCTTCCTGAGATCTTCGCAGACAAGAGCCTGTACGGCAACGATGACGCAATCTGGGCTAAGCTCCACGAGATGGCCAAGGTCGTCAACGACGCTTACAAGGAGTACGACGAGTACGCAGAGTGATCTCTGAGATCGTCTGAAAAGATGCCTTTGCACGTCTCTGTGCAAAGGCATCTATGTATTAAAAAACAACATTCTGCCAAAGGATTGGGTTGTCCTTGGCAATTATTCTAGGGGGTTTTGTTGATGAAAAAACCAGGCAGGATGAGCAAACAGAAGGCACATGACTATGGGTTTGTGTTCAGCATTCTCATTCCAATCATGGCCCTGTTCACAATCATAAGGTTCTACCCCATCATTTCAACGTTCATAACAAGCTTCTTCAAAAAGAGCATGATCCGTCCGGGTCAGTCCTTCATCGGGATTGAAAACTACAAATATGTCCTGGCAGACCCTGAATTCCTGAAGGCCTTCGGGAACACGGCTTTCATCGCCTTCTTCTCGGTTCTTCTCAGTGTCGTTCTGGGACTGTTCTTGGCAATCAAGGTCAACGGAAAGTCGATCAAAGGCATGTCTGTCTTCCAGGCACTTTTGTTCCTCCCTGTAATCGTTTCAATGGTTCCCGCAACTATGATGTGGCAGCTTTTGTTCGATTTCAACGTTGGTGCCATTAACTATATTCTTAAAGCAGTCGGTTTAGGAGCAGTGAACTGGATCAACAACCTGAGCATAGTTCGCTGGCCGATCATTATAATCTCAGTCTGGAAAGAGATGGGATATAACATGATGATCTTCTATGTCGGACTCAAGGCGATTAACAAGGAGCTCTACGAGTCGGCCGATATGGATGGGGCTAACGGTTGGCAGAAGCTTAGATACATCACAATCCCTCAGCTCAGGCCCGTTACCCTGTTCGTTACAGTTGTGTCCGTGATCAAGTTCGTCAAGGTCTTCACTCAGGCGATCGTCCTTACCTCAGGAAGCCAGAGTGCAGGAAACATCCTCAAGACGGCTGTGTATTACATCTACCAGCAGGGCTTCGCTCTCCACTCGATGGGTAGAGCCTCTGCAGCGTCCATCATCCTTCTTGTCATCGTCCTTATCCTCACTTGGATACAGATGCAGGTAAGCAAGGAAAGGTAAGGGGGAGGTATAGCATGGGTAAACAACTTAAGGTAAAAAGACTGTTCGTTGGTGACTACGTCACACTGATCTTCTTCTTCATCCTTCTTTTCTTCACATTGTTCCCGCTTCTGTGGATGTTCCTTGCAAGTCTGAAGACATCGGCCGAGATTAACCTCCCGAAGCCGACGTTCTTCCCCAAGGACGTCTTCTTTGGGAACTACAAGAAGATATTCACTGACCAGTACTTCCTCGGATACTTCAGAAACAGCGTTATAGTCGCCGTGGGAGTTACGATTATCGCCGTCTCCGGTTCGATGCTGATGGGCTTTGTGTTCGCGAAGTTCAAGTTCCCGTTGAAGAACGTTTTCTTCTACATGATCCTTGCGACCATCATGATCCCGTCGGAGTCAACGATTGTTCCGCTGTATTCACTGGCCAGAAAGCTGAACATGATCAACACCTACCAAGGTATGATGCTTCCATCAATCATAAGTAGCTTCGGAATCTTCTACATGAAACAGAACATGGAGCAGATTCCAGACTCTCTCATCGAGGCTGCGAAGATTGACGGAGCCGGAAACTGGTACATCTTCTTCCACATCATCGTGCCGCTTTCGACATCGGCGATCTCGGTTCTGGCGCTTCTTCTGTTCCTGACCGAGTGGAGTGCATATCTGTGGCCGTTGATCATGGCGTCCAAGAAGGAGATGTTCCTCCTTGAAATCGGATTGACCTACCTGCAGGACGAGTACATCATCGACTACGGTATGATGATGGCTGGTTGTGTGGTCGCTCTTATTCCTGCCCTGATTCTGTACATCTTCTTCAGAAACAACATCATGGAAGGAATTGCATCAACCGGAATCAAGGGTTGATTTCAAATTCAATTCAAGTGTTTGTGAAAGAGCCGTCCGGCTCTTTCACTTTTTATGGACTAATCGTCTCTGCAGATTTATTCTAGTTCTACGATGAGGAGTGTCGATGCAGCTTGTTGTCGATGGGAAAAGGCGTGACATTGCGGTTCCAGATGGTCAGACCATCCTGGACGTTCTGAGACTTGAATACGGGATCACATGCCCTTGCGGCGGAAACGGCCGATGTGGCAAGTGCAAGGTCAAGGTCCTTGAGAAGGAGACGGATACACAGTGGAAGACGGTTCTGTCCTGCATGACTGCGGATGTGTTCTGCGCCGATGCAACAGAGCTGATCCACAGCTCCTCTGCGCAGGCAAAGGTCCAGGACAGCTATTCGTCGGATGGCCTTCGTTTTGAAAAGGATTGCAGTTGGGATGGGTACTCCGTTGCCGTTGACATAGGAACCACAACTCTGGCCATGTATCTGATTGACGGCAATAGCGCTGAGGTTGTTGACCAGAGGACTGCGCTTAACCCGCAAAGCGCATTTGGAAGTGATGTGATCTCCAGAATCGTCTATTCATCCAATGACGAAAAGTCAAAAAAACAGATCCAAAGCGTACTTGCTTCAAAGCTGGAGCAGATGATAAACAATCTGATCTCCGGACGAGAAGGCTCTGTCGACTGCATTCAGGTTGTGGGAAACCCCACGATGATCTATCTTCTGGCGGGACTTGATGCCCAGGAGCTTGGGGTGGCGCCCTACAGGATAAGCGTTAAGGACCCGTTCTCGGTCATGTCGGATGAGATCGGGATGCATATGCACGTCCCCGTGTTCTTTCCCGGGTCTGTGTCGGCATTCTTCGGTTCCGACATAACATGCGGAATGGTTGCAACCTTGAACCTCGGCTGCGAGGAGAGCTTCATCTACACGGACCTGGGGACCAATGGCGAGATAGCCGTCTCCGACGGAAAAAGGATCCTGTGCTGCTCTACAGCCGCAGGTCCCGCATTCGAAGGTGCGAACATAAGCTGCGGAATTGGAGCCGTTGAAGGTGCCATTTGCAATGTTGCCACATATGATGGTAAAATTACTGTCAGGACCATAGGCGGCGGAAAACCGTTGGGCATCTGCGGAAGCGGAATCATCGATTTGACGGCTGAGCTGATCAGAAACGGGTATGTGGATTTCACCGGCAGGATAGACGATTCCATACATCAGCCAATTGAGGTCTGTGACGGGGTGTCCTTCACGCAGAAGGATGTGAGGGAGATTCAACTTGCCAAGTCTGCAATCAGAGCCGGCATAGAGGTTCTGATGGAGATGCTTGGTATGGGGTCGGAGAGAATCGACAAGGTTTACATTTCGGGTGGATTCGGGACCTACATAGACATAAGGAACTGTCTTGAGATGGGGATCTTCCCGGATATTGAACCGAGTCGGTTCGTGTCCTTGGGGAATGCTGCAGGAAAAGGGGCTGTTTCGATGGTCCATTCCAAGGCTTTCTGCTCGGCTGTCGAGGGACTGCGCCAGAGTATCAGATATGTGGAATTGTTTGATTCAGCCTCGTTTCAAGAGAAGTATGTCGATTGCATGATGTTCGGAGAGGAGTGAGATGGATATTGGCAGTATTGAAATGCTGGAGAAGGTGGCCTTCCACTATACACAGTGCACCGGTGTGAACTGCGTCTTTGTTCAGGACCTGGAAACCCATTTCTGTCCTTTCAGCAAATACTGGGGAGAATGCCTTGACTGCCATAAGAAGGCCATCGCCCACTCAGAGGAGTTCGGCGGAAGCTATGTTTATCTATGTCCCAAGGACCTGCTGCTGTGGACAAGCCCCGTCATGAAGAATGGGCAGGTTGTCGGTGCTTTCATCGCCGGTCCCGTCCTTTCGATAGAGCCGGATGAGATCGACATCCCCGGTTTGGATGTGAAGAACATCAAGACGGTAAGCCCCGAGATTGCATACAGCCTGTCGAGAGTCCTATTCATGTGCTCATCATTCGTGTTCTCCGAGCTGAACCTGCAGATAAAGATGAACGAGCTTTCCCTCTCTGTCCAGTCGAGCATTAACGAGTCGATCCAGGAGCTGAAGGACAACAGGCTCAGAAAAGGGGTGAAGGCTGTTCTCCAATCACTGGGCACTGCAATCAAGATGGGTAATGAGAAGCTGTCAAAGAAGCGATTCAGCGAGTGCGCCTCAATCTTCTTCTCCGATTATGACCAGTCAATGGAGACCGTGAGAAGCTGGTCGACATTGGTTGTGAATGCAATGCTCAGCGGGGCTCTGGAGGGGCAGGCCGATGAGGTGTCAGCCTGCAATGAGGCAGTATCGACCATCAAGAAGATAAACACCGCAGAGAAACCCGAGGAAGTGGCCAATCTGCTTGACGCTTGCAGGAAGAGCTTCTGCAGGATGATGGTGGAGTCCATCATGGACAATGGGTTCAATCCGGCCATACTGAAAGCGATCCACTACATACAGTACAATCTGGCCAATCCCTTCTCAGAATCAGATGTGGCAAAATATGTCCAGCTGAGCATCAGCCATTTCAGCCGCCTGTTCAACGCTGAGGTCGGGATGTCGTTCTCCAAGTACATAAACAAGCTCAGGACCGAAAGGGCGAAGGAACTTCTGATTGCCTCCAACATGTCGATTTTGGACATATGCGAGGCCACAGGTTATGAGGAGCAGAGCTACTTCACCAGGATCTTCAAAAGGTATCAGGGGATGTCTCCGAATGCATTCAGGATGAAGACCGGCAAGTACCCGAACGATGACATGGAGATTCACAACTGAACAACGCAGCGTGTTGCAATGTGACTGCATTTTTTTCACATAAAAAGCAAAAAAGTTCTAAGCATTCTTGTAATTCATGATGTAAGCTTAAGTTGTCAAAGCAAATAGGAGCAGAATTATGGCAAGCCTAGTTGAGTTAGGAATACTGATGCAGGGGGGTAGGGCAAAGGTTGTCCGCCAAATGACAAACGAATTGATCGCTGAGGGTTTCACTCCCAAGCAGATTCTGGAGGAGGGTTTTCTTCCTGCCATGGCTGTTGTAGGCGAGAAATTCAAAAACAACGAGGTCTTCGTTCCTGAGGTTCTCATTGCCGCAAGGGCGATGAATGCGGGAATGGAGGAGCTTAGACCGTTCCTTCAGGGAGGAGAGTCGCTCGAGAAGGGCACTGTCGTTCTTGGAACGGTCAGGGGTGATCTCCATGACATAGGAAAGAACATCGTTGGAATGATGATGAAGGGCAGCGGGCTGAAGGTCATTGACCTTGGCACAGACGTTGCTCCAGAGACGTTCGTCTCCTCCGCGATCGAGAACAATGCAAAGGTCATCGCATGTTCCTCCCTTCTCACGACGACAATGAAGGAGATGGGGGAGGTTGTCAAAGAGGCCGAGAAGGCTGGAATCAGAAGCAAGGTCAAGATTATGGTCGGTGGAGCTCCGGTCACGCAGGCTTTCTGCGATTCGATTGGGGCGGACAGATACACTCCGGATGCAACATCCGCCGCTGAGGTTGCGGTGGCTTACTGCAACTGAAAGGGAAACAGACTATGAACATGAAAAAGTGGATTGAAAGTCTTCGTCAGGCTAATACCTACAAATGTATGCCAGTATTGACATTCCCTTGTGTCAGCCTTATCGGTTGCACCGTAAGGGATATCGTAACTAATCCCGAACTGCAGGTGCAGGGGATGAAAGCCATAGCTGACAGAGTCAAGACATCTGCAGCTGTCAGCTTCATGGATCTCTCCGTCGAGGCGGAGGCTTTCGGTTCCTCCATAAGGTTCTCCAGCAATGAGGTCCCTGTTGTCACGAATGCGATAGTCGAGTCCGTAGAGGACGTGGAGGCCCTTCGTGTCCCTGAGGTTGGCGAAGGGAGGACCGGAGTCTATGTGGATGCCATCCGCGAGGTCAGCAAGCTGATCAACGACAGACCCGTTCTGGCAGGTGCCATAGGACCTTTCTCTCTTGCGGGAAGGCTGAATGACGTGTCTGAGATCATGGTCAACTGCTATGATGACCCGGATCTTGTGCATGCGCTGATGGCCAAGGTCACGCCGTTCATCATCTCCTACATAAATGCCTTCAAGGCTGCGGGGGCTGACGGTGTTCTTCTTGCCGAGCCTCTTACTGGCCTTATGTCAAAGGACATGGCCACAGAGTTCTCGGAGCCATATGTCAGGCAGATAGCCGAGGCTGTTCAGGACGATTCCTTTGTGGTCATCTACCACAACTGCGGAAACAATGCCTATGGAATGATTGACTCGATCCTCAGGACCGGTTGCTCTGCATTCCATTTCGGCAATGCGGTCAACATGCTCGACATCCTTCACAGCGTTCCCTCGGATGTGGTTGTGATGGGAAACGTCGATCCCGCCTCGCAGTTCTGCAACGGAACCGAAGAGTCAATCGCCGCTGCCACCAAGGAGCTTCTGCAGAAGTGCGCATCCTATGACAACTTCGTCGTCTCGTCGGGTTGCGACATTCCGCCGCAGACGCCATGGAAGAACATAGACTCGTTCTTCAACACAGTCAGTTCTTTCTACGGCAAGTGAAACAGAGATTATCTGTGGTTTTTGGAGGGCTCGTCGAGCCCTCTTTTTTTGATGGCTGAACACATGCTATCCTTTATCTGAAGTCGTCATTCCTGTGGAGATCTCATCTCTGAAGAAATTGACAGAGGAAGGAATCATTCTCCGGGAAGGATCCTGCAGAAGTACTTTTTATGTGCGAGCTAATTGATGAGAAAAGAATTGTCCAAATCATAGTGTTATCTGGACGATAATTATACAATTTGGACGAATCGGAGGAGAAATGAAACCTGACATGTGCGTACCCTGCGGCGACGGCCTTGTGAACATCCGCGTCGGTGCTTTAATTCTCAAGGACGGCAAGATCCTGATGGTTGAGAGCAGCCGCGGCTATCTGTACTCTGTAGGCGGTAGGATCAAGATGGGTGAGACCGCACAGGAAGCTGTTGTCAGGGAGGTCTTTGAGGAGACCGGAGTTCTGATGCCCGTCAAGAGGCTCATCGCCGTCCATGAGAACTATTTCTACGGAGACATGAAAACCAATCTGGGCAAACTGATCTATGAGGTATCGTTCTACTTTTTGTTTGATGTGCCTGAGGTTTTCGAGCCTGTGTGCAACTGCGTGACTGAGGAGGGTGTGAGTGAATCCCTGAAGTGGGTGAGTCCTGACACGCCTCAGAGGATGTTCCCAGACTTCTTCAGGGCAGAGGCGAAAAGCCCTTCCGAGTGCGTCAGATATGCAATAAATGATGAACGGAAAAACATCGGGGTTGGGAATGCAGTGATATCAAAAAGACGTGAGTAAACGTTGCATATTACTTATATTCGTAGAAAACTGAAAAGGGGTGTATCATATGAAGACGTTTTGCGGAATTGATTGCTGTAAAGATTGTAATAGGCTGTTGGAGTGCGGAGGGTGTGAGCAGTGCAAGGGACATCCGTTCGGCGGCAGCTGCGTTGCGGAGAGAAACAAGGACTTCACGTCACTGAAGCAGCTGCTTATCGATGAGATAAACGCTCTCGATATCGAGGGACTTGCTGTGTCTGACCTTAACCTGCTGACCGGTTCTTATGTGAATCTGTCATATCCTCTTGCCAACGGATCTGCGGTTCAGTTTCTGAAGGATGACGACATATATCTGGGAAATCAGGTTGAGCAGGCAGATTCGGATCGTTGTTACGGCATTGTCGCAAATGAGGATTTTATTCTCGTCTGCGAATACGGCTGCAACGGTTCCGATCCGGAAATCGTTTTGTACAAACGAAGATAGAATTCACTTGGAGGGAAAGGTGAGCCTGCGCACTGATGTCTTGAAGAAAACCTATAATCTCATGCCCCATGAAGAAGGCGGAAGCTTCTCGGAGGTGTATGAATCATCAGAGGAGAAGAACGGGAGGTCTTTGGCTGGGAGCATCTATTTTCTTCTTGACAGCGGAGAGGTCTCACAATTCCATGAGATCGACTGTGATGAGATCTGGTTTTTCCATGAGGGATGCGGCATGAAGATCACCATTCTGTCTCCGGACGGAGAAGTGAGTCATGTTTATCTTGGAAACGATGTCGGGAAAGGACAGCGTGCTATGGCAATTGTCCCTAAAGGTTCAATTTTCAGTGCGGTCAATCTTGATGATGCGGGCTATTCCTTCGTCTCCTGCGTGACAGCTCCAAAGTTCTCATATGACGGCTTCAGGCTTGTCCCTGAAGATGAAATCCGGCAGAGAACGGGGATGCAATGTAGGGAATAACAGACAATGGATCAGAAAGAATTATACAGGCACATACAGGAAAACCAGCCCAACATCTGTCAGATAAGCATTCTGCAGAATGGCAGGGAGATCTATTCTGCACAGTGGAACGGTTATAAGCGGAATGACTGCACTCACATCATGTCCGCCACAAAGAGCATCATGTCGCTTCTGACAGGGATTGCCATTGATCACGGTATGATTGGCAGTGTGGGTGACAAAGTTCTCTCCTTCTTTCCGGAGTATTGCGTCAGGCGCGGTGAAAAGACCATCTATGACATAACCATAAAGCATCTTCTGACCATGCGTGCACCTTATAAGGGAAAAGGGGATCCCTGGACAAAGGTGTGCTCCAGCGATGACTGGACAACCGCCTCACTTGACTTCCTTGGCGGTAGAAAGGGTATTACAGATGAATTTGATTATCGGACGGTCTGCCTGCATGTTCTTTCCGGAATCCTTTACAGAGCTTCTGGAATGAAGACCGTGGACTTCGCAAACAGATTCCTGTTCACTCCGCTTGGTGTGCCTGAGCATGAAAACTACTACGCAAAGACTGCAGAGGAGCATAAACAGTTTACAATCGGAAAGGCTCCAAAGAACAACATATGGTTTGCCGATCCGCAGGGTCTTGGTACTCCGGGATACGGGCTTTGCATGAGCGCTTCTGACATGGCAAGGATCGGGCAGCTGTGTCTGAATCTTGGTATATGGAACGGAAATCGAATTATATCTGAGCAGTGGATCCGGGACATGACAAAACCGAGGGCGGTTGAGAGCAACATGTTCCGTGGGATGCAGTACGGATACCTTTGGTGGATTATCCATCCGGATAAGAACATCTACGCTGCCATAGGAAACAGCGGAAACGTCATATATGTGAATCCTAGGCTGAACATGGTTGTGGCTGTTGCTTCTTACTTCAAGCCGACTGTTTTTGATAGGGTGGATTTCATTGAGGAAGTCCTGATACCGAGTGTTCATGGTATTCTGTGAAGTGGTAAGACCGTGGTTATGATGTCACATTTCAAATAATAGCGCTTCTTGCTTTCGGTTTCTCAAGGTATACAGGTCTGGGAAACATGCTGGCTACTTATTGGAATACTTGACGAATCTGCCAGTTTTTCCGAGTTGATATTATCCTGGCAGAAATGAGAAATATAGATATTTCAGGACTTGTTTTCTGTTCTGGTTGACAGCAGGGTCAAGGTCTCGCCTAGAATGTAGATATAGATGGCTAATATAATTACCAGTATTCGGATTATTTGCAGTATGGCTATGCTATTCTGTCCTGTGTTTTCACGGGCGTTCTATGCCTTGTATATCACTGCTGGGGTCAGCGATATTGTAGATGGGACAATTGCCCGGAAAACGGGAACGGTTAGCGAGTTTGGATCGAAACTCGATACAGTGGCTGATTTTGTATTGGTTGTCGTGTGTATGATAAAACTGATTCCTGTCATTCAAATGTCGACCTGGCTTCTCGTATGGATTATTATGATTGCCGTTATCAAGGCAATTAACTTGATTTCCGGATATGCAATGCGAAAGGAAATGGTTGTCCTGCACACAGCAATGAATAAGGTTTCGGGGGTAATGCTTTTTATGCTTCCACTGACGTTGAAGGTCATTGATCTGAAATACAGTGGATCTGTTGTCAGCACTGTTGCAACATTCGCTGCTATACAGGAAGGGCATTATATAAGGACAGGAATAAAGGAATTGTCCAAATCATGATATTATTTGGACGATAATTATACAATTTGGACGAATCGGAGGAGAAATGAAACCTGACATGTGCGTACCATGCGGGGAAGGGCTGGTGAACATCCGCGTCGGTGCTTTAATTCTCAAGGACGGCAAGATTCTGATGGTTGAGAGCAGCCGCGGCTATCTGTACTCTGTCGGCGGTAGGATCAAGATGGGTGAGACTGCACAGGAGGCTGTTGTCAGGGAGGTCTTAGAGGAGACCGGGGTCGTGATGCCCATCAAGAGGCTCATTGCCGTCCATGAGAACTATTTCTACGGAGATATGAAAACTAATCTGGGCAAGTTGATCTATGAGGTATCGTTCTACTTCCTGATGGATGTGCCAAAAGATTTCGAGCCTGTGTGCAGCAGCGTGACTGAGGAGGGTGTGAGTGAATCCCTGAAGTGGGTGAGTCCTGACACGTCTCAGAGGATGTTCCCAGACTTCTTCAGGGAAGAGGCAATAAGACCGTCCGCGTGTGTCAGATATGCAATAAATGATGAACGAAAAAAACGTCAGGGGTGATGGAGCACCAAAACAATGAGATATGGAATCATTACAGACATCCACAGCAATCTGACAGCCTTGCGCGCCGTATTGAGGCAGTTGGATCAGATGAATTGCGACAGGATCATCTGCTGCGGGGATATCATAGGCATCGGCCCCAATCCCGAGGAAACCGTTCGGGAAATGATGCGTGTTCCGGGACTGATTGCCGTGCGCGGCAACCATGAGGGCTATCTGCTTGAGGGGATGCCTGCTGTCTTTCCCAATGAGGAGAATATGAGCTACGGTGAGATGGAGCACCACAGATGGGAGCACAGTCTGCTGTCCGAAGGATCGGTCGCGTTTCTCCGCAGTCTTCCGAAAAGAATCGATTTTGAATCCGAGGGACTGGTCATATCCGTCATGCATTCCTGCATGGACAAAAGCGGTCATTATAGGGGCTCAGTCCAGAATCCCACAGAGCATGATCTGCTGACCATGTTCGCCGATGTGAAAAGCAATTTCATAATATACGGGCATGATCATTTCAGGAATATCTGCAGGAGAGACAAGCTATATATCAATGTCGGTTCCCTCGGCTGCCCTTCAAGGGATCATGATATTGCACGGGCCGGTGTCCTGACCATTGAAGACGGCAAAGCCGGGATTGAGCCGGTTGATGTCAGATATGATGTTGATGAAGTCATCAGGCAGATAGATGAGCTTGATTATCCCGAGGCTGATGTCGTAAAGAGAATCTTCTATGGCCTTTAAGAAGACAAAACCTAGCGGCATGTTGAGACGGTAATTCTGATGAATAGAGGGTACAAGGATGACAGACCATGAAAAAAGAAAACATACTTAAGAAAATGTTCAGTCTTCAGGATCTTAAGTACCGCGATATGCAGAAAAAGATAATCCCAACCGTGAAGCCTCAGGCAGTCATCGGTGTGAGGACTCCGGATCTCAGGGCTTTGGCAAAAGAAATTCTGAAAGCAGGGGATTATAGGGATTTTCTTGAAGATCTGCCTCATAAGTATTTTGAAGAAAACCAGCTGCATGCTTTTATCATATCCGGGATAAAAGACATCAAAGAATGCATGGAGGATTTGGAGATATTTCTCCCGTATGTGGACAACTGGGCAACTTGCGACCAGATGTCTCCGAAGGTCTTTAAGAAGCACAAGGAAGTGCTTCTCTCTCACATCAAAGAGTGGATTAAATCTGATAAGACATACACAATCCGGTTCGGGGTGGGGATGCTGATGGAGCATTTTCTGGATGACGACTTTGATATTGTTTATCCCGAGATGGTCGCAAAGATCAGAAGTGAAGAATACTACGTCAACATGATGATTGCCTGGTACTTTGCAACTGCTCTTGCAAAGCAATATAAAAGTATTCTGCCTTTTA
>JAEEGG010002486.1_pt1 | contig 47432 bp, 43 predicted proteins | sample 9134161 | NCBI WGS metagenome assembly JAEEGG01 (sample SAMN16246543, study PRJNA631951) | gut metagenome | biome: gut microbiome; feature: rumen; material: CR-attached | host: Bos | place: Iran: Karaj | collected 2018-10
CTGATGGATTTTCTTCTTGGAAACATAGAGCTGTTCTGATGCTCAGGACTGCCTTTCGCAGTCACTTTTCACACTGCTCCGGTCCCAGACCATTGGGGGCCTCGGTAGTTGCTTTTTGCGCAGGAATTTCTATTGTATTATTCGGGGCAGGATTATCATGGAGAAGGCAACAAGAAAATACCTGGCGGAGGTTGCGAAGAAAGCGGCTCAAACCCCTTTTCATGGTTATATTGAGGGGAAGGAATCAAATCTCGAGCCGATCATTCGGTTTTTCCCGAAGTGGACGCTAAGAGAAGCCGACGGTTTATGGTGTGCGGCATTTGTATATTATTGCTGCCGGGAAGCGGGATTTGAGATCCCCATCAGACCGGATGCATGTAAAACTTGCCATCTGGCCGGTTGTATCGCCTGGGAGGAACTTGCACAGGGCGATGTTAAGATAGGGTATCACAAAGGAGAAGAAGGCTTTGTTCCTGAAGCCGGCGACATCGTTCTTTATGACCGGGTTTTTGAAAACAAGGAACATGATCATATTGGCATTGTCCTTGAAAACCGGGGAGATATGATCCTCGCTGCGGAGGGGAATGTGAATAACGTATCTGAGCTTGTCGAGCGCCCGAAAGATGAGCATATCAGGGCTTATATCAGGATTCCGGACGGATACAAATACCAGAGGATTATTATGGATTATCAGGATTTTCAGGCAGAAAACTTGATCCTTCATTTCGTCACAGAAGACGATTTGGCGGAAGTCTCCCGGACCTGGCCGGCTGATCATCATCCGCTGTCTGATACGAAGGCTCGCGAAGCGATTGCCTATATGCGCGGGAATTACGAAAAGAATACGAAAGGCAGTATCCGCCACCTCTGCCTCGCGGTATGCGGGAAGGAGCGTCCCGGAACCATTATGGGTTGGTGCGGACTGGACGGAGGCCGTGATCCGGCAGAGCCGGAGATCTTTATTCTGTTGGATGAAGAATACAGAAACCGGGGATACGGGACGCAGTGCGTAAAGGAACTGCTCCGGATCGCCGCGGAGGACTATGCGCTTCCCGGCGTACACGGCGGCTGTGCCAAAGAGAACATTGCCTCCGCCCGAGCCATGGAAAGGGGCGGCATGGTGCAGTATGGAACGGAAGAAAACGGAGATCCGCTGTTCAGATTTTCGGCAAAGGAAAGCGGTGTAGAAGCTTCTCGGCACAGCCTCGAAGCCCTCGGCTAAAAACGCCTCGGCAGTTCAGCAAGAGATGATCATAGAAAAGGATTCCTGTAGGGGAGTCCTTTTTTTTACCGCGGGCAACATCGTTTTCCGGGGTGTTTATGTTATAATTCTACGTAAATCGGGCTGACATCCGTATCCATCACATATTACATGATGCCCCGGTTAAGAAATAAAGAATTATTATTGAAGTTTGGATCGTGATCATATTAAGAGAGATCAGAGAAAGTGAATACAGCCTTCTGAAAGATTTCCTGTACGAGGCTATCTTTATTCCGGAAGGTGTTGAACCTCCCGCACAAGAGATCACAGAGCAGCCTGAACTGAAACTTTATTACGAAGAATTCGGTACGGGAAGAGCCGACAGGTGTATTGTTGCGGAAGGCGACGGAAGGGTGATAGGAGCCGTTTGGACACGTATCATGAATGATTACGGACATGTGGACGATGATACTCCTTCTTTTGCAATATCCCTGTATAAAGAATACAGAGGAAAAGGCATAGGCACAGAGCTGATGAAGCGGATGCTGGAGCTGCTCGGAAAAGACGGATTTAAGAGGGCTTCACTTGCCGTGCAGAAAGCCAATTATGCGGTCAGGATGTACGAGAAAGTCGGTTTCAGGACCGTGGATGAAACGAACGAAGAATATATTATGGTATGCGATCTTTAATACAAAAACTAAAAATGTTATCTGTCTGAACGGAAAGGAGTATTCGTATGGGATTTTTTGACAAGTTTAAGAAAAAAGAAAATGCCGAAACAAAACAGGCTTCGGAAACCGGACCTGTGCAGACTGCGGATGCCGGAGACGACGAAGCACCCGGATGGGATGCTATTGAGAAAGAATTTCTCAGGGTATATCCCGGCCAGACTAATCCCAAGCATTACGGAACGATTATAAAATGGGCACTCGGCGGAAATGATCCGTTGGATGGAATAAGTATATATGACGGAGGCGATTATTGGCACTTCGTATCTTTCGGACTTACCGAACTGTATGATAAGCAATCGCCGCATAAGGAGATCAGCGGTTTCGGATATGAACTGACTTTCAAACTGAAAAAAGACAGATATGAGAACGAAGAAGGTGAATTAAAGAACATGTGCGGAATTCTCCAGACGATTGCCAGACTCGTCATTAACGGAGAAGATTTCCGTCCCGATGAATTCATTTACACCGGACAGACTGCGGGTATGGATGCGGGTCAAAAGAGTAATATCACGGGATTCATAACAATTGCGGATCCCACGGTCAACTCCATCGATACTCCGAACGGTAAGGTCGAATTCCTGGAACTTATCGGAATGACTGATGCTGAACTAAAAACACTTTCCAATATCGAATCGGTCAGAAATATTTATTCCGAACTGGGCAGTGATGTGACCGATTATAACAGAAAGTCATTGAGGTAATGGGAAATGACGGATGAAAAAATTATCCGGGATGTACAGATCGGCGATGCGGCGAGACTGGCAGAGATCTATTCCTACTATGTACGTGACACGGCGGTGTCTTTTGAATATGATGCGCCTTCTGCTAAAGAGTTCGAATGCAGAATAAAGAATACAATTGAAAAATATCCCTATCTTGTATGTGAGATCGGTAGCAAAGTCGTCGGTTATGCGTATGCCGGTCAATACAGTACGCGAAAAGCTTATGATTGGACTGCCACATCTTCCATATATGTTGATAAGGATTATCGCAGGCAGGGCATAGGCTCTGCTTTGTATAAAGCGCTGGAAGACAAACTCAGGGAACAGGGAATAGTAAACGTTCTCGCCGGTGCGGCATACTGCGAAACAGAAGATGAATACCTTACCCATGACAGTAAGGAGTTTCATATTCGTCAGGGTTATTCATTAGTGGCTCATATGAAAGAAGTCGGCAGGAAATTTGACAGATGGTATGATCTTCTCTGGCTTCAGAAGAAGCTGTGATTTTCAAAACACTGAAGTGATAACCGGTATGCCGGGGATATACTTATGAAGAAAACCGATCGGAGGATTAGGAATGATCGCAAGAGATGAAGCGTTTTCACTTTTGAAACAGTACAATAAGGATTCTTTTCATATACAGCACGCACTTACGGTTGAAGCTGTAATGAAATGGTATGCCGGAGAACTCGGTTACGGTGATGACGCCGAATACTGGGGAATTGTTGGTCTGCTCCATGATATTGATTTTGAGCTTTTCCCTGAGGAGCATTGTCTGAAGGCCCCGGAACTGTTAAAGAACGGAGGAGTAAGCGACGATATCATTCATGCCGTATGTTCCCACGGATATGGTATAACCGTCGGATGCGGCACCACTATAGACGTCGAACCTACACATGAGATGGAAAAGGTCCTTTTTGCTGCGGATGAGCTTACCGGCCTGATCGGGGCAGCGGCTCTGATGAGACCATCGAAGAGCACAAAGGATATGGAATTAAAATCGCTTAAGAAGAAATACAAGAGCAAGGGATTTGCCGCAGGCTGTTCAAGAGAAGTCATCGAACGCGGTGCAGAGCAGCTTGGATGGGAACTCGATAAATTGCTTGAAATGACACTCCGTGCCATGGCTGCTACCGAAGATGTGATCAACGAAGAGATGGCTTCCGAGCAGTAACAAGGGATTTGAAACATTTTTATGAAATGGTTATTTTTTGATCTCGGCGCAACGCTGGTCGATGAAAGCGATGTATATAAAAGCCGGTGTGAATTCGCGATTCGCCGGTTAAATATTGAAGCCGACGAATTTATGAATAAGATATATGAGATGGCAAAGATCAGCCCGACACCTATCAGGACGGCTGCCAAGGAATATGGGGTTACTTTGCCGGAGTGGGATAACAGCCTGGAAAAACTGTATGAACCGGTTCCGGATGTTCTCTCGGCTCTGCACGGAAAATACAAACTCGGTATTATCGCAAACCAGTCACTCGGAACGCAGGAAAGAATAGACAATTGGGGCATAGGTAAATATTTCGATGTTGTAATGGCATCCGCGGAAGCCGGATGTGCAAAGCCCGATCCGAAGATATTCACCGCGGCTCTTGAAAAGGCCGTGTGCGAACCCTCCGAAGCTGTTATGATCGGTGACAGACTTGATAATGATATTATCCCGGCGAAGAGACTCGGGATGAAAACGGTATGGGTGCGTCAGGGATATGCTGTCTATCAGAGCATAGATGATGAGGATAAACGTCCGGACTACATTGTTGACAGAATAGAAGAACTGACGAATCTGTTTTTGTGAGATTGCGCGGCAGACGGATAAGATATGAACATAGAAGTTATAAGGGCAACGGAAACCTGGCAGCAGGCGGGTGCATATTATGTTCGCATTCAGGGAATGGCAAAACAGCATAACATCACACTCCGCCGCGAATTCGACGAACATGACACGCCGGACACAAAATACATCGTTCTTACAGATGACAGCTTTCCGGTAGCGACCTGCCGGATATATGGGATCGATGAGGATTCGGCAATGATCGGTCGGGTTGTTGTTCTCCCGGAATACCGCAGTCGGGGTCTCGGAAAGCGCGTTATGAGTGAAGCCGAAAACTGGATCAGGGATCTCGGTTACAATGTTTCCGTGATAGAAAGCCGGGATGTTGCGGTCGGATTTTACCGGAAGCTCGGTTATACCGTGACAGATCCCAATCTTGTCCACGGCGATACCTTCGACTGCATCCGGATGGAAAAGAAATTAATTGAAATGTAAGGACCTGCACCAAGCGATGCCAAATTATAACAGAACTAAAATTGCATGTTATATGGGATTCATAACACAGGCAATAGCGGCGAATTTTGCGCCGCTGTTGTTTTTGAAGTTCCATAAAGATTACGGGATCTCCCTCGGAAATATAGCCCTTATTTCTACGGTATATTTCTTCACACAGCTTCTTATCGATATTTTCTGCGCTAAGTTCGTTGACAGGATCGGTTACCGTGTATCGATCGTGGTGTCGGAGGTGTGCTCCGCTGCAGGGCTTGTCGGCCTTGCATTTCTGCCGGAGCTATTACCGAACGCATTCGCCGGAATTCTTATAAGCGTAACCGTTTATGCAGTAGGATGCGGACTTATCGAAGTGCTGGTCAGTCCGATCATTGAAGCCTGTCCCTTCGAGAATAAGGAAGCGACCATGAGTCTTCTGCATTCCTTTTACTGCTGGGGATGCGTCGGAACCATAACGGTATCCACGTTGTTCTTTGCCGTATTCGGAATGGACAGCTGGAAGTGGCTTGAGGTACTGTGGGCGATCGTACCTGCCGTTAACATTTTCAACTTCGCAACCTGTCCGATAGTTCCGATCGTGGAAGAAGGACAGGGCATGGGTATCAGACAGCTTGGGAGAAAGCCGGTCTTCTGGGCGGCAATATGTCTTATGGTATGTGCGGGAGCTTCGGAACTGTCTATGGCCCAGTGGGCATCAGCTTATGCCGAGGCGGCGCTCGGACTTACGAAGGCACTGGGTGACCTGATGGGTCCCTGCCTGTTTGCCGTCACCATGGGAATAAGCCGTGTCATATACGGAAAGTACGGAGAAAAACTTGATCTTAAGAAATTCATGATCGGATCAGGGGCGTTATGTGTTGTATGTTACCTGCTTGCCTCGCTTTCCGCCAATCCGATAGTCGGTCTGATCGGATGCATTTTCTGCGGATTTTCTGTAGGTATCATGTGGCCCGGCACCATAAGCATCTCATCCAAAAGGTTTCCTGCAGGAGGAACAGCGATGTTTGCACTGCTTGCCATGGCAGGAGATCTCGGAGGAAGCATCGGTCCTGCAGTTGTCGGAAGAGTGACTCAGTATGCGGGTGATGATATCAGAGCGGGAATGGGAGTGGGCCTTGTTTTCCCCTTGGTGCTTCTGGTGATGCTCTTTATTATCGGAAGAAAGCCTTCGGGTAAACATATCGGTACGGTATAAGCAAAACCTTTAACAGGCGATAGAAATTTCTAAATTGACACGGGGTGCCTCATAGGATAATGTGTTAATAACAAAAATACAGAAGGTACTTATTCATGAAGTCAGACAAGAAATTAAGACAACTTACATTGACCGGAATTTTGGCGGCACTCATAACACTGTTCACCGCATATATAGTTCACATTCCTGTGGGAGCAACCGGAGGCTATGTGCATCTCGGTGATTCGATAATATACCTGAGCGCGGTACTTTTGCCCTGGCCATACGCAATGGCTGCAGGTGCGATAGGCGGAGGCCTGGCAGATCTTCTGACCGCACCTATGTGGGCTCCCGCAACCATCATTATAAAGAGCCTTATAGTTATACCGTTTACTTCCAAGGGATCGGGGATCCTGAATAAAAGAAATCTGGTCGCACCTCTGATCGCTATGGTGATCACGATCGCAGGCTATTATGCGGCGGAAGTCATACTCTACGGAAAAGAAGCGGCATTCCTTATTTCCGTAACATCGAATGCCATCCAGGGAATAGGCAGTGCGGCAGTGTTCTATATATTCGGCGCCGCTCTGGAAAAGGCCGGAATAAAGAGATTGTGTAAGTAATACCTCCGGATATAAAGTGTAAAGAAAAGCTCCTTGCCGGGCCAAACGGCAGGGAGTTTTTTTGTTTTTGGCAACTTGGTACCTGTGTATGTACCGCATGGTAACCCGGAGGTATCCATCTCAACAAAAGTTTGGTAATATTCGGATGAATATGTTAATAATAGTTATGCAGGTCACTTTTTAACGTGATACTTTTGTTGATACCGGAAAGGTCAAGACACCGAATTGAAAGTCGAGATAACCAGGGACCAAAAATTATATGTGGAGATCCATTGCATTGAAGTTACCGAAGAAGTTTTAAGGCTCGAAAGGTATATCAAAAGATACGGCAGTTATATCTCTGCAACAAAGGACGGAGAAATCGTGAGCGTACCGACGGAAGATATCCTCTATATTGAATCCGTCGACAAAAAGACATTTATATATACGAATGAAAAGGTTCTGCTGACTGATAAGAGATTATATGAATTCGAGAGCATACTGGACGGCAAAGACTTCTTCCGCTGTTCAAAATCCACCATCATCCATCTGAACAAGGTGGTGAAGCTCAAGCCGGAGATCACGAGAAATATTCTGGCTACGCTTGAAAACGGTGAGAACATAATGGTATCGAGACGGTATGCGGTTGAGTTGAAGAATCTTCTCGGAATAGGACGATAATATGGACAGAATGAAAGAATACCTGAAAAATTTCCGTGATGCCTCTGCTTATGTATTTTCGTGGCTGATGATCTGCATCCTTGTGCTATCACTTATTAACGGGAGTGAAAATATCAAAGTCACTTTTCTTATAAAGCTTTTGGGCTTTTGCTTATGGAGCTCGGCATCATTTGTCGCTGCATTCCAAAGTTCGTTTATAAAGAAAAAAGGATTCATTGTTCAGCTTACGGTTTTCTATGTGCTGTTTGTCCCGGCGGAGATCATTTTCTTCTACAGCATGGGATTGTTCAGCGGAGCCGGCAATATGATCTCCTGGATCATATTCTTCGTGATAATCGCGTTGCTTTATATCCTTGCACTTCTCATTGATGTCCTGATCATGAAAAAGCAGGCTGTAAGCTACACGGAAAAGCTCGAGGAATACAAAAGCAGCCTGTGATAAAGATTTATACTTGTGGTTTAACAAGGAGGCGTAATCTTACGCCTCCTTTTCTTATTTGACAGCCGATATCAGGGCCGGGGCCGCGTGACCGGCCTTCTGCGGAAGCTTAAGATTTCTTGAATAAATTAATGAATAATAGGCAAAATGTGCGTTTGGTGGTACATTTATAAGGTATGAGACTCGGCTTTTTAAACTTGTTCAATTCCATATGGGAAAAGAAGAATTCTGCGGCAGATCCGGAGGATGTGATCCGTTTTGACCCCGAAATGCAGACGGCTGTGATCAGGAGTTCGATATGTACCGGTGAAAAGGTTGCCGGTTTCAAGAATAAAAAGGACGGACACTTTACGGAAGTAATGCTGATCCGTTCTCCCGAGGATGAAAAGAGATTCAAGGAAATCTACGGGATCGAAACGGTCAAGACCGAATACTGACAGGACAAGGAGACAGTCGTGGCAAAGCAGAACATTTTTGACAATCAGGTTTTTTTCGACGGATACAAGAAGATCAGGGAAAACGAAGGAAGTGCCAACAATGTTTTTGAAATGCCCGCACTTTATTCGCTTCTTCCCGATCTGAAAGGCAAGCATATCCTTGACCTCGGATGCGGATTCGGAGAGCATTGCATGGATTACATCAAAAAGGGTGCCGAGAGGATCGTCGGCATTGACATTTCCGAGAAGATGCTCGAGGTAGCAAAAAAAGAAAACAGCGATCCGAAGATAACGTACCTTCTGATGCCCATGGAGGATATCGGATCCCTGGACGAAAAGTTCGATGTCGTCATCAGCTCTCTTGCAATTCATTATGTTGATGATTTTACAGGAGTGCTGGGCAACATACATAAGCTTCTGAATGATGACGGGGTATTCGTCTTTTCACAGGAGCATCCGTTCAGCACCTGCCATACAGGCGGTGACAGATGGACGAGGGATGAGAACGGAAATAAGCTTCATCTTAACCTTAAGAATTACGGTGTCGAAAAAGAGACCGAGAGTGTCTGGTTTGTAGACAACGTAAAAAGATATCACAGAATGTTTTCCACAATAGTAAATGATCTCATCGAAGCGGGATTTGAGATCGTAAAGATGATCGAACCGTTACCCGATGATGAGATCCTGGCTAAGTATCCCGATCAGAAGGATCTTTTTCACAAGCCCGATTTTCTGGTAGTCAAAGCAAAGAAACGCTGAGACGCTCCATGAAGGCCGTACGGCAGTGAGGAGGGAATCATGAAGAAAAAGGTATTGGCACTGTTTTTATCCATGGCACTGTTTGTGGCAGGATGCGGTGCGGTAACGGATGAAAATACATCTGACGACCATGCGTTGCCGAATGAAACTCCGCCGGTGGATAATACTGTCCCGCCCTTTACGGATCCGGTTGAAAGGATACCTGAAGAAGCGAGAGCGGGTTTCTCCGCATATATCGGAGAAAATCTTACCCTTATGGGAACAATGATGTGGGACCTGTATATGTCGGATATTACCGGCGACGGAATTGACGATATATGCGCAACATATTGCACCGGCAGCGGAATGATCTCTAAACTGGTCGTTGTGTATGATATTCAGGAAAACCGAGGCTATAAGCTGTCTGACAGATGCACCTATGACTACATGATCGAAGATGTTTTGTCAGACGGACAATTGGTGATATCCCGCACGGACTGGGCTGACAGGGACAATGTGGTTTTCGGAAGGATTGCTTTTGATGAGGATGAGATCTTCTTTGATGACGGACTTGACAGGAAAGGGCTGTCATTCAAAACTCTGAAGCTGTTTGAAGATGCGGCCGTATATCTGCCTGCCGGGGAAACCGGATACGGAGATTACTTCAGTTCAAGAGATTTCTCCGAGATAAGGGAATTCCTGCTCTGTGTGGACAATGATGATGCTGAGCTGGTACACGGCATGGGCGGTGATCATGAAACCGCTCTTTACAGGATGTCTTATGAGGCTCTTTACGATATTCTTGTAAAAATATACAAGGAGCAGAATATCGATAAGGTCATCGAAAATATGGACGAATCTTATCAGGACGGAATAGCTGTCTGCTACGATCCGGAGGATGGATATATATACAGGGAAATGGATTCGTTTAAACCGTTTGACTTTCATGCCGAAGTTGTTAATGTAGATAAGAACGGCAATGAATATACGATCACATATGAAGTTTACTCCGGAACAGTGAATACCGGTGATCCGATGTCTACGGTTTATGTGACCATAGAGGAAGCAGACAACAGATACGGATACAGTCTTGTCCGTATAGAAAAATAATTTCTTATAGGCTAAAGGAGAGAAACATGTTATTTGCACTTGCACTGATCCCTGTGATAGGACTTTTACTGTTCATCTATTTCAAGGATAAGAAGGAAAAGGAACCCGCAGGACTGCTCATCGGATTGTTCTTCGCAGGACTTGGAAGCGTTATCCCCGCGATAATACTGGAAGCGATAGGAGAGCTGATACTTGAGGCCGCCATTCCCTATGAATCGGCACTCAAAGGTGTACTCCTTGCAATGATCATTGTCGGTCCCGCGGAGGAGCTGGGAAAGTACGCAGTACTAAGGCTCATCACATGGAAGAACAAACACTTCAATTACAGCTACGATGCAATCGTATATGCGGTGTTCGTATCACTGGGATTTGCTGCGATAGAAAATATAGGCTACGTTTTCTCCGGCGGATTGTCAACCGCACTTATGCGTATGTTCACCGCCATTCCAGGACATACAAGCTTTGCCGTGTTCATGGGATATTACTACAGCAAGGCTAAATATGCATCCATCACAAACAATGTCAGTGACTATAAGAAGTACAATGCACTGTCGATGATCCTGCCTATCATCATTCACGGACTGTATGATGCGATCGTCATGGGCGGCCTTGCATCGGAAACCGATCTGGTCCTGGGACTTGCCGTCCTTCTCTGGATCGTCTATGTTATAGCGCTTTTCATAGTTTCGTTCATTATGGTCATAAAGGCTTCCAAGAACGATTACTGCATCGTCAGCCTGCCCGGAGCTTTTCAGACCGTATACAGACCTGCCTATCTGGGAAACTGGACATGTTCATGCGGAACGGTAAATCAGCTCAACTTCTGTGCTAAATGCGGAAATCAGAGACCTCAGGTTGAAACCTGGACCTGCCCATGCTGCGGAGCAATTTCCGCATTCAATTTCTGCGGAAGATGCGGATGTCCCAGGCCTCAGGCCGGACCTCAGATGATGCCCCAGCAGCCTGCACCTCAGCAACCCGGACAGATGCCACAGCAGCCGGTGCAGCCCCAGGCACCCTGGCCGCAGTATGTGAAACCGGAGCTTCAGCAGATTCCTCCTCAGCAGCCCGGAGAGATGCCTCCCCGAGGAATGCTGTAAGTGAAAGAGAGATAACGTATGATGATCAGAAATGCAACCACAGCCGATATTGACGGAATCCTGAAACTGCTTGTTCAGGTCGATATGGTTCATCATAACGGCAGACCTGATATCTTCAAGGGGCCTGCGACAAAATACAATGCGGAAGAACTCGCACAGATCATAGATGACCCTATGACTCCCGTTTTTGTATGTGCGGACGAAGACGGATCGGTTCTCGGACATGCATTCTGTATTTCGAAATGCGAAGAGAACAATTCGGTGCTGACCGATATCAGGACATTATATATCGATGATATATGCGTTGACGAAAACGCGCGCGGAAAGCATGTCGGTAAAAAGCTGTATGAGCATGTACTTGAATATGCAAGGTCAAACGGCTTCTATAACATCACGCTCAACGTATGGTCCTGCAATCCCGGAGCAATCAGATTCTATGAAGCTATGGGATTGAAGCCCCAGAAGATCGGAATGGAACAGATTCTTTAAATCGGTGAAATTATGTCAGGTTCTATAGAAAACTACAGAAAAATGGTTGAACAGCCCTGGGGAAGGATGTTCTACGATCAGATATTTACCCAGCTGGATATCCCCGACGATAAGAGATCAAAGATACTCGATTTCGGAGCAGGCTTTTGCATAACGGCAGATCATTATGCAGCTCATCATGATGTTACAGCTGTTGAACCGAATGAGGAAATGTATTCTCTTCGCGTATCCGAAAATGATTACACTCTTGTTGCAGACGGTATCGATCATCTGAAAAGTATACCGGAGAATTCTTTTGACGTAGTTATATGCCACAATGTTCTGGAATATACGGACGATAAGGAAGAGATACTGGTACAGCTGAAGAGGGTGTTAAAGCCCGGAGGAAAGCTGTCCGTCGTAAAACACAATCTCTGCGGAAGAGTATTCGGTAGTGCCGTGCTTGCAGATGATCCTAAGACGGCGCTTGATCTTCTCAGTGACGACAACACGGAAGACAGCATGTTCGGAAACAGAAATGTTTATTCGGGTGAAGAACTTTCCGGATATCTCGGAAAAGAAATGAAGCTTGAGAATGTATTCGGAATAAGAGCGTTTTTCGGACTCTCTTCAAACAACGAGATCAAATACACGGATGAATGGTACCTACCGATGCTTGAGCTGGAAACAAAGGCCAGTACTATGGATGAATTCAGAAAGGTTGCATTTTTCAATCATCTGCTTTTCAGGAAAGAGGCCTGACCTGTTCGTGTGTACCGATATGGAGAGTTAGGAAATGGATCTTAAAAATGTTTATTTTGTTATAGGAACTTCCTACGCAGGAAAGTCCACTATCGTAAAGAATCTTGCCAAAAAGCATAACGGAATAGCTCTCGAAGAAAACTATCATGATGAGAAGCTTCCCGAACTTGACAGTAAAGAGTTTCCGAATCTATGCTATACAAGGGATCTGCAGGACTGGCATGAATTTATCCGCAGAACTCCGGATGAATACGCCGGGTGGATCGAAAATGTAAAAAAGGAATGCGAGATCGTTGAACTCGGGATGCTGGAAGAGCTGCTGGCAAAGCCTGAGTCAAAGGATAAGAAGATCTTTGTCGATACCAATATATGTATCGAGACCCTTCACAGGATCTCCGATGAGAAACACGTACTTGTAATGCTGTCCGATCCGGAGATATCGATACACCGCTTCTTCGACCGTCCCGATCCCGAAAAGCAGTTCCTGTACCGGCTCATGCTAGAGGAACCCGATCCTCAGGCGGCACTCGATAATTACCGTGAGATCCTCACAAGGATCTGTTCGAAGGAAGCTTATGACAAACTGGAAAACTCCGGCTTTCAAAAGATCTACAGGGACGAGAACAGAAGTCAGGAAGAAACGGTACGACTTGCGGAAGAAATGCTCGGATTAAACGGCTGAAATATGCATAAACAGTGAACCCCTGCGAGAGTGATCCTCGCAGGGGTTTTTTATGCAAAAAATATTTTCAGCCGTTTAAAGATTTTTTAAGAATTGAAATGTTAGCATTTCATTGTAAACGGAAAAACTGTGTTTCATATCAGTACAGAGGTATTAAAAATGGCAGATATTTGTTTGGAAGCAAGAGACCTTTGCAAGACCTATATTGTTGACGGATACAGCAACAATGTCCTGCAGAATATCAATCTCAAGATAGAAGAAGGTGAGTTTGTCTCAATAATGGGACCGAGCGGATCGGGCAAATCGACTCTTCTTTATACGATAAGCGGAATGGATGACATGACCGCAGGTAAGGTCATATTTGACGGTGATGATATTTCCGGGATGAACGATAAGCAGCTCACGCAGCTCAGACTCCTCAAAATGGGATTCATCTTTCAGCAGATGTATATGATGAAGAAGCTCTGCATAATGGACAACATAGTTCTCCCCGGCTATCAGGCGAAGATCATGAGCAGGGAAGAGGTAAACAAAAAGGCCGAAGAACTGATGAGGAGACTGGAAATAATAGAGACTGCAGACCGCGAGATCACGGAGGTATCCGGAGGCCAGCTCCAGAGAGCATGTCTTGCCAGGGCACTCATCAACAGCCCCAAGGTTCTTTTTGCGGATGAACCTACCGGAGCACTCAACTCAAAAGCTTCCATGGAGGTTCTCGGTGAAATGGTCAAGGCGAATGAAGCCGGCACCACGGTTCTCATGGTAACCCACAGCGAAAAGGTTGCGGCCAGCTCCGACAGGATCATCTATCTTATGGACGGTGATATACAGGGTGAACTTGTACTCGGCAAGATAAACACATCGGACGGAATGAGTTCTGCGGAGAAGCTTTCTCTCAGGGAAAGAAAACTCAGAAAATGGCTTGAGGAGATGGGGTGGTAAAGTGTATTTAAGAATGCTGAAAAAGGACCTTAAGGATAAGGTCGTTTTAAATATAGTCTTATTCATATTCATGATACTGGCAGCCACTCTTCTTGTCATGAGTGCGGGATTTGTCTATACCTTCATAGCCGGCATCGATACAACATACGACAAGTGCAACACTTCCGACATCATACTGATCATCGACAGAAGCGTATCGTCTCCCGAAGAACAAAAAAATACGGTAATCGGTCTGATGCAGGAATATTCCGAGATAAATGAGATATCCGTATCGGAGAGGATAATCGCAAGTACAGGCAGACTGGATTTTGAGAAAATAGATAAAAGAACCGTATCCGGTCTTTATCAGACGGACTTTCTCATATCACCGGTGAGCACCGATCAGAATATTCCGTATGATATGCATGATGAGCCGATCACTCTTGATAACGGATGCGTCGCTCTTTCACAGGTGACCGCTTCGTCTTCGCATACGAAAATAGGAGACAGCATCACGATCGCCACGGATATGGGAAATATATACAGATTTGTTGTATCGGATATATATAAGGATCCCAGCTCATCCATGATGACCAAGATCCTGTTTTCGGACGATGATTACAAAACACTTAATGAAGAGTTTACAACACATGTAGATCAGTATGACATAACGCTGGTCAATCCCTTTAAAAATGTTTCCGAACTGCAGAAATGGGGATGGGCGATCAATGACAGATTACATATGATGGACGAAAACGGTGAGATAAACGGACGGATACACACCGTAACCACGGGAAAGAGCAACGCCTTTACCGATGAAGCAATGATCTCGCTTATAGTCAGCATATTCATGGGGCTGATGGGCATTGCGCTTATAATCCTTATCTTCATGGCCATATCCTTCAGCCTTCAGGCTACCGTTAAGCGCGAGGAAAAAGAGATCGGTACGATGAGGGCGATAGGAGTGGATTCGCTGTCATATAAATCCCTCTTTGTCGTAAAGTATATTGCGTTTGCGGTTTTGGGCGGAGTCATCGGGCTGATCGCCGGCATTCCCCTGGAAAAATATATGGTGAGCAGGTTTGTCACCAACACACTGAATCCCGATGAAAATGTGATAGTCCTTCTGGGCGTGATCACCTGTATCATCTTTATGCTTCTGATGCTTGTCTTCTCATTTGTTTCTTTAAGACGTATCGACAGGATCTCTGTAATGGATGCGATCCACGGCGAAGGAAAAGGAGAAAGATTCAGTAAGATACCGGGCGTATCCCTCAGCAAAAGAAAGCGTACTTCGGTTCCGTTCTTCCTGGCACTTCAGGATATAGTCCGCAAGATGAAGAGATATATTTTCCTGGTAGTCAGTTACATGATAGGGATGACGATACTGTTTCTGCAATTCCAGATCAAGGCCACCGTTGTAAGCGATGAATACAGAAAGACATATTGGTCAAGGGCGGACAGGGATTTTATGATCAGACCCGAAGACAGTCTCAGGGATAAGCTGCTCGAAATGACCGGAAGCAATAAGAATTTATATTTATATTATGAGGAGCTATATAACGAGCACGGTATTCCCGTCGACATCCAGCTTATGGATGAGCAGACATCATATGTGATAATCGACGGTCAAAAAAGCGGAGCGGCCATCGCTTTCGGAGACGTTGATCTAAGCAGGATGACATATGTAAAGGGAGGAACGGTTCCGACACTTCCAAATGAGGTTGCGGCATCACATTTCCTGGCGCTGACAAACGGTATCGAGCTCGGTGATGTTGTCACGCTTGAATATAAGGTATACGGTGCGGATGGGTTTACCGTAGAGACAAGGCAGAAGGATTATATAATCACGGCATTTGTGGAAACCATGGGCAACAGCAGGACACCTTTGTTTTTCCTGGCTCAGGCCGATGAGGATATGTACTGTGAGGACTTTGATATCTTTAATGAATCAATCGATGCACCGAGATCGGAGCATGCATATTATATTGAGAAAATGCGTGAGGTAGATGAAAGGATACTTGTTTGGGATTATGATCAGGCACTTGATTATGACCTCGGAAATTCCTTCGGAAAACTGCTCGACCTGCTTGCACTTGTTACAGGTACGATAATGGCGGTCACTTTGTTTGCGATGACATTTCTCTATCAGCAGATATTCATCGAAGAGGAAACGTCCGATATAGCAATGCTGGGAAGCATGGGATTTGATAAGTGGTCTGTGAGGAAATGGCATTATTACAGACTGCTGATACTGATAGTTCTTTCGACTGCCCTGGCGATTCTGAGTGCATTCACATTGAACAAATGGCTGTTTAACAGGATAGGAAGTGCTGTGCTCGGTCTGGTTTCTTTTAAGATCGCATCACCTCCGGTATTTGTTCTTATTCTTTTGCCCTCGGTGCTTGTCGTGATAATCTCGGCTGTTATGGCCGTGTCATTCAGATCAATGGATCAGATCAGGATATGGAGGATCCGTAATGAATAACCGTAAGATAAATCCCGGAATAAATAAATTCATCACATTACTGACGGTTGCGGTAACACTGTTTTCATTCGGTGGATGTTCATCCTCCGCTCAGGTCATATCGGACGGAATGGAAAAGGTGGGTTCGCTTAATGTCGAATCACCTGCCGGATATACCGATGCAAGTCCTGCAGAGGAACCCGTCTTTGAAACCGCATCGGATAACGGACTCTGCACCATAGTTAAGTATCCCTCATACTACAGCGTCACTCTCGATTATGAAAAAGGTTCGCCTTCGGAGGTCGGAGCCGCATATGCCGAGACGATCCTTAAAGCCGTTCCGGATTATGAGACAGTGTTCGAGCCTTATCTGTTCGAGAATATACGAAATGCGTTTTCCGGAAGGGATATCAGATATGATTCGCTTGAAAAGAGGATAATGTCACTTATATCAAGCCTTCCTGACGAATACAGGGAAGAAGTCGAAAGCTTTGCAAAGACCATAGCGAACGGAGAAGAAGGATATCTGGAGAACGGAAAGATGAGTTACATTGAGGCTCTTACAATGCAGCTGATCCCCGATGCACTCAGACCAACCGCATGCAGTGCACTTTCTATCGGCGGCTCGAGGACTGTGAGCGGCGAAAGACTTACCATGAGAAACCTTGAATGGAGTCTCGGAAGTTCTGCCCAGATGACCCGGATCCATGCCGTCACATTTATGAAGAAGGGCGAAAACAGCATCACCGCAATAAGTGTACTCGGACTTTTTGACATGATAACCGCGGTGAATGACGACGGCGTGATGGTCGGTATTCTGGATGTAGGAACGGTAAACAGAATGCCCTTCGTATATGAAGGTAAGAAGAGCTATACATTTGATATAAGATACGTACTCGAAAAATACGACAATGCCGCAGATGCCGCAAAGTATCTCAGTGAAAACAGCGGAAGCTACACATGGTGCCACAATCTGCTTGTAACCGACAGACGTGACGCATTCTGCTGTGAGAATGCCACCGCAGAGGCAGTAGCTGAGGACAGGGCGCATTCCGTTATCAGAACCCCGGACACTCCGCTCATGGAGGGACTTGCCTGGGATACTCCCGATACGCTGTGCATAGTGAATTCTTATGCCACGGAAGGAAATCAGGACGGGTTTTCGGGTGAGCCTTCCAACATGATACGCTTTGTGAAGTATAATAACTGGGTAAGTGAAACGGAAAAGTTTTCAGTTGCCGATCTAAAGGGTATAATGGCAAGGGAGGTTGTGGATCAGTATGAAGTCGCGAACGTCCACAACAGCGGAACCGTACATACCGTGATCGTCGATTATGCTACCGGGGATATCCACGTGGCATTTACGACGGGAGAGTGTGCGGATGATATACCCGAATACATATTGGTGGGAAATATAAGGTTTGACTGATATCCTCATAATCGAAGACAATGAAGAACTCGGAACCCTCGTTCATGATTTCCTGAAGCGTGAAGGTTATTCGGTGCAGCTTGCAAGAAGTGCCGAAGAGGGTCTGGAACTTATCGGGAAAGCAGCATTTAAAATGCTGCTTCTTGACGTTATGCTGCCCGGAATGAACGGATATGAAGCCCTGCAGGAGATAAGGAAAGAGCAGAAGCTTCCTGTTCTTATGATGAGTGCCAAGACCGATGAACAGAGCAAGGTTCTCGGATATGAGGTCGGTGCGGACGATTATATAGACAAGCCGTTTTCTTTCCAGGTGCTGGGCCTTAAGATCAGGGCACTTATGAAGCGCACATACGATCTTTCGGAAGACAGACAGCTCCTTACATACGGAAACATTACCCTGGACGTCGCATCCAAGACTGTCTTTAAGAATGAAGAACCTGTCCTGATAACCGGCAAGGAATTCGAGCTGCTCGAATATATGATGCGCCATCCCGAGACTGTCCTTAAAAAAGAAAAACTTTTTGATGAGATCTGGGGAGTCGACTGCTTCAGTGACCTCGGAAGTCTCAACGTACATATCAGATGGCTCAGGGAAAAACTTGAAGACGATCCCAGGAATCCAAAACTCATACGCACGGTCTGGAGAGTCGGATATCAGTTCGGAGGTGCGGAGAATTGAGGAGAGCAGCGAAACTGTATACGGTTACGGTGCTTCTTTACGCACTTCTTTTTCTGTCTGCCTATGTTCTGTTTTCGAGGGTCATCGGGAGGAATGAGGACAGATCCTACGTTCTCATGAACCGTGTCTTTAATGAGCTGGAATCGGACCTTGCAGGCAGCGGGGAAGAGATCACGGAAGAATCTGTAGGCGCCGTGATAGGTGAGGTTTATTACGCGCGCATAGATGATCTGAAGAAAGAATACGGGAATGATTCGATTCCCGAAAGAGTATATTTTATTCCCTCGGAATCGGGATACGGTGAAGTCAGTCTTATAAATCCCGACAAGGATTATGAGAAGCTGTGGGCGCTCCGCTCCTCCGAAGGCATCTGCGGATTCGTTGTCTTTGAATACTCAGAATCAAGATTTTCCAAGCTTCTGATCTTTACGGAGCTGTGCATTGCCGCAGCATTTCTTATCACTCTCGGTGTATGCATCTACATCGGAACCCATATCCTAAGACCGTTTGAAAAACTCTCATCCTATCCGGAAAAGCTTTCCAAAAACCAGCTGACGGAAAAACTTCCCGAGACAAAGAACCGCTTCTTCGGAAAATTTACCTGGGGCATCAATATGCTCAGCGACCGACTTACGAGCGACCGCAAAAGGATCGGAGAACTGAGCCGCGAGCACCTCACCATGCTCACAACGATAGCACACGGTATCAAGACTCCCGTATCGAATATCAAGCTCTATGCTGATGCCATATCAACCGGTCTCTATCAGCCTGACGGAAAGGTGAACGAAAGCGATGCCGAGGTTGCCGGAAAGATAAGCAAGAATGCGGATGAGATCGCATCGATCGTCAGGGAACTCATCGATAAGGCACAGGGCGGTGTCGTTGATTTCGAACCGTCGATACAGAATTTTTATCTGAATGAGCTTATCTTATTTTTGAATGAAGAATATGGGAACAGACTTAATGTTCTGAAGATCCCTCATTCCTTTGAACTCGAATCAAACGCGATCATAAAAAGCGACAGGGACGGTATCTGCCGCATCCTTTCACAGCTGATGGAAAATGCGATCAAGTACGGAAACGGCGGCGGAATAAACGTGCGTATTTCCAAGGATGAGGAAGGATATCTTATCTCCGTCAAAAACAAGGGTAAAGTCATTCCCGACAAGGAACTTCCCTTTTTGTTCAACAGCTTCTACAGAGGCTCGAATTCCGAAGGCGTTCCCGGAAGCGGCATAGGCCTGTTTGAATGCTATGAGATCACCCGCAAGCTCTGCGGTGATATCTATGCGCGTTCGGATGCCGAAAACTCCGAGACGGAATTCACAGTCTATCTTCCCGGTGCAACTCATACCTGATTTCAGTGCATCTTATTGCAAAAGTATTTTAATTATTTTTTTGTCTGTTATGATAACCCCTGTAAGGAGGAAAACAGATATATGAAGATCCGAATATCGGTTTCGGACGAAAAGAAAGACTTCATAGAAAAGTATCTCGCGGAGCACGGAATAGAGACATCTGAAGATGCGGAATACATGATCACGGAAGCCGGCAGCCATTCCAAATTCATATCCGTCAAGGATGAAAAGAAAGACCGTGTCAGCATTACCGCAGACGAGATCATATACATAGAAAGTTTCGGAAAAGATATTGAGATCCATACGCTGAAGGATACGTATCATTCCCAGGACAGGATGTATGAGCTGGAGTCGCTTCTCGATCCGAAGGAATTTTTAAGAGTGAGCAAATCGGTCATCATTGCACGAAAACATGTAAAGAAGATAAGACCGACACTTTCGATGAAATACATACTTACAATGTCTGACGGAACACTGGTTGATGTAACGAGAAGTTATTACAGTGATTTCAGAAGATTTTTTGGTATCTGAAAGGAGGTAAGAAATGGCAGGTATTTTGTGGATAATAATACTGATGCTGATCATTGCGGTCATCATCATTTCGGTCAGCATAATAACATATAACAAACATCTGGATAAGGTGACAAAGGGGGAGGTGCATGATACCCACAGTCCGATCCCCGAACCGAGAAGCACGGCAAGTGTCATATATAAAATCGTGCTCATGATCATAGTGATACTGTCCTATCTGGGGATCAGCACCGCAAACGGTATGATCGGCAGTCTTCAGAGCAGGATAGGCGAGCTTGATGCCGAGGTGAACGGGCTTCAGTTTGAAGTTCAGAATCTGAGGAGTCAGCTCGAAGACGAGGCAAGACTTGTAAGGAACTTTGAATACGAATTATCGGAGCCTGAAAATGATCTGGTAGATGTCGGATTTAAACTTTGGCTCAAGGAATTTACCCCGAACACTTCGGTAACTCTGAGCATTGCGGGAAAGGATGTCGCGCTTTCAAATGACGGTAACGGAATGTATACCGGAAACGTAACCCTGAGCCTGTTTGATAATTGTTCGATTCCTGTTGTATGTATCAAAAACGGTGAGCTTATCGAAAATGAAACGGTCGATTTTCCCGAAGAGCTGTTCTGGGAGTATATCCCGGTTCCCATGTTCTCGTGTAACTTTGACTGTAAGGATACTTTGGGCGGAGGAACGAAATATACCGGCGAATACAGTATGGACTTCAGCTTCCCGGATAAGATTGAATCTGTCAGGATCACTTATTTATCAAACGGTGAAGAACTTAAGACGATGGATATCACTGAGGGAGCCTTGAGCGGCGAGATATTCACGATCGAGCAGGAACTCGGTTTCGGTGACGATCTTGTATTCAGGACGGAGGTCGTAACGAAGGACGGTTACAGGGTCGAGGATTGTAAACTTATGATATTCCCTGCAAAGGAATATCCTTACGGATATGAATACGAGAGGATCTATGACAGCGACGGAAATCTCCTCTATGAGTGCTTATATTGACCGGATCACGGTAAAAAGCGGCGGTGACAGCAAATGTCACCGCCATTTTTTAACGAAAATATGCCATTTTGTATGATTTTGATGGGCATTTTTTGAAAAAAAGGCCACAAACGTGATAAAATATACAATGTATCCGAAGGACGGCTATGTGGAAAGGAAGGCTCCTGTTATGGACAAAAACGTATTTGAAGATGCCAAGATGATGGGATCGGGTGAGATCAGATATAAGTGTCCCTGCTGCGGTTGCTATACTTTTAAAAAGAAGCCTTCGGGTGATTTCGATATCTGCCCCGTATGCTTCTGGGAGGATGACTGGAAACAGTTTGACGATGAGGAGCTTGAGGGCGGCGCAAACAGCGTCAGCCTCAGGCAGGCAAGAGAGAATTACAAGGCTTTCGGATGCTGTGAGGAGAGATTCAAGGGCAATGTCAGAAAGCCGACCGACGAAGAGATCGGATGATCTTAAGCCCGGTACTATTTTATTGAGGTTTTTCGTTAATGGAGAAGAGGTTCAGAATATATATTATCCTTACGCTGACGATCCTTATGATCGCGGTCATTTCCAGCATGGTCGTGAGGATATCCGAAAAGGAGATGGCTGAGGCCGCTCAATCGGCACAGGAGCAGCAGACCGTAGCGATCCATACGGCTCAGTATTATGAGGATAAGATTCCCGATGCGCCGATGTACTGCTTCAGATCACAGGAACTTCTTGAACAGCATTACGAAAAACACGGGGTAAGCATGGGATTTGCCTCCGCACAGGAGTATGAGCTTGCGGCATCCGCCGTGGTCACGGATCCCAGAGCCCTGCATAAGACCGAGCAGGAAGACGGAGATGACGTCTACTATATAGAAGAGACCAACGAGTTTGTCGTGGTCTCTACGGATGGATATATAAGAACTTATTTCCTTCCCGATTCGGGGAAGGCATATTTTGACAGACAGTAGGTCACTGCCTGATCATCATAAATGCACACAGGCCTCCGCGCTTTCCGCGTGAAGCACGGTGGGAATGAAGAAATTCAGCATTACAGCAGGTACACAGGTCGGGAACAGAAATGTTCTCTTCCGGGATGCCTGCTTTTTGCATATTCAGGAAATTTGCGCGTGTCAGGTCAAGCTGGTATTTTCCGGGGACATTTCCGTTATGCGGAAGTACCACGCCTGAATCCATGCCATAGGCTTCCATGAAAACATCCGCGACATCGCCTCCGACTTCATAGCAGTCCGCACATATCGAAGGACCGATGCAGGTTATCATCTCGGAAGGATTGCTCCCGTATAAGCGATGCATTTCATTTACGGTATTCTGACATATATTTCCTATCGTGCCTCTCCATCCGGAATGTGAGAGAGCTATCGCTTTATGCACCGTGTCGACAAAGTACAGAGGCACGCAATCGGCATAGGAAGTGACAAGGCATACTCCGGGTTCATTAGTCATGATCCCGTCGATATCCTTAAATGATCTGGGTTTCAGGATGCCTTCACCGAGGTTGTCACGGGTTACCTCCATTACATTGGTGGTATGCTGCTGATCGGAAAAGACCATCTGCTCACGGCTTATTCCGACCGACTCCCCAAACAGTCTGTAGTTTTCCAGGACATTTTCCCTGTCATCCCCTACGGTGAACGCAAGATTCATGCTCTCATAGCATCCGGTGCTGATTCCGCCGATCCTTGTCGAAAATCCGTTGAACAGCCAGGGATACTTTTCCAATGACAAATAACTGATTCTGGGGATCCCATTGTTTTCGTATATTGTTGTCGTTTCCGCGCCGGGGCGCTTTTTCATAGATAATTCCATACCAATATATTACCACATGATACCAGAGAAGCTATGCGGGTTATATTCACGTAAGCGCACTCTGGAGAGCCGTCGGCACTTGATGAGAACGAGCGTCAGCGAAGTTCGAATCTAGTACCGTTACGAGCTCGACGGAAGTGGAAGCGCGTGCGCGTCGTGAATGTAACCCACATAGCGTTCAATTGTTTATTCTGAAATTCTCGGGAAGAGAAGTATTACTTTGAAAAGGTCTCCGTCTACAACGAGCTTGAGCTTTCCGTTCATCAGCTCCATCAGGCTCTGCGCGATGTTCAGCCCGAGTCCGTTTCCTTCGGATCCTCTGGAACTGTCCCCTCTTGCAAAGCGCTCGAGCAGTTCGTCGCTCGTCATGTTCAGGGATTCTTTGGAAGTGTTCTTGATCTCGATCGCTGCTTCATCGGTACCTGCACTCAGGTTGACATATACTCTTGTGCCGGGCTGTGCGTACTTGGATACGTTAACGAAGAGATTATCGAGGACTCTCTGGAAGTGCTTGGTATCCGCCATGATGCTGATGGGTTCTTCGGGAACACTGACGCGAAGATCAAGCTCCGATGCGGAGAGTTTTTCCTGATATTCTCCGATGACCTGGTGAAGAACCGTGTTTACATTGCAGGGTTCAAGCTCTGCTTTCAGGTTTCCGGTTGAGGCCTTTGATGCTTCGATAAGATCCTCCAGAAGTTTCTTAAGCTTGACTGACTGTCTCTCGAGCGTTTCGAGGTACTCGCGGTTTGCGGGTTCTCCCTCGGGCTGTTCCTTAAGAAGCTCCACATAGCTGATGATGGATGTGAGAGGAGTCTTGATGTCATGCGAGACATTGGAGATAAGCTCTGTCTTGAATCTTTCGCTCTTCATTCGGTCGGCAAGTGCGATCTCAAGTCCCTGTCCTGTCGAATTAATGCTGTCTCCGATGGTCTTGAAATCGTAGAACATATGCTTGGTATCTACGGGCGATTCCAGATTTCCTTCAGCCATTCTCCTGGCACCCTTTGCAAGGCGGTTGAGCTGGAGAACCGCTATTACAAACAGCGGGAAAAGAACCAGAGTCTGAACAAACCATCCGAGGATTATAAGCTCCTCGGCCGACCCGTCAACTGCCGAAACCAGTACTATGAATTCCGCAAGTGTGCAGAGGGATGCTATTCCGATCAGTCTCCATGTAAGCCTGATGTTTTCTTTGCACTGGCAGGCGAACTTTTTAAATCCCTTTGCTATAAGTGCGAAGAATCTGATACAGAAGAGTATTACGCTTACCAGGGTGAGGATGCCGAAAGCAAAAGTAAGTACAATGATGAGATATCTTGTGCCTATGGCAAGATCAACCCAGGGCGCGATCCTTGTAAAGAGATCGTCACATTCGTAATTTAAGGGATCGGCAACGCATGCGATGAGGTAGCAGTCTTTTCCGACGACCGGTCTTTCGACGGCAGTGGTTGATGTGATCATGCTCCAGGTCTGGAAATCCGATTCATAGCTTACGAAGTTGTACTTTATGCCTGACTTAAGATTACTGAGATGATCGGCAGTGCATACGGTAACTTCAGAAGGGTTTATATAATATATTTCACCGTTGTCTGAATGTAAGACGATATTTGCATTTGACACGACATCCTCATTCCATGTGGAACTGCTGTCATCCACAGCTGAGCGGATACTCCATTCTTCGGTGCCGTCCTTGTAGCTGATCGTCAGTCCTACGGGGAAATAGTAGCCGTCATCGGTTATCACATATGCCATATCGGTATTCCAGACATAAATGACTTCGGCTATGGGACGTCTTTCCTGTACCACATCTGCGTTGTCATAGGATGAATAATTGGTGATGTAGCTGTAGGAGTGAAATATTGAGTCGATATTGTATATAAAGCCGGTATAGTCTCCGAGTGTCGCACTGTATCTGAAAAGATCCGATTTGTCACCTGCCAGGATATCATCGGGCAGGTTACAGACCTCGTATGACGATCTGAGTCTCAGATCCACCATTGAAGGTTCATCGGTCGAATATACCGCGTATCTGAAGTTCGTGTTCTTAAGCTCGCTCATTCCGAAATCATCCTGATAGTCGGACAGAGCATATACCGCATAATCATGCAGAAACCATTCATTTACATTCTTGCGGAAGTATCTGGTGGAATCGTATATCCCCATTTCCGCAAGGACATAGACAGCGGAGAATAAACCGCTGAATATAAGTGAACTTATTACCGATATGATAAACCAGAACAGAGCACCGTGCTTTCGGCGTTCTTTCAGGCCATTTTCCTGTTTTTTCATTTCTTACCCTTTCCGTTCCTGTTTATTTTCCAGGAAATATCCCCTTCCCCATATCATCTTGATATATCTTGGTTCTGACGGGTCAATCTCTATTTTTTCGCGAAGATGTCTTATGTGGACGGCAACGATGCTTTCGGATCCCATGGTGTCATCCTTCCATACGGTTTTGTAGATCTCCATGGGAGTGAAGACCTTCCCGGGATTCATCATAAGGAATCTGAGAATATCGTACTCCGTCCTGGTAAGCTTGACGGGATCGCCGTCGAGCCATACTTCCTTGGTGCGGTCGACAAGCTTTATCCGACCGCATATCATTTCATCTTCGCCGGTTCCTGAGGCGGTGTTTCCGCCGAGCAGCATATATCTGCGCAGTCCGGATCTGACTCTTGCCATGAGTTCCACCGGATTAAAGGGCTTGGTGACATAGTCATCGGCACCCAGATTGAGACCGAGTATCTTGTCGGTATCTTCGCTTTTGGCAGTCAGCATAATGACCGGAACATTGCTGATCTCCCTGATCCTTGAAAGAGCCGTTACGCCGTCCATGACGGGCATCATGATATCGAGCAGTACAAGATGGATATCCTCGTTTTCGATGGTTTCAAGGGCTTCCCTGCCGTTTCCTGCCGTAAGGACGTTGTAACCTTCGGATCTGAGGAATATCGAGATGGCATTTGCGATGTCTTTTTCATCGTCACATACGAGCACGGTAAGCTTGGAATTGTCTTTTTCATTCATAAGTCCGACTGGTCTCCTTTTTTGTGATCACATGCATATTTTGACACATAAAAATTTAAGAATCTATGCGTTATTTCTTTAAGATTTAATTAAATAATGACGGAAAACGTATTATAATATAAAGGAATTCTCGTTTTATCACAATTCCGCCCCAACAGGAGGGATCATGAATCTTAAGACAGCCTATGAACCGTATTTTAAGATCGGAGCCGCAATAAACAGGTGGAATCTCCATACACCGGCTCATATGAAGCTTCTTCTTACGCAGTTCAGCTCATTTACCTGCGAAAACGATATGAAGCCCATGTACTATCTGGATAAGGATGAGAACAAATCCGATCCTGCAAAGTACAACCTCAGCCCCGCACTAAATTTCGAAGCCGCAAGACCCTATCTTGAATTTGCCAGGGCAAACGGGATAGAAATGCGCGGACATACGCTTGTATGGCATAACCAGACACCGAAATGGTTCTTCTGTGTCGATTACAACGAATCCAAAGCTCTTGCGGACAGGGAGACCATCCTTGCAAGACTTGAAAGCTATATCAAGGGTGTCCTTGAATTCGTACAGACGGAGTATCCCGGAGTCATCTATGCATGGGATGTCGTAAACGAGTGTGTTGATGACGGAGGCTTCAGGAAGTCAGTATGGTCCTCCGCAGTGGGAGAGGATTTCTTCATCAAGGCATTCGAGTTTGCCAGAAAATATGCCGCTCCCGGCGTGGCACTCTTTTACAACGATTATGAGACCTCGCAGGATTGGAAGAGGGATTTCATCATAGAACGTGTCCTTAAGCCTCTTATGGAAAAGGGACTTGTTGACGGAATGGGCCTTCAGTCCCATCTGCTCATGGATCATCCGGATTACGATATCTACCGCACCGCACTGGAGATGTACGGAGAGCTCGGACTTCAGATCCATGTCACGGAGCTCGACATACACAATGCTGATCCTTCGGAAAGCTCGATGCACGATCTGGCTCTCAGATACAGGAAATTCTTTGAGATCTATCTGGACGCAAAGAAGTCCGGCAAGGCGAATATCACGAGTGTGACCTTCTGGAACCTGCTCGATGAAAACAGCTGGCTTACCGGATTCAGACGCGAGACGAGCTATCCTCTTTTATTCAGGGGAAAATGCGAAGCCAAGGAAGCTTACTATGAAGTTCTGAAGGCAGCGGTTCCCGAAGAGGAAATTGACAGGTGGGATCCGGGTTACCCCGATTCCGAATATGAGCTTAAGGACATGCCGAGGCCGGAGAAAGATATCCTTTACCACAGGAATATCTGGGAAAGCGGCGAATATACCTACGAAGCCGCATATGGATTCGAGCCCAATGTATTCGGATATCTTCATACGGATGATGCCGACAGAGACTGCATGCTGGTTGTTCCCGGCGGCGGATACTGTATGTGCGTTCCGCACGAGGGCGAGCTTGTCGCAAATGAATTCTACAGACGCGGAATGAACGTGTTTGTGCTCAGCTATACCACCGATATCACGATGTCGGTTCCGCTTGGGAAACAGCCTCTGAACGATATATCAAGGGCAGTCAGATATATCAGGAAGAATGCAAAGGATTTCAGGGTGAACGGTAAGAAGCTTTTCATCTGCGGATTCTCTGCAGGCGCACATGTCTGCGGAAGTCTTGCGGTCCACTTCGATGATATAAGGGATGTAAATCCGGAGTATGATAAGTTCTCTAACAGACCGGACGGTGTGATCCTTTCATATCCTGTTATCACAACCGGCGAGTACACTCACATCGATTCGGTCCATGCACTTCTGGGATTTGAGCCGACCGAAGAGGAACTGGAGTATTTCTCCCTTGAAAAACAGGTTAAAGAAAACACTCCTCCATGCTTTATATGGCAGACCCTTGGAGACGGGCTCGTACCGGTTGAGAACAGTTATCTGTTTGCGGAAGCGCTTCGTAAGAAAAAGATTCCTTATGCCCAATATGTATTCCCTGCAGGAGACCACGGATTGTCCGTCTGCAACGACGAACAGTTCAGAGGCTTTTCCGACGGAGACTACACGATGGAACAGTGCATGAGAGCAGTACACAGTGTCAGAGAGGGGAAGGGCGTCAACGTGTCGGAAAAGAGAAAGGAAGAACTCATAGACCAGTTCTTCGGAGGACATGAGATGCCACTTGTGGAAGTGGATGTTAGTCTCAAGGAAGATGTGGGACAGTGGACACAGCTTGCACAGGCCTGGATGAACAGGATCTGAGATACTGATTAACCTTGAAACGGAGGACCCGAGTATGACAACATTTTGGATAGTGATAGCAATCATAGAATTTCTGCTCATTGCAGCAGGCGTTCTTGTATTCGTCCTTAATGCGAAGAAACAGGAGAAGATCGCCGACAGCGCTAAGCAGATGGCAAAGGGTAAGATCAACCTTGATGACATTCCCGTATCCGGCACTTCAAGTAGGAATGATGTGATCGCAGGCGGACTCAACCTTATTAAATCAAATCTTCTTACGTTCGTTGAGTCGACCAAGCAGAATACGGTCGTTCTTGCCGATGCTATCGAAAAGCTCACCGGCAATATGGAAGCCAACAAGGCAGGAACCGAGCACATTGCGGAGAATACCATAGAGGTTGAGGAGAGGACCGGACAGCAGCTCGAGATGGTGCAGGACAATATCTCCGTTACCGAGTCCAATTCCGTTCAGCTTGAAGCTATCGCAGCTTCGATGGATGAGATCACCGATATGCTCAAGGAAACTGCGAAGATCAGTGACGAGGGCATCGAAAGCCTTGAAGGCTACAATAAGGAGATGGATATCGTTTCGGCTGACCTGAACGCGATCAACGATACTCTCACCAAATTCAACGAACAGCTCCAGAAGGTTTATGAAGTCGGTGACTTCATCATCGATATAAGCACACAGCTTAAGCTCCTTTCGTTCAACGCATCCATCGAGGCAGCCAGAGCCGGTGATTCCGGAAGAGGCTTCGCGGTTGTTGCGGGTGAGATGACCGACATGTCCGAACAGACCAAGGAAGGCATGGACAGGATCAGCGCCATCTTAAGCGAGATCATGGAAAGCAGCACAGGCGTTGTAGACAGCATCGCAAAGTGCACCGATACATACAATAACAGTAAGGCTGCTTTCGAAGTGGTCAACTCTTCGTTCAGGACCATCAATTCCAATTCGACGAATATCCAGACGAAGATCACCGATATCAACGATAAGTTCTCCGTTATGGAGGATAATTTCAACCACTCAAAGGATATCGCAAACGATCTGTTTGAGACCGCAAGGGATATCAACGACAAGACCACCGAAATCGCGGGCGTATCTCAGGAGGTTACCGCACAGGCTATTCAGATCGGAGAAAATACCAACGCACTTAACGGTATGCTTTCCGGTATTCAGAAGCTTCTCAGAAAATTTGACACCGGTGTCATTCCTGTGCGCAATAAATCGGGAAGACAGATCAAGATTGCAATGCTCAGTATGTATGACAATGATTTCTGGTACGGCGTAAAGCGCGGTGCCGGATATGCGGCTACAGAGCTTGCCGGATACAATGCGAAGGTTAAATTCATTCCCATTATCCCCGCAGAGGGAGATGATGACGAGAAGAACAGACAGACCATCAGAAACCTTGTTGAAGAAAAGTACGATGCGATCATTTATCCCGGATTCCTGGGCGGTGTTGCGGATGCTCTTGAACAGGCGAGACAGAAGGGCGTTAAGCTCATGACCTTCAACTGCGACTGTGCAAATCCCAAGCTCAGACTCGCATGCCTTAAGTCCGATGGTGTTGCACAGGGCGAGCAGGCTGCAAGGGCTGCTGCCGAGCTCATAGGCAAGGCAGGTAATGTCGGAATCCTTATGGGAAGCAAGACGGTCATCGGTAATGTAGAGAGAAGAAAAGGCTTTGTCGATGCTATGGCCGGATACAAGTCGATCAAGATCGCCGGTGAAGTCAGTGTTGAGGATATGGGCGATGATGTTTACAAGAAGACCAAAGCCCTCCTCCAGAAGGACAGCTCCATCCAGGCACTCTTCCTTACAAACGGATTCCCCGAGGATGCCGCAAAGGCTGTTGTTGATGCGGGACGCTCCGGCAAGACCAAGGTTGTGGGCTTCGACCTTAACCCCGCTCTTTTCCCTTACATAAGAAACGGCGTCATCGGAACAATCATCAGTCAGGACTCCTTCGGACAGGGCCACGATCCCATCGTTCTTATGTACAACCACATCGTAGAGGGAACTCCTTTTGCTGCAGAGACCATCGGATGCAGATCTTCTGTTGCGGATAAGTCCAATATCGACGAGCTTCTCGAGGGATGATGCCGCACCTGCAGGAGATTCGCTATAAACGCTCCGTGCAGACAAAAGGCAATTGAAAACAGGATATATTAAAGGGACGGTACCGATAACGGTACCGTCCCTTCTTTTGATCTTTTACACATGGCCTGATGTGTTTATCTTATGATCACTTCTTTTTTTCCTTGGATGCTTTCTTATCGGCATCTTCCTTTAATTCCTTTTCGCTTATTCCCGAAAGATCCGCGCCTGTCTCAGATCCTGCGTCTTCATTGAAATTAAAGTCCTTGCCGGGAAGTATCGCGTTGAGGATGATACCTACGAGGGATCCTACAGCAAGACCAGAAAGAGCGAAGTTGGCGCTTCCGATGCTGAATGCGATTGATTTTGCTGCCGAGAAATTGATTCCGATGGAGAGAACGAGGATGAGTGCTGCTATGATGACGTTTCTGCTCTTGGAGAAATCAACCTGTGTTTCGACCACGTTCCTGACACCGACTGCGGAGATCATACCGTATAGGACAAGTGAGATACCGCCGACTGTTGCGGAGGGCATTGCCTCGATGATGGCGGAGAACTTGGGACAGAAGGACATAAGGATCGCGAATACCGCTGCAAGTCTTATTACGAAGGGATCGAATACCTTGGTAAGTGAAAGAACGCCGGTGTTCTCACCGTATGTGGTGTTGGCGGGTGCGCCGAAGAGTGAAGCAACTGCGGTTGCAAGTCCGTCACCGGTAAGGGTTCTGTGAAGTCCGGGATCCTTGATGAAGTTGCGGTTAACGGTTGAAGAGATGGCGGAGATATCACCGATGTGCTCCATCATGGTAGCGATGGCGATGGGAACGATGGTGATGGCAGCGGTAACAAGAAGACCGCCCTTGGTCATGGAAGAGATGATGACTTCTTTTTCTCCGTCTGCATTAGTGACGATCGTGTGAAGGAAGAGTGTGCCGGCATCTCTTGAAGAACTGAAGAGTGCAAATACTGTATCCTGGAATTTAATGGGAAGACCTACCCAGGGAGCTGCTGCAACACCTGAGAAATCTACATTACCGGTTACTGCGGCAACAAGATAGGACGCAACAACACCGATTAGGATGGGAAGGATCTTGACCATTCCTTTACCCCAGATATTGCAGATGATTATGGCAAGTATAGCCACGAGAGCTATGGGCCAGTTGCTGGCGCAGCTGTTGATGGCCGACTGGGAAAGGATAAGTCCGATAGCCATGATGATGGGGCCTGTGACTATGGGAGGGAAGAACTTCATAACGCGCATTGCGCCGAATACCTTGAACAGAAGAGCAAGTACCAGGTAGAGAAGTCCTGCGAGCGCAACGCCAAAGCACGCATAGGGAAGAAGCTGGGATGCGGCATAAAGCTTTCCGCCTGCCTGTGCTGCCATCAGTGCATCTTCGGTAGCATACTGTTCTCTTGCCAGCATAAGGCCCGAGATGGCACCGTATCCTGCAAGGAATGCAAATGATGAACCGAGGAATGCGGGAACTTTTCTCTTGGTGATGAGATGGAATAAAAGAGTACCGAGACCGGCGAATAAGAGAGTAGCGGAAACGCTGAGGCCGGTGATGATGGGAACAAGAACTGTGGAACCGAACATTGCGAACATGTGCTGAAGTCCGAGCACTAGCGTTTTCGGGGTGCCCAGGGTTTTTGCATCATAGATGCCCTGTTCGCCGAGGACTTCTTTCTTAGAATCTGCCATAAACTCCTCCTGTATGCGAAATACCATATATTGTGTTTTTAACACCGTAATAATAATACATTTGTCTAAATGTGGCGTCAACGCAAAGCAAATGTTATTATTTGATTTTTTCTTCGGTTTTTTCGCTCCCGGAGGACTTGACAAGTATGATGTAAATATGATATCAAATTGATATCAGGTAATTGATTCACCTCAAAAAGGAGGAATGAGATATGTATGATTTTCCGAAGATAGGAACCGGCGTAATAGCCATGATGGTTGCAGCCATGGTTATTTTCGTCGTCGCACCCATAGTGCTCTGGATCGTATGGTGCGTTAAAAAGAAAGAGAAGTTCACGACGATACTTGTAGGTGCCGCAGCATTTTTCCTGTTTGCGATCGTACTTGAAAAGCCCATTCAGAATGTGCTGATCTTTCCGACTGCCATGGGACTTAAGGAACATGCCGCTTCACAGTTCATAAATGCAAGACCTGTCCTGTGGGCATTTCTGGTGGGATTTTTCCCCGGACTGTTTGAAGAGACCGGCAGATTTGTTGCTTTTAAGACCGTCCTGAAAAAGAGAAAGAACCGTGAGACATCTATCTCCTACGGACTCGGACACGGCGGATTTGAAGTATTGTTTATTCTCTCGCTCAATTATCTCAACTATATCATTTATGCCATCATGATCAATTCCGGCACATTCGGTACCATCATTGAACAGCTTGAAGCTGTCGCGCCGGACCAGGTCGGAGCATATCTTGAACTTCCCGCACAGATGGCCGCATATTCCGCGTTTACAATCTTTCTGGCTGTCTGGGAAAGGATATTTGCGGTCCTGTTCCATACCGGAGCTTCGATCATGGTATTCTATGCATGCAAGGATAAAAAGACATTCTGGCTCTATCCCCTTGCGATACTGCTCCACACCGCATTGGACGGAGTGCTGGGACTTGCAATGGCAAATGTCATCTCCCTGTCGGATATCCAGATTGAAGCAATTATCACAGTTACCGGTGTACTGATATTCTTCGGATCCTACTTCCTGCTTTACAGGAAGGACAAGGACCGTGGAATTGTTCCGGAATCACAGGGTAACGTTATTCTGTAAGATCAATATTACGTAATACAATGAGAGCTGTCCGCCGGAACGGGCAGCTCTCATACATTATAAAAGCACCGCAGGTCATTTGACCTGCGGTGCTTGATCATTTAGTTATCCGTATAATAAATCGCTTATGCTGCTGACCAGGTGCCGTCTGTTGCAAGAGTATAGGTGTGTCCGCTGATGGTAACGGTACCGTTGGTAATGATTCCGTTTGTGTAACTGAAGCTATAGGCGGTAACCTTGGCGGAGTCAACACCTGAAAGAGTGTAAGTCATCTTGACATATTTCTTGGATGCATCGGTTGAGGTAGCATCAGCAGTAGCACCGGCGATGGTTCCGGTCATAGCTACGGTATTTGCCGGGGTTCCGTCTATGGAGATAGTTTTTCCGGTAGGTGCAGGATCGCCGTTAGCGAATTTACCTTCGCCGTATGCCTGGTCGATAGCAGCCTGTGCAGCTACCCTTACGGTCTGTGCGGTTGAGAAGTCCTTCTCCGATCTTGCTCTGTCAATGTATCCGAGGAGCGTGGGTACAAGGATCGCTGCAAGGATTGCAAGAATTACGAGAACGACGATGAGTTCTACAAGTGTGAAGCCTTTGTTATTCTTTTTCATGTTTTTTCCCTCCTTGAAACACGGTGTTTTCCTTCAACTGATTAATATATCGGACGAAAGGTTCCGAAACTTAATCTTTTTTTGGAAACCGCTTGTTATTCATTATATGCTATCTTTTCGAGTTCGTCCATCGTTGTGATCCCTTTTTCGACAAGTTCAAGTCCCGCCTGCTTAAGGGTCTTCATTCCCTGATTTTCGATCGCATATTTCTTGATCTCGTCGGCGTTGGCACCCTCGGATATAAGCTTCCTTACGCCCCTGTCAACGTAGAGAACCTCGTGTACGGCAATTCTTCCGCTGTATCCCGTTCCGTGGCACTTTGCGCATCCTACGGCGCTTCTGGCATTAGGCATATCCCTTCCCGCGAAAGCTCTCTGGTATTCGTCGAGTCCGGTAACACGGCTGCAGTGAGGACATACCTTTCTCATCAGTCTCTGTGCAACGGAACCGACAAGGGCGGATGAAAGGAGATAGGGCTCGGCACCCATATCTATGAGTCTTATTATCGTGGAGACCGCATCATTGGTATGGAGTGTGGAAAGAACGAGGTGACCGGTAATAGCCGCTCTGAGTGAGATGGAAGCTGTCTCAGAGTCACGCGTCTCACCGACCATTATGATATCGGGATCCTGTCTTAAGAGTGCTCTTAATCCTACATCGAATGTAAGTCCCGCAGTCGGATGTACCTGTGTCTGATTGAGACGGTTAAGGTTTTTCTCAACGGGGTCTTCAATGGTCGCGATATTGACCTGTCTGTCGGACAGGGAAGAAAGGAGCATATAAAGCGTGGTGGTCTTACCGGAACCTGTAGGTCCTGTGATATATACGAGACCGTTGGGGGACTTGAGCATGCGGACAACCTTTTCGTAATTGTCCTGCTCCATGCCGAAGGTTTCCGCATGGTCTATCTGCGAATTACCGGCAAGCAGTCTCATTACCACCTTCTCACCGAAGACGGTGGGGATCACGGATACACGCACGTTTACAATCTGATCTCTTATCTTGATCCTGAAGTGACCGTCCTGGGGGACTCTCTTTTCTGCTATATCAAGCTCCGACATGATCTTGATACGTGCGATGAGGGAACCCTGCACATTTTTCTGAAGGGTCATGTAATCGATCAGTGCACCATCCATACGGAGACGTACATGGATCTCCTTTTCGAAGGGTTCGATATGTACGTCTGAAGCGTTATCCTGATAAGCCTTGTCCATAAGGGAGTTTACGAGGTTGATGATGGGAGCATCATCCGCACCTGCTCCGGCATCGATGATCATCTCACGGATCTCGGATGATACCGCGGACTCATTGGCGGACTGTGCCGCTTTCTTGGTCTGGACCTCGGCATAGTAATAATTGATCGCATTTTGGATCGCGGCACGTTCGGCAAGAACAGTCTCAACATTCATACCGCTGGTCTGTCTTACGTCCTCTATATTAATGAAATCGAGAGGATCGTTGACCGCAACGATCAGTGTGCCTTCCCTGAATCCAACGGGAAGCATCAGATAGCTTGAAGCCATCTGGCTGGGGATCATCTTTACAGCGTTGCTGTCCACGGGATATGTGGAAAGATCCACGACCTCGAGGCCCATGCGGCTTCCGAGGGTGTAGAGCATCTGAGTCTCAGTAACATATCCCTTCTCTACGAGTATCTCACCGAGTCTTTTCTTGGATTCCTTCTGAGCCTGGAGTGCATCTGCCAGCTGGGCCTGATCGATGTATCCGGCTGCGACCATAAGGTCACCTATTCTGATTTTTGTTGAAGAGGCTTCCATTTTATATTCTCCCTTGCCTTAGTTATGATCGGATGAATTATTCGGTCTTATCTTTCATATACAGATTTATCGAGAGCTGCAACTGGTTGAGTTCGCTTTCGACAACGACTATGGAACCGTCGTCAAGTACGTAAGTTACCGGGTCTAGCTTTATCCAGTTGAATCCGGTAACTCGCAATGAAGGATTGTGTGTGAGCTCATCGATGATCGCCTGTTCGGTCTTAGGATCTCCTTCAACTACGATGGAGAGCTGCACACAGAGGATTCCCGAACTGTCTGTTGTAACAGCGGATGATTCACCTGATGCATAACTTTCCATCGGTGTAGCAACGATCGTGATATTCTGCGGATCATATCCCGTGACCATGCTCAGAGCGGCATCCCTGTAATAAGCCGAGCTCTTGATCTTTTCTTCTTTTTCATCATCCTTGCTTTCGGCAGTGGTCACATCGACGGTTTCGGCTGCTTCTGCATAAGCACTTCCGGAATAGGTTGTTATTCCGGAGTAGAGATACGGCATTTCGGAAACATATCCGTCAGGCATGGTGATCGTAAGGTCTCTTGCCCTGAGACCTTTTCTGAGGATATATGATGTCACAAGCTTATCTATCTCGGAGCTGTCCATATAGTCATAGTAAGCGGATGTTGAATCCGAAAGATCCTGAGCTAATTTATCCGTCAGGTTTTTGGCGGATGACAGACCGATGACCTTGGTCTCGTTGGCAGCCCGGATAGAGGATGCCATAACTATCTTTTCCTGGTCTTCGACGGTCTTTTTGTACAGAGGTCTTATAAGGCACCATCCGAAAATAAAGATGATGACGATAATGACCAGCATATTGAGAAGCTTTTTATCTCTTTCTGTGAGCGTTGAATTGAGATTCATGAGTTATTTCTCCTCCTTTGCTGTCTGACCGCTGAGAGAGCAGATCACTTTGATGGACCAGGTTTCATCGGAATCGTTCCATGAATAACCGGTATAATCAACATCTTCGAAAATGTCCATATCCATCAGGTCGGCTATGAATCTGTTGATGTTTTCTACGACGGGCGAAGAAGCTGTTATAGAGAATATGCCGCTGCCGGAATCGTACGAATTGAACTCGACCTTGACATTGTACTTATCCGCCGCGGATTGTATCTGTTTGTTGATCGATGAATCCGGAACGGGATATGAGTCGATGTATTCGCGGAGAAGATCGTTTCCGCCCTGCTGTTCTCCGAGGGATGCCGCAAGGAGTATCTGTGCATCATATTCCATTGAAGACTGCATGACATCGATGCGCTGGTTGTATTCCTCTATCTGACGGAGTCTGTGGGAAGTACTCACTTTCACTGCAGCCATAAATGCGGTAATGACAACCAGTACTCCGACCAGGATCAGAACGGGAACGGATTTTTTGGCTATCTCTACTTTTCTTGCAAATGATTCATCGTTCTGCTTTACGGCTTTGAGAACGGAAAAACCGGTCTGAGGAACCATAAGACCGGATATGGGATATATGAACGAGGTGAGTCTGTCACTCCATTTTTTGAAATGAATGTGTGAAGGAGCCACAGTGCCGTGAACCGTTATGTCAGGCTCGGATTCGGCAAGATATGACTGAAGGGTTCCGACTTCATCCGGAGTCATTCCTCCGAAGTATACATCGGTTATCGCGGATGAAAGATGCTTGGAAGAGGCAAACTGTCTGATGCCGGAAATGCTTCCCCTGATCTCTGCGGCAAATTCGGGAGTTCCGGATTCCTGGAAAAGACGCTTGGTGGAATTGTAATAATACTTTCCGTTTTCATAGAGGATCGTGACGAGCATCTGAGCATCGCGGATCAGATATATCGCGGTAGAATCCTTTATGCATGTGGAAAGCATTTCTATGGCAAGACTTACACCGTCATGGACCGACTCGAGCGTGATGCCGGCATCCGCAAATATCTTGATGTAGTTTTCGATGAACTTACGCTCTGCAACCTCGGTGACTACCTGCTGGGTGCCTGCTTTCTTGTCGGTGCTCAGAAGATACCATCCCTTTAAGGGGGATTCAAATCTTCCGAATTCATCGGAGTTTGTCTGCTTCTCGATATATTCGGTAGCTTTTCCCGTTTTGGAGATCACCGGCATGGATATGCGGTTGGAAATAAACTGGGGGCTGTTGATTATCAGATCAACATTTCCTTTCAGCTTATTGACCTCCCAGATCTCCTTAAGTTTTCTTGTAATGGCTTCCCCGCCTTCATTGATGATGACACCGTTAAGGATGGCATTCTCAGGCATGGGCGCTTCGATTAGCCGGTCTATATAGATCGACTTTCCTTTGCTTTTTCCCACTACGATCTGGATATTTCTGTTTGAAAAAAATACCGATATGGACATGTTCTCTCTCCCACAATATTATTTTTCGGTTTTTTACATTCCTGCGCCGATGGTTGAATAGGACTGGTAGATCGGAAGGATGACACCGATCATGATGGAACCTACGATCACAGCCATAATGACTATCATTACAGGCTCAACATACTTGACCATTCGGTTCAGAGCCTGTTCGGATGCAAAGTCGAGATTGTCTGCCGCACTTACGAGCATCGAATCAAGTGCACCGGTTTCTTCGCCGACTCTTACGACAGAGGAAAGCTTGGAAACAAATCCGTCAACCTCCTCGAGTGCATCGGACAGAAGACCGCCGGCCTGAACTCTTTTTATTACTTCGCCAAACTGCTTTTCTATATATGTATTGCCGATCGTCTGACGTCCTATCGCAAGGCACTGGTCAATGGGGATTCCCGCAGAGTACAGTGAACTCATCGTGCGTGCGAACCTTGCGGAGTAGATGACCTTCTGAAGCTTGCCGAGAGGTCCCTTTACTTTGAACTTGTCTACCTGAAGTCTCACTGCGGGGATCCTGGAAATGATGCCGCCGAATATCCAGATGAGCACCGCAAATACGAGGAGCAGATACCAGTAGTTTGAGACGATATCACTGATACCCAGAAGGATTTTTGTCGGAGCCGGAAGCGTGGGCATCTCACTGAAGAGATCTTCAAACTGCGGCATGATGAATCCGAATATGACGCCTACTACAATAACGATAAGTCCCGCAAGGATCTTGGGATAAGTCAGTGCACTCTTTGCTTCGGATTCGAGCTCGTTTTCCTTCTGATACTGAACCGCAAGTCTGAGCGCGGTGCTGTCAAGATTACCGGAGCTTTCGGCTGCGCGGAACATGTTGACGAGAAGAGGAGGAAAGGCGGGATATAGTTCACTCATCGCCGTGGAAAGAGCCACACCCTGTACTACCCTGTCGCGAAGTCTAATATAGAGGTCCTTCTCATAGGGAGTGATGGACTCGTCCGCACCTTCGATCTCAAGAGCTCTGAGTATGGATATACCCGATTTTATGAGCTCACCCATCTGTCTGCAGAAATCTGAAAGCTGTGATTTCTTGAGGGGTTTGAGGGCAACCTTTTTTGCTATCTCTTCGTAATAGAGAAGCGTCTGGTTTTTGTCCTGAAGCTTTTTCCTTATCTCTCTTTCGTCGGATGCGGAAATCTTTCCTTTGATCTGTTTTCCTTTTTCGTTTTGTGCCGTGTATCTGTATTCAGCCATAGTCTTTCGGTTAATCCCCCGCTTTATATTCGAGAACCTTGAAGTTGTAGTACACGCTCCAGTCTCCGTTCATTCCGTATGTTCCGTCACCGGATCCTGTATCTCTGTATTCGACCAGGTACCGGCCTTCCCTGTAAGTGAATGAAAGAGGAATGTTGTTTTCTTCATCCCATCCGGTGAGTGTGATCTCGCCCTTTACGGGAGCTACGTCTTCGATCTTGGCAAGTGCTTCGTCCGTCAGTCCGTTTTCGGAAATCGGATCGTATATTGATACCTTTCCGCCGTAATATTCCATGGCGACCATCTTCATTGCAAGGCGTACATCCTTGGCGTGATCCATCGCGGTTCTTGCACCCGAACCTATTCCCGACCAGATGATGACCGCGCCGATGATCAGTGCTATGACTACAATGATCCATGCGAAGCGCTTTATCTTATCCGGGAAGGATTCAACATAGAATGTGGTTTTTGAAGAATTGCCTGTCAGGTCTTCCATATAATATGTCCCTGTTATCTTAAGCTACGGTATACGTTGTTCCGTCTACAATATATTTATAATGCTGATGAACGCCGGTGTTTCGTCCAATGACTTTATCCTCGGGTGCCTCGGCGGAATTCTTGCAGTTACCTATTGATGCATTGAGCGTGTAGGTATGGTTGTTCTTGCCCTGGAAAGTACCGCTGTTGATTCCTATGAGGTAACCGGCATATCCGTTAGCGGCCGAGATGCTGAGTCCGGATCCGTTTGAGATGGAGCAGTCCTCATTCGGGCCCGTAAAGGTGGCCGTATTGATGCCTATCAGACCTCCGGCACCGGAATCGGTTCCCGTTGCATTAACGTTGACGGACGAACTGCTTATGGTTATTACCATCTTCTTGGCGGAAACATTCGAGTCTGCCTGACCGATCATTCCTCCGGAACCTTTTCCTGTTATGTTGAATGCCGAACTGCTGCAGGAGATTGAAAGCTCCGCACCGTCTCCGATGACAGTGCTGTTTGTGTAACCGATATGACCGCCTGCCGCGCTGTTGGATGATATTACGTTGTATGTTGAGTTATTCAGAGTGACGGACGATCCCTGATAGGTTTTGCCGCCCTGAAGTCTTCCGATGACTCCTCCGGTACAGCCTGAGCCGTTTACGTTGACAACGCAGTTTGAAAGTGAAACGGCAGGTCTCTTGGTAAACGGATCATAACTTCCTGCCGTAACATTTCCGAAGCATCCGCCGATATTGTTGTTTCCGCTTACGGTGCATTCGGTAACCGGTGAGAAAGTGATCGTTGCTTTGCTCTGGTGATCGTTCGACCTTCCTACAACACCGCCGACATTTTCATCGCCGTGTATTGTGCACGATTCACCATTGAAAGAGAATCTGGTATTGTTGTCGGACATATTTTTTGTTATCAGACCGATACATCCGCCGACGTCATTTCCGCCACTTACGGTAGTGGATTTTCCGTTGAATTCTACCAGTGAATAGTTCTGAATCTTACAATTGTTTACCTTTCCGATGACACCGCCCGTGCAGGAATAACCGTTTTCGGAAGATATGCTGCAGGATTCGCCTGCGAATACAACACTGTTGGAAACATTTCCTACATCTGTTATAAATCCTATACATCCGCCTACATTATTGTGGCCGGATATAGTGGCTTCTTTTCCGGTGAGCGTGTAGATTCCGTTGGTGGAGAAATTACCTTTCTCCATCATACCTATACATCCGCCTACGTTATCGTTTCCCGAGATCACTATCATCTCGGTGTTACAGGTTACAGCTCCGTATACGTTTGCGTTGTATGCGTATCCGATGACTCCGCCGAAGTTATTGCCGGTATCATCCGATGCTGTGATAACAACACAGGAAGGAGTGGTTGCTCCCTGTTTCAGAACCGTTCGGCTGTTTACGGTGACAGTACCGTTAAGGCTGGGTTTATTGTTGGTGTTATATTGTTTCAGGCTGCCGAAACATCCTCCGGCATTGCTTTTGGCAATTATCGCAAGGTTTGCCGAATCGAGCAGAAGATTGCCCGTAAATGTCGCATTTGTGGAGCTTCCTCCTATCAGGCCTCCGGCACAGGAATTACCTGCCTGTATCACCGGAGTATATGCGGAGTCGATGCCCTGGGCATCCGTCACGGTTATATTTGATCTGAACTGGTTTCCTGTTTGTTCTATGAAACCTATGCATCCGCCCGCATTGTCATTGACTGCTTTAATGCTGGTCATCGGATGCAGTACGACGTTCATTTCGGGATTGACAGATCTTTCGGTGGACATACGACCGATCATTCCGCCAGCGTTATCGTAGCTTTCGACATTGATGACCACGGTATTACCGCTTGCCTGTGACGGAAGAATGAATGAGGTTTTAATTTCACTGTCTCTGTTGTTTATGATATTGCCTATCAGTCCGCCTGCGTTTTCGTTTCCTGAAGCGCACGAACCGTCCGATTCATTACATGCCCTGACATAAAGATATGAGTTTCCGGTTCCCTGTCGGAGTATGATCTCTGAATTATCTGTGGTTATGTTCATACCGTTCGTACCTGAGCCCGAACGGAACAGACCGCATGTTCCTCCTGCATCGGATACGGCTTTTATTGTGACCGTGCCCGAAATGATCGCACTGATCTGCATGCGTGAAGTTACATTGTATGCATTGCCTATCGCACCGCCTGCGTTGGAAGCGGTTGATACGACGGATGAACCGTTTTGAAGATCTGCGGTGATATGTGTGAAGCTTGTTCCCGGATTCAAAAGCACACCGGTCTGCGAACCTATTGCACCTCCGGCATTGTTGCCTACGGCACGGATCTCTTTACCCTGTGCCAATAAGCAGTAAATATTTCCGGATCTGGGCAAGTGCTGTAAATAACCTACGGTTCCACCGACGCCGACGTTTTTGTATTCGGGCTTTTCGAGTTTATCGGAAGTGGTATATCCGCGAAGGATACCGTTGTTGTAAGCACGGATATTAAGGATGGGTATGGTGTTCTGGGCTCCGGTTATCGCACCGACCGCACCGCCGATACCGCCGGTGTTCTTATCACAATTGTGGCCGTTTAACTGCTGGCCGAGATGTCCGTTAATTGTACAGTCACCGAAAATCACTCCGCTATTGGAAGAGGAGATGATGATATTACTTGTATCATCATTTCGGGCGAGGTCTTTTATCTTACCCACTGCACCGCCGGTGGTATGAGCGTATCCGTAAGCATCTGTTCCGTTATATGTTCCTATCCTGCTGTCGGTTGAATTTATAACGGATATGTAAGCATTGGAAACAGAACCCTCCCATATGATCCCGACTGCACCGCCGAGATTCTTTACATATGATTCTCCTTTTGATGAAGCTATTACTCCATGGTTGACCACATGGATGCTGAGGTCACCTCCGCCATATTTTCTGATTCGTCCTACCGCACCGCCTATACCGGCTTCGCGGTTGGTATCCTTGGACTTTTCATCGGTCTTGCATATTATGTAAGAATTCTCATCGAGATATACATCTACAGCATATTCATGTCTGTTTAATATATTCGGGCTGTTATACAGAGGATCTTCGGCTATGGCAATGACTCCGCTTCCGTTGTCTGTAACGGTCAGTGTAGCCAGTCCGGGACCCTGACGGAGATTGGCTCCTTCGTTGGTGCTTCCGATCGCACCTCCGACCGCATCTGTTGTGCAATAAAGCATGGATGATACGGATCCGAGATCGACGATGATCTTGTCCGGATCACTTTCCCTGTTGTCGACACGTATGAAAGCATCTATGTCCGACCTGGTATAACCGACAACGCTTCCTACATCCAGATGGTTTGCGGACACGAAATGCCCCGTTGCTTCTATGTGTCCGTACATATAACCATCATGGATACCGCCAATCGCTGTTCCACCGTTATCACCGACAATTCCTGCGCTGGCGGAAAGTCTGTGCAGATGCCAGTTTCCGGATCCGTCCCTATACAATGATGTTGTTATACAGTTACTGAATCGGATCGTGTTTTCCTCCACGGGGAGATTTTCATCCGAACCGATCGTACCTATATTGGTTCCGACCAGGCCGCCTATTGGTTTACTTCCCTGGAAAGTGAGCACTTCGGTCGAATCCATTTCACCCGAACGCATTAACTCAACTGCAGCTGCAATAGCTGCTCTGTCATCGGGAGAACCTTCCGGCTGATTATCCATCAGGAGCGTTAGTCCGTTTGCACGGATGTTGATGAGGGTTCCGTGATTGACATTGATCAGTCCGTATCCGAAAAGGTTGTTTGCGTTTTCGTTCTTGTCAAAGAACGACGCCATTCTCATCTGAACATTGTTGATGACGAAAGCTTCTCCGGTACCGGGATCGTTTTTCGTGACGAGTGTTGACTTGACATTAAAATCTTTAAGAGTCGGGAAGGATACTACGGCAAGGTCATCCCCATACAATGATCTGCTGTTCGGATCGTTCGACGGTGCGGGAATCGGAACAGGTGAATACCTGTACAATGTTCTGTTGCCGGACATTGCGGAGTAGACCACCACTTCACTGTAATATTTTTCATGTCCGAGAGATTTATCTATCGTGTACCAGTTCAGATCTCTTACTATGCTGTAGTTATAATGATCGTAGCCTAAGTGAGTGTCCAGCATACGGATATTGTACAGATGGCGGTAGCATGTTATGACGGAATTCTGATGCAGGTGTGATGATCCGTTTTCATTTACGGAGGTGGGCTTTGTTCCGTCACTGCCTTTATCGAGATCTCCGAAATATGTATTGACGACAGCGTGCCCCGCACCGGCTTCGCGGTATGCGGCACCCAGTCTGTAGGCGTAGTTTCCTTCGGATACGTAATAGACCGGATCGTCGAGCGCACGGTCGGCAAATACAACATCGGAACTGAAATCCGTAGGTCCGTTATATGCTGCGTGCGTCGCTCCGAAATTATCGCTTTCCGCGGTCATGGAAACATACATGTTAACGGGAAGTGCGTCGGTTTTGATGAAGGTTTTGTTTCCGTTGATAAGCCTGTTGATGCTGTAATTGTAGAGCTTTGTATTAGTCTCGTTATTACCCGTTGCAAAGTCAATGGCGTTTCTGGACATCATCGCATCCAGAGAAAGAGTATATGACAGTCTTTCGGATATCGTGGTTCCGTACGCATCATAAACTTCATAGGATATCGTGAGAGGGAAATTGTAATAATTCGCCTGTGAACTTACCTGATTCCAGGAGTTGTTATAGCTAAAGTTATCGGTGGCGGGATTTGTGACGTTATGGACAAAGACCTTTCCTGTGGTATGGATCGATGCTCTGTAAACGGTCAAGGGAATTCCGCGCTTGTCAGTGACGGTTTCCTTTGTATAGACAACGGTGAAGGTCTTGACTCCGTCGGAGTGGGTTGTGAATTCCAAATTTCTGGTCAGTCCGTTCTGGAACGTGTCCTTGGCCATATAAAGCTGATTGGAGCGGTCTGTGAATTTAAGCAGATCACTGAAGCTTTGAGTATAAAGCGCAGTGTTAGGTATGCCTTCGAACAGCGAGTTTTCGTTCACGACAAGATAACTGAACGGCTTTTGGTTCAGAATGTTATCCTTGTCCGCATCGTAAAGAGCGAAGGTGTAGTGAATATGCTCCGGCTTTCCGGTTACGGCTTCACCCTCTGTTTTGAGTGACCATGTAAGATCCAGTGTCTCACCGTTTCTGAGTGAGAATTCCCCGACCTCGGCTTCCGCCGGAACGAAAACGGAATCCACAACCATCTGTCCGTTCCTGCCGGCTATGTATCCGATAAAGCTGGTGCCGCTTCTGTATTCCTCACTTCTGAAAGGAACGACGAGCGTGGCGATTCCGTTCTTGGCTGCTGTATCCCAAGAGGTTCTCCTGCTGTCGAAAAAGACGGAATAAACGCTCGCGCTGTATCTGACCTTGCCGGAAGCATCGAGGGCTTTTTCGACATCGAATTCTATGGTGATCATTCCTTTAAGGATATCGGTAGCCTTAAAATCCTGAATGATAAGATCGTATATGCATTTGCTCTGGGAATCGCCGGCTCCCGGAGTATATGAAGGGTTGTATGTTACCGCATACCTCATGTGTGCGGACTGGCCGGGAAGAGATGCGGTATCGGTGTCGCTGCCAAAGAAATCAAAATATCCCTTGTTGTAGATGTTATCCGAAGTTTCGGCACCCGCAGGATTGTTGCTGTCGTATTCGTCGGGAGTTCCGAGACCCTCCGTGAGAGCCTTGGCCCAGTCTTCAAGGGTTCCGTTTTCCGACATATGATTCAGGGAAGCCTGTGCAGACTGATAAATGGTCTCCGCATTTTTCTGATTGTTGTTGTAACGTGTCAGGTTAATGTAGGAGATGATGCCGTAAACCGCAGCTGAAGCAAGTATTCCCAGCACTACCAGGACTACTATCATTTCCACAAGCGTAAAACCGGAATTATTCTTTTTTCCTTTTCGGGAAAACATCATTTTGTCGTATCCTCTGCAAATACAAGAAGAGCGGTGCGCGTATATAGCAGGGTGTCCGGGCTCTGACCGGCATAGCCGGACTTGTAGACATTAACGGTCACCATAACGCCGGCTGGTCTTCTCGTATAGTCGTTATCCTCCGTAGCGTATGAGGGAACGGTATATTTCAGCTCGGAAAAGAGTAACTTTACCGTATATCCGTTGTAAGCATCGGTCGTAAAGGGATTGGTGTAATCATATCTGGATGCGGGGAAGATGCAGTTCACCGTTTTGACCCCGCCTGATGTGGTAACGGGCTTGGGCTCCTTTCCGCACATGTAATATCCGTAATGGACATATCCCTGTAGTGTTTCGTCGGAAGGTATTCCGCCGTTGAAAAATCTGTAGACCGCTCTGGAAGATATTCCGTTTTGTTCCCTGAGAGTTCCGTTTATCCTGTCATCGTCATGGACGCTCAGATAATTTGATGACGAGATCGTCATTCCGGTATATATGGCCTCGCAGTATCCCGAGGATTTTCTGATCACAAGCACATTACCGCTGTCATCAAACTGCAAAGGGTTGTTTTCGAATATCTTCAGGAAATCCTTATCTCCATCGGCTGAATCGGATGCGTTTATTATCCTTACTGATGCAAAATCGTCTATATAGGAGTCGGCGCATTCTTCTCTCAGCGCATCAACTACCATATCGGCTACAACCTGCGCCCTGCCCGCATCCTGGATCTGCATGTATATCTTGGTCGCAGAGGGCATGATCGCAATGACCGCCGTCGCAAATATCGCGGTAAGTGTCATGGATACCAGGAGCTCTACGAGAGTAAAGCCCAAGTTACGGCTGTTATGCGGTTTTGTGCACATCCGTTTTTTCATCTGAATACCCAGTAAACAGTCTCGCCCGATTCGTACATGTAAGCTTCAAGATTGATGTTGCCGTCGGTTCCCGTTATGGTGAAACTTTTGGGAGCGGAAGGATTCTTGCTTCCGGATCCGGGGGTGTGATTTAAATTCTCCGTATTCAGGCAGTCGTGAAGTGCGACATAATCATTGTCGGATCTCTGTCTGATATCTTTTGAATTATTGAGCGATGCACTTGCGGCATTTACCGCACCCGTAAAAGCGGCGATCACGATCATCAGAACTATGAACGCGACCATGATCTCAACGAGTGTCTCGCCCTTGTTATCCCGTATGAAATTGCCGTTGTATCTTTTATTCATTCGGTATTATTTCCTGGAATATCCGCTCGAAGCACTTCCGGTATATTCAGTGGTCTTAATGTATGTTTCGCGTGCGGCGGTCGCCGTGACGGTCAGTGTGTAGTGTCCGTCGCTTGCATCCCTGGATACATGTGCGGTGACCGAAGAATCGGGAATGCTGTCGAAACCGTATGTAGTGGGAATGATGTCTCCCTCATTATTACCTAATGGAATAAATGCATCGAGGTCGATGCAGGATTTTTTTCCGTCGGACGATTCGTTCAGGATGAGTTC
>JAEEGG010002488.1_pt1 | contig 47386 bp, 49 predicted proteins | sample 9134161 | NCBI WGS metagenome assembly JAEEGG01 (sample SAMN16246543, study PRJNA631951) | gut metagenome | biome: gut microbiome; feature: rumen; material: CR-attached | host: Bos | place: Iran: Karaj | collected 2018-10
CACTCCGACCCTGATGGGAAGTGCCTTTCTGTAACAACATTTTTTCCACTCATCAAAAAGAGCATGTGTCATCTCAAGGCTGTGGTCCTCATCCGTAAAAACGACGAAGTGATCCTGTACAAAACGACTGGAATTGGCATCTCCGAAAATACGCGCCAAAACTTCGGCAAATGATTTTAAAACTTTATCACCCTCTGCAAAACCATATTGGTGATTAAAGTTTTTCATACCGCACAGATCAAAGAATAATATTGCGGGCACTTTTCCTTCACGAATCATACTGAGGCATCCTGCCTCCGCAATATCCAAAAAACAGGTCATCGTCTGAAGTCCGGTCAGATGATCGTACAAGACCTTCGAAGACTTTCTTTCCCCCTTAACGACTCTGTCAAATGTCTCCTTATGAGTGCCTTCAGAGTATTCACCTTCATCCGTATACCAAACCTGCGAAAGCCTTACACCTTCTTTGGTCTCAAAGTGTTCACCAACCGCATGAATGATGTTAAAAGAATCTCTGCCTTTTTTCTTCGTTCTGTATACTACATCATACTTTCCGCCTTCAGTAGCAAAACGATGCGCTGCTTCGGCTATCCTGGCGACATCGTCAGGATATGCTTCGGCATACATGTTATGATTCATGTCATAATATGCTTCTTCTCTGTTGTCATAGTGAAATAATCTACAGAAACCGTCAGAAATAATAAGCGCAACGACACGCTTATCTATAAATTGATATATCGCAAACGGAATAACAGATTTCTCCAACAATTCGCGACTTTCGTTGCTGAATTCGTATCTTTCCATACTTCCCCCCTATGAAAAGACTGTTTACACATTTCTTGTTAGTATTTTACCCTATCACAGCCAATATGTACACTAAAAAAAATCGTAAACCGGTTCAGGGTATTAGTATCACGAAACGGCTACAAAAAATATTTCCTTCTCGGACATATTCTTATAGATCTTTGCATCCGTTTCGGCGAGTCGTATCCTCAATATCTAGTCAAGCCACTGTGATGCGTCTTTTTCGGATATATATCCATCATCAACCATCTGCCTTATTCGTTTCTTAAGATCTGTTGCATTGTCGGCGTCATTATCCAAAGCTCTTCCAAACCAAGATAAAGCATGCTCATAATCTTTTCTCGCATAGCACGCGATACCTGCATTGGTCATGTCCATTGTATCATTACCCAATGCCACAGCTCTGGAATAATAGAACGTGCTCTGAACATAGTCTTCTTCTTCGTAATAGTAAAAGCCTAAGTTTCTGTAGATATCAACATCAAGATATTCCTGATCAAGAGCTGCCAGATAATACTCAACAGCTTTGGCATCATTAATGTCAACGCCGTATCCGTTATGATACATATCACCAAGTATCTTGCAATTCTCTCCTGATAATCCATCGTAGTCGTCTGACTTAATCAGATAATATAATGCCTTGGAATAATCCTTATCACATTCTATACCATAGTAATATCTTCTACCTATTTCACCGTAGCCGGCAGCATCAAGCTGATTGTTTTTCTCGAGTTCTTCAAGATCAGCCAAAGAAAAATCTTTTAATGCTTCTTCATCGTACAACACACCTGTCTCAGGTGGCACAGGTATATCGGGAGTAACTGTTGTAACATTGCTTTCCTGCTGTGAATTCTGAAGCATACTTGCTTTATTGTACATCTTCACAAAGTGATACATAAAGGCAGCCGAACCAGCAAGTGCGAGAACAACAAAGACTACTGTGATTAATCTATACGAGCTTTTGATAGTTGCAGGATTAACATACTTTTCAAATGCAGTGCCTTCAACAGGATTAACCAATTCGATGGTTTTTGTATCAGTCATCGAATCTTTTTTCTCAAGAAGCTTTGATACATAGAGTCGTAATTCTTCGATAGCCTGTGGAAGAGTCTTATCAAGTGCATCAAGCCAATGCACACGTGTAAGATAGTATTCCAACTCGCTGCTCATTTTTGTATCACAAAGTCTAAACGGAACTATGGGTTTGTTAGCATTGAACTGAAGTGCTATCTCATTCATAACCTGACGTGACTCATTGGAATCATCAGTGTATATGAGAACTAATACACTCGAATGATTGAGAGCTTCTGTAATCGCAGTTACCCACTCAGTTCCGGGCATAATATTTCTGGGCGCATACCAGCACTTGATACCATGTGATTCAAGATCTGATACCACCGCATCCGCAACACTTTTATTTTTTGTAGAATAACTTATAAAAACATCAAAGTTTTCTGATTGATACATATCATTCTCACCGCATATAATATATGATTCACAAAACGCTAAATCATACTAAATCATATTATATATTATTCTCAAATATATTTATACTATTCTTTTCCATATGTAAATGTGTGAAAAAAAGTCTCCCGACATAATCGGGAGACTTTTCGCAATAATCTATTGCATCTATACGTCACAAAACAAACAAATATTAAGTCTTTGTATCAATACTTTTTATCAATCAAACTATTTAACTCTTGTAAAACGACTTACTCCGCCGTTACCAATATAGTACACATCGGGGTCTGTTGCGGGAATATAGCATCCTACCCAATGTTCATCATTATTATCAGTGAATTCTATGTACTGAAGACTGAATCCATCGAACTCTTCTACACCTTTTGTAATCTTACCCTCGTGTATTTTATCAACATCATCCTTGTCATCTGCAACATATTTATATGTTCCGTCAGCTGAAACTGTCATTGTACCTACAGCCTTGAATGAATTGTCATCCTGTTCTTTTTCTAATTTCCAAGTACCAACCATTGCTGCGATTGCATCCTTTTCTTCAATATTTTCTGCATCGGCTATCCCATTATCTTCTTCGGGTGCCACTTCGATCTCTCCTTCCGAACTAAGAATAACCACGTTGTCTTCAACTTCTTCTTTATTGTATTCAACAATAGGTTCAGCACCACCTGCTTCTATATTGATAATCTCGGGTTCTGATTTTAATCCAAGATCAATGCTTGGTGTGCATGCTGTAAAGGCTAATATGATTACGCCTGCAAGCATTGCTGATGTTATTAACGCAAACTTTTTCATTTTTATTCACCTCTCAAACTTATAAAAAAGTGTTATAGTCAATCTCCTTAAAACGAAATTGATTATAACACCTTGATTTCAAAACGGGGGTCTTTTTTTATTATGTATATATTAAGATTTTATTAAGACCGTTTTTGCTGCACATGTACTATAAAAGTTCCTGATCGTAATGTGCTCTCTCTCCGCCGATAAACTTAGGACGTACTCTAGCAGAAGTAATATGCGCACTTCCTATATGATTGTGCTCAAGACGAACAGGCACTGCAACTTTTTTAAGATGCATTCCTATAAAAGTATCACCTATGTCGATACCTGCATCTGCCTTAATCTCCTCAAGTGCAACTGGATGCTTGAATGTCTGATATGCAGTTGTTGCAAAAGAGCCACCTGCCTTGGGCTGGGGAACTACATTAACATACTCTGCATTAGGAACCGCTTCTGCCTCTACAATGATTGCTCTGTTGAGATGCTCACAACACTGTGCCGCAAGATAGATTCCTTTTTCATTAAGTGCTTTGTAGATACCCTCGAATACCGCCTTGGCTACATCGAGGTTGGAGTTGCTGCCGATTTTATCTCCGCATACTTCTGATGATGAACATCCGATAACCATGATTTGCTTTTCGTGAAGCTTGGCTTTTTCTATAAGCTCGCTCGCTGTCTCGTACGCTTCTTTTGTAATGTCTTCGTACATATATATCCCTTCTTTCCAAATAAATCATATATAATATATGACAATTTTTCAAAATATGGAATATTAATTTATGAAATATCGTTCTGACCAATCATCTGATCAAATATCTTTTTAAGATGGCACTTGAATACGAGTAGTATTCCAAATACAGCTCCGACTACAGCCTGCGCTATCTCGTAAGGAAGCTTGATAATTGCATACTCAGGTGTACTGTAGATGAACGCCTTACCAAATGTATATCCGGCTACCATTATCACTGCGCCGACTGTTACACCGATAATTCCCGCAACCATCTTGTGCTTCTTAAATGTATAGTGCGCGATGTAAGAAATAACCAATGCCTGAATACCATGTGTAAAAAGCGATACCCACATGGGAAGGGGATAAAAAATTATATCTCCTATAAATGATCCAAGGCCGCCGACCACAAATGCCTCCAGGGGATTAAGTAAAAGAGCTGCTGTACAGATAGCTATATCGCATAAGTACAAATGTCCGCCGGGAACCGGTACTCCAAATGATGAAAGTGCGATATTCATTGCCATGAAAAGCGCTGTTGCCGTTATTCTGATTGTTGTTAATTTTACTTGTCTCTTAGTCATAGTCTTTCCTCCGTAAGTTTGAGACAAGAATACTTTTATTTTGGTTCTATTAAAATGACCAATTTTTGAGTTTTTTATATGACCAGATTTTCTTACCCCTTCTAAAAAACGGGTGCCGGAAACAGTTATTACCGACACCTTATTCTTTGTAATCCCTTTCACATATAGTTTGAACAACTACTATTTTTTATTTATTTTTTTCTTGACTCATAGTCTTCAAGTGCGGACTTAATAGCCTCCTCCGCAAGTACTGAGCAGTGCATCTTATAATCAGGAAGTCCATCAAGTGCCTCTGCAACTGCTTCATTGGTAAGCTTCATCGCGTCTTCAACGGGCTTACCCTTGATAAGTTCTGTTGCCATGGAACTGGATGCTATAGCACTACCGCAACCGAATGTCTCGAACTTAACATCCTCGATGATGCCGTCCTCAATCTTAAGATACATCTTCATGATATCGCCGCACTTAGCGTTACCAACTTCTCCTATACCATTAGCATCTTCGATAACACCAACGTTTCTGGGATTACGAAAATGATCCATAACTTTTTCACTGTATAATGCCATTGTTTTATCCTCCGTATTACAATATGAATTCTGCTTTGCCTGCTACAAGATTTCTCCATACAGGTGAAAAGCTTCTTAGATACTCAACAACTTCTTTTACATTTTTAATAATATATTCAACATCTTCATCCGTGATGTCTTCACCGATGCTAAGTCTGAGCGAACCATGAGCGACATCGTGAACTCTGCCTATTGCAAGTAATACGTGGCTTGGATCAAGTGAACCGGATGTACACGCACTACCTGATGAAGCTGCGATTCCTCTGTCATCAAGAAGTAAAAGCAATGACTCGCCTTCAATACCTTCGAAACAGAAGTTAACATTGCTCGGAAGTCTCTTGGTCTCATCACCGTTAATTGCTGAATGCTCTATCTCTTTCAATCCCTTGATAATGCGGTCTCTTTTTTCACTGAGTTTTTTCGCATTGTCATCAAGATTATCAAGCGCCTCTTTAAGTGCTGTGCCCATTGCAGCAATACCTGCTACATTCTCTGTACCCGCACGTTTGCCACGCTCCTGTGCACCACCCTCTATGATATTGGTAAGAGCGATTCCTTTTTTAACATATAAGAAACCAACACCCTTGGGACCGTGGAACTTATGAGCCGATGCTGAAAGCATATCAATGTTTTCATCTGCAACATTAATAGGAAGGTGTCCGATAGCCTGGACAGCATCCGTATGGAAAAGAACACCCTTCTTATGACATATCTCTCCAATCTCTTTGATTGGCTGAATAGTACCTATCTCATTGTTGGCATACATAATAGTTACAAGGCAGGTGTCTTCCTTGATTGCTGCTTCAACTTCCGAAGGAACAACAAGTCCGTTCTCATGCACATCAACAAGTGTGATTTCAAAGCCTTCTTTCTTTAACTTCTCAAGGGTATGTAATACAGCATGATGTTCGAATGCTGATGATACGATGTGCTTCTTGCCCTTTCTCTCTCCGAGTCTGGCTGCTGATATAATCGCCTGATTATCAGCCTCGCTCCCTCCCGATGTGAAGAATATCTCACGAGGAAACTCTGCGCCGATAGCCTTGGCTATATCTTCTCTGGTACCCTCTAAGATCTCTTTGGCCTTCTGACCGAATGTGTAGAGGCTCGAAGGGTTACCCCATGTTTCCTCATTTACTTTTATAAAAGTTTTCAAAGCGCCCTCGCTTATTGCTGTAGTGGCCGCATTGTCTGCATATATCATAGTCAATACTCCTTTCGTTTGGCTGCTTTATCATATTATACCTATTTACCTATAGTGTCAATAGGCAAATAGAGGGTTGATAAACCTACTAAACCTATGGTATAATAGGTCGAGATTTTGAAAGGGGTATTGCTATGATTTCAACCAGAGGCAGATACGCTCTACGCGTAATGATAGATATCGCACAAAATGAAAAAGAAAACGGCTCTTATATACCGCTTAAGGATATTGCTGAGAGGCAGAATCTCTCCAAGAAGTACTTAGAGATAATTGTAAAAGATATGGTATCCGGTAATCTCTTGAAGGGTGCAAGCGGAAAAGGTGGTGGATATAAGCTCTGCAGAAAGCCTGATGAATACAGCGTAGGAGAAATCCTTGAATTAATGGAAGGCTCTCTCTCATCCGTAGCATGTCTTGCAGAAAAAGATTTCGAATGTCCAAGAAAAGGCGAGTGCCAGACACTTCCGATGTGGGAAGAATTTGATGATATGGTTCACGACTTCTTCTTCAATAAAAAGTTAAGTGATCTTATACATCAGGTTAATAACGCTAAAAAATAATAAGTGACCAAATTACATATAATACTAAAACAAAAAGCAGGTGCATACGCGCCTGCTTTTTTGAAAGGGGTAAATGAATGAATTCGTTTAGATATCTATATAAATATATCTATCTACATTAGTTATACGTTTTTACTTGAACATTTTTTTGGTATCTTCAAGCGAATTTATTACTTTATCGCACCAAGCATCGAATTCAGGATCCTCTACTTGGCATTCAGGATGTGACAATACGTAATAAAGTGATTGTCTTACACCTATACTAAAAGGAACTTTGGTCTGCATCGTCGGTACTACTCTTTTAAGCTTGCTGTTGTCAAATACTACCGATACAGCCTTATCTCCAATAAGACTTCCCTCGAAATCAAATCCATACTTATCACCAACCGCACTTAAGTACTCCGATGATACATGGTATGCATTGAGTTTAACACCAAGCGCATCTGCGATTGTCTGATATATCTGATTCCAAGTAAGTACTTCATCACCTGTTATCTGGAATGCTTCTCCTATCGCATGACGATTACCCATAAGGCCTGTATAACCGATAGCAAAATCGGAGTTATGTGTTACAGTCCACAATGAAGTTCCATCGCCTTGAATAATAACCGGCTTACCTTCAAGCATACGTTTGATAACCTGGTAAAAGCCCTTCTTGCCGTGTACTCCAAGAGGAACATTTCTCTCGTCATATGTGTGACTCGGTCTAACGATAGTAACAGGGAATCCTTCCTCGCGATATTTTTTCATAAGGAATTCTTCACACTTAATCTTGTTGCGTGAATATTCCCAATGAGGATTGGAAAGCGTTGTTCCCTCTGTGATTATATAGTTAGCTGCGGGCTTATTATAAGCGGACGCCGAACTGATGTACATATACTGATTGGTCTTATCCTTGAAGAGTCTATAGTCTCTCTCAACCTGCTCAAGCGTAAATCCAATGAACTCATTAACCACATCAAAATGCATACCGGATAATTTTTCTTCGGCTTCTTTTTCATTGGAAATATCGCACACTATCTGATGTACATTTTCAGGAAGCACATCCGATCTGTTGCCTCTGTTAAGTACCCATACTTCCCACGAAGGGTCATTGGCCAGACGCTTAACTATAGCTGTACTGATTGTACCCGTTCCGCCTATAAATAACGCTTTCATATTCACTCCTTATATCATCAACTTATATATATTTGTGCAATCTTCTTCATTAAGTGTTACGAAACCTGAAATAGAGCCATTACGTCCCGATGTACGGCATAATGTATTGACAAGCTTGGGAATATCGTCCGCATCACCACCGAGGTCTTCCAAGTTTCCGGGCATACCGATGCTGTATAAAAAGTTTTCCAAGGCATCAATACCCTCTAACGCTGTTCTCTCGGGATTTTCATAATCCATCTCGCATCCCCATACTCTGACAGCAACCTTGGCAAATCTCGTTACGTCATGCTTGTATACATACCTGAATACTGCAGGCATCGTAACCGCAAGGCCTGCACCGTGCGCACAATCATAGAGTGCCGAAAGTTCATGCTCGATGGTATGACTGTTCCAGTCCTGACTTCTTCCCACGCCGCATGAATTATTATGAGCCATCATTCCTGCCCACATAATATTGGCTCTGGCTTCATAATTATCAGGATTCTCGATTACTCTGGGGCCTTCATGCTTCATTGTAAGCAAAAGCGCTTCGATCAATCTGTCGGTTACTTCAACTTCCTTGGAGTTGGTAAGATATCTCTCATAAAGATGTGCCATTATATCTGTGATACCTGCCGCACTCTGATAGGGCGGAAGAGTCTGTGTAAGTGCAGGATTAAGAATACTGAACTTAGGTCTTATTGCATCACCGCTTGCGCCACGCTTAAGCATGCCTTCTTCCTTGGTAATAACCGAATCGGGACTTCCTTCGCTGCCTGCTGCCGCAATGGTAAGAATTGTACCTATCGGAAGCGCTTCTTCGACTCTCTTGCCTTCATAAAAATCCCAGAAGTCTCCGTCATATAAAACACCTGCTGCGATTGCTTTTGCAGAATCGATTGTACTGCCGCCGCCAACAGCAAGAATAAAATCTATCTTTTCTTTTTTACATATATCAATACCTTCGTATACAAGTCCACTTCTGGGATTGGGCTTGACTCCACCGAGTTCTATAAAAGGAACTCCTGCCTTATTAAGTGATTCCTCTACTCTATCAAGAAGTCCTGACTTCTTAGCAGAGCTTCCGCCAAAATGAAGCAATACTTTGCTTCCTCCAAAACGCTTAACCAATTCCCCTGCTTTTTGCTCTGCATCCTTACCGAATTCAAAAAATGTCGGTGAGTAAAAAGAAAAATTCTCCATAGATTGCTACCTCCGTTTTCATATTCCTATTTTAAGATAATGGATACTCTGAAAAAATTATAGCAGATATTTATTGTGTTTTGCCCATTTTTTGCTATCATTAATTACAAGGGGGAAATGCATATGGATAAAGAGATTATCAGATTTCCTGAGAATAATGATGTAGTCTTTACCGAGTACGGTATTCCTACAGAATTTCCATCTCACTGGCATAACGCTGCCGAATTCACGGTAATATTAAAAAAGGGATGCATATATAGAATCGGCGATACCGACTATGAACCCGCTCCGGGAGATATATTACTCGTATGGCCCAGAGAACTTCATGAGATAGTTCGTATTCCAAAAGACAGTTCCGCATTCGTACAGTTTTCATCAAGACTAACGGAGAGCAATGCGGATCTTGTTGCAGCCTCGAGATTCTTAAATGAATGCCATTTAATCAGTCACAAGAAAAATCCTGAGCTTGCAGAAAAGTTACGCGAGATTATCTTTTCCGTAAGAGACTTTTATAAAGACAATCACAATTTCCTCGAGACACGTTCGAAGATAATCGTATATGAGATGCTTGTTCTTATAGGCGAACACGTATTGGAAGAGCGAAGGGAGCAGATCGGTTTCGAAAACTTTTCCGACAAATCCTGGGAATATATAAGGCATGCCTGCGCATATGTGGCCAAACACTCTTCTGAAGACATATCACAGGCCAAGGTCGCACACGATATAGGTCTCAGCCCTTATTATTTTTCCAAGCTGTTCAATGAGTATACTCAGATGACTTTCCCTGCATACTTATCAAGCATACGTGTGCAAAATGCGATTAATCTTTTGTCAGACGATAAGCTCTCCATCACGGAGTGTGCTTTCTCGTCGGGCTTTCAGTCAACGACTACATTTAACAAAGTCTTTTTTGAACACACAGGATGTTCTCCGAGAGACTACAGGAAACTACATAAAAATAACCCCAAGCAAAACGCTCAGGGTTAATGATTTTTCTATCAAATATATTACACATTAAAACTAATATGGTCTCCTCGACTTGTAACTACGTTGTAACCAACTTTTTGTACACGAAGAGACATACATCTTATGCACTCGGCTGCTTCATCGCCGGTGCATATTTTATTGTCATAAAGTAAGTACTTGTTTCTTACTCCCGTCGGAGAAAGATTGGGCATTACTACATTGGCACCTGCGAGAATTCCTTTTTCTCTGCCAAGAGGATCAATGGTTCCAAGTGCTGTTGTGGATGGAAGTAAAACTTCAGGTAGAACAAGTCTAACTATTGATAATACTCTGAGTGTAAGCTTAGCACTTCCTGCAGGCTCATCCTTATAATCCGTATCATGATGAGGAATAAAAGGGCCTATGCCAACCATCTCAGGCTTAAATGACTGAATGAATCTTATATCATTAACGATATGATGTGTCTTTTGATATGGAGAGCCAATCATCATACCGCATCCAACCTGGTATCCAATTTCCTTTAAATTCTTAAGACACTGCATACGATGTTCATACGACATCTCTTTCGGATGAATCATTTCGTAGTGATCCTTATTGGCTGTCTCATGGCGAAGAAGATATCTATCCGCTCCGGCATCAAACATCTTTTTATAACTGTCGTATTCTCTCTCACCGATTGACAAAGTAACTGCACAGTCAGGATGATTCTTTTTGATGGTACGAATTATCTCGCACATCTTATCATCCGTGAAATACATATCCTCGCCACCTTGCAATACGAATGTTCTAAATCCAAGTTCGTATCCTGAATCGGTAGCACTGATAATCTCTTCCTCACTGAGTCTGTATCTCTCGGCACACTTATTGCCATTTCTGATTCCGCAATAGTAGCAATTATTCTTGCAATAATTCGTAAACTCTACGAGGCCTCTTATATATACATCCTTACCGTAGATACTCTCTCTGACTTCGCGTGCTCTTTTGAAAAGATATTCATTAACCTCTTCATCTTCGCACTCCAATATTAATGTCAGTTCCTCATCAGTCAGATCACTAGTGTCCGAAAGCTTATCTATTATATTTTTATATTTATCCGTTAATGCCATAGTTTAATTTTACCCTGTGCGAATTCTCAGCGCGGATATAATAACTTTTACCCGACCATGTAATACTATAACACGCGAATATAATTAATTCCATCGAAACAATGATTCAATTATATTATCACGGTGTCATAACCCATGACAGATATGGGTTGTTACTGTATACTCGCACTAACTTTTCCTTGCCGAATACATTAATCTTGCATTCGAATACCAATGTGTTGTCAGATACATATACCCCATCCGGCATCTGCCGCGCCCCCTGATGCGATAGGTCCCTGTATTCTTTTATCGAATAAGCCTGATACTGCCCGTCTTCATCCCTGACTCTGATTCGAATCGGAGTCACTTCGCCCTTAGTCCCATGACAGCATATCAGGTCAATAGGTCTCGGTCTTTGCATAAAAATACCTCTTTACGGTGTAAAACGATAATAGAACATTTGTTCGTTTTTGTAAAGAGGTAATTACATTTTATATTTTCAATTTTTGGCCAATCAATATTTGTATTGCATAGCAGTGTATCTGTGTTCTTTATCCTTGAAGCCAATCTTGGAATATATGGGATAGCCTTCCTTGGTTGCTGACAAGTCCACACGGCCGAGTCCATGAGTCCTGCCGTACTCAACGAGATTACTCATTAACTTGGTGCAAAGCCCCTGGCCTCTATACTCATGCTCTGTGAATACGCTTAAAACTTCTCCGTATATACCATTAAGAAGTATCGAGTTAGCCGGCATCTCAATGATATGAAGATATGCAACCGATACTATCTTATCGCCGTCTCTTGCAACGAACGCTATAAGTTCCGTTCCAAGTTTACGATTGAAATAATCGGGCAATTGCTTTTCCATCGCTTCTCTCTCGAGATCGGATACCGAACCAAAGTCATCTATCATGTATGCGATTCTTAGACGGATAAGTTCGTCTATATCTTTTTTAGTTGCTTCGTCAAAAATAATAGCCATATAACACCTTCTCTTTTTTCTAACATTATACTCTCATTTACTGCAATTTTTCGAGAATCTTATTAGCTTTTTTTATCTGATAAAAGAAACAGATATAATAAACAATCGCGCCGCCAAAGAAAGGAATCGTTATCGAGTAAAACATATCCCAATAGGCCGTCGGTGCATTAATCGAAAACATACCATGAATCCATATGGCTAAAAAAACTATTCCTACGGTTACAACATACTGAGCGGCGAAAACCAAAAGGAAAGGAAATCTTTGAAGATAATAATGAACTGAAAGTATCAATGTGATTAATACTGAAAATCCAAGTATCGTAAAAATATTGTCGGTGTAATACTTATCAGTAAAATTGCTCAGTCTCTCAAGCAACAATTTTCCGCAGGTAATCAGGGTAAAGAATATGCATACAATCGATATGAAATTTTTCTTATTTATTAATTTCATTTTGCTTTCCTCCCCTGAAGTTTATTAAGTCTGTCATAGAATTCATTTTTGTAGCTTCTGTTCATGATGAGTTTCTCATCATTTTTCAAAAAGATGATTACTCTCATGTTAATGTCACCTTGAAGCTTTTTTATCTTATATATGTTCACTATCGATGATTTGCTAATCCTGGCAAATCCTATGTTGGAATATTCTTCAAGGATATCCCTGAGCGCCTCTTTTATCTCGAAACACATATCCTTGGTGTATGCAAAAGTTTTTCGATCCACGGTCTCTATGTAAAAGATATCCGTAAGCGCTATCGTAACTTTTCTGTCTTCATATGTTCCTTCGATATATCGAAGCGTATCTCGTAATCTGTCGAGAACTGCGTTGGTCTCTTCATCAATCGTATCGTAATGAAGTTCCAGATAATTTTCCTCGAGATTATCCTCTTTTGTCTTAATAAGTTTCATTTGATTCCTTTATAAAATAAACATTATGCAAAGTAATATGTATGACAGTTTAACATTTCTGTTGGTTAAAAGATATATGCTGCCGAATACAAATCCGCCGACTGCTGTATATAATCCTGCGAAGAGTGAACCCTTGGATAACCAATGTCCCAGGCCCCAAGTAAGTGCAACAAGAATTCCACCAAAAGGAATCTTATTGTTGTTGAACCATTTTTCAAATGCCATCTGTCCAAAGATTATTATAAGCAAAACAAGCATAACTTCAAACAAATAATAAATATACTGAAATACGAAGAGGAGTGGTCCGCGGCTGTGAAACTCTGCCAATACCTTGCTGCCGTTCCAATCAATCCATGTAGATATGAGACATAAAACTGCACCAACTACGATTAATATCCACTGCCATGCTTTAATCTTATTTTCTTTGTTAAAAAATGATACGTTCTTTAAGTTAGCTATGAGATCAAGTCCTGATTTCTTTTTACACTCCTTAACTACAAGGAATGCTCCAAATCCCCATGCCGCACATGTTACAACCCAGTGAACAATCATCTGCCATGTGTTAAAATCATTAACGCCCCTGTGATATAAAAAAGGTTCAACTACGAATCCCCAGAGAAGTTCAAATCCTATTACTCCAAATACCTCAAGACCGTAGATTAAGAATCTGAAGCCTTCCATAAATCTGTTGGTTTTCTTTTCTTTAGTGTTTTTCATCTTAAACATTTCCTTTCTGTTTTCTTTCGATGAACACACGATATCGTAAAAAGAAAGGTAAAACAATAAATCCTGTGCTAAGTTGCGTTAGGTCATGTCTAAGTTGCAATTTGGCACAGGATTATATCTATTTTTATACGTAAAATACTATTTAAAAAAGTTTATTAATTAATGTAATATCCGCCGGCAACCAATCCACACTGTCTAGTTGTTCCTTAGTCAACCACTTCGCAGCTTCATGTTCCTTGAGTACAAGATTGCCACTAAGTAACTTGCAGAAAAAGCAATCCATCGAAAGATGAAATGTCGGATAATCATACTCGATAGTATCAATTAAATCTTCAACCACTATCTCAGTATCAAGTTCTTCTTTAATCTCTCGTACCAAGGCATCTTCAGGTGTCTCGCCTTCTTCAATCTTGCCGCCCGGGAATTCCCATCCATCCTTATACTCGCCATAACCTCTCTGTGTAGCAAAAATGATGGGCTCTCCATTTTCATTTTTAGATCTGATGACTGCTGCCACCACGCGAACATACTTTAATACTTTTCCATTCGCGATGATGACTTTCTTGCCCTCTTTTATTCCATTCTTTTCAAGTTCAGCTTCAGATACCTCAACATACTTTGTCGTATCACCAACAAGTTTCAAAAGTGCCATCGGCTCTTTCCTACTTGTCTCCTCGCATCCAAAGTCTGCTTCAGTAATCTGTTCAACTATATATATTTCCATAATCAACTCCAGTTATGCATTAACAATGTATTCGTAAATATCTTCTCGTACAGGTTCATCAAGAATCCACTCAATCTCTACCGCGCTCTTATCAGTATTAGGCATGATAAATTCTTTTGCATTTCCACTGCTATTCATATGTCCGAGATAATAAAATTCTTTTGATATTTTATCATCCTTATTCTTTCTAACAAACAACTCAACCTGTATTCCTCTCTCATTAGCATTGAGGAAGTTCTGTACGTCATCAGACTCCATACTTCTTCCGGACTTTGAAATTGCAATCAAAGTCTGTCTGCTCGTAAAATGATCTTCGTATCTCGTAGTATCACTAATGTTTTCTGCTTTATCATAATTAATAAATACAGGAAATGTTTTGGTCTTCTTATCAAACTTATAACCACCGATGTTTAGAGGAACTTCGTTGTTCTCCCAATTAAGCAATCTACACACATCTTCGTAAGTGTATTTTTGATACAACACCAGATCTGTTTTACCATATGTATTCTTATAATCTCTCTCGAATCTGCTAATACCAAACTCAACAAGTTCTTTTACGATGTTGTAAAAATCATCATTGTTTAAGTGTTTCAAAAACAACTCCGAAGGGAAATAATCCCCATTGTTTTCCTCGATAAAGACACACTTCTCGTAAGTCTTTTTACCGGAACCCGATGAAAACTCATTAGTTAATATATTTATGAGATTATTCTTTTGTACTTTGCTTAATTCTTTATTATACTTTTGTAAATCTTTTGATAATCCATCAAATAATCCAAGTTTTGAAAAGCCTCTGGAATACAGTAATATTCTGTTTAATATTTCAAGTTCTTGGATTCTCTTTCCGCTTGCAAGTTTCTTAGATATAAACTCTACCATCTTATCTTCATCATCTGATAAACGGACTGTATACTCTTTCTCATACTTTACAAGGAACTTATAATATGAGCCGAGTCTGTCATTATCAAAGATTCTAAGAACATCCATTTCGCCATAATCATCAAAATCCTTTAATGCAGGAATATGGCCAATCTTATTCTTAAGATTAGTATAGTTTTCTTTTATAAGTTTTATATCGCTAAAGTTGGCATTATCAACAGATGAGAAAATACGTTTTTTACTAATCTCATCAAAATGAATAGTTGATGCTCCGGGGATTACTCTTCCTCCCTCTAAAACATATCTTCGTATATTATCTTTGTTATATGTTCTGTCTCCGGATAGAGCGATTGGAATCATGAAATTGTTGTTATAATTTCCGATGAAATCCAAAATAACAACAAACTCTTTTCCATCTGCTTTTCTAAGTCCTCTACCAAGCTGTTGAATAAACACAATAGGAGATTCCGTAGGGCGAAGCATAATAACCTGATTAACTTCGATAATATCCACACCTTCATTTAATATTTCAACAGACAAAATGTAATCAAGCGGACTAATCTCTCCTTTGATTACTCTCTCATCATCTTCATCTACAGCAAGTCTTTCAAACGCAAGTTGTCTTTCTTCTTCGCTAGCACTGCCATTTAATGAAATCGTTCTGTATTTCTTTCCTGTATCAGGATTAATAGTTTCATTAAGTTTTTTGGATAGTTCTTCAGATTCATCTATTCTCGAACAGAATATTAAACCTTTAACTTTTTCCCCACTGTAACCAAAATAACTCGCTTCTTTTACAATATGATTTACCCTTTCATCAGAAGTAAGAAGCGCAAAGTCTCTAGCAGAAAGTTGTCTTGTTTTTATCTGCTCATCGCCTATAATCGATAAATCACTTATGCCAAAATAATGGAAAGGACATAACATGTTTTCTTCCATCGCTTGTTGAAGCCTAATCTCATAAGCTATTTGGTAATCGAATATCTCATATATGTTTCTGCCTTCTATATTGTCATCTCTTTTATCCGGAGTCGCAGTCATACCAAGCCATAACTTGGGCTTAAAGTAACTCATCACTTTTTGATAAGTATTAGCAGATGAATGATGCGCTTCATCCAAGATAATACAATCAAATTCTTCCGGCTTATATTCAAATAAATGTGAATCTCTGTTTAGTGTCTGCACTGTTGCGAATACATAGTCTTTATCGTACTCACTGTATCCTGCGCCGACTAAGCCCATTGATACACTCTTATTAAATACTTTCTCATAGGACTTTTTAGTCTGTCTTGCAAGCTGTCCTCTATGAACTAAAAACAATACTCTTTTGAAACCAAGTTCACGCATGGCAAATGCGGATGCATATGTCTTACCAGTTCCGGTTGCGGATATCAAAAGTGCACGCTCCCCACCGGCAGCAATAATCTTACGTAGGTTCGTTATGAAGCCAACCTGCATACTGTTAGGCTGAAGCTTATATTTTTCTAATGAAGTAATCTCATCCTGTCTTGCAACTTCTCGCTGATGCTTGATGATCTTAAACTTCTCTTTGTAGTTTTCAATAAACTCGTCATAATCAGTAGCATATTCAGACGTCCATAAGTCATTAAATTCATTAATGATTTCTGTGGCCATCTCTCCCTGCTGTGTAGATACAATCTTGGTATTCCATTCACGGTTGGTAGTAAGAGCAGTCTTAGTCATGTTGGAACTACCGATAATGATTCTATATATTTCTTCTTTTTTGAAGATATATCCTTTAGTGTGGAATCCGTTCTCAGCCAATTCCACATCATACATTTTTAATGTTATATTTGATAACTCGTTGAGTTTTTCAAGCGCCTTAGGTTCGCTAAAGTACAGATAATTGGTTGTTAGTATCTGTCCCTTAACACCCTTCTTTTCGAGTTCGCGTAATGTAAGTAATAACGGTTCAATTCCACCAAATGTAATAAAAGCTACACTTATGCAAAATTGCTCGCACGACAAAAGCTCATCCTCGATGGATGAGAATACTTTCTTTCCTTCTTTGTAATTGTTAGAAACAAACTGCGGAGTATAAAGAGGATTCGAAACCACGGAGCCATCTATGAATGCAGTTTCAAGTCCTTGTCGCAGATATTCGTTCTTACTCATTTGATTCCTCGAAATACTGTATCGTTATTCTACGCTGTCAGCCCACTTCTTCAAGTCAGCCTCGGATACACCTGAAGAAAATTTCTTGCCATCTATTACTTTTGCGCCAGCTGCTAATGCCTGCATATTCTTAGCTGAATCGCCAAGTCCGCTTCCGCCTGATGTGCAGAATGTTATTACTTTCTTGTCGGTGAAATCGTACGCTTCCATAAATGTATCTATGATTGAAGGCTCGCGATACCACCATACAGGAAAGCCTACATACACAGTGTCATACTTAGACATATCATCAACCTTAGATGCTATCTCAGGTCTACAGTTTCTATCATTCATCTCAACGCTGCTTCTACTCTTTTTATCCATCCAGTTAAGATCTGCGCTTGTATATAATTCCTTAGGAACTATCTCAAAAATATCTGCTCCTATAGCAGATGCCAACTTAGTTGCAACCTTTTTTGTAACTCCACTTGCACTAAAATATGCTACCAATGACTTGCCCATATGCTACCTCCATTCGTTATTCTAGGTATTATTATACTCTACTCTTATTCTTCAGTATATTTTTTCTTAATATTTTATATTGTCTATTAATCTCATCCTCATCCGATATTAGCAGCCCCTTTGCCTCTAGAATGCGTTCTATTGCTTGGGAGGGATCTAATGAATGATATGGTAAAAATACTCCTCTCAATTCCTTAGGTTTTATTATCTTGTACACCTGCTTAGATGGGATATCATATGTATACGAATAGTAACGATATATATAACCTATCCAATAAAGCTCGTTTTTTGAATACTTTACTGAGCCGTATTCAGATAAACCATATTCTTCGTCTACGCATTGTAAAACGTCTTTTTCTTGCAGATTGGATTGCAATATCCCAAGATTGTCAAATTGCGTAACAATCTTACTATTCATAAATCTTCTTATAAATATTTCAGAACTGCTACTTCCTTTTGAAAATGTGATTTCAAATGTTTTAGCCTGCAATTCGCACAACATTAATCCGTCTTTATCTATCTTTTTCATATTCACACATTCTTTCCGGTATTCCTACTTCAACAATTCGTCAATGTATTTACCCTTACCTCTATATTTAATCCTGGCAAGTTTTACCTTATCGTCTCCTAATCTAGATTCGGAACTTCTAATATTTCTGTAGTAATCTCTTTCCTTTTCTGATATATAACATCTCTCTAGTAGCTTGATTTTATTTACTGATTTATCACTAACGAATACATATTGGTATCCAAGATTAGTCGCAGACAAACAATGTTTACACTGTTCATCGGTAATTTCTCCCGAAATAAATGAATTAATTATCTGAAACATTCTGTTATCAGCAATTGGAGCAACTATATAGTCGCATTCACGGGACTGCTTAACTAACTTTTTTACAATAGGATGCGATTCATACTCTTCCAGCGTTCCTCTATAGTACGCTATTGTAAGCATCCAATCCCTATTGACTTCATACCTTTTTTCAACAAGTCCTTTGTTATCAAAATCCAAAAAATACACCGATGATTTTGGAAAGCCGGAAATAAACGAAGCTGCCTGGTCATAGTTTTCTCCGGTATAAAATCCCGTTCCAAAGTCATTGTTATCGCGACTCTTTTTTACACTCAATCGACCTTCGATTATGTCCTTAGCACCATGGCACAACATCTTATGCCCATCCCTGGTTTCATCAATATAGAACATTTCTTTTAACTTGTTTATCTTGATGTTTTGCTCAAAAGCATATGAATATACTTTTTCCAAAAGATTAAATGTCGGTGCAGTCTTTTCCAATTCATTTCTTGATATTGTTACTCTTTGAGTATCTATGCGCGAGGCAAGCTCGTCCTGAGTCAAACCAAGTATTTCTCTTATTATTTTTAGATCTTGAGAAAAATTGTATTCCATTAGTGTCCTCCTTTAACTTACTTATATCATATTACTCATACTAGTTCAATAACTTCTTTGAGTAACATTACTCAAAGAAGTTTTGTTGTATCTTAATAAATCTTTTTAATATTTCTTTTTTCGTGCTGAAAAACGTCCGAATCGGGCAACAGAAAACTGGATGATGTAACTATATTATTATCACAACATGAAAAAGTCAAATCGAGTAGGGAAGATTTATCTTGCCCTACTCGCCGCGCCTCCCGCATGCTGCGTAGCAGCAAATTTCCTCGTGCGGGAGTGCGCATATAAAAACAGCCACCGTATTGGTGGCTGTCTGTATATCAACTGTAAATTATTGTTTCTTGTATTCTGCAAAAGGCTTCCACTTGAGGATTTCATATTTTGCATCGTTGTATAAATCCCAGAATGCATCCTCTTCCATGTCTAATTCCTCTGCCGCATCGACATCATACACACCTGTCTTGTTGTGGTAGAAGCCTATTGATCCGTCTGCCTTCTCATCGCTGAAGTAGAAGTCATCCCACTTAATCTCGCAGTTGGAATCAAGATACTTCTGACCGAATAATGAACTGTATACACCGTTGGAACCATAGTAATATATCTTGCCATTGCCCATCCAGATGTTAGAACTTCTAGCCCATCCATCGATTACGCAAACAAGTTCTCCATCCTTATATGTATAGACGCCAAGGATGTAACTCTTATCGCCCTTCTCATCATAGTTAGCAGTCTCTCCCATAAGGAACTCAGGTACATCATCTCCATTGATATCCATGATCACGTAACCAATCTGTTTCATAAGAGTATCTTTATCTGAATATGCTACCTTCTCTGCGATACCATTGGAGAGATACTTATGCTCTGCATCCATGTTATATCCATACTCTATAGTCTCGATGTTCTCCTCGATAATGGGAGCATATATCTTCTCGTAATCAATCTCTTCTACGGGTTCAGGTTCAGGCTCTTTTTCATCAGGTTCTTCAACATTAACGTCTGTCACATCAACTGCAGGCTTAACAGGATCGGGCTCAACATTCTGTGCAAAAGGATCTGCTTCTTGTCCAAAGCATCCTGTAAGAAGTGACATAGTAAGCACTGCTGCCATAATACCGGCAAGTCTATTCATTTTCTTCATGTTTCTATCCTCTCAACCTATCATTGTTCACAACAATGTATTATACCAAACATTAGCGTAAATACAATTCCAAACTTGCCGACTACAAATAGATATTCTAGTAATGCCTGATTACTTCAAATCTCTGAAGCTTATACTTCTCTCCATCAAGTATTCCTGCCTTGGACTTGGCAATCGCTATCTGATCTTCGACAGTATCCACGCCATCAAGGTCCGGTAGTAACAGTCCTCTCTTGGTATTGGTACTTACAATTACTCCGTATCTTTTCACATCAAGAAGTGAAGGTGAATCGATATCTTCTGCTTCGCCAAGTACATCCACCGATATCTCAAGTGCATCCAATTCATCCTCTGTTATAGGAGAGAATCTCGGATCTTCTGTTGATGCAGCAATCGCATTATGAATAATCTCTTTTGCTAAGTTTTCTCTTGTCGCACAAATTGTTCCAATGCAACCTCTTAGATTATCATTCTTATGTATTGATACAAATGCACCTGCTTTTCTGCCCGTAATCTCGTCAGGGCAATCGCTAGGTATATCAATAATCTTACCTGTCCTTATATACGTATTAATAGTCTCTCTGGCAAGTCTTACATATGCATCTTCATTGGCTCTTCGTTCAGCAAATTCTTTTTCTTTTTTGATTAATCTAATTCGTAAAAACTCTCGCTCTGTATTTTTCTCTGTTGGATAAAAAGAGCCTATTCCATAACCAACACCTGTTACATCCTCGTGCGAATATACTCTTGCTTTTACATCGTATCCATCAAGCGCACCTGACATTATGATAAAAGATCTGTGTCCGCACTCTGCTGCCCTGTCGCAAAAATGGCTGTTGAATTCCATCAACTCTCCAAGCGCGCCACGTTCGCATACATCCATTAACTTTTTGTCGTATTCTACGCCTTCTTTTGCGAATCCATAAGGACCGTATTCCTGTAACTTATGCGATAAATCTCCGCTTGCTACGAATACTATCTTACGATTAAGTTCCTCTGCTGCCTCAGCGATTCTTTGGCCAAGTCTATAATGATCTTCAAAAGGAAGTCCTGATAATCCAATTCTTACAATCTTGCCTTCCTTGTATTTTTGCCTGATAAAATAAAGAGGAACCAATGTACCATGATCAAGAGATGCATCTCTCTCGCCAAGCGTTGTAGCCATTGGATCCTTATATGATATTTCCGTTATCTTTTGTACGAGTTCTCTATCATACTCTTCTGAAAATGAAACACTTCCCGCACCAAACTTAGCAAACGATCCGCTTGCTTTTTCACCGGGCGAAACATGAAAACAATCCGCATACATTACTGAATGCGGAGATGTTATCACTATGGTATCAGGCTTAAGTGCTGCAATCTCATCTGCAACACTCTCGTATGCCTTAACCGTTTTTTCTATTGTCTTAACTTCATCTTTTCCAATCTCCGGAATGATAAGCGGAGGATGTGGAACCATGAATGCTGCAAGTACCATTTTCTTTTCCTACTGTTGTAGATCAAAATATTTTGCAGGATAGATAGAGAATATACTTCCTCTTGCTGTCTGGCCTGCGTAGTATACACCTTCACCTTCGAATCTCGAGAACAAGACTTTGCTTACTGATAACTTCTTATCATTTTCATCAATGTAATAGTAGTATACATTGGTTCTGGTCTCGTAATGATCTTCATTCCAATACTCTTCTTTTTCTTCTTCCCTTACGGCGTCTTTTATATTGAGCGTGTTAAAATAGTATGCTTCCTTTTCAGGTTGGACAGCTGTAAGGCGGGGAACCAAAAACTTAAGTGCCACAATTGAAAATGATCCAAGCATAAATATCAACACTACAAAACTGGCTATCATTATAACAAGTTGAGTACCGGCTCCATCCTCCATGCCCTTCATAATCATTGAGAAAATATACATAACTATGAAAAGAACTATCGCAGCGCCAAAGCATACAAGAAGCGATATAAATGTTTGCTTCGCCTTCTCTGTATCTTGAACGTATTTGTTATAATCCTCGCTAAGAATGTCATCAGTAAGAGTTGTCTTGCCACCCTCGGTTATCATGCTCTCATAACGTTCATTCTGAAGTTTCTCGTCCTTGTTCTGATCGATTAATCCTTTTACCATCATTCCAAGCATTATCACAAAAATCAGAATGAACGACCCGTAAAAGATCCTGGATGCTATTTTCTTGGTCATATACTAATTCCCCCTTACCTATATATTATACAATAAAAAAGAATCAACTCCAAATCCACTTCCGGATTCCTTGTTGATTCTTCTCATTTCTTCTTTTGCTTTCTTTCTGTTGTACGTCTTTCCACTCGGTACACTTCTTGTTACGGGATTAAGTTCTCCCCAAGTGACTCTTCTCTTGGAATAGTACTCTTTTTGTGCTTTCTTGCTTCGCTTATCAAGCGATACGTACTTTTGCATGATGTCTAACCTCTCTTTCATTGCAGTACTATTATAGTAAAGACATAATATAGATTTGGCAAGGGTTGGCTTCATCCCACAAAAGGGGGAATACTTCGAGTTCCTTGAAGCCGCAACCTATGTAGAAATAGTTCGTCTTGTCGTAGTCTTCGTACATTCCCATCTGTACGGTCTTAACCTGCATGAATTCATAGCCTGCAGTCTTGACAACTTCCTTAGCCTTTTCAACAAGTTCACGACCGACACCGTTTCTATGGTATTCCTTCAAAACTCCCATAACAGCGATTTCTACTGTGGCATTACCCGTTTCCTTCAAGCAAAGGAATCCCATTACCTTGTCGTCTTCTTTTGCTGCAAGGAATGTCCAATCTACGCAATCTCTAATATAGCCTTCCCTGCTCTCTTCAACCTCAAACCATTGGGTTAAGGCTTCCAGAACCGTTCTTGCTATAACTCTTTTTTCTTCTGAATCTTTTATCTGTACTATCATTTATACTTCGTATTAATCTCTTTTTCTTCTTGATAATTCAGGATGATTCCTATAGAACTGTGACTTATCCGCGTACATATTTACATCTGCTTCGTGCATTGCCTTTCTTATATCGAAAGAAGAATCTACGAAGCAGGAGCCTATCGCGAATTTCACTGTTTCAGAAGTTTCTGACAACTCCTTAATCTTTCCAATTAAAGCGTTGAACTCTTCTTCTGTTTTATTCTCAACAATAACAAGGAATTCATCCCCACCGACTCTATAAACATCGCAGCCGGCAAATATATTTTTAAGTGTTTCAGCTCCATTCTTAAGAAGATTATCCCCTGCCCCATGTCCTTGCTTATCGTTTACGGTTTTAAGGCCATTCATATCCGCAAAAACAACACCGTAATGATCACTTAATTGATAGCTGCCTTCAATGATCTCCGTAATCCTGTTGTTCATTGCATTACGGTTGTATGTATTCGTCAAAAGATCCGTAACGCTGACCTTTTCCATTTCCTTGTAAAGTATGTAATTGCTTACTTCGGAAGTAAGAAGAAATGATGTCAGTTCAAGCACCTGTCTGGTATGAAGCATATTTGCGGTATCAAAATTCGTAACCCAGAAATAACCTATTGTACTTTCTTTTGATCTTAATGGATAAAGGGCAATGTTTTTTATTCCCAACATATCCATTGTTTTATACCACTCTTTATTATTTTCTTTGAAATCATCCAGATTTCCCATTATAATGTAACCGTTTCCGCCGGCAATCAATTTATCCCAGGTTTCGATTACTGTAAAAAACGACTCTTCGTCAAAATCTTTTGTCTTATCAATATCTTCGTCAGCTATGCTGTTTCCGAGGAACCTAAATGTTCTATTTTCAAAATCCGTAAGAATGAGAGAACAGCCGCTCGCCTTGCAGTCCTCCCTTATATTATCCATAACGGTCTGCATAGTCTTTTCAAAATTACGGCCTTCTCTTAACATTACACTGGTCTTAATAGCTCTAACAGCAGCAAACGGGGTTATGTCGCTTAATTTTTCGGCATCAGATTCCGGAGTCATATCATATGTAAAAAGAGTATACTTTGTATCCTCATTGTCTGAAGCAAGAGGTATGAAATAATTATCAAGCCAGCCATTATAGGTTTGGTCATACAAATAGTTATGAATCAATATATTAAGACTGGAACTTCTTAAGGTAAAGCCCTCAAAACTTATTTTTTTAGAAACATAGTAGTAATAAGGACGTCCGGGCTCAAAATCTTTAGAATCCATATTTACGGATTTTAAATACAATTCATTTGCAGCCTCTATGCATAATTCACCGGGTGTACCATCCGAATTGTTCTTTTGTGAAATGACGCATGCACATTTAGTTATCGCGTTAACTAATGACTGATAATCCAAAATATTCCCTCCTATCATCATACACTCTGTTATTATACCACTTTTTCAGCCAATAATACTAGGTAGCAACAAAAAAGCCTTCCGTACTCGGAAGGCTTGAATTTATTAATCTTTCTGCTGATTATTCGTATCTTATTATTCCTTATGCTCTGGCAAAATTGGGATAATTCTTCTTAATCTCATTCTTATTTTCATACATCATGTTATCTACAACTTGAATAGCATCGTCGATGCTTTCATCCTGAACAATGTAGTAAGCACTGCCCACAGAAAAAGGATAATCTACCTCTTTGTTCTTCTCTGCAACTTTATCTATGAATTTTTGATACATGCTCTCAAATTCATTTTTGTCGTTGCCAATACTGATAACACAGAATTCATCACCGCCGATTCGATAGCAATTCTCTTTATCAGAAAAGGATTCTTTTATGATTGAAGCAACATTTTTAATGGCTTCATCACCTATATTGTGGCCAAGAGTGTCATTCAAATATTTCAAGAAATTCAAATCTGCCATAAGAATGATGATTGTCTTTTCCTCTCTGATTTTTTTCATATTTGATTTTAAATCTAATATCATTTCCTCATAAGCAGTACGATTGGATAATTCTGACATTTGATCATAATGGGCAAGCATATAATATTTTTTATTTAGCTTTTCCAACTCGGATCTTGTTGACTCCAATTCCTCCAGAGTTGTTTGCAATTTCACATAGTCCGGAGTCTCCAGAGAAAAGAAAGTAACTAACATAATCAGTGAAGCACCAAACATGATTATTAAAGTGCTCTGGAAAAATAAGACCTGCAATATTATTGGCAGAACATATAGTGATATGATAATGGTTCCGTATATTATCCGTTCCTTACCAAGTATTTTTTTGTTTATAATCATGGAGATTCCAGCCATCACAATGAACAAAATCGAAACCAAATGCATGACATAAAAAAGCGCACCATGAGTATATATATTGTCTTCTGTAATATAAAAGAAAAAGCCAAAAAATACATTTAATACAATTGCAATTTCCTCTATTATAAGCAATATCAACTTGGTCTTTAAAAGGAGCTTTTTACCATTTTCAGGAATAATATAATGATCAATATAAGCACCGAGTAAATAACAAAGTATCGTACCAAAAAAGAAGTATGCTGTATTTACCAAAAGATTAATAATCCTTGGAAAGATATCAGTATATGATATTACATAAGCAGATAATATATCGAAGGACTGAGTAAGGATTAGAATTATACTCATAATTCTGAAAAGGATATTTTTCCTGCTTCTCATTGGATATTCGATACAGGAATACACAAATATAAACAGAACAAATATTTGTGCCGCTATTTCATATTTTACGTCATATAACATATATGTTTCCTCTGTTTCAGCCTTAAGTGAGCATGACCTATATAGTAGCTATTAATCTAATTTTCTAAGACTATACATATTAACATATTTCAAGATGTGCCACAATCTCTATTCGATATTATTCACAGTTTTCCGCATTATTTCGAATACGCTTACTTATGTGTTTAACTCTGAAAAGAGAAAAATACGTATGAAACCAAAAGTCTCATACGTCTCTAACTATGCAAATTATCGTTTATTGACCGGAAAGTTCTTCTATAACAAACGGCAACATATATTGTACTTGGTCAATCTTCTTCCGCATGTTTCATCTTTTTTTCCAGAGTTTTACAAAAAGGTACCGTATCGAACTGATACGGTACCTTTTGGGAAACTATTTACTTTATCAAAAATTGTGCCAATCCGGATTATAGTACTCCTCTATTATGTCCCATTCTCTGATTTCTTCCAAGGTGTCTAAAATCTCAATCTGTGAATCCTTAAACTGACCTATGTAACCAAGATTAACAGTTCCCTGAATTTTTATCTCGCCGTCTTCAAGATATATTTTCAAAGAATTATTTTTTTGGTTTACTTTTTTGTCAGCCATTCAAACCTCTTTCTAACAGAAATCAACATCATCGAAATCAACGGATTCATATTCTTCCGTATCGCCTGCGGCATCCATTTCCACAAAGAATGCGCCATCCATTGTTATAAACTCACCCGTGCATAAAGCATCGCTCTCATCAAGAAGTGCATCGCTTGCCTCCGCGTATTCTTCTTCACTGTCAAAATCACTTTCTGAAATAATTTTGGTAATCTTGCACGGTGTATATTCTCTCTCATCCACAATCTGAGCAGCTGCTGCCCCTACCTCAGGTTTTTCAATCCAAAGAATCTGATCGTCATACTCCGATGCCATTCCTCCGACTACGGTTTTTGTACTCATATTATTCCCCTTTCTTTTGTTTAAAAAAAACACCGCTGTTTTTATCTGATACATTAAGTTTAACTCTATAATTTTATCATAAAATATTGCAATAAAAGAACTCTCACTCACATCAGTAAGTTGAGAGTTCATGTTTTTTATATGATATTCCGTAGAAAGGATATAAATCAAATGTCACGCTTTTTCAAAAGTCGGTTTCCATCCTGCGAACTGTATTAACTGCGCATCAGTACGATGATAATATCTCTCCCGTTTAATTCACTGATTAAAAAGAAAAGAGAACTTGAATTGTTGAAAAACTGTTGAAAAACAATAAAAAAAAGCCTTCCGAAAAAGCTCGGAAGGCTATACTTTTAAGCATATTATTTGTCTAAAGATTTCATCGTCGGGAACAATAAAACATCGCGGATGGCAGGGCTGTTGGTAAGAAGCATTGTAAGTCTGTCGATACCATAGCCAATACCACCTGTAGGTGCCATACCTACTTCAAGTGCGTTGAGGAAGTCCTCATCGGTATGCTCTGCTTCTTCATCACCTGCTGCCGCATTAGCGTCCTGAAGTGCAAATCTTTCTCTCTGGTCGATAGGATCGTTAAGCTCTGAATAAGCGTTACACATCTCCCAACCATTGATGAAGAGTTCGAATCTCTCTACCTTGGAAGGATCTGTGGGTTTCTTCTTGGTAAGAGGAGAAATCTCGATGGGATGGTCCATAATGAATGTGGGCTGTACCATCTTGTCCTCACAGTACTCTTCGAAGAAGAGGTTTAAGATATGTCCCTTGGTATGGAAATCTTCGAATTCGATATGATGCTCTTTTGCAAGTTTTTTAGCTGCTTCTGTATCAGGAACCTGTGCGGGATCATCAAAGTCGATGCCTGCGTACTTCTTTACAGCCTCTGTCATAGTAAGTCTCTCAAAAGGCTTACCGAAGTCAAGTTCGATATCACCGTACTTGAATGTAGTTGTTCCAAGTACTTCCTTAGCAACATGACGGAACATGTTCTCTGTTAAGTCCATCATTCCGTGATAATCTGTGTATGCCTGATAAAGTTCCATTAATGTGAACTCAGGGTTATGTCTTGTATCAAGACCTTCGTTTCTGAATACTCTACCAATCTCGTATACTCTCTCAAGACCACCAACGATAAGTCTCTTTAAGTAAAGTTCAAGAGATATACGAAGCTTAAGATCCTCATCAAGTGCATTGAAGTGAGTCTCAAAAGGTCTTGCAGCAGCACCACCGGGATTAGCAACAAGCATGGGAGTCTCAACTTCCATGAAGCCCTGATCGTCAAGGTAACGACGAATTGAGCTGATGATTTTTGATCTCTTGATAAATGTATCCTTAGCTTCCTCATTCATGATGAGGTCTACATATCTCTGACGATATCTGATATCTGTATTGGTTAAGCCATGATACTTCTCAGGTAAAATCTGAAGTGACTTGGTAAGAAGTGTAACCTTCTCAGCATGGATGGAAATCTCACCCATCATTGTACGGAATACATATCCCTCGATACCAACAATATCACCTACATCATACTTCTTGAAATCTGCATATGACTCTTCGCCGATTGCATCTCTAGCAACATATACCTGGATGTTACCTAGCTTATCCTGAACGTTAGCGAATGAAGCCTTACCCATAACACGCTTGGACATCATACGTCCTGCGATGCTTACATGGATAGGATTGGCATCCATTATCTCGCGTCTCTCGTTATAATCATTCTTCTTAGCTTCCTTAGCTGCTTCTTCATCAAGACCGTCTACATTGACTTCTGCTCTGCCTGCAAGAAGCTTAGCCTCAAGTGCCTCATACTCACTCTTACAATCTGTAGAGTGATGAGTCTGATTGTATTTTGTAATGACAAAAGGATCCTTGCCTGCTTCCTGGAGTGCAGCGAGTTTCTCGCGGCGAACCTTTAAAAGCTGATTGATATCCTGTGATGCCTGATTCTCATTAGAATTCTGATTGTTATTGCCCAATTTTTTTCTCCTTACAAAAATTGTAATCGTATTTCACTCAATACGATTACAATCAGTTTAATCTAAGTTTATGAGTTCCTATTACTTCTTAGAACTCTTGTTATCCTTAACAATCTCGATAACCTTGTACTTGAGTGTTCCGCAAGGAGCTTCAACCGAAATGGTCTCGCCCTTCTTAGCACCGATTAAAGCACGTCCAAGAGGAGACTCATCTGAGATACTACCCTCTAAGCACTTAGCTTCTGATGCACCTACTATTCTATATGTAAGCTCTTCTTTTAATTCCTTATCAAGAATCTTAACTACTGAACCGAACTTAACCTTCTTGTCATCTGTTCCGTCATCGTCAACGACTTCTACGTTCTTTAAGAGTTTTTCGAGTTCTTCAATTCTGGCCTCGACGTTTCTCTGTTCGTCCTTGGCAGCATCGTATTCTGCGTTCTCGGACAAGTCGCCCTGTGCTCTTGCTTCTTTTAACTTCTGAGCAATCTCTTCACGCTTGGTAATCTTTAAATAATGTAATTCCTGCTCATATCCTTCGAGACCTTCTCTGGTCAACAGGTTCTTCTTTTCTTCTGCCATGACATATCTCCTTTTCATTATTGAGCATTGCTCAAACTACTGCAAATTCATATTATACTCTAACATTGTAAAATGTGTCAACCTGCAGTAATCAGTCTTTTATCTCCATTACTTTGTTGACAAATTCATCCATTGTCTGAGTCTGATTAATCTCTCTTCTAAAAGAGGCACTGCCCGGCATACCTGCCGTATAAAATGCCGCGTGTGAGCGCATCTCACGAAGTGCTCTGTACTCATCCTTGGCTATAACAAGTAGGTCAAGGTGATTAAGTATCATATCGCATATCTCTGCCTTGGTGGGCTTATATTCCTTGCCTTCTGCGAGGCTCTTAAAAAGCCAGGGGTTTCCTCTGGCAGCTCTTCCTATCATTATGCCGTCAGCACCTGTTTCTTCCTTCATGGCATTGGCTGTATCTATACTGCTTACATCTCCGCTTCCGATAACAGGGATGCTTACACTCTCTTTTACTTTTCTGATTATCCCCCAGTCAGCATTTCCTTCGTAAAACTGCCCTCTGGTTCTGCCATGCACTGCGACAGCTTTTGCACCGCTCTCATAAGCTATATGAGCCATCTCTACGGCATTGATATGTTCCTCATCAAAACCGGATCTTATCTTAATCGTAACAGGCCTCGTGGATGCTTTTACAACAGCCTCTATAATCTGACCTGCAAGCACGGGGTCACGCATAAGAGCACTGCCCTCGCCGTTATCGACTATCTTTTTAACAGGGCAACCCATATTGATATCTAAGATATCATAAGGGTATTCTTCTATCATCTTGGTGGCTTCTGCCATTATCTGGGGATTGTGTCCAAAGAGTTGGAGAGATACGATGCTTTCATCAGGATGGATTTTAAGCATCTCGAATGTCTTAACATTCTTATAAGTTATAGCCATGGCGGATATCATCTCCATACATACCATTCCGGCTCCCATCTTGGAACAGATGAGTCTAAACGGTTCGTCGGTGAATCCCGCCATAGGCGCTAATATATATTCGTTTTTAAGTGTTACATTTCCAATGTTCATATACGCTAAAACGTATTAGGCTCTACTCAACTACGTTGACTATTGTCTCGCCTGATACGGACTCGTGGTTTTTACCCCACACTGTGATATATACCTTAAGTTGTCCCGTACCTTCTGTTACGGTAATACTGTGTCTAGAATCATCATCGGGTCCAAGACCTGTGGTATTGGGCTTATCCACATCGTTACTGCCCTCTACCCATTCTGCACCAAGAAGATAACCCTTCTTGTTCTCGCTTACTATTGCTATGTCATCAAGAGTGATTGTGTCGCCCTCATGAATAGTTATTCCCGACTTCATTGTTACCTTGGGGAACTGTGCCTTGTACTGCATAACAGCAACTCCCGAAGATATAATAACCACTACAAGGAGTGCGCATATAATAGCCAAAACTAAAGCTATAATCTTAAATGTTTTCTCCGATTTTTTCAAAACGTAATGCTCCTACTTTTTATTTTTCTCGTATATAAGTCTAAGTCCGTGCATCGTGAGATTACGATCGTACACTTCAATCATATCAGTCTCTTCACTGATGATGCTTCCAAGTCCGCCTGTAGCAACAACCTTGAGATTCTCGATGCCGGTCTCTTCCTTGACCTTTTTAATGATGTATTCAGTCTGTCCAATCTGACCGTATACAAGTCCTGCCTGCATACTGGTGATTGTCTCCTGCGCCAAAATAGATGCAGGCTTTTTAATCTCTATCTCAGGAAGCTTAGCTGTATCTTCCCAGAGTGCCTTTGCTGATATCTTGATACCGGGTGCGGTGATACCTGCAGCAAACTCACCTTTTTCTGTAACAAGGTCGTAAGTTGTAGCTGTACCAAAATCAAGTACAAGTACGGGTCCGCCGTATATATCATATGCAGCTACTGCATCTACAATTCTGTCCGCACCAATTTCCTTGGGTGCTTCTGTGATGATTCTGATACCTGTCTTGATGCCGGGGCCTACGATGAGAGGCTTATGCTCAAGGTAGCGCTCCATTGCGTTGGTAAGTGAATGCATGATGTTGGGAACAACCGATGATATGATGCATCCGTCGATATCCTTAACTGCAATGTTATTGTGCTCTAAAAGTTCACAGATGATGGCTCCGAATTCATCCGATGTTCTGGACATCTTGGACATAATCTTGAACTTAACGAGTAACTCCTCGCCCTCATATACGCCAAAGTTAATGTTGGTATTACCTACGTCACATACAAGTAACATATCAATCTCCTATCCTTTTACAAAGCGAATTGTCTATTCGTCTCCAAGAGACTTAAGAATCTGAGCAGGGTCTTCCTTGAGTATGAATACTCTGTAGTAAAGTCCCAATGCTTCGAAAAGCTCTCTCTTTTTCTTTTGAACTTCTTTTACCAAAAGACCTGCGCTGACTTCGTCATAATAAAAATCATCCGCATCCGAATCAGTCTGAATAATGGGAAGACCTTCTTCATCAAAAGCAATCAAAAAGATGCCGCCAACTTCCTCGGTGAAAAGAACACTCATTATATTGAGTTCTTCTTTTATCGAATCAGGTATTCTGTCAAAGTCCTTGTTAAAGTAATATTTTTTCTCATAGGCATTGGAGCCGCAGAGTACTATCTTGCCATCATTGGTAGTGTTGCCACTCATCTAAAGTACCTCTAACCGTTAAACTATTAGTTCGGAATAATTACTGCTCGTCTTCAAATGCACCGAGTGTTGCAGCCATAACAGCCTTGATGGTATGCATTCTGTTCTCAGCTTCCTCGAATACTCTCGAGTATGAAGACTCGAATACTTCGTCTGTAACTTCCATCTCTTCGAGACCGAACTTCTCGCCGATTTCCTTACCAATCTTAGTCTTAAGATCATGATATGAAGGAAGGCAATGTAAGAAGATGGCTTTCTCGCCTGCGTTTTTCATTACATCCATGGTAACTCGATAAGGTGTTAAGTCATCGATACGCTCTTTCCATACTTCATCGGGTTCGCCCATTGATACCCATACATCAGTACAGATGATATCTACGTCCTTGGTGCCCTCGTTAACATCCTCTGTGAGACGTATGCTGCCGCCTGATAACTTGCAGTACTCTTCACACTGAGCAACAAGTTCGGGTGAAGGGAAGTACTTCTTGGGTGCACATGCTGTGAAATGCATACCCATCTTGGAGCATGCTATCATATATGAATTACCCATGTTGTATCTTGCATCGCCCATGTATGTAAGCTTCTTGCCCTCAAGTGAGCCAAGCTGTTCTCTGATAGTAAGCATATCTGCAAGCATCTGTGTGGGGTGATATTCGTTGGTAAGTCCGTTCCAGATAGGAACATCTGAATACTTGGCAAGTTCCTCAACTATTGTCTGTTCGAAACCTCTGTATTCGATACCGTCATATATTCTGGAGAGTACTCTTGCTGTATCTGCAATGCTCTCTTTTTTACCAATCTGTGAGCAGCTGGGATCAAGGTATGTTGCATGCATACCAAGGTCAAAAGCGCCAACTTCGAATGAGCATCTTGTTCTGGTACTTGTCTTCTCAAATATAAGAACGACGTTTTTACCCTTAAGCGCATCCATGGGGATATTGTTTTTCTTCTTATACTTAAGCTTAGCAGAAAGATCGAGCATGTACTCTATCTCTTCCTTGGTGAAGTCCTTAAGTGTAAGAAAATCCCTTCCTTTTAAACTGATACTCATTTTATTTTCCTCCGTATGAAAAAAACTACAAAAGCCATATGATGACCATATGGCTTATTATCGCATATAAACAGACTTTAAATCTAAACCTACGAATTAGTAGAATACATGTGCTCCGATTACAACACCGCTTGAGTCCGAACCGGCTCTGTGGAAACTCTTGGCGTCTCCGACTGTTGTTGCACCTGCAAGTGCCTCGTTGGCTGCCTGCATGCACTCTGCATTAACACCGTTGGCAAGAATGGTAGCGAGTGTACCGTTGCTTGCAGGACCGAACTGTCCGGGTGCATATATAACTTCGGCAATAGTATTAGGGTATCTGGGGCTCTTAACTCTGTTAAGTACTACAGCACCAACAGCAATCTTACCCTCATAACACTGGTTGCCTGCTTCTGCCTGTATTATGGCACCAAGAAGAGTAGCCTCATCAACGGATGCTGAATATGCACCCTGGTTAGCGGTAAGCTTAGCCTTTTCCTGAGCAGCTATAGCTTCTCTCGCTCTAATCTCTTCCATGGTCTCGCCATCTTCAATAAAAAGCTCTATATTAACGTATTCGGCAGCTACGTATCTGGTGTTACCCTTGTAATCAACGGAAACCCATTCACCTAACTCCTCTTTAACGCTCCATTCTGAATTGATTTCGAATAATCCATCAGTAGCATACTCGGTACCGGGGCCCTTTCTGATACGAAGACTCTCGACATTGATGATTGCAATTCTCTCGCAATTGGCAACAGCAAATTCTCTGGCTGCATCGCCGAACAAAAGGAAGTCATTTCTGACCCAGCCTTCGAGTTCTCCTGACTTGATATGTGTCCAACCGTCACCTCTCTCGATTATGTCACCGCCGCACTTTCTATATAACTTACCAACGATTTCACAATCTGTATTGGGCTCTTTACGCACGTTAACAAAGTCCTGCACTGAAGCCATAAAGAAGTTCGAATAATCAGGCTTCTCTTCTTCGACTTCGACAGTCTCTTCGACTTCTTCTTCGCTCGAAAGATCTTCTTCTGTGATTTCCACATCTCTCTCAAGCTCACTCGCAGCGCCTGCCTCAAGAACAAATGAGTCATATTCCACTTCAGGAACTTCGAGTGAATAATCGCCGGATTGTCTGCCGTTAATCTTGAACGGTGCAGCACCAATGCTCGATATTACAAATACAATCACGAACCCTAAAGAAGCGATTCGCGTCAACATACTTTTTGCCATATATAAAACCTAAATAACCTAAGACCAAAAATGTTGCTTAAAAAAGATAATACCAAAAGAATTATTCATTGTCAAATTTACCAATAGGCGTTATAATATATGTACCATTTTTGAAAGGGAGGGTTTTTATATGGATATCGCTGCTTTATCGATGGCTATGGCCCAGAACAGAATAATGGAATCATTCGGAGTGGAGATGCTCAGCAAGACACTTGACACTCAGGAACAAATCGGCAATGAAGTTGTGCAGATGATAGACTCTGCCGCAATGGAAAGAAGCATTAATCCCGCAATCGGCGGCAATATTGATATCTCCATATAGTGAGAATTGCTTCTATATAATATTACAGCATAATCAGCGGATGGAAACATCCGCTATTATTTTACCCATTTTATCTCTCCAGTACAGGCCGTCGGACATTACATAATCCTCTCCGCCAAGCACAGCATTGCAAAAGTCAGATGCATCTTTAAGTCTTCTCTTAAATGCCATTCCACCTCCGAAGAGTCTTATGGAGTGAACATCCGATCCTGCCGTCATGGGCTTATTGTTTTTAAGTGCAAGTTCCAAAGCACTGTCATTCCATGAAGGCTCGTTATGAGACTTGCTTAAAGGACTTGAATGCGTAGCATTGAACGCTTCTATTGCATCCGCGTATTGCGAGAAGAGACGTACCTCGGGAATATATGATTCAACCCTGTAAGGATGAGCCTGTGCCACCATTCCGCCCGCTTCATGAACCAGTTTATACTGATTCTCAATATCGGCAGTTCTGAAAGCCTCATTTTCAAGGAACCATTCAACACTTAATCCCCATATTAAAAACTCTGTTCCGACAAATCCCGTTTCCATGCCGAAATATACGTCAAAATCATTGGCATCGCCATATTTTTTTGCATCCAGATATCCGTACGAATACTTGGTCATCCACTCTTTCCAAGGCAGTTCTCTGCTAACCGAAGTATTGCCGCCCCAATTGTGATCTGTTATAAAAGCGCCCGTATAGCCGAATTCCTTACACGCTCTCGCCATTTCCTCACCGCTGTTGTTGCCGCATGCACTGCCAAGATTGGTATGCATATGTGTCTCATACAAATACGGATATTCATTTAATAACTCTATCTTCATCTTAACCGCCTGACTACAGCTCAGCATCGCTGTCTACCTTAAAATTGCTTAAAAGAAAAGCAAGTGCGAATCCAACCAGAACGCACGTTACGGATATGAACACATCCAAAGCACTGTATTCTCTGAATATGGGGAAAATCATCAAAGTCGAAGCCAACACTATACCGACAACCGCGTGGAATGCTTCGCTGTAATGCTTTTTAAATATCTTTTCTATTACCCTTGCAAGAAGTGCCGCCGTTACAATCATTCCCACAACCCAGGGAATAATAACCGAGAGGTCAAAAGTCGCAAGGCCTGTATTGAACGGCTCATAGATACCAAGGCTCATCATAATCGATGAACTGGTAAGTCCCGGAATAATAATGCTTAATCCCCACATTACTCCGGAAAATAAGAACCATCCAAGATTGGGTGTGATGTTAACATTGGGAAGAAGCGCAACTGTCAACAATGATATAAACATTATTACGAATGCAATTCCCATGGAGATAAAGGAGGACTTGCTTCTGCCTTTTTTGCCAGCCTCCTTGTAAAGAGAAGGAACATTACCGAATATCATGCCGATAAAGGTCCATATTGTATATGTCTCAAATGAACCGTATGCAACTTTAATAAGATTGGATACGGCAAAAAATCCTATCGCCCAGCCGATTCCTATCAAAATATAGCCAAAAAGATTGCGCTTTAAGGCCTTGAACGGATGCGAAAACAATTCCATTACCATGGGATACATGCCGAGTACGACGCATAACACGCCTCCGCTGAATCCGGGAAGTATCGCACCTGCTCCGACTGCAACACCCGCTATAAAATCCATCACCAGTTTGGCTGCCGGGCTCTTTTCAGAACTGCCCTTTTTGCCGTTACCTGACTCCTTAACCTCTGTTGCATCGGAATCGTCTGTTAAATTAACTATTTCTTCATTATCTGTCATTATGTTTCAATCCTTATACATCCTCGCAGGATGTCTCGGATATAAGAGCAAATTTATTTTTCCATGCCCTTAACTATCTTAACTATACGGCTGGTTCCGAGTCTGTCAGCGCCTGCTGCCACAAACGCCTTAGCATCTTCTATGGAAGATATGCCACCTGCTGCCTTGATCTTAACAGGTTCTTTAATATACTTGGCAAAAATCTCAACATCATGAAGAGTAGCGCCACCTTTAGAAAATCCTGTGGAAGTCTTGATATAATCCGCACCTGATTCATTGACTATCTCGCACATCTTAATCTTTTCTTCATCTGTCAAAAGACATGTCTCGATGATAACCTTGAGTACTCTGTCACCACATACAGTCTTAACGGACTTGATGTCCTTAAGTACGTCATCGTACTTCTTATCCTTGAGTGCGCCCACATGAATAACCATGTCTATCTCATCTGCACCATTCATGATGGCTTCTTCTGCCTCGAAGCACTTAACTGCAGTTGTAGAATAGCCGTTGGGGAATCCAATAACTGTACATACTTTAACAGGCTCTACCTTGCGCTCGCTAGCTTCTTCTTTTATATATTCACTTGCTCTCTTAACATATGCTGCAGGGATGCATACCGATGCAGTCTGATATGTAAGTGCATCGTCGCAAATAACCTTAATCTCATCCCATGTTGAATCAACACTTAAAAGTGTGTGGTCAACTTTAGCAAGTATCTCTTTTAATTCTGTATCCATTTCTTTTCCTCTAATTCACAATCCTGTTTGTTATCCAAACAAACTCTCAAATAATTATTCAACAAAAAGTGCGAATAAGTCATCATATGTCTCACGACGTCTAATAAGCTTATCCTTACCATCCTTGGTAATTAAAACTTCTGCCGCACGAGGACGTGTGTTGTATGATGAACTCATGGAGTATCCATATGCACCTGCATCGAGTACGCATACAAGGTCGCCTGTCTCGATATGTGCAAGAGGTCTCTCCTTGCAAAGTAAATCTCCAGACTCACAGATGTTACCTGTTACGCTTACTTCTTCAAGAGTATCACGACTTACTGCCTTGCCGTTATGAAGTACTTCAATATCATGATATGAATCATAGAGTGTAGGACGAGCAAGTACGTTCATACCGATGTCAGTACCTGCATATTTCTTGCCTGCATTCTGCTTGGTTGCGTGAACTCTACCAAGGATTACGCCACCTTCTGCTACACAGTATCTACCGGGCTCACTCTTGAATAAAGGAATATTGTCTTTATGCTTTTCAACATATACATCAAGAAGTGCAGTGAATCTCTCAGTGAATGATGCCATATCGAATCTTGCTTCATCATCAAGCTTGTGATAAGGGATACCATATCCGCCACCGAAATCAATGTACTCAAGATCATCGAACTTATCAGCAATTCTAAGAAAGTTCTCAACTGCCTGTAAGAAAGGTTCGGGATCAAGATACTGTGAACCAACATGCTGGTTAATCTCTGCAATCTTTAAGTTATGCTTTTTAGCAATCTCAAAAATCTTATCTACATCTTCTTCTGCAACACCGAACTTAGTCTTTTTACCGGCTGTAACAACCTTCTCATGATGACCTGCACCTACACCGGGATTGATTCTTACAGAACATTTTCCTCCGGGATTAAGTGAACCAAAAAGATCAAGCTGATCAAGACTGTCGAGGCTGACCATGATGTCATGATCAATAGCAAACTGTAACTCTGACTTGTCTACGTTGTTAGGTACGAAGAAAATTCTGTCTGAAGGGAAACCTGCTTTTATAAGAAGTCTCATCTCGCCTTCTGACATCGCGTCTGCGTTAAGTCCTTCTTCAAGTGCCATCTTTAGAATGGTTAAGTTGCTGTTAGCCTTCATGGAGTAGTTGGCACGATAAGGATACTTGGTAATAACATTAGCTACTTCACGCATGCACTTTCGTATTGTCTCTTCGTTATATACATATGTGGGTGTACCGTATTTGCTTGCAATGTCTTCCGGATTAATACCTTTAAAAAAGTTGCTTTCTTCGATGTAAGATCTCATTGTCGTTCTCCATTCATATTTTTATGTCTAAACAATTATACCATCTTTTTTCTTTTTTACAGCGACAAAAAAGGAATGTCAGCAAAAAAGATTCTTTTTTCGCTCTATCATCTCGTCTATCTGATTAAGATATAAGTCTATGTCCTTCACGTTATCGCATCTCTCTATTCTGCCGTCAGGATATACGCGCTTAGTCACGCTTCCTGCGCCGATGGCGACTATGGATTGTATTTCTTCCATAATGAGAATGTTGTAAAGTCCTTCCTTGCCTTCTGATGCATAGCCTGTATTCTCTAGGTTACCTGCCATCTGCTTTTGTCTGTACAGATAGTACGGATTAAGACCCATCTTTTTTGCACCCTCGCTTGATATTCTCATAGCTGCTTCGTAATCCATAGTGGTCTCTAAGTTGTTTTCATCCATCCATCTCTTAAGTCTCGATGCTCTTTTTATAGCAAGAGAATGAACTGTAAGAGAGTCCGGCGAAAGCTTGGTCAATTCATCTATCGTATGCTTAACATCATCAATGGTTTCGCCCGGAAGTCCAAGAATAATATCGGTATTGATGTTGTCAAATCCCATACTTCTTGCCATGTTAAAAGCTTCAATGAATTGAGCCACAGTGTGATTACGACCGATGGCTTTGAGAGTATCATCACTCATTGTCTGCGGGTTAACTGATATACGATTGATGGGATACTTTTTTATGACCTCAAGTTTTTCTCTAGTGATACTATCCGCCCTTCCTGCCTCGATGGTAAATTCCTTAACATTATCCCAAGGAAGTATGCTAGTAATATATCCTAATAATTCATCAAGTTCTTCAGGACTAAGAGTGGTAGGCGTACCGCCTCCTATATATACAGTATCAAGGAACTTATCGCCCATGTTGGCAGCTGTCCATTCGAGTTCTTTTTTTAATGCAAGAAGATAGTCCTTGATCTTGTTTTTATATTTGAATATCGGATTGGATGTAAATGAACAGTAGAGGCATGTTGAAGGGCAAAAAGGAATTCCGACATACACGCTGTATCCATCCGTGCCATGCACTCTCGACATGATGTTCATCTCACGAAGTGCAATGTCTATACCTAAGTTGAGTTTTTCACCACGAAGGCGACGCTCATTATAGAGTCTGTCTGAAATCAAATTCTTGATCTCGGGAAGACCGACATAATTACCCATACCATTATGTTCTCTGTCAGTAGAATTAAGGTTGATAAAAGTTCCCGCACCCTTACTTAACTCTTCTTCGAGAATTGTTCTTATAAGTTTGGTTGGACGAATACCTGTTAGATTACCCCAGGGTAATTCTTTGCCTGTGCATTCAGAAAGAAAATCATATAAGTCTCTTCCGAATTCTTTCTTGGCCGCATCCTTTTCTTCAGAAATAATCGTGTATTCTTTCGTCGAATTATATTCTTCAAAATCAAGAGAAATCGCTACTTTCGTGCCCTCTTCCGCTATTTCGAATTGACCCTCGAAATCCCCTGTCGCATCCGCTGCCGTGACGACTTCAACTCCCGGAAAGAAAGAAGTCAAAAGCGCATATACATCGTATTCTCTCTCCCCTTTATTAATCTGAACCTTGATTCTTTTCATTATGTTTCTCTTTTCTTACACCATGGTTCTGCATTTTACCAATGGCAGATTCAATCTTTTTTGAATCATTTTATTTAATGGAATCGATAACCCAGTCGGCATCTTCCATTTTATATGTATTGCCGCATGCAGGGCAGTTTTTATGCTTGTATGCATTGAAACTTGCGCCGCAGGAAGGGCACATGAACTTCGAAATTGAGAACGCAATTCCGGTTTTCTTCGAAAGATTTTTTCTCATGTTAACATGGAATACTCTCTCATTTTCTCTTGCTTTTCCGTTTGATTCGCTTAAAACTTCCGTATAAACATCCGCGGATACGAAAGCTATATCATCCTTAACTTCAACCGATTTAAAGTCCATCGCTCCTCTGAAAAACACATCAACAATATCTTTCATTTCAGGTGATAAAGCAGGACCTTCGTAGAAAGGAAGTTCATTTGGATCCTCGCTGTATATTGCCGACTTCATCTTGGCAACAGTCTGACTCATGAAATATTCCTGCATATAATCCTGGCCGTATTTTTGAAGTTCTTCTTCAAATTTTTTGTGTGATGCGAATGTAGCCAAAAGCGGAGCGGATTTGGCGGCACCAATTAAAAGTTTGCCCATAAGAATCATTCCGCCGATGAATAAACTCATAAAAGGAGCAGTGAAAATTCCATATGCCAAAGCACTTACAGGAAGCATAATCATCTGCATGATCGCCTCGGGATCAGACTTAAGCGCCAACATTACAACAGCTCCCAAACCTCCGAAAATGACGGCTAAGATGGGTGCACCAACAAGCAGAACTCCGAAAGTTACTGCAGAAACGATTAAATAGAATTTAAGCATTTCTTTTTTCTCTTTGGAATAATCCTCAACAATATTGTAAGCCGTTACTTTGGGATATAATTCATCCATCTTAAAAGAGGTACCGCAAAAAGGGCAGCCCTCGGTAAGAGCTTTGATTTTCTCGGGATTACCGCAGTTAGGACAGATATATATTTCGTCTCCCATGTTTTGGCCGTTGATATAATTAATTACAACCGACCAAACATTTGCATTCATTTTCTTTTTATTTATTCTCTTGCCGTTTTTCTGAAGAAGGCGTGTATACTTTGTGGTGCTGGTCCACATTTTCGCAAAGTAATGTTCATCCTTTGCTTCCCTTCCCATTTCTCTTCCCTCGGGATTATGTCCTCTCGGAGTGAATTCATAGTCAAGCAAAAGACCCTTTTTCTTAAGACGATCCTTTTGAATATCAACATAATTCTGAACTTCTCTGTCACATGTGGTAAGCTTTCTGTCTGTACTTAAAGCATCTGAAAGTTCTGAAAGAAAAGCCTGCTGAATATTTGCCATTATCACCCCTCCTCTTTTACTTAAAAACTTTTAAACTCACTTATTTTGACTGCTTCGGAAAAATAAACGAAGACTTTATTGCGCCCTCATTACAAGCTTCCTTGCACTTACCGCAACGAATACATTCTGTTGAATTGGGTTTCTCCCATACCTTTATATCCATGTCGCATGCTTTTTGACATGCACCACATTTAACGCATTTATCCTCATCAATCTTTAATCTGTATAACGATATCGGATTGAGTAATCCATACATTGCACCAAGCGGACATACGTATTTGCAAAAAGGTCTATAGACGATAATCGAAGATAATAAGCATGTTACAAGAATCGAAATCTTAAGCCAGAATCTCCAACCTATCGTTGTTCTGAGTGACTCATTGGCAAGCACCAAAGGGATACCTCCAAGAAAAGTTCCCGAAGGACATATGTACTCACAAAACCAGGGTTGTCCGACACCTGCTATATTCAATACCGTCAATGGAAGAACTATTACGAATACCAATAAGATAATGTATCTTATGTATTTTAAAAACTTATGACCGTATATGTTTTTATATTTCTTAGGAAAAGGAATCTTATATAAGAGGTCCTGTACCAATCCGAAGGGACATGCAAAACCGCATATAAGTCTACCGAAGATTACACCGAACAATCCGATAAAGCCAAGCACATATAATGATACTTTATATCTGCCGCTTCCCAACACCGCCTGCAAAGAGCCGACGGGGCATGAACCCAATGCTCCGGGGCAAGAATAACAATTAAGTCCCGGCACGCATATACTCTTAAGTTTTCCTTTGTATATCTTTCCGCTTAACCATCCTTTGATGTAGCCATTAGTCAGTGCAAATGTTACTGCTTGAATGATAAGTCGGATTGTTTGTCTTTTGGATTTCATTATCCTATTCCTATACATTCAAGGCAGATATTAATTGCCTTAGTTAATACAACTCTTGCTTCACCATTTATTATTCCGATGACTATACAAGCAATAAAAAAGAGAATGAGAAATATTCTCACAATGTTTCTAATCACAATATTTTTATTGTTAGTATTAGTCGCATCATTCATTTTTTATTCGTCTTTATTAATCTATATAAAAATCTCAAATAGCTATTTTCAATCTTTTAGTACAAAGTTAGTTTCACAGCGCCACGCTCATATGCGGGCTTGGTGATTACCTGAAGAGTATTCTCATTCAATCTGTCCTTGCTGTAAAAATGCACATGTCCTGCAAGAACCAATCTAACTTTTGCATCATTAAAGCAGTAACTGACAAGAGGAACTGAATCTTCGTTGGGAGGTACTGCCACATTGCCAAGCAATACTTTTGAACGACCATCTTCAGTCTCACCCCACACTGCTTTGGTTCTCTCTATCAAATCCGAATCATCATAGAGTACCGCATATGGTACATGCTGTACTACTATCGTTTCTTTGTTTTCTGCCTGTAATTCTTCCACGGCATCAATGATATCGTCGCTGAATCTATAGTTAAAATCATCTGCTATAAGTATATTAAAAGCATCGTACTTAAGTATTCTGTATCCTGTATCGTAATCATCAAAGAATGCTGAAAGGCGAGGCATGTATTCCTCATAAGCTTTCTCAGAATAGTATTCGGGATAATATGAAAAATCATGATTGCCTATACAGAAGGCATAAGGAATGCCCTGTTTATCGAGCTTGTCAAGTTCTTTTCTAACATAATCAACTGATGCATATGAAATGGAATCAACTATATCTCCTCCAAAAACAACTAAGTCAGGATTATCTTTTCTGACTTGTTCCATTAAAATAGAAAAGTTCTTTTCCGATCCCTTTGAATCTCTTTTGAAATACTCATATCTGTCTTTCGCGTAGTCTTTTAAATCCGGATCTCTGTCATCGCAGAGTGATATATGTGAATCGGCAATGAAGTAAATAGTAAATTCTTCTTCAAGTCCGTCGATGTCAATCTTCTCGTCATAAACATGCACTTCTTTTTCATTAAGTGCTTTTATCTTATTGATTGCTCTTTTCGGAATATCGAATTTGAGCATAACAATCATAGCTGCACCCGCTATCACAAGCGCAGCTAAAAGTAACACTATTAAGTTGGTGTTCTTTTCTTTTTCCATATTTATGGTTCTTTACAAAAATGCCCTTGATGCAAATAACCGCTTAAGCGAGTGTCTGCACAAGGGCATTTGTTATTTCTGATTATTCAAATATCAGGTCAAAATTATAATGTTACGTGGTCAAGTTTCCAAATATCATCAACGTATTCCTTGATGGTTCTATCCGAAGTGAACTTGCCTGAACAAGCAACGTTGAGCATAGCCATGCGAGCCCATTTCTTCTTGTTCATGTATGCTTCTTCTACCTTGCTCTGAGCCTCAGCATAAGACTTGAAATCCTTAAGGATGAAGTATGTATCAGCCTTGCTTGTAGAGAGTGTATTAAGAAGTGAATTGTAGAGAGGTCTGAAGAGCTCTGTATCATCGGAATATGTTCCGTTGATGAGCTGCATAAGTACCTTTCTGATATCAGGATCGCTGTTGAAAATAGTCATGGGATCATAACCGCCAAAGTTCTCATAACGGATAACCTGATCTGATGAAAGACCGAAGATGAATGCATTCTCTTCGCCTACTTCTTCAACGATTTCTACGTTAGCACCATCCATAGTACCGATTGTTACAGCACCGTTTAACATGAACTTCATGTTACCTGTACCTGAAGCTTCCTTGGATGCTGTAGAGATCTGCTCAGATACATCTGCTGCAGCGAAGATAATCTCTGCATTGGATACTCTGTAGTTCTCTATAAATACAACCTTAATCTTACCCTTGATTGACTTATCATTGTTGATAACATCTGCTACTGAATTGATAAGCTTGATTGTAAGCTTAGCATTTCTGTATCCTGCTGCTGCCTTCGCACCGAAGATGAATGTTCTGGGATAGAACTCCATATCGGGATGTTCCTTAATCTCATTGTAGAGATACATGATGTGAAGGATGTTAAGAAGCTGTCTCTTGTACTCATGAAGTCTCTTAACCTGTACATCGAAGATTGATCTGGGATCTACATCGATACCATTATGCTCCTTGATGTATTTAGCAAGTCTGACTTTGTTCTGATACTTAATGTTCATGAACTCAGCCTGAGCCTTCTTATCATCAACATATACCTTAAGGCCTGCAATCTGTGGAAGATCTGTAATCCAATCATCACCGATATGCTCTGTAACCCAATCTGCTAAAAGAGGGTTGCCGTGAAGAAGGAATCTTCTCTGTGTGATACCGTTGGTCTTGTTGTTGAACTTCTTAGGGAACATCTCATAGAAGTCTTTTAACTCCTGATTCTTTAAGATCTCTGTATGAAGTCTTGCAACACCGTTAACTGAATAACCTGCAACGATTGCAAGGTGAGCCATCTTAACCTGACCATCATAGATGATAGCCATCTTGGCTACCTTCTCACGGTTGCCGGGATATTTTGCTTCGATTTCTTTTATGAATCTTCTGTTGATTTCTTCAACGATCTGATAGATTCTGGGAAGTAATCTTGAGAAGAGTTCGATGGGCCATTTTTCAAGTGCTTCTGCCATGATTGTATGGTTGGTATATGCACATGTCTTGGTTGTAACTGCCCAAGCTTCATCCCATGTAAGATAATAATCATCCATAAGTATTCTCATAAGTTCTGCGATAGCAACTGTAGGATGTGTATCGTTTAACTGGAATGTAACTTTCTCATATAACTTCTTGATATTCTTATGATTTCTCATATACTTGGCAACAGCTTCCTGAACTGATGCAGATATGAAGAAATACTGCTGTTTGAGTCTTAATTCCTTGCCCGCATAGTGGTTATCGTTGGGGTATAATACTTCAACGATATTTCTTGCAAGGTTCTCCTGCTCAACAGCCTTCTGATAATCACCCTTATCAAAAGAATCAAGTCTGAAGCAGTCAATTGATTCAGCATCCCAGATACGAAGTGTATTAACGATGCCGTTACCATATCCGATAATAGGAAGATCATAAGGAACAGCCTTAACTGCCTGATAGCCTTCCTGATAGTAGTTGTTTCTGCCGTGCTCGTCTGTTTTTACGGATACATATCCACCGAAACGAACTTCCTTAGTGTACTCACCACGACGAAGCTCAAAAGGATTGCCGTTATCAAGCCAGTTATCGGGAACTTCTACCTGGAAGCCATCACGAATCTCCTGCTTGAACATACCGTATCTGTATCTGATACCGCATCCGTATGCTGAGTAGCCGAGTGTTGCAAGTGAATCAAGGAAACATGCAGCAAGACGTCCTAAACCGCCGTTACCAAGTGCCGCATCGGGCTCCTGATCTTCGATGACATTGATGTCAACTCCGAGTTCGTCCAGAGCTTCCTTGGCATCCTTGTATGCCATAAGGTTAATCATATTGTTACCGAGTGCTCTACCCATTAAGAACTCCATGGAGAGATAGTACACGGTCTTGGGATCTTCTTTTTCGTATGCTTTCTGAGTCTTCATCCAGTAATCAACTATCTGATCCTTGATAGCATATGATACAGCCTGGAATATCTGCTCGGGAGTAGCTTCTTTCATCTCCTTACGATACAGAGTTCTTACATTATAAAGCACACTTCTTTTGAATAATTCTTTGTCAAAAGTAATGGTGGGTTTCTTAGCCGAAGGAACTTTTCTCTTAGCAGGTGCCTTCTTTGTTGCGGCTACCTTAGTTGAAGTCTTTTTAGCTGTAGTCTTAGCTGAAGTTGTCTTCTTAGTTGTAGACTTAGCTGCTGTAGTCTTCTTGGCTGTTGTTGCTTTCTTTGCTGTAGTAGCCTTTTTAGCTGTAGTTGTTTTCTTAGCAGTAGAAGCCTTGGCTGTTGTAGTCTTCTTTGCTGTTGCAGCTTTCTTGGTTGTTGCAGCCTTAGCAGTTGTAGCCTTCTTAGCCGTTGTTGTCTTTTTAGCAGTAGTTTTTGTCGAGGTCTTTTTTGCAGTAGTACTTGTTTTCTTGGTTGCTGCCATTTTATTCTCCTCCGTTTTATACTCTCTCTACGCCGAGAGAAATTTTTTCACCATTAATGTTCCATTCTTTTGACTGGTCATTCTTGGTGTTGTAGATAACTTCATTAGCAAGAACTTTTCCTGCGATTGCAGCTTCGTTCTTCTTGATAATCTCAGCAAGCTTATCGTTACCATCAATGTATAACTTGATGCGGTCCATAACTTCGAATCCGGAATCCTTACGCATGGTCTGAAGTTTGGAGATAATCTCGTTAACGCTTCCTTCCTCAAGAAGTTCATCTGTGAGGTTAGTATCAAGAACTACTGTAACGTAGTTATCTGCTTCTGTTACATAGCCTTCCTTCTGAGTCATCTCGATTAAGAGATCTTCTTCAGCGAGGCTAATCTCTGTACCGTCTACATCAAACTTGATTGCGCCGTTGGACTTAAGTTCTGCCATAGCCTTGTTACCGTCAACATTGGCAAGGTATTCTTTGATACCGCCAAGTTGCTTACCGTACTTAGGTCCGACAGTCTTGAGTTGGGGCTTGAAGTTATATGTAGTAAGTTCGCTTACATCATCTGTGAATGTAACTTCCTTAACGTTTAACTCGTCTTCAATGATTTCTTTGTAGAACTCATTAAGTGTGAAGTCAGCCTTAACGAACATGTTAGCAATGGGCTGTCTGTTCTTAATAGCTGAT
>JAEEGG010002489.1_pt1 | contig 47383 bp, 38 predicted proteins | sample 9134161 | NCBI WGS metagenome assembly JAEEGG01 (sample SAMN16246543, study PRJNA631951) | gut metagenome | biome: gut microbiome; feature: rumen; material: CR-attached | host: Bos | place: Iran: Karaj | collected 2018-10
AAAGTATTATAGCAGGCTTCGGCGGCCAGGGCGTACTCTCAATGGGTAAGATTTTGGCATACGCCGGCATCATGCAGGACAAGGAAGTCAGCTGGCTTCCCTCCTACGGCCCGGAAATGCGTGGCGGTACCTCCAATGTCACGGTGATTCTGAGCGACGAGCGCATCTGCTCCCCGTACCTCAACCAGTTCGACACCGCCATCATCCTCAACCAGCAGTCTATGGACAAGTTCGAGTCAGCAGTGAAACCTGGCGGTTTGCTGATTTACGACCCGAACGGAATTTCCCACCACCCCACCCGCAAAGATATCAACATCTACCAGGTGGCCGCTGCCGACAAGGCCAGCGAACTGGGTATCTCCAAGCTGTTCAACATGATTATCCTCGGCGGTTTCCTCAAGGTGAAACCTTTGGTCACCCCCGAAATGCTCCACAAGGGTTTGGAAAAATCCCTGCCGGAACGTCACCATCACCTCATCCCCAAGAACGAAGAGGCAGTGGAGATCGGCAAGGGCCTGTTGAAACCCTACCACACCCTGTAATCGCTCCGACGGTTACGGACATGAAAGAACGGCGGACCGCAAGGTTCGCCGTTTTGTTTTATGTTGTGTGATTTTAGGATAGCGTAAAAATGGACGGTGTACAATCATACAGTGTCATGTTTCCGTTTTCTTTTCAAGTCGTCAATAAAAAAGAAAACAACCATAGGGAGAAAACAGACCAGCAACACCCATGCGAAAGATCTTGTAAAAATAAGGGAAATGGCCAGAAGCACTGCCATAAATAGAGAGTAGAGGATTGTTCTCATAAAAGGTTTCGCCGAAGTTTTGTTCATGTCCGAAGGATGCTTGTCGCACATACTTACTTTTGTTTTTTATCCCTACTTATTGTGAAATATGCTATGGCTGCAAAGGCAACGGAAACGACTACAGAAGTAATCAATACGTTGATTGTATAGTTCCAATTTGCAGGAAGCAAAAAACGTAATGCCAAGGTGGTAACGAACACCACCACAAAGGAAAGCAATCCCCAGATTAAAGTTTTAGTTTTCATATATTTATTTTTATTATTTGCCAAACACTCTGTCCCATATTTGTCCAGCTGCTTCAGCAGCCGAAGATCCTATTGATGCTCCTGCTACGGCAGCGGTGCCGGCAGCCCATCCTGGAGGACCTGCAACCGCAGCGGCTGCGCCAACGCCACAAGCTCCTGCTACCGCTCCTTTTACATCTTCTTTGCCTACACTTTTCCAATTAAACCATTTCTCTTTTTCTGTTGTTTCGGCCAATGACTGCCAATTATCACAGTTGTTATGCCAATAATATAGAGAAGCCATTGCTATTTCAGATGCCACAATAGCAATATATTGTTCCTCGGAATTGCCTTCTTTCATTATGGAGGCTTCCAGACAATCTAATTTATACAATATGTCTTCCAAATTATCATAACTGTCAATTATATTGTTGATTGAAGATAGCACATTTTTTTGTAGATCAGATAATTTTCCCTCATCTTTTTTGAACCATAATTCGTTGTTATTTTCTTCATCTCGAATATAGTTACCCGTATAACTATGTACAATATCTGGAATATCATCTGATTCAAAGTTTTGTTTTATAAAATTTTCTCCATAATGTTTGGTATTAGCAATTATATTTTCGGGTGAGTAGTTGTTTTGGTTTTTATGTCTGCTTAAAATGAAATCCATACATTCATTGTGTATTTCCCCTATGTGTTTCATGTCGCTCTTAAAATCAATGATTGTGTAATCGGATGTTTTCTTTTTTATGATCTGTTCTTTCTCGCAGCTTATAAAGATAAAGCCTAAAACAAGGATTGCTACTAATGTTGAAATGAGTCCAGATTTAAATATATTTTTCATTGTTATTTGACTTTTAAAATTACACAAAACTCCACCTGACGCGGGCGCACAATAAATAATCGTGCGTTTCGGCTCGCTCCGCAATGAAAAAAATGGTATTGTTGCATCGCAGTTTTCTGTGCCGCCGCAAGCAAGCGTTGCGGCGTGCCTCGGGTGCCCGGTAGTAGGTGACAACGCTAATGGTCTGCTAAACTCACTTGCGATGCCCCTGCGGGAGGCACCTTTCTTTTTATGCTCCGCTATCGGCGCGGAGCTTTGCTCGAGGAAGTTGTTCTTGCCCAACCGCTGTAAGCCGGGAGTTCGGGAATTATTATTTGCGAGCGTTCTCATGGTAGTGCGGTTATTTCCGGTAGTGTTTCTGAATTTCGGTTGCAAAGGTAAGTGATTCTCTTTTACGGACGGTGGTGCAAGTTAGCTCAAGTTGGCTCAGGTTGGCTCAAGTTTTTTTTGAGGGGGGGGATGTGGTTGCTACTTGTTTATATACAAATTGTTAACATTGTGACACCACTCCATGTCATCGTTCCGACGGTTGCGGACAAAAAGAACGGCGAACCTTTGGTCCGCCGTTCTTGGTTTTATGTCTCAAATACGGTACCCCTGTAGGGCAGCCATTGTAGGGCTGCCATAATATGACAGCCCTGCAATACGGTGATAATCATTCTGGCACTATCCCCTTCTCTCTCAGAAACCGTTTCAACAAAAAGGCGAGGAAGTAGGGGAAAGTGTAAAAGTTGCCGTTCCAACCGATGTTCTTATAGCCGAATTTGATACCGTAACGGACTTCAGGATAGGAATCCCATTTGATCAAGTTGTTCAGCGAGGCGGTGGCCCCGTCTTTTGCCTTCACCTCCACCGGAACCATTGAGTGGGCATCCCTCACAAAGAAATCCATCTCGAGCGAAGGATTGTCATGCTTGTAGAAATAGAGTTGCTCATAGCCTGACTTTCGTAGCATCTCACCGACAACATTCTCATAGAGGGCGCCCTTGTATGTGCCAAAATTTTTGTTGGCACGAAGGTCATCCTGCGCCTCCTCATCCAGCGATGCAATAAGCAGTCCGATGTCGTGATAATATATCTTGTAACAGTCGGCATCGTAATTGCCCTTCAACGGCAGCTCCACATTGTTCAAGCAGTAGCACACATGGATTACGCCTGCCTCCTTCAGCCAGTCAACCGCGCCAATATACTCTCGATTGCGTGCGCCTTTGGCAATCTTGGTGATTTGGTATTTTTTGTTCTCCTTGGCGAGAAAAGTCGGGATATGGTTGTACACCGCCAGCACTTTCGCCTTGTCAGCGCCCGTGGCATATTTGGTGATGTCTTCCTCGTAATCCTTCAACAGCTGCCGTTGCAACTTCAGTATTCCTCCAAAATGACCATTGTCAATGTACATTCTCACTACTTCCGGCATCCCTCCCAGCGTCATGTAATCGCGAAACAGGTTCATAAAGGTGTCCATCTCCAGTTGCGAAAACGGCTTCACCGAAAGCATGTGCGTGTAAAGATCCTCCACCTGCTGCTTGGAATAGCCCTTGGCCCAAAGAAATTCCTCGAAATCCATCGAAAACATATCGTAATCCTCTTTGAATCCCACCGCATTCGATTCAATCTCCTCATAATAAATGCCCATCAGCGAGCCCGAACAAATCACGTCGAAACGGCCGTCCTGACAGAACGACTTGAGTGAAGTGGCGCAATCGGGACATTTTTGAAGCTCATCAAAAAACAGCAGTGTCTTATTGGGTATGATCTTCCACGACGGTTCCAAAATACTGATATTCTTGATGATATTATCCACTTCGTAGCCATCGTTGAAGATATTTCGGAATTTCTTCTGAAGCACGAAATTCATCTCCAGTACCGATTCGTAATGGGCTCGTCCGAAGGCACGGATGGACTCGGTTTTGCCGATTTGCCGGGCGCCTTTCACAATCAGCGGTTTTCTATTGGGATTTTGCTTCCAATCTTCAAGAAATCTATCTATCTTTCTTTCAAGGAGTTTCATATTATTCTATCACATTTTCGGCTGCAAAAATACTAAAAAAATCACATTTTCGGCCATAAAATCATTAAAAAAATCACATTTTCGAAAATGGTGCGGATTTTTATTTGGGCGGCCCGGCTCCCTGCGGTCGCCGTCGGGCTATCCGCTGTACTTCGCTTCGCTCGTGCCGCTCCTATCCCTGCCGCGACCGAACCTCGGGGCGGTGTCGGTATAATCCATTCTGCCACGGGGATATGGGCATCCCCACCCGGACGCACGCCGTCAGGTGTGCGGGTGAAGATTCCGCCCCCCACCATTCCGTTGCCGACGACAGGAGGCAACGGAATCTCCAAGGGTTGAACGTTACAAGTTCAAATCAAAATCTTTTTCCTTGTATTCCGCTTTCACTAACTCCTGCAGCCAATCCTTATCAAGTTCACCTATCATACCCTTTTGATAATAGTTTTCTATTATCGGTTCTAACTTTGGTTACCCCCGAAATGTTGCACAAGGGTTTGGAAAAATCCCTTCCGGAACGTCACCATCACCTCATCCCCAAGAACGAAGAGGCAGTGGAGATCGGCAAGGGCCTGTTGAAACCCTATCATACCCTCTAACCGATTCTGCGGTTAATCAAAAACGGCGAACCTTTCGGTTCGCCGTTTTTTTTGTTGTAGAGACGCAAAATTTTGCGTCTCTACACGATTGATTATTTCCATTTAGAATGGGAATAATTTTAAAATATTTCTATTCGGAATGGGAATATTGGAAAATAGAAAACGGAAAATGGAAAGGTGATGGGGGATGGGAAGGAGATGTCGGGTAATCCAATTTTATTTTTGTAGAGTAATGGTTCTATTCAATGATTCATCAAATAAGGTCAGATACAGTATTGGAATATATGGGTACTGCTATCTGTCAAATCTATAGGGAACTCCTGTTTTTAATCCTTTTATCCATTCCACAGAGACAGCGAATCTCTTAAATACAACGGGACAAATTTACAGATTATTTTCTATTTGGCTCTTTAATGTTCATGGTTTTGACTTCTCGGCCTTGTAGGGCGCTTTGTCCTCGGCCACAAGGTCCGGAGTTGTTGTGGACTCATCATATACAACGACTCCTTTTTCGTAAAGGTATTCAGGGGCGATGTCAATGGTGCCGTTCAACCAAGTCACAGTCCATCCATCCAACGAAATGTTGCGAAAAACGGCTTCGTCATTCAATGCATGAAAAGCGGGCATTTCTGCAATAAGGGACTTACAATCAAATATTTTCACTTTCCCATTATTGAAAATTAGCCGTAAAAGGTAATTGTCAAGCGCCTCAGCGGCAGTAACCCATACAATATCATTTATATTTTCCATAATTATTCTAATGGTTTAATTGTATTCAAAGGCTTGCTATTCTCCATCCTTCTCCAGTTGTCAAACAATTCTTCTTTATGTGAATTTCTCCATTCTTCTATCATCTTTGAAGCATGACGTGGCATTGTTCCCATAGTTTTACCAGTGGCAATTTCAATAATAGCACGAAATTCATTGTACTTAGCATGAAAATGAGGTGGATTGTGATCGGGGAAATACATCGTAATAATAATCCCATAGAATCTGCTTATTTCTGGCATGGCTCGCGTTTGTTTTGCGCGGCAAAGATATGAAAATTTTTATTAAAGTTATAAATCTATTATTTTTTAATTTTTAGTTTTATACTATATCACCGCTCCCGCCGTTCTATCACCTCCCGCAAGCGGTAGCGGTCGCCGGTGGATTTGCCGACGGCGTCAATAAACTGCTGGTCGTAGCCGGGTGTGTCGTAGCCCCAGCGGAGAAGCGTGCCATCCTCGCCGACCTTGCGTACAACCTGGTCGTTGTAGCGCACAATCAGGAATTTCGCCAGCTTGTCCCAACGCTGCATCATCCGGTTGGCATATTCAATGCTCTTGTTGTTCAAATAATTGCGTCGGTCATCGGGCGTCATCGTTTGGACTGCCTCCAGAACCTTGTCCTGATCGGCAAAGTAGTAGTCCTCCAGCTCATTCTGCGCCGCCCGCAGGTCACCAATCATCATGGAGTAGCGCGGATAGACCATGTTGGCCACCCAGTTGTTCATCCAGAATGCCGACTGGTCGTTGAACTCGGTGCGCGGGTTGTTCTCGGGGCGGAAGGGGTCGGGAACCTGCGTGATGCAGCAGTAGAGCGGCACGTAGGCCACCATGTTGGCATCATCGCAGTTGAACCACGTCACGCCGCCCACATCGTCGGGCAGCCACGAGCGCATCTGGCAGGTCATGGTGAACCCCGACTGCTGCGTGGCGATGGGGCGCTCGCGGAAGTAGTCGAGACTGTCGCTGTCTTTGAAGTGCATCGGCAGCGGCCGGATGGGCATTCCCCACGGTCCGGCGGTCATGTCGGCGGTCATATCGAGCGGCGTGCCTTCGAAATGGTCGCGCATATCACGCTGCAAATCGCGCAGGGAGAGCGGCGCGTCGGGCTTGATCCACAACGGCAGATGGTCGTATTCGCGGAAGTCGCCGTTGAGGTAGGGGAGGTATTGGTCCATCACCTCAGGGCTGCAGTGGTGCCGGAAGAAGCTCCACACGCGGGCATCGGCGTAGCGCACATTCTCAAAGTCGATGGGGCAGTAGGCGTCGCGGAACGAGAAATCCTCGTCCTTGCCGCTGAAAAATCCTTTCTCGCGTGCGAAAGTGATGACGTCGGCGGCATACACACACTCCACCTCGGGCCGATGAATCTGCTTCAGATTCTGGCTGCTGATGCTGGCATACTTGCCTTTCTTTTCCAAAGGGAACTGGCGGATGCGGCTGAGGTTGGCATGGGCACATATGCAGTCGTCGGGAATGCGCAGCGCCACCCATACGGCACCCTTGCGACCGGGCCCTTTACCCACAATCTCCATGATCCAGGCCTCGTTGGGGTCGCACACGGTGATGCTCTCGCCGCTGCTGTTGTAGCCATATTCCTCCACCAGCTCCACCATGCAACGGATGGCCTCGCGGGCATTGGAGGAGCGCTGCAGTGCCAGCCGCATCAGCGTGAAGTAGTCGAGCAGGCCGTCGTTGTTGACCAGTTCCAGCCGCCCGTCGAAGGTGGTTTCCACGATGGTCACCTGCCGCTCGTTCATCAGCCCCACCACATTGTAGGTATAATCCACCTGCCGCACATACTGGTCTTCGTGCGTGGGTCCCCAGCCGTGCACCGCAATTTTCTCGTCCGGACTGTGCTTTCCCGAAGGAAGGTAAAACAGGTAGCCGGAAAAGCCGAAGCCGTCGCAGTTGTAGGTGCACATGACGCTTCCGTCCACCGAGGCTTTCTTGCCGACGATGAGGTTGGTGCAGGCCTTTGCAGGCACCATCATGGCCGCCAGCAATAGGGATAACAGGATTATCTTTTTCATTATCAGATTATTTATTGGGGATGCAAAAATAGGGAAAAGGCCGAGTGTAGCATTCCATAGTCCAATACTATTGCTGCTTTTATACGGGAGAATAGAGACGATGTGCGCAGGGAAAACTCAAATTAAGACACCTCTGTAAATTACATCTCAAATTCCAGTTTTATCGGATAATGGTCTGATATGTAGGGCTTCCCGTAGTTCTTGGTGAGGGTCTGGAACCGCAGCGGTGTCGCATTCCGGAAGAAAATGTGGTCGATGATGCAGGGTTTCGGCGCGTTTCCGAACCCGTTGAAGGTATCCTTGTGGTCGGTCTTGGGCGCCACCTCCCTCGCCGCTTGGAGCCCGTTCTGGTCGAACGGTGCGAAAATGGGGCTTTCGATGGAGGAGTTGAGGTCGCCGCCAAGCAGTACCGGTGTCCCTTTCGGCACCATTTCGTCAATGAGCCGGCACAGCAGCAGCACGGAGTTCTTCCGCGCTTCCTGCCCCACATGGTCCAAATGTGTGTTGAAGTACCAAAAGTCGCGGCCGCTGGATTTGTCCTTCAGGTGCACGAAGGTCACTGTGCGGAAGCAGGCCGCGTCCCATCCCATCGACACTTTCTCCGGCGTCGCGCTCAGCCAGCGGGTTCCGTTCTCCAACAGTTCGAACTGGTCGGTGCGGAAAAAGACGGCCATGCACTCGCCGGCCTTCTTCCCGTCGTCGCGCCCCACTCCGATCCGGGTGTATTGCGGGAAATTCTCCTCTATGTACTGAAGCTGGTCGGACAGCGCCTCCTGCAGCCCGAACAGGTCGGGTTTCTCCTCTTTCAGCATCTTGACGGTGGCGGATTTGCGCTTGTCCCACTGGTTTTCACCGTCTTCGCCGGAAGCGACATTGTAGCGGATGTTGAAGGAAATCAGTTTGTAATGTCCTGGCTTTTGCGCAAAAAGTGGGGCAATCGCAGCCGAAAGGCACAAGCTGATGAAAAGGGTGGAAAGGAAGCGTTTCATGATTATCGTACTCTTATTTTTTGGCCTAATTGAAGCGTTGCGTTTTCGTCAATGTTGTTCAAACGGCATATTTTTTCTACCGTTGTGTGGTTGTTGAGGGCGATGCGGTATAAAGTATCGCCTTGTTTCACAATGTGATAGTCGCCATTGGCCGGCGCGGTTGGTTTAGCGGGCTCGGTCGTGGCCTGCGGTTTTTTGTTCTCCGGTTCGAGAGTGGGCGTGACGGCGTTCTCCTCCGGGTACTCCTCTTCCATATGAAGATCCGACTTGGTAAGGACGAGGATGTTGCTGATCAGTTCCTCCTCGTCGAAGTCGATCATTTTGGAGGGGTCGAAGTGGGTGTAAAGGAAACGTGTTTCAAAGTGCAGGTGCTCCGTGGAGGCACGGCCGGTGCGTCCCGCCAAGCCGACCAACTGTCCTGATTTCACGATTTCGCCCCGCCCGACACATACAGAGTCCAGATGGGCGTAAAGGGTTTCCAGGGCATTGTAATGCCGCACCACCACCACTTTCCCGTAACTCGGCGAGTTCTTGACCAAGCGGACCACGCCGTCGAAACAGCAGCGGACAGGTGCCCCCAACGACAGTTTGAGGTCTATGCCCGTGTGCATTTTGCCGCTGCGCGTCCCATATTTCGACAGCACCTTTTCCGGCTCGCACGGCATTGCAAAGGGAGTGTTGCTTGCGTCAACCAATATGATTTTCAGGTCGTTGTTGTTTCCGAAAGGCAGCGGCAATTCGCGTCCCACTACATACTCGGCGCTCCAGTCCTGAACGTACAGGTTGTTTGCGGGAATCTCGTAATCCTCCCGGATGAAATTGGCACTGTCGGTGCTACCTCCGTTTTGTGCAAATAATTGAATGCCAATGAGAAGAGCCAGCAATAGCAGAAAAGCGACTTTTTTCATAATACATTGATGATTTTGGTGGAAGAATAGCCGTCCACAAAAGGAATGGTGAGGACTTTTCCGCCGTTTTTCTGGACAAAGTCGGCACCGACGATATCTTCGATTTTGTAGTCACCGCCTTTGACGAGAATGTCGGGTCTCACCTGCTCTATCAAATTTTTGGGAGTATCTTCTTCAAAAAGAATAATATAGTCAATAAACGAAAGTGCAGCTAATACGAGGGCGCGGTCGTTTTCGTTGTTGATGGGTCGGCTTTCGCCTTTGAGCCGTCTCACAGAGGCATCGCTGTTGAGTCCCACCACAAGGCAGTCGCCGAGGTCGCGGGCTGCTGCCAAATAGGTGACGTGTCCGCGGTGCAGCACGTCGAAACAGCCGTTGGTAAAAACGACATTATGGTTCTCTTTGCGAACCTTCGCCCACTGCGCAATCGTAATGATTTTTGATTCTATTGATTGAATAATGGACATTTGCGTTATTCTTTCCGTTTGACAAAAGAGGTCGCGATCATGGAGAAGATGCCGAGCACGAGCACTTGCAGGGTCTGCACGCCCCAGCCAATCCAGCCGGCAGCAAGTCCCGCGCTGTAGTCCACGCCGAACAGGACAAGTGTCGCCGCCACAATCAGAGGATATGCCCCGATGCCGCCGGGACCGATGAGGAAGCCAAGATTGCCGAGGGCAAACACGGTGAACATTACGGTGAAACTCATACCCGCCAGAAAGTCAAAGGCCTGGAAACAGAACACGGTTTCCAATATCCATAGAATCCAGATGGATACGGTATAAACAATGAATAAACCGGGATTCTTCAGGTCCTTGATGGATACAAGCCCTTGCCAGATTCCAACAAAAAAGTTTTTGATTTTGACGAAAAAGTTGATTTTCGACCACCATTTTTTTGTCAATATTGCCACAATGATAAAGGCGATGATGGCTCCGAGGAGGATGAACATCGTGTAGTTGTGAACCATGTCGGAGAATTTGGCGCTCATGCCTTCCCGCAGGGTGACATCGCCGACTTTGATGGCGTCAAGCAGCCCCGTGTTGATGACGAACGCACTGAGAAACACGAGGATAAGGCAGATGAGGTCCACCGCCCGTTCCGTCACCACGGTTCCCAAAGACTTCTCGAAGGGGACTTTCTCATACCTTTGCAAGAAGGTGCAACGCAGCACTTCACCCAGGCGGGGAAATGCGTAGTTGGCGAGGTACATCACCATCACAGAGTAGAAAACCATGCTTGTCCGCGTTTCGTAGCCGAGCGGCTGGAGAAGCTGTCGGTTCCGGAGCGCGCGGATGTAGTTGGAAATCGCTGCCACCAAGAAAGCGAGGAAGAGGAAAACCCACGCCGAACCGCGGGTCACCTGCGCCGCGCTTTCTTTCAGATTCTCCACATCATCAGGGGACAATTTTCTGACTGACAGCCAGATAAAGAAAGCACCGATTCCAAAGAAAAGAATGAATTTAAGTACCTTTTTGGCGATTTCGCCGAACTTATTGGTTGTGGTTTCCATTTGCTAAAAATAAGTCGGCAAAGGTACGATTTTTTACCGCATAATTGTCAGTGTGCCGGTGCGTGTTTCGTCAATTCCGTGCAGGGTGTAAACGAACTGGTAGAAATAGGTGCCGTCGGGGAGGTTCGGTGCACCCCAGTCGTTCTTGTAGTTGACGGTCTGGAACACGATGGTGCCGCTGCTATTCCTGATAATGAGCCGGTTGCGCTCGGTTTGGTCGATTCCTTTGATGATGAAGACATCGTTGTAGCCGTCGCCGTTGGGGGTGATGATGTTGGGAATGACGAGTGTCACCGGCGGCGTGAAGTCGATATTGCTGAGGTTTTCAGCCTCCTCCAGGACGGGGTCGGAAAGGTCGGTGAGGGGAGAGGTTTGGGCTGGTTTGTTCTCCTTCGCGGGTTTGGGATCTGTTTTGGGGGTGGACGTTGCTGCGGAAGGCTTCGCAGGTGCGGTGGAGGCCGTGGCTTGCGGAGCGGGCGGGGTGGCGGGAGCGGGTGTCACTATGGTTTCCGCAACCTTCGGGGCGGGGACTGAGGAGGTCGGAAGGTCGTCAGTGGCTGCGGCGGGACTTCCGTTGGCAGCGGCTTCGGACGGCCGGGAGGTTGCGGGCGTACCCTTGATTCCGGCGGGTTGGGGCTCTTCTGTGACTTCCGTCACCTCCGCCACGAGGTCGTCCGTGTGGACGGAATCGGACAGGACAATCCGGTTCTCAATATTCTGTTGGGCCGGGGTCGGAACAACGGTGTCGGATTTGGAGAGCGACAAGATGACGGCAGTGGTGGCGATGGCGGCGGCGCCGACGGCCCCGATGATGACTTTGGCCGCCGTCGAGAGTGCGTGACCTGCAACTTTTGTGGCTGTGGCGGCCGTGCCCGCTGCACCTGAAGCGGCGGCGAGGTTACCCTCAATCGCCTCCCAGCAGTGTGCCGATGGGGTCACTTCCACATTTTCCAGTAACTGTTTAATCTCTTCGTCTCTCATTTTTTTATGGGTGAAAAATCACCGTTTTATTCTTTCTTTCAACCAGTTGCGGGCCCTTGTCAGTTGCGATCGCGAGGTGCTTTCCTGAATGTCGAGCATTTCGCCGATCTCTTGGTGTGAGTACCCTTCGACCACCGCGAGGTTGAAGATGACGCGGTAGGTTTCGGGCATCCGTTGGATGAGTGCCAGCAGCTCTTTCTCCTGTATGTGGTCCGAGGGCAGTTCGTTTGTGCTTCGGAGTTCGTTTTCGGCATCGTCGAGCGGCAGCGCGTTGTGGTGCTTGTGGTGCATCCGGAAATGGCTGATGGCCGCGTTCACCATAATCCGTCGCATCCATGTGGCGAGGCTGCTGTCGAAGCGGAAGTTTTGCAGGTTGGAGAATATTTTCGTAAACCCCTCTATCAGAATGTCTTCTCCCTCTTCTCGCGAATTGGCATACCTCATGCACAACCCCATCATTTGCGATGAGTAGGTGTCGTAGAGTTGCCTTTGGGCGTTCTTGTCGTTTCCCAGGCACTTTTCGACAAGTTCTTTCTCATCCATTGGTTTCACAGAGGGGCTAGACGCAGGAAAATCGGAAATGTTGCAAAATTATTTTACAGATTTTACAATAGCCTCTACCTGACGGAGATAGTTGCGCTTTGGCTCATTGGGGGCGTACACAAAACCGTCCACGCTGATGCACTTGTTCTGGGCGTTCACGTATGAAAAATGGTAGAAGGGGCCACCCATATAGTCGTTTTCAGTTTCCCAAAGGCCGCGCATCTCCATCCCGATTTTGCTGCCGAGTTGCATCGGTTGCGCGTCGGGAAGGTCGGCCAGTCGGGTGACAACGGGATGGACCGTCTCTTTCTCGCCTTCAATGAACTTGCGGCAGAAATTGTTGCGGTCGTTGATCATGCTTTCGCGTGTGATGACAGTGCTGTCGGAGCGGTAGATCATAACGAAGCGGTCGTTGACAGCCGTGCGGTAGGCAATCCAAAGGAAGTCGTCGCCTTCACGGGCCACACTGTAGTCTTTGGGTACAGTCAGCAGAATTCCGAATTTGTCCTTGATGCGGCGTTGCAGTTCCACGTTGAGGATGGTTTCGTATGCCGCTTGTATTTTCCGTATGTCATTTTCGTACAAGGCAGTGCGGATTTCCATCTGCTGGTCCACAAAACTTTGGAAGCAGCTGTTGATATCCTTTCCCCTCACTTCGACATAAATCTGCGGATTGGCATAGACACCTTTTGATATGTCACAGGTGGCGGAATCGTCCTGTGTGATTTCAAAACGGACGATATTGTGGTGGCGCTGCTTGTCGGCTTGGAAAAACTGCTCGTCCAGAAGCAGCACGTCGAACATCGGCTCATCCTGGTTAAGGCAGGGCTGCGGCACGCTCAGCAGTTTGCGTACGCTGTCCTGGATTTCCTGGGGCCAGACATCTTTGTCCATAATGACCAACACCTCGTTGGCGATGCCTACGGAGGCGTTGTCCACTTTCACGGTGAACGCTTTTTTGCACGATGTCATCACTGCAATGGCGGCGATGCATAAAACCAATATTTTTTTCATAACATTAAATTTTTGAGTTTAATAAAATATGTTTGGTATGGATGTTGCTTCTTTGAGATTCGCTACCGTATGTCGCTACTGATTTCTGATTCCTAATTTCTAAATCCTTATTCCTCACTCCTGTTTTTTATGAATTTCGCTGCGGTCCATTCGTTTTTCACCTTGTTGGAAACGAATTCCAGACCGAGACTGGCGGCTTTTTCTTTGATGATGTTGAGGTCGTTGCCCTGGTAGAAACCGCTGAAGAAGATGCAGGAGCCGCTGTGCATGGACTTGGCATAAAGGTGCATGTCGTTGAGCAGGATGTTCCGGTTGATGTTGGCGATGATGACATCGAAGACCTGCTCGCCGATGGCGTTGGCGTCTCCCAGCTTCACGGTGATGTCGTCGATGCCGTTGCGGGCATTGTTCTCGATGTTGTTTTCGTAGGCCCACGGGTCGTTGTCGATGGCGACGACGGGGCTGGCGCCGCGTTTGCGGGCAAGGATGGCCAAAACGCCTGTTCCGGAGCCCATGTCGAGCAACGATTTTCCGTTGAAGTCCTCTTCCAGAATGTATTCAATCATCAGGGAGGTGGTTTCGTGGTGCGCCGTCCCGAACGACATCTTCGGTTCGATGATGATTTCGTATTCAACATCGGGCTTGGGTTCGTGGAACGGGGCACGGATGTGGCAGCGACCGGCAATCGTCACCGGCTCGTAGCTGGCCTCCCATACCGCATTCCAGTCTTGCTCTTCAATACGGCTGATGTCGTATTTTACATCGGTGTCGAAGCCGTGGTTTTGAAGAAGTTGGTCAATGGTTGCGGCATCATAGAGTTCCTCTTTGATGTAGGCGAGCAGGATGTTTTCGAACTCGCCTTCCATAAAGCTGTCGCAGCCCGCATCGGCGAGGAGGGAGGTGAAGACGTCCTTCCACGGTTCCGCTTGTGCTAAGGTCAGTTTGATTTCAATGAAAGCCATACGTTATCTATTAAAAAGCGCGTGTCGAAGCCGAAGCTCGCGGGCACGCGCGTTGTTCTTGAATGAAGTTCTGCTCTATTCTTCTTGTTCAAATTCGCCCTTGGCGGAGAACCAGAGGTATTTGGAGTATTTGCTCTTGTTCGGGATGATGATCAGTTTGTAGTGGTTCTCGTTGTCCTTCTTGACGGAGAAGTAGTTGACCAACTCATACTTCCCGTAGGTGGATTTGAGATAGCTCTCGATTTCAGGAATCACTTTGGTCGGATCGAGGAAGTAGAGGTCTTCAAGGAGGCGGCCGTCGGGTGAGAAGATGCACATCTCTTTTCCTTTGGTGCCGGTGAACTGCACGTCGAAGTTCTCGTTTTCGTCCTCATCCCAGACGGGGTTGTCCACGCGCGGGAATTTGGCTTTGAAGGCGTTGAGCACCACTTCGGGAACCTCGATTTCGTCGTAGTCGCCGTAGGATTTCACGGTTTTCTTGCCGTCGCTCATCTCTTTTTTCAGGAATTTTCCGCTCTTGTCGAAGAAGAGGGTGATGTAGCTGGTGCCGCCGGAGGTGATTTCCACGCGGTAGATTTCGCCAAGGTCGGCATCCTCTTCGGTGTCGGCCTCACGGATCTTGTAAGGCGGGTAGTTGGAGGCGACATACGACTTGATGGCGGCGGGGAGCTCGTCGATGGCGGCTTGGATGTCCTCCTGCGACGGCTCCGTGTTGGTGAAGAGGTCGGGATCGTTGAACGGGTCCTCGAAGTTGGGATCCACGGTGCGGATCATCTTGCGGGTCTTTTCGTCGAACCAGATGCCGGTGGGCAGTTTCTTCTTGTAGTTCTTCTTTTCGTAGAATTCAACGTAAACCTTGTTCTTCTTGTCGGCGCGGAGTTCCTTGAACGCCTTGATGAACTTGTAGCCTTTGTAGTAGGTCTCAATGTGCTTGACCATGGCGCTGGTGATGCGCTCCTGGAGCATGTAGGAGTAGGTTTTCTTCCATGCGCCTTTCTTGGAAATATAGACTTCCACGGGGAGGTCACGCACAACGCATTTGCCGACGTAGGTCTCGCCGACGAGGAACCACTGGGTGTTTTCGGGTTTGGTGGCTTTCTTTTTGAACATCTTTTGGACGGTCATGGGAACCTTGTTTTCGGCGATGGCGTATTTTGCCCACGGGTCGAAGGGCTCGGCGGCTTCGCCTTTGCCTTTTTTCTCTTTCTTGGGCTTGTCGGCCTTTGCGGCGGGTTCGTCTTTTTCTGCCTTGCCCTTCTCGGCCTTTACGGGTCTTTCGGCGACGGCGGGCTGGTCGTTCTTCACGACCTCGATACGCTGCGGCTGGGCCGGTTCGCTGGCAACGGGTTCATTCCGGGCCTCATTTCTGGCGTCGTTCTTGCCCTCGTTCTTGGAGGATTCGGCTTTGGCCGGTTTCTGGGCGGCGGCGGGCTGGGTCGGGGTGTCTGTGCGGAGGGTGAAACCTTCGGGATCCTCACGTTTCGTGAGATTGCCGACGTAGTCGAATGTGAGGATGGAGGGAGCATCTTTGCCGCCCACTTCCGGGAATCGCACTTCCAGGTAGTAGTGGGTGTTCACCTTGGGCATCTCACGAAGGTTGCAGACGGAAATTTCATAATTCGGATAGTTTTCCGTGACATATTTGGAGATGCTGAGCGGAATTTCGGAGGTGGGGATGTCGTAGGTCGTTTTGAGCCATGTCCCGTCATTCTTGAAATAGGCTTTACCGATGGATCCGTCATCCTTGAAGTTGGCGACATATTGGTTGTCTTCCAGTATCCATGAGGAGATTTTTGCGCTGGGATACTCGGAAGTGAAGGACTGGCTCACATCGCCGGGAACGTCGTCAGTCTTGAGTTTCTGTGCATTTAGCGTGGATGAAAAACTAAAAGCGAGTTGCAAAGTGACTGCAATCAGAATAAAACGGAATATTTTCATACTATTGAATTTTATTCAAAAAAACGAGCCGCAAAAATAGCAATTTTTTTTGAATCGTCGTTTTTTTCGTTGGGCAAAAAAAAAGAGGTTCGGAAGAACCTCTTTTTTTATAATGGTTGAAAGGATTATTCCACGATGAATTTGTGGACGCTGGAGCCCTGCTTGCCCTCGATGCTGAGGAGGTAGAGGCCCTTGGAGAGGTTGCTGACATTGATAGTGTGCAGCATTTCGCCACCGAGGTTCTCGACGCTTTCGGTGGAGAGGGTGCGTCCGGTCATATCGGAAATGCGGAAAGTGAGCTGTCCGGCCTCTTCAGCGGTCAGCAGGACGTTCATGGTGCTGCTGGCGGGGTTCGGGAAGATGCTCAGGTCGCTGATTCCGTTTTCTTTCACATCAGTGACAATCTGATAGGTGAGCTCGAAACCGGTTCCTTCGATGTAGTTATCGGTCATGAAGTGGATTCTGATTCTGCTGGAATGGGCTACGAACACGTCTTCTTCCGGCCAGTTGTACATATCGATGCGTTTCAGGAGCTCGTATCTTTGGAGACCTTGATATTCATAGATGTCCACATAGTCGCCCATACCGAGGTCGATTTTCGGATAGGAGAAGAAAGTCGTGTTGCTGTTGTCGATTTTCCATTTGCAGATCTTGTCTGCGATATACATCTCATCGGAGGAAACTTCGCTGGATCCCTTGTCGGAGATGGTGCCGCTGCCGCTGAGGGTAACGTACTCGTCACTGCAGTAGGCTTCGCCGGTTGTAGCGCTGTATTCAAGGACAAAGCCTCTGTCAACGACTTCATTGTCATCAGAGATGAAGCGGATGGTCACGCTGTCGGCGTCGATGGTGAATGTTCCGGGGGCAGTGGTGCCGGAAACGCGTCTTTCCTCGTTGTCCAAATTGCCGTTCTTGTAGAAAATGACGACATCGTGGTCAGCTTCGGTGGCGAGGCGTGCGAACGTGAAGGTGTATCGGGTTGCTCCGTTGGCAGCAATGGTCCAGGTGCGGTTCGTGGCCGGTTCGTAATAGAGGTTGCCTGCACCGTCGCTGATGGTGCCTCGTGTTGCGGAAATCCGTTTGTCGCCCGAAGTCTCTTTGGGCTGTTGGTTCGCGGGATAGACCCCGATCATCGCCGCTTCGTATCGCGTGTATCCTCCAATGTGTCCACTGCCGTTGAGGGCGTAGTAACCATCACTGGATCCACCCCAGCCCCAGTTCACGTGCATCATCGTGTTGACGTAAGCCGTGTCGTAGGTGTAGGTGGTCAGACTGTCGGTATGGGTGTAATAATAAGTGGTGTCGTAGTTGACGAAGGTGTAGATTTGGGTGGTGTCGTAGCCATAGGTGTAGGTAGTGTCGTAGGTGAAATAGTAGGTGGTGTCGTTGAGAGCGGTGTCAATGTCGAGAATATGTGCCACGGAATCGATGTTGGTGGAAAGGATCAGCGTGTCGATGTCATATTCATAGGTAGTGATGGTGTCGATGCGGTCGATGTTCTCGATGGTGTCACCATAGTGGGTGGTACGGTTGACGTCGTTTACAACCTGATAGCCGTCAAGGACGAAAGCGTGGCCGCCGTCGCTGTCAGCACCGGAATAGTAAATGGGGCGTAAAGCTGCCAGCTCCTTCTTGAGTGTGTCGGCCCATTTTGCATTGGAGAATTCGCTACGGTCGTACATTTGGGCGCTGCGGTTGTATTTCCAATAATCTTTCAGGGAGGTGAGAGCGTTGGCGGACTGGGCAGAGGAGCCGCTCGGACCGTATTCCATATGGACGGAGATGCCGGCGTGCCACATCAATTTGGAAACCTCACCTGTGTAGAAGCTGAGGGTGTTGGGCATGGCATCAAATTCATGCAAGGTGTTGAAATTCTGAACCTGCCACGGATAGGTGATGGTATCGGTGGGATTGTTGTCCGCGTCAAGTTCGTAGTGGATGGGCTGGTAGCCGATGCCACCGGTGCCATATTCCGGATAACGGTAATAGAACATCACTTGGGTCATTGCTGTGGCCACACAACCTACCGGTACATGGTTGTCGCAGTCAAGGTTGGCCTGATACTGGGTGGCATCCGGCTGCGCGGGGCAAAGGTAGTTGAAGTATTTGCCCTGGTTCCATTTCGAGGTGACAAGAGGTTTCACTTCGTCGGAAATGAATTGACCGATCACCTCTCTGGTTTGGTTCGCATTCAGTAACTTGTTCCAAGCCTTGAGAGCCTGGGCATTCACGATGTTCTTGGAGGCGATGATTTCATCGCGGTAGGAGTTCACCATGTAGTTGGGAACGTTCCTGTCGAAATTGTTGGTGACGGAATAGGCCAGGACCGGTTCCACCGCGTCATTGGCGGAAACAAGGATGAAGCCCTGTTCCCCGATGGCGAACTGATAATAGACGGGATCCCCGTTCTCGTCCAGCTCCGTGTGTTTGAGAACGATGTCGGAAGCGCTCACGTTCATCTCGGGATATACGGCCTTGATGAAGTTCACGGAAACGGTTCTCGCATCGTTAACGGAAACGATGTTGCCTGCAAATCCGAGGGAGAACAGGCAGCACAAGAGTGCAAGTAAAAAGGTCTTTTTCATATAACTATGATTTAAATTACTAATTGCAAATTAAGCGGGCAAAAATACAAAAATCTTGCGAATATTGGATTGTGTCTGATTATTTTTTGAAAAATCCTGATTAAGAGATGTTTCAATCAGAAATCAAGGCCGATGGAGAAGTGCAGCCTCCCCCTTTTTTCCTTGATTTTGTAATCCTCCACCCCCCACGCATAGTCAAGCCGCAGGAAATAGCCGAAAAGTTTGGCCCGCAGACCGAGTCCGAAGCCGCCGACAAAAGGTTCCACCTGCCGCTTCACCATCGCGGTGATGTCGCCGGAAGTTATCCATCTTGTATAGAGGCAGTTGTCATCCGAATAGGGCGTGAGGCCTGTCCATGCCGTCCCCACGTCGCCGAAAGCCACCAACTGCAGTGAGTTGAAGAACTGGTTTGCCAGCTGCCGGCGGGCAATCAACTGCACGAAGGGAATCCGTAACTCTGTGCTAAGCACGATGAAGGATGTGCCATTCCGGATGTTCTGCTGAAAGCCGCGCATGTTCGTCGCCAACGTCTGGTAGGCGTAGTTCTTGCTCAAATCCACCCAGATGTCGCTGTTGAACTTGGCAAAAATCCAGTTGTCCACCCCGCCCATGTAGTAAACCAGACGGCTGGTCCCGAAGTTGGTGCTGGCGGCGATGCGGGTCGCCCACGTCATGTTGCGATAGATTTTCACCGACTTGCGGGCATCGAACCCCACCACGAAAAGGTGCATGTTGTCGCGGTCGATGCGGTGCTGGTATTCACCGAAGACCTTGACCTTGCTGCCCCGCCACAGGTTGGTGTACAGCTCTTTGGAGGAGTCAAAAACATACTCCAACTTGATTGCGCCCCAGAAGTGCCGCTCGTCCGCCGCCGCCAGCGAATAGTCGTTCAGGCCCGCCATCACGAACTTTTCGTACCGCCCCGTCAATGTCAGGCGCAGGCTGTTCAGCTTGTTGAACGGGTACTTGATGATGTAGAAGATGCTGTTGGAATACTGTTTGTAGTAGTAATAGTCGATGACATCCTTGATGCTTTGCCGATAAAATACCACTTGGTGGTCGAGCCGGCGGTGCAGGTCTTCATAGCTGACCATCACCTCGTTGCTTTTGAGGTCGAAGGAGAGCCGGAAGCCGCCGGTGATGCGGTAGTCCTCGAACAGGTCGTTAATGCCGACCATCACGAGGGCGTTGATGCCGGTGTTGAGATAGACGGGCGAGGTGCCGCCGGTGAACTGCTGGTAGGTGGTGTTCAGGAAGCTGAAGTCGGCCTGCGTAATCAGTTTGTTGATGGTGAACTGGGTGTAGTAGTTGCGGGCGGCGTAGTGTTCCGGGGCGGCGGTGTCGGTTGAGACCGGGCTGTCGTCGGATTCTGCGTTCGGCGCGGCGGCACGCAGCAGGTCGCTTTGCCGCAGCTGGCGGAAACGGTGCCGCGGCCCCGTGCTGTTTCCGTAACGGGCGCGGTTCGCCGCCGCGATGCTGTCCTTCCGGGCCTGCAACTGCCGCATCTTCTCCACGTAGGATGCTTCCGCCGGAGCCGCTACGGTTGTCTCCGGTTGGAAAGGCTTGATATGCAAACGCTTGGCCCCCTTCCGCAAGATGATTTCCGCCACTTCGCCCGTCCTGGGATTGTAGTCCTGCTCGAAAATGCTGTAGGCGTAGTCGGTATTGGGCTGGCTTTGTGCGTAATAGGCATAGTGGATGGCGGTGTCGATGGTGCTGATGGCACTGTCGAAGCGGGCGGTGTAGCGGTTGTTGATGCCGTTGGCGTCGCTGAGGTAGGTGAGGGTTCTTCCGTCGATTTCGCGCGGGTCCGACTCGTTGGCGTCGGGCGTGTAGGTGACCCGCAGCAGCGTCGTGTCCTTGTCCGCATAGTTGTACATGTACAGATCGTACTTCTTCTGCGGGTTCAGTGTGCGGAAGTCCTCCTTCGGGTGCAGGCGGTTGTCGGGACGGTTCGAGGCGAAGACAATCTGCCGGTTCCCGCTGAAGAACCTCGGTGCGTAGTCGTCGTAAAAGTCGTTGGTGATGTTCTGGAACGAGCGGGCGCGGAGGCTATAGACGAAGATGTCGGACTGCCCCTTCAGGAAACCGGAAAAGACGATGAGTTTCCCGTCGGTGGAGAAGGAGAAGTCGGTGATTTTTTCGACGTCGATGAGCAGCCGTTTGTCGTGTTTCCGCTCGCTCACTTTGTAGGGGTAGTAGTAGCAGCGTCCGGCGTCTTCAAGGGTGAAGCCGAGCACGTCGCCGTTGGGGTGCCAGGCGAGCAGGGGATAGGTGAGGTCGGGATTGTCCTCGGTTTTCTGGTAGCGGCTGAAGATGCGGCGCGGCTTTTGGTCGTCCTCGGTCTTGAGCCAGATGATGACCTTGCCGGCTTCGTTGGTGACGTAGGCATAGCTCTTGCCGTCGGGCGAGAGGCGGAACTGCTTGTAGTCGCGGCTCCGTTTGGCACGGGCGAGGAGGCCGTCGTCTTCGGGCTTCTCCCGTTTTATGTCTTTTTTATAAAGAACATAATAATGTCTGTACCAATCGATTAAAAGCTGTTTGAAAGGCCTTCCGGTCACGTTGTAGAACCCTCTTTCGTGGCTTCGCGAGGAGCGGGTGGCGTAGAGGATGGCGGGAATGGCGCTCTCTCCGAACTCGTCGGCGATGTACTTCCAGAACGAATGGCCGGCGTAGGTCGCCTCCACCGGGGTCAGCTCGTCGAAGTCGGCGTACCGTTGCGACAAAATCCCGTTCTTGACATACGCGTCGGTTTCGGTGCTCCAATTTTCTGCCAGATAGGAGGATAGTCCAGAAAAATACCAATTCGGAACGTCCAGCAAATAGTCGCTGGAGATGTTGGCCCCCACAGAGCTTCCGTTGATGATCCAATGGGCGTAAAGATTCGTCACGCCCGCTTTCATCATCTTGTCGAAATGGGTGCGGTTGCCGTCGAAATAGAGGTAGATTTTTGTTCCATAGATATTGGTGATGCCGCCTTGATTGTAGAAGTTGTCGTTGTCGTAGGCGAAGTTCGACTCGCGGAAGTCGGACTGGGTGTTGTAAACGATGAACTGGATTTTCTTGGTGGCGGTGATATTGAACATCCGCTCGATTTCGTCAATCACTTTGGGCGCTTCCGCCAGCGTGTACTCGGCGAGTTGTTTTCCCGTGGGGTAGAAGTAAACGTCGAACTGGGTGGTGCGGTAGTACTGCCAGTTCTGCTTCTGGTACTGCACGCGGTTTTTGCCAAAGGAGAGCTGCGAACCGTTGTAGAACTGCGCGTTGGACGTGCCCACGGACAGCAGCAGGCACGTGGCGAACACCGCCGTGAGGGCGAGGTGGATTTTACTGGAGCGGGAAGTTCTTACAGACACAAAATCGCAGTTTACAAAATGGGCGGCAAAGATACGACAAGTTCGTTAAATTGAAAATTGAAAAATGAAAATTGAAAATTGGAAGATGCGATGAAATGATGAAGGGAAAATAATTCCCCTTCTATGTAGAAGGGGTGGCCGAAGGCCGGGGTAGTAGTTCAGGGGACAGGGTTCAGGAACGAAGAAGTTAAGGGGAGAGTATGTAGGGCCGTCATAGCATGGCGGCTAATCGGTGGTTTCGTAAAAGGTGATAGGTGATAAGTAATAGGTAGGAGGGAAAAGGAGTTAAGAAGTTCAGGAACGAAGGAGTTAAGGTGAGAACAGATAGGGCTGTCATATTATGGCAGCCAATCAATAAGTGGAAAGAGTTCACCTCGGAGAGGTGATATTTTATTAACCCCAGATAAGCGAAACGTCAGTGGAGCGCAATCTGGGGGCGGGGAGGCCTTGTGTGTCAGTCCGCGGCACGGGCGGCAGGTACGGAAGAACACCGCAGGTGATGCCGCGGAAAAGAGAATGGTACCTAAAGGGGATTAGGTGGAAAAAATACGTCTATTTTTTTATCCTTAGATGTGTGCTTTCTCCGTCTTCCTCAGTATGAATGATGTCATATAAAATAATAAAACCATCATTGTCAATCGTAAAATAGTAATGATAGTAATCGCCATAGTTTCCTTCAATATTGAGAGTCAAAATCGAATCGGTCAAAGAATAGTTAAGGAAAGAATCGTTCACTTTATGTTCACTTGTAGTTCCCGAATTCCACCACTTTTCATCATCAAATGCGAGATAGCCATAGAGGCATATAGATGATAAAAAGTTATAATTCTTATCAAATGAAAAAAGGTAGTACAGGCAAGATTCGACATCATAGTATTTGATGAACAGAAAAATCATGTTCTCTTTGGTGATTTTTCCGCAGTCGTATATTTTTTCTGAAAATTTTTCAAGAACCCCAGGAGGAAAACAGAGATATTCTGCAAAACCAGACAATGCAATTTCATCTGTAGGAACATTATTCCGTATTTTTGCTGTGTCGCAATAGGTGTACTCTTTAGACCAGCAATAGTGTCTATTTCCTATCGGGTCGTAATAAGATTCTCTGTTTTGTATGAAAAACGCCATAAGGCTGGTGTCTTCAATGAGTTTGGGGACAACGGTGTCAAAAAACGTGGAGTCGGGGAACTCGGACAGTTCTGTGGAATGGTCAATGATGTCCTTTATTGCGGGAAAGGGATAGCGGGTTTTGGGAAAAACTTGCACCGAATCGGAGGTGTCGGGCGGAAGGGTACGATCCTTGCAGGAGAGCAAACAAAATGCGGTGAGGAATAATAATGTGAACGTTAGCGGTTTCATACGCAAAAGTCGGTGGGTTTTCAGTCCGCAAAGATACGACAAGTTCATCAAACTGAAAATTGAAAAATGAAAATTGAAAGATGCGATTATATGATGAAAGGATGAAAAGATGGAGGGGAGAGCATGTAGGGCCGTCATATTATGGCGGCCAATCGATTGATTCCGTAAAAGGTGATAGGTGATAAGTAATAGGTAGGAGGTGGACAATGTAGAGCCGTCATAGTATTGCGTCCAATCAATAAGTGGAAAGAGTTCACCTCGGAGAGGTGATATTTTATTAACCCCAGATAAGCGAAACGTCAGTGGAGCGCAATCTGGGGGGCGGGAAAGCCTCGTGCGTCTGTCCGCGGCACGGGCGGCAGGCACGGAAGAACACCGCAGGTGATGCCGCGGAAAAGAGAATGGTACCTAAAGGGGATTCAATGACAAACTGTACGACAATTTGTTTGAAAATTTAGTTGTACCTTTGCGGCCTGTTTCAATTCCGAATGCTTATGGCTTCAAAGTTCAAGATTCCCCATACCTTCACCATTGTTTTTGCTATCGTGGTTGCTTGCGCCGCCCTAACATGGTTCGTGCCGGGCGGTGAGTTCGAGCGGCAGACCGTTACGGTGGACGGCTCCACCAAGGACGTGGTCGTCGCTGACTCATACCATGCTGTGGACAGCCAGCCGCAGACGTGGCAGGTTTTCACCGCCTTTTACGAGGGTTTCAAGAAGAGTGCCAACATCATCGTCTTCATCTTGATGATCGGCGGCGCCTTCTGGATTTTGAACACCACCAATGCCGTGAATGTAGGCATCTACTCGTTTCTGAACTTCACCAACCGGTTGCAAAAGAGGCGATTCTTTCAAAAAATCGGAGTGAACAACCTTGTTATCATACTGATAATGTTGTTGTTCAGCTCTTTTGGCGCCATCTTTGGAATGAGTGAGGAAACCCTTGCTTTCGTCGTTATCTTCGTGCCGCTGGCCGTTTCCATGGGCTACGACTCGGTGACGGGCCTGCTGATGTGCTATGTGGCGGCCCACGTCGGGTTTGCCGGCGCCCTGTTCAACCCCTTCACCATCGGCATCGCGCAGGGACTGTCGGGCCTTCAGCCCTTCTCCGGCATGGAGTACCGCTTTTTCTGCTGGATTCTGCTGACCGTCATCGCCATCACCTTCACGCTCATCTATGCGGCGCGGGTGAAACACAACCCCCAACGCTCGTTCATGTACGAGGAAGATGCCTACTGGCGCAACGCTTCGGTGCAGTCCACCGACCAACAGACCCAGAAATCGGGAGTGGCTGCATGGGTGGTCTTCGGCCTCGTGTCGCTGCTGCTGGTTTACTTGGCGGTGCGTTTCCCTCAGACGGAAATTACGGTCGGCGGCGGTACACACCAACTGGTGCTGTTTCCCGTCATTGCCTTCATTTACATAGCGTTGGGTGCGTATGCCACCTGGCGTTCCGTCCATGGTTCCATCCTGATGCTGCTCTTCCTCACCATCGTAATTTTGGTGGTGGGCGTGCTCGGCTACGGCTGGTATGTGGGCGAGATTGCCGGGCTGTTCCTCGCCATGGGCTTGGCGGCGGGCTTCGCCTTCGGCACTTCCTTCGACCAGATTATCCGCCAGTTTTTGGAGGGCTGCAAAGACATCATGACCGCGGCGCTGGTAGTGGGCATGGCGGGCGGCATCATCATTGTCTTGCAGGAAGGAAAAATCATCGATACAATATTATATAGTGCTTCGCAGTTGGTGGCCGACAGCGGCAAGGTGGGTGCTGTGGGAGGAATGTATGTGATACAGAACCTGCTGAACCTGATTATTCCGTCGGGTTCGGCCAAAGCCGCCCTCACCATCCCGATGATGGCGGAGTTCTCCGACCTGGTCGGCGTCTCTCGTCAGGTGAATGTGCTGGCCTTCCAGTTCGGCGACGGTTTCACCAATATGATTACGCCCACCTCAGGCGTTCTCATTGGCGCTTTGGGCATTGCGCGGATTCCGTATGCCAAATGGGCGAAATTTATTTTTCCGTTCATTTTGGCCCTCGTGATTATTGGATTTTTATTACTTTTGCCGACCATTTTTCTAACCTTTAATGGATTCTGATGATGTTCAAAACTATTCGCAGAGTCGCCGTTGTTTTTTTGTTGTTCACCCTTTCCTATACGGCCGATTCTCAAGAAGATAACTATTATTTCTACAACGATTATGAATCGTGGGAAGGTGGCTTGTCCTTTGGCGTGAACTCCTTTTACGGCGATGTAAATGATAATACCAACAAGATTTTTCCTGCCACACCGTTCCAACGCTCCTTCTATAAGGACCGTCATTTTGTGGCGGGAGGTTATTTCGGCAAAAGGATGACTCCGTTCTGGACGCTTGCTTTGGATTTCAAATTCGGGCGTGTGTCGGGAACGAACAAATACGAGAATCTTACTTTTCGCACTTCGTGGAATACGGAGGTGGTGATTTCCAATTCGTTGGATGTCCTTTCGATGGCGAATCTTAGTACTAATTGGTCTCTGTATCCGAAAATTGGCGTGGGTATTTACGCTTTCCGCTCCACGCTTCGTAATACGGCCACGAATGATGTGGTGAATTGTTTCCCGACGGCAAAGTGTGCGGACGATGGCACGGCCATCAAGGCGGCGGGTTATCGTTGTGCCTTTGCGCTGCCGGTGGCGCTCGGTGTCGGCTTTCGCCCGATCCCCGAACTGCGTGTTTTCTTTGAAACCGGCATCACATGGGTCGCTAACGACTATCTGGACGCATACGCATCGCCAAAGCCTTCATTTGAAGGAGTATGGAACACGATGATCGGCGTAAGCTATCAGTTTGATTTCATCCCGCGGCGTGGGGCCAACCCGCGTTACGCCACGGCCAATGACGCGTTGAAGGATGACGGCGTCACCCGCAAGTACAAAAAGATGCGCAACCGTTCCAACCTCGGCAACGGCGGCCATCCTCAGTACAGCAAGTCCAGTGCAATGAAGAAGCACAAATAATCAATCCTGTAGAGACGTTTCATGAAACGTCTCTACAACAATCACAATTCCGCCTTTTCCACCACCAACTGCGCGTTCTCAAAGCGCACCACCCGTACGGTTGTGCCCTGTTCCACCACGCCCATGTCGGTGACGGCGTCGTAGATTCCCCCGTCAATTTCCACTTTTCCCGCCGGGCGCATGAAGGTCAGCGCGGTGCCCTCCTTGCCGACAAGTTCGGATAAGTGGGTGTCCACCGACGAGAAACCTTCCGTCTCTTTCAGCTCCGTATCCAAGGCCAGAACCCCGTATTTTGTTTTCATCAGAAATACTTTCTTACTGAGCCACAACGAGATAAAGAAACCGATGATGAGTGCCGAAAGCACGTTGAAGAAGCCGCCGACAACTGCTCCCTTCGGCGCGAAATGGAAATCGAAGCCGATGTTGAAAATCATGGCAAAGACAAGGGCGGTGACCATCAAAACGATGCCGCTGATGCCCGCCACACCGAAGCCGGGAATGACGAATATTTCAAGGATGAGCAGCGCCAGACCGCCGATGAACAGCAGGATTTCCCAGTGGTCGGCCAACCCTTGCAGGTAATGGGGCGCAAAAAACAGCAGCGCTCCGATGGCGGCAATGATGATGGGAAGTCCCAGTCCGGGCGACTGCAACTCAAAGTAGATACCCCCGACCATCATCATGATCAGGATGCTGCTGACCACGGGGCTGACCAGGAAGTTGATGACTTTCTCAATCCAGCTGAGGTTCTGTTCGGTGATGTTGTAATCGGAGATGCCGGCGGCATGGATAACGGCTTCACGACTGTCGGCTTCGCCTTCGCAAAAGCCGTGTTCCATTGCCTCTTTCGATGTGAACGTCAACACTTTGCCTTTTTCGGAAATGCCTTCCACATAGGTGTCAGGATCGACCATCGCTTCGGCGATTTGGGGGTTGCGGCCGTTCTTTTCCGCCGTGGCCCGCATCAGCGACCGCATGTACGATTGGTACTTGTCGGGCATGATCTCGCCTGACTGGTTCACCACGGAGGCCGCCCCGATGGAGGCACCGGGTGCCATATAGATGCTGTCGCACGCGATGGAAATCAGCGCCCCCGCCGAGGCCGCGTTGTTGTTGATGAAAACAAAAACGGGCATGGGGGCCTCCAACAGCAATGTCCGGATTTCATCGGCAGAATGTAATTCTCCACCAAATGTATTCATTTCCAACAATATGTAGTCACACTTTCCTTCGGTGGCCTCCTTTAATGCCAACTGGGTCTTGCGGAGGGCCGGCTTGGCAATTTCCTCGTCAATTTTATAATAGTAGATGCTTTCCTGCGCCGAGGCCGAAAAAACTCCGAAAAGGAGCGACAATGTTCCTAAAAATGTGATAACAATTTGTTTCATGTTTTCAAATTTGCGCGGCAAAGGTACGCTAAATTTTTCAATAACCTCTTTAAATCAGAGAAATAGGGAAAATTAAAAAAGTTATCAACAATACTTGAAATTCGTACTTCTGTTATAGTATCTTTGCGGAGTTAAAATTAACCAATATGTTTCGCAAATACGCAGCAAGATTATTGTTGTTTTTCTTTTGTTTTATAAGGATTGTAAACGCTTTTAGTGACACAGTCCCGCTTGCTGTATCATCTATTAAATATTCGTTAATCGATGACGGCTTGAGGATGTCTGCGGCGGAAAATATGGCGGCAAATGCGTTTGTGGGTCCGTCGTACCTGCATGCGGGATTTGAGAACCGTTTTTGTTTGAGGGAGCTGATGTCGGAAGAACTGGACGCAGTTTTCCGATACGGGCAGAACGCTTTTGCGGTTTCCGCGACGTATTCAGGCTATCGGTTCTACGGCGAAATGTCGTTGGCGGCGGGCTTTTCCCGCAGCTTCGGCAAACATGTTGCGGTGGGACTTCGTGCCTATTACCTGATGTCGCACGCGGCGGAATGTAGCCCGATACACTCCTTCACCTTCGATGTCTCCCTCTATGCGCGGGCGGGCCCGAACTGTGGCATCGGTTTTGCCGTCTATAATCCGGCCCGGCTGAAATATGGGGTCGTGGGGAAGGTGCCTCTTCCCGTGAAGCTACACTGGGACTTTAACTACCGGATTGGCAACAACGTATTGTTGCTTGCCATGGCCGACTGGGAGTTGAAGACACGCTTTGCCTTTTCTGCCGGTGTGAAGTATCGGGTGAAATGTCTGCTGCTTACGGCGATGGCCCGTCTTCCCGATCCGTCGGGCGATGTTCGTATCGACTTGCTGTATAAGCGGTTCCTGTTCGGCGTGTCGTGCCGTTATCTGTACCCGCTGGGGTTCATCCCTCGGGCGGAGGTTACTATATTGTTTTAATGGATTGTTTCAATGGATGTGAAATGAAGAAACTTTTGATAGTCGGATGTTTGATGTTTTTCTCATGGGCTGCCTCGGCGCAGCAGGATTCCGTCGTGCCCGCGGTGGAAGACCTGATGCTGGAATCGCTGGAGGAGCGCATGGTGGAGGTGGAGGATGCGGCCGATTTTTCCGATGAGGTGGAACAGTTGCTTCAATATCAGAACCGGAAGATTAACTTGAACGATATGCCGGCGGAGGTGGCCTACACTTTGCTGGGACTTTCCGACTATCAGTACTATCAGTTGCAGCTATATATAGAAATGTATGGGGAGTTGGTGACAGTATATGAATTGGCGGCGGTGGAGGGCTTTTCCCGTGCCGATGTGGAGCGGATTTGGGATAGGGTGGAGGTGCTGCCTGCCCGAAAGGGACGGAAACCTTTTGCCGATTTCTTCCGTAGGTCAAAGAGTACCCTATTGTTGCGGTACGGGCAGGTGCTGGAACGGCAGGCGGGGTATGACACCGCCTATCGAAACGGTTACCTCGGCAGTCCCCAGCACCTTTCGTTCAAGTACTCGTTTCAGTCGGGAGAGCATTTTGCTTTGGCGTTGGCCGGAGAGAAGGATGCAGGGGAGGCGTTCTTCCGAGGCGGCCAGAAACAGGGCTTTGACCACTACTCTTTTTTCGTGAATGTGAAGAATATTGGTGTCTTAAAAAACTGTGTGATAGGCGACTACACCCTCAGTTTTGGACAGGGTTTGGTGATGGGCGGTCGGTCGATGGGGAGCCGGGGTGGGGGAGCGGCGCAGGTCCGTCGCTTCCCGCAGTTGCTGCGTGCCACCGCTCCGATGAACGAGGGCGACTTCCTTCGGGGCGCGGCGGTGGTGTTGGGCAACGCTTACTATACCGGCACGATCTTCTACTCCCACCGGTTCTTCGACGGCAAGGTGTCGGTGGACGAGGAGGGAACGGAGTGGTTCGCCGGTTCCTTGTCCCCGACGGGTTATCACCGCACCGCCTCGGAGGTAGCGACAAAGGGCACGGCGCGAAATCGTATCTATGGTGCCCACTTCCAACTGAAGCGGCGTATTTTTGAGGCGGGCGTCACCGTGACGAACACGCAGTTCGTGACGGCGGTGTCGCCGGCTTCCGAACCCTGCCGGAAGTACGGTTTTTCTGGCAAGTCGGTGTGCAACGTCTCCGCTGACTACAAGGTGATTCTCCACAAGACCATCCTGTTCGGGGAGGCGGCGGTGAGTGTGTGCGGCGGCAGGCCGGGGCTTGCCGTCTTGCAGGGCGCCATCTTCGACCCCGACCCGCGCAGCAAACTGTCGGTGCTGTTCCGCTATTACGACCGTTCCTACATCGCCCTGCAAGGCTCTGGGTTCGGGGCGGGCGGCGGCAGCAACGAGTGGGGTGCCTACGTCGCTGCCGACTTCGTGACGGGTCGCCGCACCGCCCTCAACCTCTTCGCCGACTACTACCGTTTCCCGTGGCTTCGCTACCGCGTGGACAGTCCGTCGGGAGGGTTCGACTTCGGTGCGGTTTTCTCCGTCAGTGCCTCCAAGTACCTGTCACTGAACCTGAAGTACCGATTCGCCCAGCGGGAGCAGAACGTACGGCTTACCGACTACTATCAGTCGGTGACATCCGTCCGGAAACACCGGTTCCGATGTGCCGTGGAGTGTTCTCCGACGGGCTGGCTGCAGCTGAAGACGGAAGCGGACTATGCCGTGAATGCGGCAGCTTCGGCCAACGCCCGGAACGGACTCTTGCTGTTTCAAGACGTGGCGGTCAAGGTCGAGAAGTGGGACTTCGCGGTGAAGGCGCGGGTCGCCTTCTTCCAGACCGACAGCTACGACGAACGGCTGTACGCCTACGAAAGCGACCTGCTCTATACGTTCACCGTCAACAGCTACTACGGCAAAGGAGTACGCTACTATTTGACGGCGAGCTACGGCTATGCCTTTTTCGACATCCAGCTGCGGTTCTCACAGACCTATTACGATGACCGTGCCGTCATTAGCTCGGGGCCGTCGCAGATTGACGGGCGCACCAAGAGTGAGTTGAAGGCGCAGGTGATCTTCCACTTCTGATGCGGAAAGAAGATTTTGTTTTTGTTGTACTAACTTTTGGAAAACTACGTTATGTTGCAGGAAAATCACCGTATTATGACCGACGTGCCGTTGTCCTCCCTTTTGGAGGAGTTCCTGAAGAAGAACCACAAGGAGGCTGCTTTCAACGAGCAGACCGCAGTGGCGCGTTTCCCGGAACTGCTGCCCGAAAACTTCCGCTCCTACATCCAGAAGGTGCGGGTGGTGAACGGTGTACTGTTCGTCAGTTGCGACAATGCCGCCCTTCGTTTTGAACTCACCAACCGCCGCTCGGAACTGCTGGCGCAGCTGAACGAAGGCTTCGCAGAGGCCGTGATCAGCGACATTGTGGTTAGGTAGGAAAATTCCTCGCATTATTCTTTTATAAGGTATTTGATGGTATTCGCAATTTTTGCGAACTTTTCAAAAAAAAGTATTATTTTTGCACCCGAAAGAATGATATGGAAATAATGTTTGAGAAGGATTATCTTCGCGAATTGTTTTATGATGGAGAGGCTAAGGACAAGCAGCACCGTTATCAGCCTCATATTGTGCGGAGATATGTTCGCGTGGTAAATATTTTGGATTCAGTGGGGAAAGTGACGGATTTATTTCGCTACAGGTCACTTCGCTACGAAAAATTAGTAGGCGATAAGGATGGCTTGGAATCAGTACGAGTTAATGACCAGTATCGTATTGAGTTTGAGTCATCTGCAAAAGATAATATTACCATTTGCAATATTGTAGAATTGTCAAATCATTATAAATAAGAAGGAACAATATGGGAAATTTAGGTTATGGAGCATACCCTACGCATCCAGGAGAGGTATTGAAAGATGAAATTGAGGAACGTGGCATCACCCAACGTCAGTTAGCTGATAGTATGGGTCTAACCTATTCAGTAGTCAACGAAATTCTTAATGCCCGCCGCCCACTGACGGCGAAAACGGCTCTGATGTTTGAGGCTGCTTTGGATGTGCCGGCCGACTCTTTGATGTATCTTCAAATGAAATATAATTTACAGACGGCGAGGAAGGATGCTTCAATATTGGATATATTGAAGCACATCAGAAAGGTGGCTGCTGTGCTATAAATCCTGCTGTCTGCTTTTCCTTTCCGCCCTTCGGTTCGAACTCACCAACCGCCGCTCGGAACTGCTGGCGCAGCTGAACGAAGGCTTCGCAGAGGTCGTGATCAGCGACATTGTGGTGAGGTAGGTTGGATGTTTTTTACGACAAATTATTCCCGCAGGGGTGAGTCATTCGAATTTTTTTGTATTTTCGCTTCCCGATTGAAAATCGGTCCTTCTTGTATATTTATTTGAGAATGAACCAGTTGTCAATTACTTTGTTGTTGACTTAAACCTTTATTGTGTATGGAAAAAATCGGGTTTGACAATGAAAAGTATCTGAAAATCCAATCGGAACACATCAAACAGAGAATTTCACAGTTTGGGGACAAATTGTACATGGAATTTGGCGGCAAGCTGTATGACGACTACCATGCCAGCCGTGTCCTTCCCGGTTTCCAGCCGGATAGCAAGCTTCGGATGCTGATGCAGCTGAAAGACGATGCCGAAATCATCATTGCCATCAGCGCGGTCGATATTGAAAAAAGCAAGATCCGGGGCGACCTCGGCATCACCTACGACGAGGATGTCCTGCGCCTTCAGGATATCTTTACCCAGCGTGGCCTTCTCTGTCAGTCGGTGGTCATCACCAAGTTCAATGGACAGGCCAGCGCCAAGGCATATCGCGAACGCTTGGAACGCCTCGGCCTCAAGGTGTATTATCTCTATAACATTGTTGACTATCCCAATAATGTGAACCTGATTGACTCGGAGGACGGCTTTGGTCGGAACGATTATGTGGTAACTTCGCGCCCGCTGGTAGTAGTCACCGCCCCCGGTCCCGGAAGCGGCAAGATGGCCGTGTGCCTCAGCCAGTTGTACCAGGAGAACAAGCACGGCGTGAGAGCTGGTTATGCCAAGTTCGAGACCTTCCCCATCTGGAGCATCCCCCTCAAGCACCCGGTCAATATGGCTTACGAAGCGGCCACCGCCGACCTCAACGATGTCAACATGATTGACCCGTTCCATTTGGATGCGTATGGTGAGACCGCAGTCAACTACAACCGTGACATTGAAATCTTCCCTGTCTTAAACGCCATATTTGAAGGAATTTATGGTGAAAATCCTTACAAGTCGCCTACGGATATGGGAGTGAACATGGCGGGCTTTTGCATCTGTGACGATGAGGTGTGCTGTCAGGCCTCCCGTGACGAAATCATCCGTCGCTATTTCACCACCCTCTGTAACGTGGTGGAAGGAAAATCCGCTGAGCGCGAGGTGAGCAAAATCTCCCTGCTGATGAAGATGGCCAAGATTGAACCGGAAGATCGCCGCGTGGTCGGCGCTGCCCGCCTCAAAAAGGAGCAGTCGGAACTGAACTCGTCCGCCATTGAACTGGCCGACGGCACAATCATCACGGCCAAAACCAGTTCGCTCCTCGGACAAAGCGCCGCGTTGCTGCTGAACGCCACCAAGTACCTGGCCAACATTGACCATGATGTCAAGCTGATTCCGCAGGAGATGATTGAGCCGATCCAGAGGATGAAGGTGTCGCTGCTGCACGGCAACAATCCGCGCCTGCATACCGATGAGGTTCTCGTCGCCCTCTCCATGTTGAGCCTTCACGACGAGAATTGCCGCAAGGCTCTCGCTACCCTGCCGCAGCTGAAGGGTTGCCAGGTACACAGCACGACGATGCTGAACGAGGTGGACCGCAAGATTTTCAAGAAATTGGGCATCGGTCTCACCTGCGAGCCGGTCCGGAAGAAATAAATCATTGTCGTTTCATGAAATGTCTCAAACATTCCGGCATCCCTGCTGGCGGAATGGGAAAAGAAAAGGGAGATCTTTCGACCTCCCTTTTCTTGTATCAGAAGAAATGGATTATCTTTTGATGAACTTCTGAGTGGTGGTGCCTTCGGCATTGTTCAGACGGATGAAATAGACCCCGTTGCTGAGGTCGCTGACATCAATCTTCAGATGTCCAGTAATGTCGGTGGTGTAAACCGTCTGCCCGAATGCATTGACGATCTGGAGGTTGTCGTACCCGTCGGCGACTACATTCAGAATGGTGCTGGCAGGGTTCGGGTAGATGCTGAACGAACGTCCTTCGTTTTCACTGATGCCGACGGTTTCAGCCGTTCCGTTCAGGGTGATGGTCGCAGTGTATGTGCCGCTGACCAGATTGACCGTGCCGCTGTGGGTGCCTTCCTCTGTGGGATTGTAGCGGACATACAGGATGTCATTGGTAGCGATATCATCAACAGCGATTGTCGCCTCATTGCCGTAGGTGTTGCCGTCAATGGAGATTTCAAAGGGGGCTGCGACAGAAACGGAAATATCCTCCATCAGGAACATACTGGTCACAACAGCGGTTTGCGCCTCGGTGGGTTGTCCGATGGTGTTGGTTGTGAATTCCATGCTGGCCGGGCTCGCTGTCAGCTCCGGTTCATCGGCCTCGCTGACCACAAAGTTGTCGATGTACAGCACGGAAGCGCCGCCGGAGATGCAGTGGATGGCAAGCCGGTAGGTTCCATTCAAACTTCTTAAGTCAATCGTAATGTTTTCGTAAGTGTTGGTGCTGGTTTCCAGTTCATCAGAGAGTGGAATGGCGATGCCGCCGTTGGTGGCTACTACTACCAAGGTTTCTGTGGTGCCGGGAGTTTGGTTCCGGTAGCTGAATGTCAGCATCTGATTGCCCGTCAACTCCATCACGGGAGAGAACAGCCAGTCGTCGGCGGGAACGCCGTTGCCGGCATACTGTGCGGCGCCGTCCTCGAAGGTGAAGGTGATGCCGTCAAGGTTCGCGTCGTCCACATCCCAGCAGCCGATGGTGGCGGAACTGGTTTCAAAATCCTCGGTGAAGGTGAACTCCGTCACGGTGTCGCAGTCGAAGGCATCGCCTTTCAGGGTGATGTTGACGGAGAGGGTGGAAGTGGTGGCAGTTGCGGTTCCCGTGTAGTTTCCTTCTGCTTCAGGGGCGAACTGGACATAGAGGGTGTCCTCGACAAGAGTTGCGGGATTGGCGGGGAAAGTGGTGGTGGTGGCGAAGTTGATGCCATCGGTGGAGACCTTGAACGGAGCCGTCGTCGTGACGGTGATGGGTTCGTTCAGGTTCGTGCTGGTAAGTACGGCAATCATCTCCTGTGTGGTACCGACACGGATTCGGTCGAACTCGAGGCCGGCCACGTCGGAAGTCAGTGTGGGCGGTTCATCGCCGTCAACCACGAAGTGATCGAGCCAGAGGCGGAACATGTCCGCGGGGGAGGTGATATGGATGGCGATGCGGACGGTCTGGTTGCTGTAGGCGGCGATATCGACGTTTTGCAAAGTCCACACCGTGTCGTAGGCATCGTGGGGGGCAAGAACCTGTATGGCGTTGGCGTAGGTGCCGCCTTCCGGGATGACGTACACACCGAACCGCTCGGGGATGATTGCATAGTTGTTGTCTGCGTCCCAATGGCCGACTTTATAGTTGAAAGAGGCGCGGGCATTGGAGCCGAGGGTGATCTCTGGAGAAATCAGCCAGTCGTTGGCCGCCGTCGTTCCATTCGTGTTGTAGCTGTAAACGACCGCATCGATCGCGAAGATGAACGGGTAGCCGTCGGAGTTGGCGTCCACGATCTGCCAGCAGTTCAGCTCGGCGGAGCCGGTGTTGAACTCGCAGGTGTAGGTGATGTTATGAACCACGCTGCAGTCAACGGATGCGCCCGTAAGGGGAACGGTTTGCGTAGTGGTTCCGCTGGTAAGGGTCAGGGTGCCGTAGTGTGCGCCTTGTGTGGTGGGTTCGTAGCGCACATACAGGGTGCCGCCGCTGGGGATGATGGTGACACTGGAACTGAAATTGGTGCCGTCGGCGGAAACCGTGAAGGGTGCGCTAACGGTGGTCGTGAGGTTCTCGGTGAGGTTGTAGCCGGTGACGTTCACGCTGCGGGTGGGCGTGGCAGGTATGTTGATTTCACCGAAATCAACTGCGGTCGGGTCGGCCATGATGATGGGGTCGGGAGTGGAAAAGCTGATGGTGACATCATCGATGAACAAAGCGAAAATATCGTTGGAAATGCAGTTGAATGCCACATACTTTGCGCCGGAAGGGATGGAATAGCTGTATTGTGCCCACGTCGTGGTGCTGACATTCACCGTCTGAAGTTCTATAAAGCTGCTGGGGTCGTTGTTGGTGGAGGAGTAGAGAATCCTCATCACTTCGGAACCGTACTGGTCGGTGAGTTCCCGTGCCCAGAAGGTGAGTGTCCCGCCATTGGTGAAGGGGATTTCGGGCGAAATGACCCAATCGTTGGTGGTAGTGCCGCTGGTAATGGTTGCAGGGACCGCGTTGTAGATGGCGAGGAACTGACTGCCTCCGTGGGCGGATTGCGAGTCGGTGATGTCGGGGTCGGTCTGTGACGGGTTCATCACGATGCAGCTTCCCACGTAGGGGAGGTTGGGCACCGTGACACTGCTGTAGTTGTAGGTTGTCCCGCCGTCGCCGTCGTAGTAGGTCCATGTGCCGGTCGGGTTCACGGTGAAAGCGTCGTAGCTTTCAAAGTTATCCGTGATGGTTTGCGCGTTTGCAAGGAAAGTGCAAGCCAAAATCGCAAAGATCAGGAAGAAAATCTTTTTCATAATTATAGGGTTTGGTTAATACTTCAAAAAGAACGCGCAAAAATACACATTTTTTTATATATAGGCAAAAAAAAGGGAGGCTGAAAACCTCCCTTTTCCCGTATCAGAAGAAATTGACTATTTCTTGATGAATTTCTGAGTGGCAGTACCGTTGGCACCGTTCAGACGGACGAAGTAAACGCCGTTGTCGAGGTTGCTGACGTTGATCTGCATGTTGCTGGTAGCGTTGGCGCTGTAAACCACCTGACCGAGCACGTTCACCATTTCGATGGTGCTGAAACCTTCAGCTTCCACATTCAGAACGGAAGTAGCGGGGTTCGGGTAGATGGAAATGCTGTTGTTGTTTTCAGCAATACCGGTTTGACCACCAGTAACGGTTACTTCATCCAGCAGCAAACCGAACATATCATTGGATTGATGGACAAAAGCGATTCTGACGTTTTGTCCAGCATAGGCGCTGAGATCAACGGTCTGTTCTGTCCATTCACTCCAAGAAACGGTGGTTAAAGGCATAAGAGTGGTGGAGAAGTCGCCTTCAGAGGTACCACCGGTGGACAATTTAACCATGATAGCATCCGGATATTGTGTTCCATTGAAACTCATGCAGTAGAAAGAAAGGGTGGAACCTGCTACAGGTGTGAAGGCGGGAGAGATTAAATAGTTGTTCTGATCCAAGGAAGTTCCTTGGAAACCGCTGGAAGTATAAGCTGAGGGATAGTAGGACCATGAAACCATGCAGTCGCCAGTTTCGCCATAGCTGAATTGGTCAGCAGTGTAGGGACAATCAGAAACATTTGTAAGGCTCTGTGACACTGCCTCCCACGGATAGCCGGTTTGGTTGACATCGAGGGTGCTCCAATTGGACGGCATACCATTGTCAAAGTTTTCATAAAGAACTTGTGCATTCACAGCAACGACTGCGAATAAAACTGCAACAAAGGATAAAACTTTTTTCATAATAATATGGTTTTAGTTAATAATAAATTTATTTGGGTGCAAAAATACGTTTTTTTTTCAATGTTTTGCATAAAAAATGCAATTTTTATTTTGCCAAAAGCGCAGCAAGAATCGGCACCGAATCAATATGATGAATCTGCTCGTTATGTTTTTCAAAATACCGTATCATACCGTATAACAATTCGTTACGTATTTCTTTGGGTGGCAACTGCGGGACATCTTCGTGCATCAGGTCGGAAAGATAGGCCGAAGCCTCCCGCGAAAGATAGTCGGGGTAGTCGAAATGGTCGTGGATAAACGCAGATTCTTCAATAAAAAAATGACAATTCTGGTCGGAAAAGTTGTCTTTCGGCGCAAAACCCAAAATTTTTGAAAAGTTGATCAGGAAACGGAGGTGGATGTCGGCAAGCCTGACCTCCTCGCGGTCCAGCTCCAGCAGGGCCTCCTCCACAAAATCATAAAGCTCGGGATCGGTCGAGTAGTCCGTCAGGGTCTTGTACAGGATTTCGTTGTAGAAGATGAAAAGGGTCCGCCGCACCATATCGAACGGAATGAGCGAGTAGGGATGGTACAAGGCGATGTCATTCAGGTACTTGATGCCGTCGTGGTGGCCGTCGAAAGTGAGTTCCACCAGCGAGAGGTTTTCCAGCAAAGCCAGCTTCCCTTTGTTTTTTTTTGAAAATGCGCTCTTCAAGATGAAGCTTTGCACCCCTGCCTCCCGCGTGAAGAGGCGCGCGATCAGGCTGCTGTCGGCGTACTTGGTCTTGTTCAGGACGATGGCTCGGGTGCGGATGTGCATGGCAGCTACTCGGCTAATTGTACCAGCATTCCCTTGAGGTAGCTTCCTTCGGGGTGGAAGATATCGACGGGGTGGTCGGCCCCCGCCTCGAGATGGCGCACCACACGGAGGGGAATGCCCTCCATGGCGGCGGCGGAGAAGACGATGGTCTGGAAGTCGTCTTTGGAGATGGCCTGCGAGCAGGAGAAGGTGAACAGGAATCCTCCTTTAGCCACCTTCCTCATTGCTAATCGGTTAAGGTTCCGGTACCCTTTGATTCCCTGGTCTTTCACCTTGTGGTGCTTGGCGAAGGCGGGCGGATCGAGCACCACCACATCGTAGCGGTAATCGGGCACTTTTTCAAGAAAATCGAACACGTTTTCTGCGAAAGAGTGATGTTTCTCCACGAAAGAAGCACCCATTTCGGCGATGTTCTTTTCGGTAAGTTCGATGGCTTTCTTGGAAATATCGACCGAATCGACACTGCGGGCGCCGTTCATCAGGGCGTAGGCCGAAAAACCGCCGGAGTAGCAGAAAAGGTTGAGCACGTCGCGGTCAGCGGAGTAGGTGCCGACGAGAGCGCGGTTCTCGCGCTGGTCGAGAAAGAAGCCGGTTTTCTGCCCGTTTATTATATCAATGTAAAAAGGCACGCCGTTCTCGCGGACCAGCACCTCGTCGAAACTGCCGTACAGAAGCTGGTCAACGGGTTGAAAACCTTTGGTTTCCGGAAGTGTGGCCGAACTTTTGTCGTATATGGACTTCACCTTCTCGCCGAAAAGGGTGAGCAATGCCTTCACGAAGGTATCGCGCAATCGGTACATTCCATAAGAATGGAACTGCAGCACGATGTTGCCGTTGTACCAGTCGATGATGAGGCCGGGGAGGAAGTCGCCTTCGCCGTTCACCAGACGGAAGGCGGTGGTTTCGATATTGTCGGTGAGGCCCAGGCTGCGCCGGTAATTGAAGGCGTTGGCAAGTTTTTCCGTCCAGAATTCCTCGTCGGGTTCCACCTGCCCGAAGCTGAACACCTTGACACAGGTGGAGCTGTTGTGGTAGTGCCCGGTTGCAAGATACTGGTTGTCGGAGCTGTAAACTTCCACGATGTCGCCTTCGGCGATGCCGTTTTCTTTTTTTGCAATGGCGCCGGAGAAGACCCACGGGTGGTACCGCAGCAGCGATTTCTCTTTTCCTCTTTGGAGTGTGATTCGTTTCATGATATGGATTCTGGGGTGATGTCGGTGTCGTCGGTGTAATCTTCTTCGTCGAGCTCGCGGTGCTTGGCGTAGTTGCGCCATTTGTCGAGCACGGCGGCGAAGTCGTCGGGCATTTCCGAGTCGAACAGCATGTATTTCCCTGTGATGGGGTGGGTGAAGCCGAGCGACTTGGCGTGGAGGGCCTGGCGGGGCATCAGTTTGAAGCAGTTGCTGATGAACTGTTTGTACTTGGTGAAGGTGGTGCCTTTCAGAATCTGGTCGCCGCCGTAGGACTCGTCGTTGAAGAGGGGGTGCCCGATGTATTTCATGTGGACGCGGATCTGGTGGGTGCGGCCGGTTTCGAGCTGGCACTCGATGAGGGTGACGTAGCCGAACCGTTCCACCACGCGGTAGTGGGTGACGGCGTGCTTGCCCTGCTCGCCGTCGGGAAAGACGGTCATGACGAGGCGGTTGCGTGGGTCGCGCCCCACGTTCCCGATGACGGTCCCTTCATCCTCCTTGAAGTCGCCCCACACCAGGGCGCGGTACTTGCGGTCGATGGTGTGGTCGAAGAAGTTGGCGGCCAGCTTGATCTGCGCCTCTTCCGACTTGGCCACGACCAGGATGCCGGAGGTGTTCTTGTCGATGCGGTGCAGGAGCAGCGGTTTCAGTTCGTCGCCGTTCTTGTCTTTCTGTCCCTGGAAGTGGTAGGCGAGGGCATTGACGAGGGTGCCGTCGTAGTTGCCGAAGGCGGGATGCACCACCATGCCGGCGGGTTTGTTGATGATGATGAGGTCGTTGTCCTCGTACAGGATGTCGAGCGGGATGTCCTGGGGGATGATCTCGAACTCGCGGGGCGGGCGGGGCAGCAGGATGGAGATGACATCGTTGGGGTGTACGCGGTAGTTCGACTTCTCGGGCCGCCCGTTCACGAGGATGCAGCCGGCTTTCGCTGCCTCTTGGATGCGGTTCCGCGACACATGGGCTATCAGGTTGGTAAGGTATCGGTCCATCCGCAGCAGCTCCGTGCCCGGATCGACCTTGAATCGGAAATGCTCGTAAAGTTCCTCCTTCTCTTCGGAGTTCATTTCCATGATTTCGTCATTTTCGGTCATAGTCTTAAAATGGCTTCAATTCGGGGTGCAAAAATACGACAATAATATTTTTCTTTATTTAAAGAAATATTTGTATTTTTGCCTGCTTTTTGAAGTGTAATATAAATAGTTGTAAATCAATTTAAAATAAAAAAATATGATGAAGAAAAATTTTAGAGTTATTCTTTTGGCATGCTTTGTCGGCCTGCTCGTGGCGGGCTGCGGCCTTGGAAAAATGGTTCCGCGTTATCCGGAAGTGAGCATCAAGCTGGACAACGAAAATCTTGAGAACAGAGGCGGTCAGGTGGCGTATCAAGTGAAGGGCACCATTCCTCCGAAATATATGAAGAAGAAAGCCACGATGACGGTGACGCCCACCATCGAGTACAACGGCCAGCGCATCGCCCTCGCCCCGATTGAACTTCAGGGTCAGAAGGCCAAGGCCAAAGGAACGGTCATCAATTACAAGCAGGGCGGCAACTTCTCCGCCACCGGTTCCTTCGAGTTCAAGGACGGATATGAAGAAGCCAATCTCGTGGCTTCCAGCACCGCCCAGAAGAAGAAAAAATCCCACACTTTCCCCGATGTGATGCTTTGCGAAGGCATCTGCAACTCCGCCGCTTTGATGGACATCAATCCTGAACTGTCCGAAAAGGCCGGCAACGGCACACAGCTCCTCTATGGCGATCATGGCTACAAAGCAGAATTCCTTACGCAAACCGCCATCATCTATTTTGACCTTAACAAGGCCGATCTCAACATGAACCTCAAACTCAACAAGGAAGATGCCGCCAAGAAGGCCGTCGCCGACTTCGCCGCCTTTATGAAAGAGGGCCGTGTCATCGACAAGATCGTCGTCACCGGTTGGGCCTCTCCCGAAGGTGAAGAGAGCCTCAACCGAGGTCTTTCCCAGAAACGTGCCGAACAGGGCAAGAAATGGTTCGACAACGAGTTCGACAAATACCTCCGCCAGTATGCGAAGGAAAACAAAATCAAATACAAAGATTTGAAGAAACCCGAAATCGTTTTCGACGTCACCTCCCCGGGTGAGGACTGGAGCGGTTTCGAAAGAGATCTCCAGGCTTCCAACATCGCCGAAAAGAGCAAGATTCTCAATGTGGTGCGCTCGCAGCCCAACGGTGCAATGAAGGAGGAGAAAATCCGCAATATGACCGACATCTATCCCACCATCGCCGACATCATCCTGCCCCCGCTCCGCCGCGTGGAAGTTTCTATGGTCTGCAACAAGAATATGTTCAACGATGAGCAGATTGCCAAGTTCATGACCACCAACCCCGATACCCTTTCTGTGAACGAGAAACTCTATGCCGCTTACATGGAGAAAGACCTCACCAAGAAAGAAGCCATCTACAAGGTGATTATGGACAAGGAAGAGAGTGACTGGCGCGCTTACAACAATGCCGGTATCCTTGAAATCCACAATTATATGGAAAACGGCGACAACGCTGCTCTTACCGAGGGTATGAAGAACCTTGACAAGGCTGCCGCCATCTCCCCGAGCAACGGCATCATCCTCAACAACCAGGGTGTCGGCTTGTTCCTGCAGGGAAAGAAAGCCGAGGCCATGCAGAAGTTTGCCGAGGCTGCCAAGGCTACCACCAACCCCGTCGGCCAGGACTACAACCTCGCCATGAACCAGATCCAGTCCGGTGACTATACAGGCGCCGCCAAGTCGATGAACAACAAGACTTGCGACTACAACATGGCCCTCGTCCAGATGCTGGATAAGAACTACACTGCCGCCCAGAACACCTTGGAGTGTATCGCCCAGAAGGATGCCAAAACCTACTACCTCGCCGCTGTTCTGGCCGCTCGCACCAAGAACGAGGCAAAAGTTTACGAGAACCTCGCACAGGCAGTGAAACTCAATGCTTCCTACAAGGCAAAAGCCAAGAAGGACGCAGAGTTCAAGAAATACAAGAACCAATCAAAATTCCAGGAAATCGTGAAATAGTATTTCAGGTTTCCGGTTGATATAAAAAAGGCATTTGAAAAAATGCCTTTTTTTGATGAAAACAGGTACAAAAACAAGCAAAACCAACAAGTTATGGATAAAGCAAAAGTCAAGGAACTAAACTCGAACACCTCGCCGACGAGGGTCAAGATGGATAAAGCAAAAGTCAAGGAACTCGTTAGAGACTATTGTATGATCTTACTGGGCACGGCCATTATGGCGGTGGGATACGTGGTGTTTGTCTCCCCGCTGAAGCTGGCGCCCGGCGGTGTGTACGGTATTGCCATCATTCTGCACCACCTGTTCAACTTCCCGATCGGTTTGTCGGGTCTGTGCCTGGACTTGCCGCTGTTGCTCATTGGCACGCTGTGGCTCGGCCCCAAGTTTGGCGCGAAGACGGTGGCGAGCGTGCTGGCTCTGCCTGCCTTCATCTCCGTTCTTGAGTACTTCTACGGGTACGAGCCCCTGGTTTCCGATCCTGCCGCCACCGTGATTCTGGTGCTGTTCGGCTCGGTGCTCATCGGATTGGGCCTCGGCATCATCTTCAAGACCCGCGCCACTTCCGGCGGTACTGATATTATCGCCATGATCATTGCCAAATATCTGAAACACATATCTTTGGGAAAGATAGTGATTGTTGTGGACTCTACTGTCGTGCTGTTGTCGCTCGTGGCGTTCAACGACTGGACCATTCCGCTCTATTCGTGGTTGGTGATTTACATTGAAGGCATCATCATCGACAAGGTGGTGGCCGGCGGGCAGTCGGGCAAGGCTGTGATGATCATCTCCGACAAACCGGAGGAGATCAAGGACTGCATCCTCCAGAAGCTGCAGCGTGGCGGCACCTTCATCAAAGGCGAGGGTATGTACAACCATTCCGACAAGAAAATCATCTACACGACGGTTTCCCGCAAGCAGCTCCCGCAGCTGATCCACTATGTGCACGAGACCGATCCGGCGGCCTTCCTGTCGGTGCTGGAGGCTTCCGAGGTACTGGGCAACGGCTTCGCCTCGCTGAAGGAGAAAGCAGAGGCGTAGGGATTAATAAAAATTATTATTTTTGCGGCTCAATTCTTATAGCATGAGAAAACTGATTTTTTTAATGGCACTGTTGCTGTTTGCTGGTGCGGTGAATGCTTCGCCGATAGCGGATAATGGCGGCAGTGGCGACCAGTGGCCGGGCGTTTACCGCGACCGTCCGCCCCGTAATCCGCGCCCGCCCCGTCCGCACGACGCTGACTTCGGAAAACGTGTCACGCTCGGTGTCGCGTTCGGCATCGGGCCTGGCTGGCTGAACCCGCGCACCGACTCCGTCAACCGCGCCGGCATCGTCAATACCATGCGCTACGGTATCCCGCTCGACATCAACTTCACCACCAAGAACAACTACTACTTCACCACCGGTGTCTTCTTTTCCCACTCCGGCGGCAAGCTCCGTTTTGTGGATGACATCGAAAACGTGGGCATTGTGGAAACTATCCGCAAGTACAATGCCATCTATCTCTCTTTGCCGACCGGTATCAAGCTGAAAACGCCCAGCATGAAGGGGTTTGTGGTGGCGGCGCAGTTCGGCTTCCTCCACAGCTTCCGTCTTACGGCAAAAGCCTCCGACCAGTACGAGGTAGGGGAGGAGAAGGTGACCACTAATAAATATATGTACACCAAAGAGACGGCTTGGTTCCGTGAGGCCGGCTTCATTGGGTTGGGCATGGAGTACGTCATCAAGGACGATTTCCGAGTCTATTTCTATGCCACTTACGACCATACTTTCATCAATTTCTTTGGTAAAAAGGCAGAAGCCAACTTCTTGTCAGGAAGAGATATGCGTGCCACTGCTGGCAACATCGAATTTATGGTCGGTATCTGTTTCTAATCTGTAACGATATGAAAATCATCTGTATAGGCCGGAACTATCTTCCCCATATCAAGGAACTGGGACATCAGGTGCCGGAAAGTCCGACCTTTTTTCTGAAACCCGACACTTCGGTGATTACCTGCAACCGTCCCTTCCCGCTGCCCGCTTTTTCGCAGCAGGTGGAGTACGAGGTGGAGATTCTGGTGCGCATCGGCAAGGAGGGGAAGAATATCCAGGAGTGCGAAGCCCACACCTGTTACCATGAATTGGGGCTCGGTATCGACTTCACGGCACGTGATTTGCAGAAAAAGTGCATCGAGCAGGGCAATCCGTGGGAAATCGCCAAAGCCTTTGATGGTTCTGCGGTGATTAGTCAATTTATTGAAAAAGAAGCATTTGAAGATATCAATAACCTGAATTTCCATCTGGACTTGAACGGCACGACGGTGCAAGTCGGCAACAGCGGCGATATGCTGTTCCCCATTGACAGGATCATCGCCCATGTGTCGCAGTTCCTCACCCTGAAGGAGGGCGACATCCTCTTCACCGGTACGCCGAAAGGGGTAGGGAAGGTCGCCGTCAACGACCGTCTGGAAGGGTGGCTGGAAGACCGGAAACTGCTGGATTTCAGGGTGGAATAGAAATATGGAATATTATTGAGACGCGGTACACCGCGTCTCTACTTGATAAACCTGTAACTTTATAAACTTTATAAACCCATTGTTATGCAACTGAAAATCAGACTTATTGTAATGAACTTCCTCGTATTTGCGGTGTGGGGTTCATATTTGACCAGTATGGGTTCCTATTTGGCTTCTGTGGGCATGGGAATGCACATCGGATGGTTCTATTCGGTTCAGGGCATTGTGTCGCTGTTTATGCCAGCCTTGATCGGTATCGTGGCCGACCGATGGATTCCGGCACAGAAAATGTTGAGTATCTGTCACTTCCTTGCAGCAGGTTTTATGGCGCTCACTGGTTATATGGGTATGGCCTACGGCGATCATGTGACCTTTGCGCAGCTTTTTCCGTTTTATACAATGAGTGTGGCGTTTTTCATGCCGACAATTGCCTTGGACAATTCGGTTTCCTATACGGCGCTGACGGCTGGCGGCTACGACACGGTGAAGGCTTTCCCGCCCATCCGGGTGTTCGGTACCATCGGTTTCATCTGCTCCATGTGGATTGTCGATCTGCTCGGTTTTCAGCATGATTACCGCCAGTTCTTTGTCTGTGCGGTATGGGGTATTGTTCTCGGTTTTTATGCCTTGACGCTTCCCAACTGTCCCGTAAACAAGAATGTGGAGAAGAAGTCGTTTGTCGATACGTTCGGTTTGCGGGCGTTCTCCCTTTTCAAGGATAAGAAGATGTGTATCTTCTTCATTTTCTCGATGTTGCTGGGTGTATCGCTGCAAATCACCAACGGTTACGCAAACGCCTTCATATCCGCTTTTGCCAGCGTGAAGGAGTATGCCGACACGTTTGCCGTGCAGCATGCCAACATTCTGATTTCGCTGTCTCAGATTTCCGAAACGCTATGTATCCTGCTGATTCCGTTCTGCTTGCGCCGTTTCGGTATCAAGAATGTGATGCTGATGGCGATGTTTGCATGGGTGTTCCGTTTCGGCTTTTTCGCTGTCGGCAACCCGGGCAACGGCGTATGGCTTTTCATCCTTTCGATGATTGTCTATGGCGTGGCGTTCGACTTTTTCAACATCAGTGGCTCTCTCTTTGTGGATCAGGAGACGAGTCCCGAGATTCGTTCCAGTGCGCAGGGTGTGTTCATGATGATGACCAACGGCTTCGGCGCCACCATTGGAACGCTAGGAGCGCAGTTCGTGGTTAATCGTCTCGTTTACAGCAATTCCGACCCTGTCGCCCAAATTCCGGGCTGGACTTCCACATGGTACATCTTCGCGGGTTACGCCCTCGTGGTCGCGATTCTGTTTGCCATTTTCTTCCGGTACAAACATGTGAGACCGGAAAATGGTGAATTGAAAACGGAAAATTAAAAATTGACCATAGAGACGCGATGAATCGCGTCTCTACTATACCCTAATCCCTATACCCTATACCCTATTATGGTAAATCCTGTCATTGAAGAATCTTGGAAACGTGAATTAGCGGACCAGTTTGCATCGCCGTACTTTGAGGATTTGAAGCAGTTTTTGCTTGCGGAGAAGCGACAGTTTCCGGTTTATCCTCCGGGACCGCTGATTTTCAATGCGTTCAATCTTACACCGTTCGACAAGGTGAAGGTGGTGATTCTCGGGCAGGATCCGTACCACGAGCCGGGGCAGGCGCACGGATTGTGTTTCTCGGTGATGCCGGGCACGAAGTTTCCGCCGTCGCTGATGAACATCTTCCAGGAGTTGCAGTCGGACCTCGGGGTGCCGGTGCCGCCCACGGGCAACTTGGAGGGTTGGGCGCGTCAGGGGGTGCTGCTGTTGAACGCCACGCTGACGGTGCGGGCGCATCAGGCGGGTTCGCACCAGCGGCACGGTTGGGAAACCTTCACCGACGCCGCCATTTCGCGGCTTTCGGAAAAACGGAGCGGCATCGTCTTCCTGCTGTGGGGCTCGTACGCGCAGGCGAAGGCGCAGCTGATAGACGGCTCCAAGCACTTCATCCTTACCGCCCCGCACCCGTCGCCGCTGTCGGCCTACCGCGGCTTCTTCGGCTGCCGCCATTTCTCGCAAACGAACCAACTGCTGCTACAAACGGGTCAAACACCCATTGACTGGGCCGTGACCAATGTGTAATACTATACCAACACGGGCAATATATACCCGCGGAAGCGGACATTTCATACCCGCCTACAATCCGTCACCCCTACGGGGTTCATAATGTAAAACCTTTTACCTTCTACCTTCTAACTTCTACCTTCTAACTCCTAACTCCTAACCCCTACCCCCCCAACCCCCCCCCCCCCCCCCCCCCCCCCCCCCCCCCCCCCCCCCCCCCCCCCCCCCCCCCCCCCCCACCCACATCACC
>JAEEGG010002490.1_pt1 | contig 47372 bp, 27 predicted proteins | sample 9134161 | NCBI WGS metagenome assembly JAEEGG01 (sample SAMN16246543, study PRJNA631951) | gut metagenome | biome: gut microbiome; feature: rumen; material: CR-attached | host: Bos | place: Iran: Karaj | collected 2018-10
AGGAAGTTCGCACTAAACATCCTCAAGAAGGACAACTCCAAGCTCAGCCTCGTAAACAAACGACTCAAGGCTGCCTGGAATTGGAGCTATTTGATGCAATTATTACAAATTTGATGCGTTTGCCCTGGTTGGAGTCTTTTGACAAATTGCCATTCCAAAACTTTTCCCTACCTTTGCACCCCGAATCGGGCAACCGATTTATTTTTGTAAAGAATTAAATATCAGATAAATAATGAGCTTAAACACTTCAAAATTGAGAAACATCGGTATCGCTGCGCATATCGATGCTGGAAAGACTACAGTTTCGGAACGTATCCTGTTCTTCACGGGCGTGAACCGTAAGGTGGGCGAGACCCACGACGGCCAGGCCACCATGGACTTCATGAAACAGGAGCAGGAGCGCGGCATCACCATCGCTTCGGCGGCCATCACCGCACATTGGAACGGCTATCAGATCAACCTCATAGATACTCCTGGCCATGTCGACTTCACCGTCGAGGTGGAACGCTCGCTGCGTGTCATCGACGGCATGGTGGCGGTGTTTTGCGCCGTGGGTGGCGTGGAGCCCCAGTCGGAGACGGTGTGGAACCAAGCCGACAAATACCGCGTGCCTCGCATCGCCTTCGTCAACAAGATGGACCGCACGGGCGCCGACTTTGCCGAAGTGGTGAACCAGATGCACAAGTATCTGGGTGCCAACGCCGTGCCGCTGCATCTGCCCATCGGAGCAGAGAGTGATTTTGAGGGTATGGTCGACTTAGTGCAGATGAACTCGGTGCGTTTTATCGAAAAGGAACGCATCGTCGGCCCCATCCCGGAACACATGATGGAGCAGGCGCAGGAAGCCCGCCGCAACCTCATCGAGAAGGTCGCTGACCTTGATGACGAGATTGCCGAACTCTATCTCGAAGACAAGGAAATCCCCACCGACAAGCTGATGGCCGCCATCCGCAAGGCCACCATCAAACTGATGATGGTGCCGGTACTCTGTGGTGCCGCCTATAAGAATAAAGGTATCCAGCTCCTTTTGGATGCCATCGTCGACTACCTGCCTTCGCCCAACGACTTGGGCGCGGTCATTGCGCACGACCCCGCCAACGAGGAGAAGACCTACCAGCGCAATCCCTCCGAAAATGAGCCCTTCTCGGCCTTGGCCTTCAAACTCATCAACGATCCGTATGTGGGCCAGCAGACCTTCATCCGCATCTTCAGCGGCAAGCTGACCAACGGCATGAGCGTCTACAACACCAATAAGATGAAGAGCGAGCGCGTAGGTCGTATCTTCCGCATCAAGGCGAAGGAACGCGAGGAAATTACTGAGGCTGGCGCAGGCGAAATCGTGGCTCTCGTAGGCATGAAATACACCAAGACAGGCGATACCCTCTGTGCCGAAGATAAGCAGCCTATCTTGCTGGAATCCATCAATATACCGCCTGCGGTTATCGAGATGAAGGTCAACCTCGACGACAAGAAGAACCGCAGCAAGTTGAGTGAGGCCTTGGCCAAACTCTGCAACGAAGACCCGTCGTTCCACGCCCATTTCGATGAGGAGACGGAAGAGACCATCATCGCGGGCATGGGCGAACTTCACCTGGAGATTATCGTCGACCGCCTCAAAGAAGAGTTCAAGGTGCCTGTCACGGTGGGCGCGCCTTCGGTGTCGTTCCGCGAGACCATCACTGCCCCGTTCGAGTGCAACTACCGCTATGTGAAGCAGACTGGCGGCAAGGGTCAGTTTGCCCACACCGTCATCCGCTTCGAGCCCAACCCGGGCGGCGGCTTCGAGTTCGTCGACATCACCAAGGGCGGCGTCATCCCGAAGGAATATATCCCCTCGGTGCAGAAGGGTCTGGCAGCGGCCATGAACAAAGGTCCCTTCGCGGGCTATCCTGTGGTGGACGTGAAGTGCGTCCTCGTGGACGGCAGTTCGCACCCCGTCGACTCCAGCGACATGGCTTTCCAACTTTGCGCCCAGATGTGCTTCAAGCAGGCCTTCATGAAAGCAAGTCCTGTGCTGCTTGAGCCTGTGATGAAGGTAGAGATCAACACGCCCGACGACTACATCGGCAATGTCACTGGCGACGTCAACAAGCGCCGTGGCCGCATCGAGGCCATGCGTCGTTTCCGCAAGGGCTCGCAGAAGTTGGATGCCTTCGTCCCGCTGATGGAGATGTTCGGCTATGCCACCGTTTTGCGCAACCTCACCTCGGGCCGCGCCAACTACTCGATGGAGTTCCACCAGTATATGCCGACGCCGAAGGATAAACAGGAGGAGATTGTAAAAGAGAGAAACACAAAAGAGTAAGCAATAATACGAAGCATTTAAGCCAGACCCGCAAAAGGTTCTGGCTTTTTTATTGCCGCAACCAGAGTCCAAAGAATCGGTCATAAACGCTATAGCCGTCCTCGTCTTCGGCGACTAACTCCTTGTCGATGAGGACGCGGAGAGCACTCCTCACAGTGCTTGCGGGTCCAGGTTGGTACTTCTGCAAAAACTCTTGGCTGCCGATTTCTTTTACTTTACCCTCATGGGCAATGGCTTTGATAAGTGACAACTGATTGGAAGTGAGTAATTTGCAATAAGTTCTGAACGATTCCTTGTATTCCGTTAGAATGTTGTTGATGGTCGAAGATAAGGCTTGATCATCGATTTGGCGTATGCCGTATTGGTAAAGCCGGTTAAGGACACATTGGATGTACCAAGTGTGGCCGTAAACGGTTGTGTACAACTGATGGAAAATCTCTCGCGGCATTGTTTGCTTGTGTTGTTCGAAATGGCATTGCGCGAAATCGAAATAAGCGTCTTCGGGGATTTCATACAGCGGAAACATTTGCGTGCTTTGGAAAAACGGTCGGTTGGCCGCCATGAACATTTCGGTCATCAGGTGCTTTTGGCTTCCCGCAAAAATGAAATTGACATTAGTGAGGTGTTGAATATGGCTACGCAACAGGGCTTCCATCTTCGGTTCGGGATAATCGGTGATGACCTGAAATTCATCGAAAGCCACATAACAAGGCAGTTTCGACTTCTCCAACCAGCCGAATAACTCGCCTAATGAGGCTTCTGCTGCTGTAGGCTGTACATCGAGGCCGATTTGGGGTGCTCCAGTGGCAGGGTCGGCAGTCATCACTGGACGAAACGACTTGAACCAAGCCAAGATTTCCTTCCAAACACGCTCCGAAGGTACCCCGGTTTTCTTCATCACCACCTCGCCAAAGGCTTTTACCAAGTCGGCAAGGCAAGTGGTTTGGTCCAAATCGACATACAGACAAATGACTTCTTTTGGGTTCAATTGTGCGAAAACATGCTTGATTAACCCAGTCTTCCCCATCCTTCTTGGGCTTAAAAGGGTTACGTTTCGCCCGTTTTTTCGGGCTTCCAACAGCTCTTTTGTCTCGTTTTCACGGTCACAGAAGTAGTCTTTGCCAAGGTAAGCGAGTACTGAAAACGGATTGATTTCCTGTAATTTATTTGTCATTTTTGCTCAATTTATAGACATACGACATCGTTCTAAAAACACGAAATTTTCGTCACGAAATTTTCGTCGCGAAATTTTCGCTGCAAAAATAAGGGTTTCTTTATAAGTTTTACAAAGTGATGGCATTTTTTTCATCCAAAGGAGATTGTGAAGGAGCGGAACGAGGAAGAATAACTCTTCTTTTTGATTACACTTTTAGTGTAACACAAAAAGTGTAACATCTTTTGTGTAATTACCCTTTTTCGACTGTTTTTTTTGCTCTTTTTTGCCCGCTTTCCCCAAAAATCATAGGGACAAAATTTTGTCCCTATAAAATTCACTTCGTTGAAAACCAGTGTTTTAAATCTGGACAAACCAAAAATCATAGGGACAAAAATTGGAGAGGCCCCGAAAACCTCTTGACAAGGCTTTTTTCTGTATATTTTTGCGATGTCGGACACGAGACTGCGAGACTGCGAGACACGGGACAACCCACGTCTCGCGTCCCGCGTCCCGAAGTCCCGAGTCAAAAAGATACAGCCTATGAACGCAAAACTAAAATCTCTCATTCTCTTGGCCGTCGCCTTGGGCGCGATGATGACCGCCTGCGACACGCCAGAAAAACGCTACGAGCGTGCGCGTACCTTATATGAAGAAGGCACCGCGTTGCGCCAACAACGCCTCTCGGAAGAGGCCGCCGAACGCTTCCTGCAAGCCTTGTCGCTGATGGAAGGCTGCGAACCGACTGCCGAAAACCTCCGCTTGGAAGGTCAACTCAAGGACAACCTCGGCGCGATGTACAACAAGCACGGTCTCTTCGACGATGCCCTCACGATGCACCGCGAAGCCATCGCCTGCTTCCGCCAGATTGATGACTCCGCCGAGGTGATGACCACCATGCGCAACTGTGGCCGCGTGGCGAAGTCGTTAGAGCAGTTTGCCCAAGCCAAACGCTATTACGACACGGCTTTCAGCATCGCTACTTTGTTGGATGACAAGGCGATGCAGAGCGACATCTACCTTGAGATGGGCCGAGACTATTACTTGCCTGTGGGCAATTTCCCCGAGGCCATGACCTGCGTCAGACGCGCTTTGGAGGGCGAGCTTGACGACAACAACACGGACATCGCCAACATGACGATGGGCGTGCTATATTACTACACAAAGAACTACGCCGAAGGTAAACCTTACCTCAATGCCGCCCTCCGCAGCGAGCGCGCCGGACTGAAAATGTCGGTGTACCAAACGCTTTACGCCATCGCCTACAATGAAGGCGACTACGAGAAAGCCATTGAGTACCAAGACCTTTTCACGCAAAACATGATGCAGAGCGACCAAGAACACGCCTCCGAGAACCTGCAACGCCTCAAAGCGGAATACGAGCTGAAAGCCCAGAAGAGCGAGATGGAGAGCCTGCTCCGCAACCGCAGCCTGAAACTCTGGCTCATCATCGCCGCTGCAGTGATTGCCATTCTCGTCATTGTATTGATTGTGAGAAAGAAGGTAAGCGACCACAAGTTAGCCATGGAGCAGTTCCGCGGCCAAATGGAGCGCGACCAAAACCGCATCCACGAGTTGGTGAGCGATATGGAGAACCTCATCCGCACCAACGACGACCTCCGTCGCGACCGTCAGACGCTCTCGCAGCGGGAGTTGATGATGACCAACAAAATCATGGGACGCAATAAAATTTACGCTACGGCGCAAGGTCTCGTCGACCAAGTGACCGCCGAATCAATGAACTTCGCCCTCACCGACACCGACTGGGCCGACTTCATCAGTCTCACCGATTTGGTCTATGACGGCTTCTCGCAACGTCTCCTCGAACTCTATCCGAAGTTAGGCACGTGGGATGTGCGCATCTGCTGCCTCTCTAAGAACGGTTTCTCCAATCAGGTGATTTCCATCCTGTTGGATACCCAGACCGACTCTTACTACAAACGAAAGACCCGCATCAAGCAAATGAAGATGAACCTCCCCGACGACAACCGTACGTTTGAGGAAATCGTCAATGCTGTATGACGCGCTTCGCGTCATTGACTACGTCGAATCTTCGATTTGCGAGGAACGAAGCAATCCAAATAACGAAATAAAATAAATAACAATCAAATAATTAGACCTATGAAAAACAAAAGATTTATTATCCTGCTAGTCCTGCTGATGGCGGGAATGGCAACAATGCAAGCACAACAGCTTGAACCTATCATTGCCGAAGGCAAGCAATGGAATGTGGTACTTACCTATGTGCCTTGGCCTCCCATCAATCGCGTCACCGATGCCTACAAGTTGGAAGGTGACACGGTTGTGGATGGAACGACATACAAAAAACTGCTAACCACGCAGAGCGAACAATACGACAATTGGGGTTTGTGGGGCCTGCTTAGGGAAACCAACGAAAGACAAGTTTTTTCTCGCAAATACAGATGGAATCATACTTTTGAAAGCGAAACTTTGTTGTACGATTTCTCCATAGAACCTGGTGATTCAATATGTTATGGTGAATCTAGCTGTCTGTTGCTGCTCAGGAAAAGCGACACCATTCTCGATGACGGAACTGTCAGGAAGAGATATGATTTCCAATATAAGGATGGTGGCTATCTGATGGATGAGTACGAAACATGGATTGAAGGGATAGGCAGCGAATACGGGCTTCTCCATTCTGGCTCACGAGTTTTAGTGGGTGGGATATACGACCTGCTTTGCTATTATGAAGACGAGGATCCCATTTGGCAAAATCCACAACTCAACAGTTGCTACATAAACACTCATTCTGGTGGCACCATCGGAACGACGTTCCTTGATGAAGAGAGCTCGTTGTATTACACCATCATCAGCACCAACCCACCGTGCGTGAGTGTCGATGGACATGTGAATGCTCCATACCCAACTGGAGAATTGAACATCCCAGAGACAGTGACTTGGCAAGGGATTAATTACACTGTGACCCTGATAAAGAATAATGCGTTTGAGGCTTGTTCTGGTTTAACGGGAAACTTGGTGATTCCCAATACGGTAACAGAAATTGGGGAACGAGCTTTTGGTGGGTGTGATGGCTTTACGGGCGACCTTGTCATCCCAAATTCTGTGAGAACGATTGGAAATGAGGCCTTTGCGGATTGTAGGGGATTCAATGGTACTCTTGTTTTGCCTGATTCAATGGAAGTAATTCAATTCAAAGTGTTTAGTGGCTGCACTGGTTTGACCGGAACATTGACTATTCCCAATTCGGTGACGGAAATTGAAGTGGGTGCGTTTTATGGTTGCAGTGGCTTTACAGGCGATCTTGTCATCCCAAATTCTGTAAAAAGATTAGGTTTTTCAAATGAATATACCCCTTATGGCGTGTTTAGTGAATGTGAGGGATTTGACGGACATCTCATTTTGCCCGACTCCTTGGAAGTTATTGGTATCTATTGTTTTGATAATTGTAGCAACCTCAGTGGAGAACTTTTGTTGCCTAATACGATTATGGAAATACAAAGAGGTGCTTTTCAGGATTGCAGTGGCTTGACAGGGACATTGGTCTTGCCTGAAAACCTGAATTATATCGGATTGGGTTCTTTTTCGGGTTGTTCAGGATTGTCTGGTAGTCTAGTCATTCCCAACTCGGTTATCGAAATACAACAATATGCTTTCTCGGGTCTTAATCATTTGACTTCGGTCAGCATTCCAAACTCTGTGGTTTCCATCTTGAATGGTGCATTTCATGGGTGCTCCGCCTTGTCATCGGTCAGTATGTCGGAAAATGTCACTGAAATCGCTGAAAGCTTGTTCGACCATTGCACAAACCTTTCCGAAATCGTGTTACCCGATGGCATTACGGCCATCAGAAGGACAGCATTTAGTCATTGTGAGAGTTTGGGCTCAATCACTATTCCTCAATCGTGCGACACCATTGGAGAAGATGCCTTTACTAATTGTAGGAATCTGACCTCAGTTGATTTTTCCGAAGGACTGCTTTCTATTGGAATGGATGCTTTCTTTGGTTGTGATAAGTTGGAAAGGGTAGTGATTCCTAATTCTGTAGTTAACATTGGCCAAATGGCTTTTATTGCTTGCAGTAGTCTATCCTATCTTGTTATTGGGAGTTCTGTTGAAAGCATTGGTCGTGAAGCTTTTTGGTCGGATTCAGCATTGGATACGATTGTTTCCATGGCCGCCGTGCCTCCAACATTGGCCGCTGATGCGTTTCCACCACTTGCCTATCAAACAGTCAGTCGAATAGTAGTTCCATGCGGGTTCAAGGATGATTATCTCTTGTCGGATTGGACTCGCTATTTCTCGGAAGATACTTTCGTCGAAGACTGCGGTAGTGGTTTGATAGAATTTCATGGTTCCGAATGGTATTACGAAATCGTGGACGAGTATGGCAACGTCACCTATCAGCATTTGGAGTATGTCGCTGACACAACCGTTAACCATAAGGATGTACAAATCATCATCCGTACCAACACCTTATATGATAAGGGCGAGCATCAGGAGGTGACGCGCGAATACCTCTACATGGAGGATAATTTGGTGTATTGGTGGAACAGTGAATTGGAAGAGTTTACCGTGCTGTATGACCTTAGTGCCCAACAAGGCGACAGTTGGGTCATCAAGGTTGGCACGGAAACCCTCACGATGCATGTGGACGCGGTGAATCAATACTACTATGAAGGCCAAACGTTCAGGATGCTTAGGGTGAGCGACGAGGATGACCTCTTCAGCGGCACCATTGTGTGCGGTGTCGGCCACCTCAGTAGTTTCTTCCCCGAGCGACTGATGACACGCGGCAAGGGCTACCGTGTGCAGGGACTGCGTTGCTATTGGAACTATGGCAACCTGCTCTTCACCGTCGACCGTGACAATTGCGATGCCATCTACGCCAATCTGCACAACGGAATCGATGAACCAACAGCATTGTTTGCCCTTTATCCCAATCCGACCCACAACGTCTTGTTTGTAGAGACGCAAAATTTTGCGTCTCTACAAAACCAGACCTATCATATTACCAACCTCATGGGCCAAACCTTAATGACAGGCCAAATCACCACTGAAAACCAACAGATTGATGTCTCCAATTTGCCTGAAGGAATGTATTTCATTACCATAGGCGACACGACACGAAAATTTGTGGTGCGTTAATCGCGGTCTTGTAGGGCTGTCACATCGTGGCAGCCGCCTGTGCAGCCATGACCACAAACGGCTGCCGTGGTACGACAGCTCTACAGACCGAAACAAATAGATAAATAACAATCAAAAACATACGACAATGAAAAAACTAGTATTATTCCTTTGCCTTGTGTGCTTTGGCTATACAGCATTAGCACAGAACAACAGAAACGGCATACTCGACTACACCACGTATGATTGGCAGTCGAACGCTGGCGCGAGAAATTGGACCAAAATATGGCCCGACGGAAAGGTCAGTTTCGTGTTCACCGTTGCTTCGACCACCGACTTCTCCGACCGTGGCACCGCCATCTGCACTTACGATGCCAACACCGATACTTGGACTCCTTCTGGCGGTCGCGTCGAGAATGAACAGACAAGTTTCGGCTCCATAGCCCAGTATGGCGAGAACGGCCTTGTCATCGCTGCCCATATCAGCGCAGCCACTTGTAGGGTTTACATTGCTCCCGACAAGGACAACATCGTGCCGAACTCGCTTTCGTTTGTCGGAGAACTCGACAATACCTATAACCCTTGTTGGCCAGCGGTGATGACCTCAGGGCCCAATCGCGACATCATCCACATTGTCGCCAACGCCAGCGGACACTACAACGTGCCTGGTGCCGAGGGTGCTTACGAGCCTGTCCTCTATTTCCGCTCGACCGACGGCGGACAGTCGTGGGACAAGCAGAACATCGTGTTGCCTTACATGAGTGATGAGTACTGTCTGTCCTGGAAAGGCAACTCCTGCTATTGGATGGAGACCACCAACGACAACTGCCTTGCATTAGTGGTCAACAACGGCTGGTCTGACGGAATGGTGCTCTGTAGCTACGATGACGGTGAGACATGGGAGAGAATATTGTTCTATCAACATCCCAATCCTTTTGGCTTCGATAATTATCAAAAGACGTTTTTCTATCCCCGCTGGACATCCTGCCAATGGGATGATCAGCATCAACTGCATGTGCTGTACGAGTACAATGGGCACTTTGGCGAACAAGGGGATCTCCAGAATTTCCTTGAATTCGGCGGTGTCGCCTATTGGTATGAGACTATGCCTTACCATGGCGATGGCACTACGGCCGTAAGCGCGATTCCCGGCAACCTGACCCCCAACGAGCCATTCGTGATGGACAGTGCCTATCTCAATCAGGACATCCACCGCTCTTGGTTCTGGTCTGACAGAACCCATGATTTTTGGCCGGAGTATTTCGGATACTGCACGCCTTTGACCGATGATGGTTTTGTGGACGACTCTGATGATTTCGGATATTTCCCCCTCATTTATGACAACCCGAGGCGTGCCCACGGCGATTATGGGCAAGGCATTTGCGCCTTCCCAGTGCTGTGCAAAGCTGGCGACAACAAATGGGTTGCCGTTTGGTGTGGATTGGACGAAAACCATAAAGATGAAAACCAAAACTATTATTCTCACCTGTTCGCAAGCTACTCCACCGATAATGGCGTCACTTGGAGTCGCCAGGTTCATCTGACGAACAACGCGGCATTCAACAGCAGCGAGATGATTTATCCGCAAGCCGCGGTCATCGGCAACAAACTTGTCGTCGTTGTCGAGGAAGACCCGGAAGCAGGTGCCTACATTATGAATGAAGACACGAATCCGAACGATTGCTTCTATCGTGGTTTGACTTTCGATTTGGACAAATATTTTGGCGACCATACGATAACAGCCACCGCCATGCCTTCTGAATACGGCTCAGTGACAGGAGGGGGCACTTTTGCCTACGGCGAGGCTTGTACCCTGACAGCCACACCTAATACTGGCTATGCCTTTGTGAATTGGACCAGAAACGACACCGTGGTCTCCACTGATGCCACCTATACTTTCCATGTGGAGGATGGTGGCGATTATGTGGCGAATTTCGTGATGCAAAACTCGTCATCCGATTTCCAATATGGCGATTTGTTGTACGACATCATCAGTACAGATCCTCCACGAGTGAGAGTAGTGGGTCATGTGGACGGCGAAAATGCGCAAGGAGAACTCGTCATCCCGGGCGCGGCGGCAAACGGGGGCGATTATTACTCGGTGAAAGAGATTGGCAACCTTGCTTTTCGCAATTGCAGCGGTCTGACTGGAAACCTTGTCATTCCCGAAACCGTAATGACCATTGGAGAGCAGGCGTTTTACAATTGCTCAGGTTTTACAGGATTGGAGTTGCCAATTGGGTTGATAGAGATTCGCGAAATGGCTTTCATGAACTGCACTGGCCTTACAGGAGTACTTAATTTACCAGGAACTCTGACGTATCTCAAATACGGTGCTTTTGCCAATTGTACAGGTTTTTCGGGCGACCTCATCATTCCTAACTACGTAGTCGAGGTTGGAAATTCCATCAATCCTGCCTATTTGAATGTTCCCATTTCAACATTTGCCGATTGCTTCGACCATCTTGTGCTTTCGCAAACGTTGGACACTATCGGGCCTCGTTGCTTTGCTGGTTGTACACGACTGACTGGCGACCTTGTGATGCCAAACGGTCTGAATGTCATTTGTTCGTATGCTTTTGAAGGCTGCACAGGTCTCACGGGGTTGACTTTGGACAATTGGTTAGACATCATTGGCTCGTTTGCGTTTAGTGGTTGCAGCGGCATTCGGGGCACGGTGACGCTTCCAGAAAACATCAGCGTTGGAAATTCTGCTTTTGAATGGTGTGAAGGAATTGAGGCCTTTGTGCTTCCTCATAACATTGTTTTTACAAATAACGGAGGCTCACAAGGATATGTGTTTCAGGGTTGTACTGGTCTTACCGAACTCGACATCCCCGAAGGCTGGATGGCGACCGGACAATCGAATTTCGTTTTATGCAGCAATTTGCAAAGCGTTCATCTGCCTGAAAGTTTGACGATTATCGATTGGGGTTCCTTTAGCGAATGCACCAACCTTTCGGAAATCAACATCCCAGAAGGTGTCACAGAGATTGGCAATAGCGCATTTTCAAAATGTAGTAGCCTCGCTCACATCGAACTGCCAGCCAGTTTGAGAACCCTTGGGGGATTGGCATTTGCCGATTGCACAAGCCTTTCCGGAGAGTTGGTCGTTCCCGATTTGGTGCAGCGAATTGAAATGTCGACTTTCCGCTCCTGCGCACTGCTTGACCGTGTCGTCTTGGGCGATTCCATCAACTATGTTGTCGAACGTGCTTTTGAGGACACTGAATTGGATTCTTTGATCCTCAAGGCCATGACTCCGCCTGAATTGAGGCGTACGCCCAGCCAAGGTGCTTGGCATTTGCCCGATGATTTGTCTATCGTCGTGCCATGTAGCACTTTGGAAGCCTATCAAAATGCTGAAGGTTGGAACGAATTCACCAACATCACCGAAGACTGCGGCAGCGGTTTGATAGAATTTCATGGCTCCGAATGGTATTACGAAATCGTGGACGAGAATGGCAATATCACCTATCAACATTTAGAATACACCGCCGACACGACCGTCAACCATAAGGATGTACAGATTATCATCCGTACCAACACCTTATATGATAAAGGTGAGCATCAGGAGGTGACGCGCGAATACCTGTATTTGGAAGACGAGGTTGTGTATTGGTGGAACAGTGAATTAATGGAGTTTACCGTGCTGTATGACCTTGGTGCCCGCCCCGGCGACAGTTGGGACATCAAGGTCGGCACGGAAACTCTAACCATGCATGTGGATGCTGTGAATCAATATTATTACGAAGGCCAATTGTTCAGGATGCTGCGGGTGAGCGACGAGGATGACCTTTTCGGCGGCACCATCGTGTGCGGTGTCGGCCACCTCAGCAGTTTCTTCCCCGAACGGCTGATGACGCGCGGCAAAGATTACCGTGTGCATGGATTACGCTGCTATTGGAACTATGGCAACCTGCTCTTCACCGTCGACCGTGACAATTGCGACGCCATCTACGTCAATTTGCACAATGGTATCGAAGAACCCACGGCAGACGTTTTTGCCATTTATCCTAATCCGACCGACGGCGTCTTATTCGTTGAGACGCACGGCCGTGCGTCTCGACAAGACCAGACCTATCATATCACCAACCTAATGGGCCAAACCGTTCTTACAGGCACCATTACCGCTGAAAACCAACAGATTGACGTGTCGAATTTGCCTCAGGGAATGTATTTCATCACCATTGGCGAGGGCACGCGGAAATTTGTGGTGAATAAATAACAATCAAAAACATAATACAATGAAAAAATCCATGATTTTAGCAGCCTTGATGTGCTGCACCGTGTCGCTCGCGGCACAACAAATCCCAGACGACATAGAGGCATCGAGAATCTATCGGCTGAACCATTATGATCATAGTTACACCGTGAAATTGGACAGCATCAAGAATGGTGGATGGTCCAGGTGTCTGTTTGAATACGATGCCCAATTCCGCTGCACGCGCCGAACGGAATATCGTAACGGTACCAACGGATGGTATGTCTGTTTTTCACGTGAGTATACCTATGACGACCTTGACCGCGTAATTTCAATAAGGATGTATGAAGAAGGGGCAGTGAAAAAAACGGAATACAGCTACAACGAACAAAGCCTGCTGTCGGAAGCCATCCAATCCTATTACAATGGCACCAATTGGCATTTCCAGAATAAGTACAACTACGAGTATGACGAGGCAGGAAACCAGACGCTTTTCATCCAATACAATTACAAAAACGATGATTGGGTGGAAGAAGAAAAGAAAATCTGGGAATATGAGGACGGTCTGCCTCAATCCATGTTGCGTTGTTTGGTCGGCTATGCATTTGAGAAGACCCTATACAGTTACAACGCGCAAGGGCTTTGCGACGAAATGACGCGTTGTTATCACAACACCGAGCCAGGTTCGACTGTAGAATGGGGCGCATACAATAAAGAACGCTACGAGTATGACAATGCGGGCAACCTATTGACGAGAGTTTCTCTTAGACCGATAACAAATTCCGATGAATGGTATTACAGCGAAAAGACTGAATTGGCATACGACGAAAACAACAACTGTACATCTATAGGCATATACAATGGTTATGATTCCGAAACTGAGCAATGGACAATTTCGCGTTTAGTCTTGGATTTTACATTCGACCGCACCATAAACATCGACAACGTAGCTGGTTTTTCCTTGTTTTGGGACCATTGGTTGGACGACTTTGATTTGAGTGTGCCGGTATTCAATGAGTTGCAACACATCTCATCCGATGGTTGGGGCCAAACCAATCAATGGGATTTCTACTATTCCAGTTTCAACGGCCTTGATGAACCTACGGAAGACGTTTTTGCCTTTTATCCCAACCCGACCAATGGCGTTTTATTCGTTGAGACGCACGGTCGTGCGTCTCGACAAGACCAGACCTACCGCATCACCAATCTAATGGGCCAAACCTTAATGACAGGCCAAATCACCGCTGAAAACCAGCAGATTGATGTGTCGAATTTGCCCGAAGGAATGTATTTCATCACCATTGGCGAGGGCACGCGGAAATTTGTGGTGAGATAGGACTTTGCCTTTTTGGCTCGATTTTTGCATAAAAAACACCTTGTAATTTCAAAATCAAATAGTTATGAAAACAACAACGAAATTAATGCTGATGCTGCTGGTAGTGGCAAGCATGTTGACCTTTACCTCGTGCAGAAAAGTGTTCAAGATTCTTCCTGAAACGGTTACGGTTAGTGGTCAGGTGACCGATGAAAACGGACAACCTTTTGAGGGTGTAAGTGTTTCAGTCGATAAGAGTACTTTTATGAGTCTGATTATCCCTGTGACTGGCACTAAAACTGATGAGAATGGTTTTTATCAAGTCGAATTTGAGCCCGACGAAGACCATACCTTCACAATGAGATACGAAATAGACAAGGACGGTTGCCAATACGTGGCATATTATGGCGTGGACAAGTGGAAAGCCGTTCAGGAACATGATGTCGTTTTAAAAAAGCATTAAGATGAAAAAACTGAATTTGTTATGGGCTGTCCTTCTGCTGCTTACGGCTTGCGGGAAGGACCCATTGCCCACGGATGTTGCCTCCACTATGGAGCGTCAAAACGATGGGATTACCTATATTCTGTCTATTGCTTCTGATGGATCTGAGCTATATTTCAAGGTGTTGTCTGACAATACCGCTGAAGTGGTCGGTGCCAAAGAGTACTTCGATGGTATAGAACTGCCCTTCAATTATGTTGGTAAGGCGGTGGTCATCCCTTCTGAACTTACCCACGATTCTCAATCCTATACCATCGTGGGCATCGGTGACAATGCCTTCTATCGTTGTTGGAATATGACTTCTGTCGAAATTCCGACTACCGTGGAATACATTGGGGATCACGCGTTTGAGACGACTCAAATCAAGTCCATTGAACTGCATGATGGTATTAGCCGAATTGGAGCTTCTGCTTTTAGTCAATGCAATCAGCTGACTTCCATAGAATTGGGTCCATTGGTGACTTGTGTTTCCGATCATGCTTTCTATGATTGCCATAACATGACTTCAATCATCATGCCTAATGTCGATACCATCAAGAGCAGTGCTTTTGCCTATGTCAGCAAACTGGAAACCATCGAATTGCCAGCCACTACTAAGTTGATTGAAAGGGCTGCGTTTTTCCGTTGCACCTCACTGAAGACAGTGGTTTGTCGAGCCGTCACGCCACCTGTGTTTCTCGATAATGGTTGGGGTGAAGACCCTTTTGATGATAGTCCCATCCAAGAAATTAAAGTGCCTGCTGAAAGCGTTGATGCTTATAAGACCGCTGTCGGATGGCGTGCGCGGGCAAATCAAATCGTTGGTATGTAATTAAAAAACTAGAAAATCATGAAAACAATTGGAAAATCAATGATGATGGTGCTCATAGTTGCAGTCATAGCGACATTCACTTCCTGCATCAAGGATCCTTTTTATCTTGTTAATCCTGATGACAATGTCTTGGTCCATAACAATGGACATTACGATATGGAATGTCGGTTCGCTCCGCCTTTCCACGATAATTTCGACATTGTCGCTTACTCTACGTCGACCTTCCTCGGTTCTCCTGTAATGGGATTCCGTTTCTACAACATCCCTTACGAGATGCTCGACAAGGAGATTGACCTTGCCAAGTCATCCGATCTTACCCTTGCTTTTGATTTTTGTAACAATGTGCATTGGTTTACTTCTCCAGAAAAGGTTTGTGGTTATACTGGGGCAAGCTACGAAGACGATTATACGGAATACCGCGATGAATCGCCTTTCAAGAGCGGCACGATGACCCTCACCGAGGACGAAAAAGGCATTACTTTCATTCTTCGTGGCGTGCTGAAGAACGGTGAATCCTTCAGGATGAAATTGTTCGCGCCTGCGGAATAGTAACATTTTACAGCACCTTCTTTAGCCAGAACCTGAGGACGGGGTCGCCAATGATGACTCCGTCCTTTGTGATTTCTATCAATTCCTTGTCGATGAGCGACCGTTTCAGACGGACGATATTGGAGGGCACGCCCAAATCGTAGTTTTCACGGATTTCTTTTTCGCCGAAACCGTTATGGTTCCCAGCCAGCACTGCTCGCAGGAAATTGAGTTGGTAGGTGGTCAAGGATTGTACCTGCTCGATGAAAATGGCCGAGTTTTGGTCAACCAAGTCTTCAACGGCTTGATTCAGGATGCTTTCTGTGACTTCTGTTTCCGTAAGCAGGAAAACATTGTAAGCTAATTGCTGAACGTATGACGATTGATATTCAACGCTTTCGCACAACACTTTGATGAGTGCTTCGGAAATGTGTTTTTGTTCCCTTTCGAAACGGTCGGAAATATAGGCAGTCCAAGCGTCCAAAGGGATGGCTTTGAGGTATTGCACTTCGCCGAACTTATAGAATGGGTAGCTCTTTTTCTGGAACAGGTTGGTCATCATGTGCATCTTGCTGCCGTATAGGCAATACGAGACATTCTTTTGATGTTGCCAGATGGTGCGCATCCGCTTTTGCACGTTCAGTGAATCGGGGAACTCGCCCACTTGTTGGAACTCGTCAATGCAAACCACGATATGACAACCTTTCCGTTTGGCAATGGTTTCGGGAAATTCGAGCAACTCTTCCGGTGTGTGCGTCTTTGACGTGATGCCCAATGAGACGGAATATTCTGAATTGGGGTCTGGCGACAAGGAAATCTTGGGTGTCAGTTTCTCGATGAAGCCTTTGGCTAAATCTTTCCATTCTTCGATGCGCGATTCGGTCTGCTTCAGGATGGCAGCTGAGAAGGTGTTATAGAAATCATATTCGTTGCGACAAGAAAAAACATCAGTCTTGACAACGATAAGGTCTTTCGATGAGACTAAGCCAGCCACTTTGTTCACCAATGAGGTTTTGCCCCATCTGCGAGGTGACAACAAAATGGTGTTCACGCCATACTTGAAGTTGGTCGAAAGGCGTTTGATTTCTTCTTCTCTGCCGATGAAATAGCTGTCTTCTACAGGTATTCCGAAAATGAAAGGCTTGTCCATGACTTCTGATTTTGCGGCAAAGATACGCATTATTTTTTAATTCACAACATTGTGTTTCACAAACTTGTGAAACACAACTTTGTGAATCATGCTAAACATAGAAAAACAAAGGGCTGCCGCAAACCGCGACAGCCCCATTCAGCATTCAGCATTCCTAATTCAGCATTTATTTAAATGCGTTCTCACTCAATCCCTTGCCACTGAGAGCCAAATCCTTCATATAGCTCGGCACTTCCTTGCCGAGGTACTTGTCCACATAAAGTTTGGCGAGGTATTGGCCAAGCATGAAGCCGTGGCCACGCAAGCCAGTGCAGAGACCGACCTCCGGGTCGACGATGTAGCGCGGCTCGGTGTAACGACCAGCCCAGCAAGCCAGGAAGCTGACCTCACCGAGGTTAGGAATCCACTCGGCGAAGACCTCGGAAACGATCTCCAAGAACTCCTTGCTGTTGTACTTGATGTTCTGACGTGCCTCGTAGGCATCGGTGTCAGGTGAGGCGCAGCCGATGATTTGGCCAGTGTGTGCCCACTGCTGTCCGTAGACGGCACTGAAGCCTTTGTAGTGACGGCGGTCGATGATCATGTCCAAAGGACCACCATTGGGTCCCATCATGGGCAGACGGCGCGTGATGAAGGCTTGGTGCTTGACAGGATAGAGACCAGTGTCTAAGCCGAGCATGTCGTTGAACTTCTCGGCACCCCAGCCCATCGCGTTGACGAAGTGGTCGCAGGTGTATTCAATGAACTCGCCTTCGTGGGTGCGCACCAAAGCGATATAATGTCCATTGGCTTTCTGCACGTGGAGCAATTCGCAGTCCTCGAAGTAACGACCGCCTTGTTGTACGCCAATCCAGCGGATATAGTCGATGACGCGGCCAGGTGTGGCTTGCCAGCAGTCGCGGGTAATCAAGGCATGGCTGTAGGTATCCTTGCTGTCGTCCCACAGCGGCGAAATCTCCTTCTTGAAATCCTTGCGTTCAATCATGTAGGCATCGCTCCAGGCGCGTGAGGCGTCGAGTGACTTATAAGTGGCTTCATCGTGTACCAGGTTGACATAATGCGTCAGGTGGTAGTTGATGTTGTGCTCCTTCTGCATGTTCTTGAAAATCTCGTGGTTGTGCACGGCGATGTCGGCGATGTCGGGGTTGGAGAACGCGGGACGGCCGCCACCGATGCAGCGCCACGAGGCACCACGGCTGTAGTTGATCATCACAGGCTTCTTGCCAGCTTCCGAGAAGTAACGGAACAAGGCACTGCCCGCGATACCGCCACCGGCGATGAACACCTCGACCTGTTCTTTCTTCACGTCGTTCATTTCGGGGAAGACAAAGACCTCTTTGGTGTGCGGGTTGTAGAGGTCGCCGAGGCTGACTTGGTTCGAGAGTGGGGCACGTGGCGTGGCATCACCAACCAACTCGATGCCATAGGAACGCAGGATCTGACGGGCACGTGGGATGCAACGCTTGCCACGGCAGGGACCCATACCCATGCGGGTGATGTGCTTCAATTCATCCACGGAGATGGTCTTGCGGTTGCCGATGACGCGCAGCACGCGGTCAAGTTTAATGTCCTCGCAATGGCAGACGTAGGTCTCACCTTCGCTCTCGGCTCCTTTCTTCTTGGAAAGGGGTGTGGTCAGTTCCTTGTTGGCATTGTAGCGGTCTTTCAGGATAAAGCCCTTCACATCCGTCAGCTCGAACACCATGCTGGCCTCTCCAGAGGGGCGCGAGGAGCGGGCTTTCACCCGAGCCACGTTGGTCTTGTTCGACTTCTTGAGGATCTTCTCGATGACACCTTCGCCAATCTTTTGGCCGTCATTATCAACAAGATAGACTTCTGCACCTTCTTGGGCTTCGTATTCGATGGGCAGGAAACAGGTGGATTTCTTCACGTCGTAGCCGAAGATGGCCAACCCCGGGCAACTCGAGACGCACAGCATACAGCCGATGCACTTGTCGTAGTCAATCGTGGGCACGGTGTTGGTCGACGGCTTGCTGATGGCACCTTGCGGGCAACTGAACGAACAGGGATTACAGGCAAAACCATAGAGGCAGTCGGCCTGCACGAAAGCCTTGAGTTGCATACGCTCAGGCGTAGGCAGGTTGGGCTTCTCCAACACCCTGACGGGATGCTGTTGCGAGTCGATATATTGTCTCGAAACCTCGAGATAGTCGTCATAATTGAACCTCACGCCGATGGCTTGAGCTACTTCGTAGGCGACTTGCTTACCACGCAAAACCGCGCTGGTGCCTTCACCGATGCGGATGGCATCACCTGCGCCGTAGGTGTTGAGGCCGAAGACCTCGCGACCCTTGACGAGCAGTTGGCTGTCGGGAATCAAGCCTGTGCAAATATTGATGATGTCAATGTCGTCAATGACTTGTTCAGTGCCGGGGATGGCCTTGAAGTTCTCGCACTTGGCGATGACGGCACCGACCACGCCCGTCTTGTCCTTGTTCGGGATGGCGCGCACGAGGGTGTAGCCCGTCATGATCGGGATGCCGAGACGGCGCACACGGTTGGCCTGCACAGGGAAGCCGCCCTCGCGGGGCATGGCCTCGATGATGGCCTTGATGGTGGCACCAGCCTGCATGCCTTGGTAGGAAGTCAGGTAGCCGATGTTGCCTGCACCCACGGTGAGGACTTTCTTTCCTAATAAGGTGTGCTCCTGGTTCATCATCTTCTGGAACACGGCAGCGGTGTAAACTCCCGGCACGTCGTCGTTCTCGAAGGTCGGCATGAAAGGCACGGCACCCGTGGCGACCACGAGATGTTGCGCGTCGATATAGGCCACTTCACCATTCTCGATGTTCTTGATGGCTACGCGACCGCCTTCAAGCAAGTCCCAAACGGTGTTGTTCAGGAGGATGCCTTCGTGGTTGTCGCCGGCCAGGGTCTTGGCGATGTCGAAGCCACGCATGCCGCCGAATTTCTTCTCCTTCTCAAAGAAGAAGAACTGGTGGGTCTGCATGTTGAACTGTCCGCCGATGCGGGCGTTGTTGTCGACCACAATGTTGCTGATGCCAAAGGCATTCAGTTGCTCACGGCAGGCGAGACCTGCGGGGCCTGCGCCGATGATGGCGACTTGGGTCTTGTAGATTTTCACCTCGCGCGGGAGTTGTTCCTTGGGTTCGGGAAGGATGTTGGCCTCGTTGTTGATGGAGCGCACTTCCTTGACGCCGTCGACGAGGGTGATGCAGATACGGCGGATCTTGCCATCGACCAGCATCTCACAGGCGCCGCACTTGCCAATGCCGCAGTTGAGGCTTCGGTTGCGACCGTCTAACGAGTGGCTATGGACGGGATAACCGGCTTGGTGAAGGGCGGCGGCGATGGTCTTGCCCCGCTGACCTTTGACGGTCTTGCCTTCATATTGGAATTCCACAAGGTCTTCCTGCGGGATGTCCAAAATGGGGTGTTTTTCGATTTTGTACATATAGGATGAATTTTTGAGTCTTAAAATGCGGGCGCAAATTTAGGAAAAACACGAAAAGGAGCATCTGTTTTGCTCGTTTTTTTCAAAATTGTTTGAAAAACAGCCTCCAAATCAGATTTCGTAGTCAAGTAAAGTGCCGTTTTCCTTCTCGTCAATGTATTGTTTGACCAAATTCACTACTTGCTGGTCGTCGATGTCAAGTTGTTGCATTGGGCCGTTTTTGGGATAGATGTCCAAAAATGCAACTTCTTCTACGTTTTTGTAAACCAAATAAATGAGTCGAAATCCGTCTTTTTTGGCAAGTCTGTGTTTTCGGTCGGGAAGTCGGAGTTTGATGATGATGCGCGGGTCGTCAAGCAGAATCATGTCGCGGTTTTGCCGAATTTGTTCAATCTCAACATTCTTGAAAGCGGCGCGAACTTCATCTTCTACGGTAGCATAAACACCTCTTTTTGTATCTTTCAAAGCAGAAACGCGCTCCATGAAATTGGTGATGGCAAAATAGTTAATCATCATGCAGTCTGTTTGATACGGTTGTCAACATCAGAGAGGCGTTTCATCAACTGTTTCATTTCCTGGTTTTTAGGCATCTTTATGCAGAAGTTTACGATGTCGCTGTTCAGTTCAAACAGAGCTGAATAGTTCATTCCCAAGCGTTTAGTCTCTTCTTGCAATCCGTTTTCTTTGGGCTGTTCTTTGCATGTGTTGTAAAGTTGCTTGATTGTTTGCAGCAATATGGAAAGTTGTGCACCAAACACTTTGTAGTCTTCCTCACTAATGCTTTGCCAATCGTCATAAATCATGTCATACAATTGATCAAGTTCACGGTTGAGACGTGCCAATTGTGAGGCATGGTAAGTATTTGGCATGATGATTTCTAACCGATGGCTGAAACTACGTTTGCTAAGTCTTACGACATTCTGTGTGATGGCTTCCGTTTGACACATGATGTTGTTGTTTTATGCTGCAAAGATATACTTTTTTTCAAGAATAGCAAAGTCTTGCAATTTTAAGGTTTCAACACGAATTGTATTGTGCTCCTGCTGCTTTGCTTCACCAAAACCTTTTTACCCTTGATAAAATTGTTTTCCAACCCATCCTGGTAATGCCTAATGGTGAACAGTTGCAAGCCTTCATTGTACTTGATGCTGAAATCATTTTTCAGGCAAGCCATCAGTTGTTTCAGTTTGGCCTTGTCACTATCGAAGCAGAACGATAGCATCAAGGCGGAAGTTTGGATCATATTAGCATGGATGCGCAGGTCGTCGCAGGTCTGAAAGAGGATTTGCAGGTTGTGCTCGTTCATGAAGGAGAAATCGCGGGGCGAGATGGAGACCAGCGTTTGGTTGTCCTTGACGATGAACGATGGAATGCTCTCGTCGTTTTTTCTGTGGTTACTGTCGATAATGGTAGGCTCATGGTCAGGATTCAGGAACGACTGCACCTTGAGCGTTATCCCTTTGTTTTGCAGCGGCTTGATGGTCTTGGGGTGGATGATGGTAGCACCGTAGAAAGCCAATTCAATGGCTTCGGAGTAGGGGATATGCGGTAGCTGAACCGTGTTGGTGAATCGTTTCGGGTCAGCATTGAGCAGGCCGTCCACATCCTTCCAAATGGTGACTTCTTCAGCATCGAGGCAGTTGGCGAAGATGGCCGCGGTGAAGTCGGAACCTTCGCGCCCGAGGGTGACACTGTGTTTGCCGTCGGCAGTGCCGCCAATGAAACCTTGCGTTAGGCATACGATGCCCCGAATATGCTCATCATTCAATTTGCTGATTCTCAATCGAGTCTCATCCCAATCGGGATTGGCAGCGCGGAAGTTGGTATCGTCTTCGGCGATGACATATTGGCGGGCATCCAACCAGCGCGTAGGGATGTCGCACTTGCTGAGGTATTCGTGGATGATGCTGGTCGAGATGAGTTCGCCGTAGCAGACGGTCTGGTCGTATTGGTAGTCGTAGGGGTCATCGGTCTTTTGCAGTTTCTCCCAAAGTTCGATGAAAAGCCCGGCTATGTTTTCAGCAAAACCAGTGTTGGCATCCTCGGCGAAAAGCCCGTTGATGATGCCATCGTGGTAGGCGATGACCTCATGCAGGGCCTCCATGCCCAGATTTCCGTCATGTTCACGAAAATTGGCCAATGCCTTTTCGAGCATGTTGGTCGTCTTGCCCATAGCCGAAACCACGAGCAGAATGTCCTCGTCCTTATGCTGGCCCACAATGTCAGCCAGATTACGCACGGCATCGGCATCCTTCACCGACGCGCCACCGAATTTATAGATTTTTTGGATCATTGGGTTCTTGTTTTGATTTTGTAACCGTTTGTTACATAAGTAGTTGTATAATAATTGGACAATATTAAAGTTGCACTTTAAATTTGGACAAAAATACATTGTTTTCTCCAAATGAAAGTTTTCCCTGAAAATAATCACCCATCTTTTTCATTTCATTTGGAAAAATGACTACTTTTGCACCCAATCGAAACACAGAAAAAGGAGAGGAAATGGCTACTTACACAGTGACTATCAACGAAAGGACAAACGCCGGAAGACAACTCTTGAATTATCTTTTGGGCTTGGGCTTGATTAAGGAAAGAGTGTCAGCAAAGAAAAAGTCCGGTTTTGAGGAGGCTGAAGAGGATATAAAGGCAGGTCGCGTATATACAGCCAGTAGTGCCGCCGATTTGTTCAATCAATTGATGAAAGACTGATGTTCACCACTCCGATATTTTTGGATAAACAGAAAAATTCATATTTTTGCACCCAATTAAAACAACAAAACACACACAGAACGAAATAGAATAAACACATAGACATGCACTGAGCTGATGCTCTTAAGCGAATTTCAAAGGACAATTCCGCCCTCTTTCGTATCACGGAGTTTCCTTGCTTTTGATGATGAGGGTTTCAGCGGAATAAAGCTGGAAATCAAATTTAATATCAATCAAAAATAGGAGGAAACAAAAATGAAAAAACTGGTTACTTTGGCTATCTTAATAATGACTTTGTGCACACTTACCAATGCACAAAATTACGTTGAAGTGAATGTCACTGAATTTGACCAAGGATCGTTGAGTTCTTACTGTGCTTCCTTAGATAGCATCATAATCAATCAAGATGGATCATGTCAAGATACCGCTACATGGACTGTCGTCAACAGCAATGGAGCAACATTCTTCCATGGGCGGGCAAATCACATTGCTATCACATCTGAAATGGGAGTGCAAATTGCAATTTACTACTCAGACTGCCATGTTAATGAAAAATGGTTCTTGATTGAATTCACAGACTTCGAAGAAGTTCCAGAACCATGGACAGAAAACACGATGTGGTTCGTTCCAGGTTCGACACCCGTACTCCAATCTTACTATTCCCAGACATTGAACTATCTGTGGTCAGATGGCTCAACCGATTGGGAATACACCATTACTGGACCGGAAATGTCTGGCAAAGTATGGGTTCGCATCTACAATGATTGTGGTGAAATAAGTGACACAATCAATGTGTACTACAGCGAGTGGATTTACCGCGCTACAGTCGATTTGGAAACCAACCTGAACAAGGTCACTTGGTCAACCACACCCAAACAAACAGAATACATCAGTGAGATGAAGGTGTATCGGGACGGGATGCTTGTGGGTACCGCTCCATACGAGCAAGGCTATTTCTTGGATAACATCGGTAGCGACAATGCCGCACGAAACTACCACCTTGTATCTGTCTCTATCGATGGCGAGGAAAGCCCCGTTAGTGACCAAAAAGGCACCATCCATACCACTTACTATCAGGACGTGAATAACAATCTGAACATGACTTGGAACATCCCTTTCGGCACCCAAGGCATACTGACCTATTTCCAAATCTGCAAATACGACCCCAACACGGGCGACCTTACCGTAGTTGACCAAGTCAATACTTCCATCACCGACTACACTTGCGGCGTGAACCAGTTCGATGGAGGCTATGCTGTCATTGCTGCTGTGTTCAACGATGGCAAAGGCTTGGAGGAATTGTCCTTCTCCAACCTCACCACCGACATTCTCGGCATTGGTGAGAACGCGGAAACCGCATTCAGAGTCTATCCTAACCCGGCCAAAGACCATGTGACCGTTGAAGGCACTGGCATCCTCACCGTTACAAATGCCCTCGGCCAGACCATTTTGTCCAAGGAAATTGATGGAAAGACAACGATAGATTTGCCGCAAGGTATGTATTTCGTGAAATTGAACGGAATCACGCGGAAAATCGTAGTGGAATAATATTTTGGCACGCAGAATACGCTGAATCCGCAGAAACCTATCGGACAATAATGCGTCGCTTTGCGATTCCCATAGTTCTGCGATTTCTGCGTGAAATAATACAAATCCTCTTGCTAAATGATCGGCAGGAGGATTTTTTTTATTGACATTCAACAATCTATCCGACAGCAAACGACAACAAACGACTATAGTCGACTACAAACGTTTGTTCAACGGCTTTTTCTTGACAAGGATTGCATCTTTGCATCGAGAAATCAATCCCGTTACACTATGGAAAAAGAACAACCCAAAAATGAAATGCCGGAGTTTATCAAGACAAACCTAATAGGCACGCGCAACTATTTCTGTATTCCAACCAATGACAGTGTTGATTACAGTGTAAGAAGAGCAATCATCTTGCAAGCATACGACATACTCCTTAATAAAAATGGAGGTAAATTGTCAGTACACAATGAATTTCTCGGTACCAACATCGAGATTACTCGAAAAATCAGCAGGAAGAAAGCCTCCAATAATTCTGTAAGACATTGGCAATCAACATACGCCATCTTGAAAATCACAGATGTGGTCAAATATGCAGATGCTGACGAAATCAAACATTTGCCCGCAAAAGCTGGTATGCAACAAAACAGCGGTTTCTCTTATGTCATACCTTTGGAATACACCTTCAGACATCCAACAAAACCATATTTGAACTTTACCGTTGAATTAGTTGTCGGTGAAATCGTTCTTGAGAAAGAAGGAAAACGGTATGTCCAATATAGTATCGAACTGATGGAAATGGCAATAAAGAAAGCCGAAAGCAGTTAACCCGACTTATTGATTTGCAGATCTGCTCTCGGCTCGTTGTAACATCCTGTAATAAAGTCGTCCTTGTTTTTGACAATCGCTTATACAGAGTGCGTTTCTGCCTGCAAAACTACAACATTTTCCCGAAACGCAAGGTCTTTTTGAAAAATATGTACCTTCAATCCTGCAATAAATTTATTAAATAGGAGTTATTCAACCTGACAAATGCAATTTTTGCACAATTTTTGACGAGAGCACGCGGCGCATCGCGAGTCCCGTAGTCCCGCAGTCTCGCGTCAACAAATAAACGATTAAACAAATCAACAATTCAACATACAATGATAGAGACAGACATTCGTGAACTGAACGAAAAAATCCAAAGGGAGAGCCAATTCCTCGACCTCATCAACCTCGAAATGAACAAGGTCATCGTCGGACAGAAACAGATGACCGAACGTCTTTTAATCGGCCTGTTGGCCAACGGTCACATCCTTCTTGAGGGTGTCCCAGGTTTGGCCAAGACCTTGGCCATCAAGTCAATGGCCAGTGCTATTGATGCCGACTTTGCACGTATCCAATTTACTCCCGACCTGCTGCCTGCCGACCTTATCGGCACGCTGATTTACAGCCAAAAGAAGGAAGAATTTGTGGTGCGTCGCGGCCCCATTTTCGCCAATTTCGTCCTCGCAGATGAAATCAACCGTTCTCCCGCCAAAGTGCAGAGTGCTTTGCTTGAAGCCATGCAGGAGCATCAGGTGACTATCGGCGACGAGACCTTCAAGCTGCCGGATCCTTTCCTCGTGATGGCAACCCAAAACCCCATCGAACAGGAAGGTACCTATCCGCTGCCTGAGGCTCAGGTGGACCGTTTCATGCTGAAGGTGATCATCAATTACCCCAAGAAGGATGAGGAAAAACTGATTCTACGTCAGAACATTGCGAGTGCTGGCGCGAAAATCAACGCTGTGGTGAAGCCCGAGGACATCATCCGTGCTCGCGAGGTGTGTCGTGAGATTTATCTCGACGAAAAGATTGAAAACTACATCACTGACATCGTTTTCGCTTCGCGTTATCCCTCTGACTATAAGCTGAAGAAGTTCGCCAACATGATTAGCTACGGCGGCTCGCCACGTGCCACCATCAACCTGGCATTGGCAGCCAAGGCTTACGCCTTCATCAAGCACCGTGGCTATGTCATTCCTGAAGACATCCGTGCCGTGGCTCCCGATGTGATGCGCCACCGTATTGGTCTGACATACGAGGCTGAGGCTGAGAATATTACCACCGAAGAAATCATTAACGAAATATTGAATACCGTCGAGGTGCCGTAATGGAATCAACAGAAATATTCAAAAAGGTCAGAAAAATCGAAATCAAGACGCGGGGCCTCTCGAACCACATCTTCTCGGGGCAGTACCACAGCGCCTTCAAAGGGCGTGGTATGACCTTCAGCGAAGTGCGTGAGTACGAGTATGGCGATGACATCCGCAATATCGACTGGAATGTCACCGCACGTTTCAACAGGCCTTTCGTCAAGATTTTCGAGGAAGAGCGTGAGATGACGGTGATGTTGCTCATCGACGTGTCGGGTTCCAACGACTTCGGCTCGCAAAGTCAGTCGAAGCGCGACCTGACTGCCGAATTGGCAGCAGTGTTGGCGTTTTCTGCCATCCAGAACAACGATAAGGTAGGAGTGATTTTTTTCAGCAGCAAGATTGAAAAGTTCATCCCGCCGAAGAAAGGCAGCTCGCATATTCTCCGCATCATCCGCGAAATCGTCGATTTCAAGCCAGTTGAGCGCGGCACTGACATCGGCGAGGGCTTGCGTTTCCTGACATCGGCCATCAAACGCCGCACCACGGCCTTCCTCATTTCCGACTTCATGACAAACAAGAGCTTTGAGAAGGAGATGCAGATTTGCGCCAACAAGCACGATCTTGTCGCGTTGCGTATCACCGACCGTCGCGAGATGGAAATCCCCAAGGTGGGTCTGGTGAAGTTCCTCGACTCGGAGACTGGCAAGGAACGCTGGGTGGATACTTCAAGCCGTGCTTGGCACGATGCTTACCAGCAGATGATCCACTACAAATCAGCCGAGCTGAACCGCGAGTTCACCAAACATGGCATTGACAACTCGCTGATTTACACTGATGAAGACTATGTAAAGCCTTTAATGCAACTCTTTAAGAAAAGGGAGGCAAGAAGATGAAGAAATATGTTTTGTTTTTGATGGCTGTGTTCCTATTGCTAGGTGGACTTAGAGCTCAAGAGGTTGAAGTGGAAGGCAAGGTCGAAAGCACCAAAGTCCAAGTCGGCAAACCTTTTACCCTCGATTTAAGCCTCAAGGTGCCTTACGGCTGGTTCGTGGAATGGAACGATTTCGCCATTGATACGCTGTCAGGGCAACTCGACATCATCAAGCGCAGCGAGGTGGAACGTACTGCGGATGCAGATAGTAATGTCATCGTGAAGCAACAACTTACACTGATGACTTTCGACACTGGCCAAATTCAGTTGCCCGCTGTCGGCTTGACCTATGCTCGTTCGTTTGACGATCCAGACCGCTTGAAAGCATACACTGATCCCATTCGTCTTTATTCGACCACCATGACGGTCGACACGACATTGGCCTACAAACCTATCGTGGAGCCTATCGCCGCACCGATACAAATGAAAGAGGTGTTTCCTTGGATTTTGGCCGTATTGCTTTTGGCTTTGGCTGTCTTTGGCGTTTGGTATTGGCGCAAGCATCGCAAAACCAAGATGGATGCCGAGGGCAACATCATCCGTGGTCCAGTCATCCCGCCTTACGACAAGGCCGTTGACGACCTGAAGAAGTTGCGTGAGGAAAAAATGTGGCAGTCGGGCAAGGTGAAGGAGTATTTCTCCTCGCTGACCGACATTGCTCGCGAGTACATTGAAGGCCAGTTCGGTGTGAATGCTGTCGAGATGACCACCGATGACATCCTTGAGGAAATCAAGCCCTTGCATTTCTCGAAAGAGACTTATAGTAAGCTGAAAGACACCATGGAAGTTGCCGATTTAGTGAAGTTCGCTAAGTATTCGGCTTCGACCTTGGAAAGCGACACTGCTTTGAGTAGCATGACAGAGTTCGTCAACGAGAGTTATGCGCATTATCAAAAGACAATGTCGCCGTCTGCGTCCTCGCAGACGGAACAAACATTGTCGTCATCTGCGTCCTCGCAGATGAATCATTCTGACTGCGAGACGCAGTCAGCGACAAAGAAGGAGGAGGTGAAAAATGTTTGAAAACATCGAATTTGCGAATCCTAAGCTGTTATGGCTCTTGTTATTGGTGCCTTTGGCCATTGTTTGGTACATCTTGCGCCACAAGAAACAGGAAGCCTCGGTGCGCTTCTCCGACATGAGCGGCTTCGTCAAGTTGCCGAAAACATGGAAAGCCTACTTGCGTCACCTGCTCTTCGCTTTGAAGATGGCGGCGTTGGCCTTGCTCATTGTGGCTTTGGCACGTCCTCAGAGTTCATCGACCAACTCGACTTCCAACATCGAAGGCATTGACATCGTGATGGCTATGGACGTCTCAGGCTCCATGCTCGCCCGCGATCTTAAGCCCGACCGTTTGACTGCTGCTAAGAATGTGGCCTCCGACTTCGTGAAAGACCGCCCCGGCGACCGCATGGGCTTGGTTATCTTCTCTGGCGAGACCTTCACTCAAGTGCCGCTGACCACCGACCACGGTGTGATGCTCAACATGCTGGCCGAGATGAAAAACGGCCTCATCGATGACGGCACCGCCATCGGTGACGGTTTGGCCACAGCCATCAGCCGCTTGAAGGACAGCGAGGCGATTTCGAAAGTCGTCATTCTGCTTACCGATGGTATGAATAATGCGGGTTCTGTCGACCCATACACTGCCGCTGAAATGGCCAAGTTGTATGGCATCCGTGTCTATACCATCGGTGTTGGCACATACGGTACAGCACCTTATCCAGTTCAAACTCCGTTTGGAACGCAGATACAACAAGTTAAGGTTGAAATTGACGAGAAACTGCTGACCACCATCGCCAACTCGACAGGCGGCAAGTATTTCCGCGCCAACAACAACCAGAAGTTGGACGAAATCTATCAGGAAATCGACAAGCTGGAACGCTCCAAAATCGAAGTGACGGAATTCCGCCGTCTTCACGAGGAATTTTATCCTTTGGTGGCCTGGGCTTTGGCCTTGCTGCTGCTCGAATTCCTTTTGCGTAAGACTATTTTCAGAACTTTAACCGATTAAAGCCATGGAAAACGTATTGCGATTTGAACATCCCGAGTACCTTTACTGGTTGATAATCATCCCAGTACTGGTTATCATTTATATCCTGTTCCGCGTCAGCCAGAAGCGTCGTTTCGAGCGTTTCGCCCAAATCGGGATGCGCGAACAGTTGGTGCCGAGTTTTTCCACTCGTCGCGCCAATTTCAAATTTGTCATCTTCCTGCTGATAGTTGCTTGCTCCATTTTGGCCTTAGCCAATTTGCAGAGTGGCAGCAAGATGGAAGAGGTGAAACGCGAGGGCATCGACCTTTACATTGCCGTTGACGTCTCCAATTCGATGAACGCCGAGGACATAGTTCCGAGCCGTTTGGAACGCTCCAAACAAGCCATCAACAAACTCATTGGCGACATGAAAGGCGACCGTATCGGTGTCATTGTTTTTGCCGACAAGGCTTTCGTGCAGTTGCCCATCACCACCGACTATTCAGCGGCAAAGATGTTCCTTTCAACCATCAACACGAGCCTTGTAGCTTCGCAAGGTACTGCCATTGCTGAAGCCATCAATCTGGCACTCAAGTCATTCCCAGATGAAGCCCACAGTCGTGCCATCGTCATCATCTCCGATGGTGAAGACCATGAGAACGATGCCGCGGTGAAAGCCGCACAAGAGGCAGCCAAGCAAGGCGTACATGTTTATACGATTGGTATGGGTCTTCCTGACGGCGCGCCCATTCCGGAATACAATCAATACGGCCACCAAATTGGCTATCGTAAGGACCGCAACGGCAACACCATCATCACACGCTTGGACGAGCAAATGTTGCAAAAGATTGCCGCAGCGGGCAACGGCATTTACGTCCGCGCCAGCAATTCCAACGTGGGTTTAGAGAAAATTTACGAGGACATCAACAAACTCGACAAGTCGGAAATCGATGCCAAAGTCTTCACCGACTATGAGGATCAGTTCCAATGGTTTGTGGGTGCAGCCATCATACTCCTTCTGATAGAGATTTTCATTTCCTCGGGCAAGAGAGGCTGGGAAAAGAAGTTCAACATTTTTGAAAAGAAAGATGAAAAGGTTCAGTAAATATCTAATAATCATAGCTTTGTTGTTTTCCGCGTTCTCCGTTTCGGCGCAGAGCGATGAGAAGGCCATTCGCAGAGGTAACCGCAACTACAAGAGCGGAAACTACGAGCAGGCCATCGAGAACTACAGAAAAGCCTTGGAAATCAGGCCGAACAATGCCAAAGCACAGTTCAACATTGGTGATGCCTATTATGCCAAGCAGTCGTACGACACGGCTTATAAGGAGTTTCAAAAGGTGCTGGACATTTCGCCCGATGCCAAGCTGAAATCGGATGCGGTTTACAACATGGGCAACTGCCTTTTGGCGCAGAACAAGTACTACGATGCCTTTAATATATATAAGGTGTCGCTGAAGCTGAATCCCGAAAACGAAAATGCCCTGTATAACCTCGAATTTTGTCGAGCCCATTTGGTCAAGAGCCAGATTTGGGTGGTGCAGCCCGAACACGGTAGGGTAGAGGCCAAGGAAAAAGAGGCTTTCAATGGGCAGCGCGTCACGCTGACAGCAAAGCCTGACGAAGATTATGCTTTGTCGCAATATCTTGTAGTAAGGGCTGACAATCAGGAGGTTCAGGTACAGGTGAACGGTAGTAGCTTCATTATGCCTAAGTTCAATGTGTTGGTCTCGGCGGAGTTTAAAAAGGCGCATAAGATTGAGATTGAGAAGAATATCAAAAATGGTACGGTGCAAGCCGACAAGCAGAAAGCCATTGAAGGCCAGCAAGTGGTGTTGAGAGGCATTGGCAAGGACGGTTACATGGTGGACAAATTCACAGTCTACAAGACAGGTAGCCGCACTGACACAGTTCAAGTCAACGATACGGTGTTCCAGATGCCCGATTTCGATGTGACGGTGACGGCTACCTTCCGTACTGCGCTGAAAGTCAGCATCGACAGCGTTTCCAATGGAACCATCAAAGTGACGGATAGTTTGGTGAAGCCTGGACAGAATGTGGGCATTATCGTGAGACCTGACAAGGGCTTCCAGTTAGGTGACTTGCGCGTGGTCAGCCAAAAAGATGCCACAGAGTCGGCTCCCGTCTCTGACGACAACGTTTTCCAAATGATTGATGACGACGTGATGGTGAAAGCAGAGTTTGTGGAAGCCACTAATTATTATAAGTTGAATGCCGACACCACATTGAAGGGTGGTCATGTGCTCCTCGACCAATCGGAGGCCACGCGTCGCGAAACGGTGACATTGCGTAACGCGCCTGAACCTGGCTATCAGTTTAAGGAGTATGTCATCCATCAGGTAGGTGACACAGCGGTGAAGGTACAGCCTTTGGGCAACTTCTTCACCATGCCCGATTTTGATGTTGAAGTCTCTGCCATCTTTGAAAAGAGTGAGGGCGACAACCAGCAACAACAGCAGCAGAATCAGGACCAACAGCAACAAGACCAGCAAGATCAAGAGCAACAGCAAGACCAACAGCAGAATCAAGACCAGCAGCAACAGCAGCAACAAAATCAACAGCAGCAGAATCAGCAAATGTCGAAGGAAGATGCCCAGCGAATGCTCGATGCCCTTGAAAATCAGGAAAAGAAGACCATGGAAAAGGTCAACGAACAAAAGGTAAGACAACAACCCAAAAAGAAGAGCGACAAGGACTGGTAGCCCTGAAGGGGCGATATAATTCAGCCCGATGTGAAACGTCGGGAAAAATGGCGGATGCCAAAAAACGAAAATGTGTAATTTTGCAGCGTGAAAACAATAGATAAATGAAGACAATATTCAGGTTAGTATTATTCATCGCATGTGCCGTACCCATGGCATTATGGGCCCAAGACACCCCAACCCTGACCGTCTCCGCCAAGAAACAAGTCATGGTGGGCGAGCGTTTCCAAGTGGTGTTTGAGGCCAACGCCGAAGGCAAGAATTTCCAGGCACCTTCGTTCAATGGCTTTACCGTGGTGGGTGGCCCATTCACCTCGTCAAGCTCCAGTTTTTCGATGGTCAACGGCTCGATGTCGCACACCGTCAAAAACACCTATACCTTCGCCTTGCAGGCCTATCAGGAAGGCACCTTTCATGTGGGTTCCGCCACTTTGACCGTCAAGGGAAACAAAGTAAGCAGTGAACCTTTCGACATCAAGGTGGTGCCCGATGATGGCAGTCATGCGGCTCCTTCGGGTGGAGGCGCATCCTCGGGACAAGGCAGGTCGCAGCAGAATACCAATGATCCACAGGTCAGCGGGAAGGATTTGTTCCTCAGCGTCATTCCGTCCAAAAAGTCGGTTTATGTCGGTGACCAAGTCGTTTTGACTTATAAGATTTACACCAAAGTGCCGGTGTCGTCGCTTTCGGTGGAACGGATGCCTTCATACGCTGGTTTTTGGACCAAGGATATCACCGATAACAGTGGTTCATTGCGTCAGAGCACTGAATACGTCAATGGCATCGAATATACTACTGCCGAAGTTCAGAAAATTGTGGTTGTGCCACAGCGTGCTGGCAAACTCACCCTCGACCCGATGATTATCGAATGTGTCGCGCAAATTCGAACGGAGAGCAACCGCCAGCGCAGCATGGATCCGTTTGAGGCTTTCTTCAACGATCCTTTCTTCAACCGTAACATCGCCAACGTGAAGAAGGAACTTACTTCCCAGACCCTCAATATTGAGGTGAAAAGCCTTCCCGAAAATGGCAAACCCGCTTCATTTGCAGGTGCTGTCGGCAACTACAACTTCAAGTCTGAGATTGACAAGACTGAATTAAGAACAAACGATGCCTTCACTTTGACCTTGACGGTTTCAGGCTCAGGCAATGTGGAGTTGCTTCAAATGCCTACGCCAGTCTTCCCGCCTGATTTTGAAGTTTATGATCCCAAGGTCTCGACTTCTGTGAATACCACGGCCAACGGATTGTCGGGGACGAAAAAGGCTGAATATTTGGTGATTCCGCGTCGGGCAGGCAACTTTACTGTTCCATCTGTGGAGTTCTCTTATTTCAATCCTGCGAATGAATCGTATCAGAGCTCGAAGACCGAGCCGTACGAAATTAAGGTGGAGAAAGGTGCTGGCTCTGACGAGGGTGGCGGCATCTACGCTTCCAATCAGGAAGACATCAAGTATTTGGGCAGCGACGTCCGCCATATCATGACAGGCGATGCGCGCCTGAAGCCGACGAGCACGATCTTCTTCGGCTCGGCAGCCTATTTTGTGGCCTTGCTCGCCCTGTTGGTGCTTTTCATCGTCCTGTTGTTTGTTTTGAAGAAACGTGAGCAGTTGACTCAGGACACGGCGGCCAACCGTAACCGTAAGGCTGACAAGGTGTCACGTGGCCGACTGAAGAATGCCTACCAGTTCCTGAAGACCAAGGATCAGGAGAAGTTCTATGTGGAGATGTCGCAGGCTTTGTGGGGCTACATTGCTGACAAGATGGGCATCGAACGCTCCAAGCTCTCGATGGATACGGTGAGCGAGACCATGAAGAGCAAGAACGTGCCTGATGAGTTGACGCAACAGTTTGTCGACACGCTCAACAGTTGTGAGTTCGCTCGTTTTGCCCCAGGCAGTGCCGAGGAAAAGATGGACGACCTCTACCAACGTGGCATCGATGTGATTTCGAAAGCGGAAAAAGTCTTGTAATGAATGAAAGGAAAACAGAGATGAAAAGATACACCTTATTAATATGTATTCTCGCCGTGATGGGTTGGGGTTCGGCTCATGCCCAAGAAAACGGTGACGTTTGGTTCGAACAGGCCAATGCCGCCTACAATGCTGGCAATTACGATTCGGCCATGATGCTGTATGAAAGGATTTTGGCCTTGGACTTGGAATCGGTGCCGCTTTATTACAATATGGGCAACACCTATTATAAGATGCGCGAGTATCCGATGGCGATATATTGCTATGAGAAAGCCTTGAAGCTTGACCCGTCAAACGAGGATGCGCAAACTAACCTCGCCATTGCCAACCGAGCCATAGTGGACAAGATTGAGCCTATGCCGCAGTCGTTCATCGCGCGTTGGTGGCAGGATGCCAGAGCATGGTTTTCGGGTGACCAGTGGGCTTGGCTCTCCATCGCGTTTTTTGCGCTGTTGCTCGTTTCGGTGTTCATGTTTTTGCGTGCACGCAAACTGGCCGTGCGCAAGTTGGGCTTCTTTGCCGGGTTGGTTTTCCTGTTGGTCTTTGTGCTTTCGGTGGTTTTCGCCTTCCAATTGAAGCAATCCTCATTGACGCAAGACCAGGCCATCATTATGACACCCACCGTTAACGTGAAGAGTTCTCCCAACGAGAATAGTGTCGATCTTTTCGTGCTGCACGAAGGCACAAAAGTGGATGTGCTGGAGACTGTAGACGGTTGGAATAAAATCAGGATTGCCAACGGCAGCATGGGTTGGCTCAGCGAAGATTCCATGCGTTGCTTCTGAGCCCAAATTCGGGACGAAAAAGACTTTTTTGAGAAAAAAATCACATTTTTTTTCGCTAAAGTGTATTTTCTTTCGAAGAATGTCCTATATTTGCAGACCATATTTAAAGTGAAAAAGTGTCAAAACACGCATGGAAATAGTGTAAATTAGATAATTAATTAAAATTTCGTGATATGAAAAAGAGATTTTTACCTATCAGTTTACTTCTGGTAATCATGGTCTTAGGCCAAACAATGGCTATTGCTGACCAAGGTGGACACTATGTGCCCCGTTCCCAAACAACAATGAATGCGAATGCCTTTATGGGCAGCCTTCGCGCCAACCAACACACCGGCTTGATTGACCCGGCCGATATGTTCAAGGCAATGCAAGCTACTTCAACGAGAAATGCCGCTGACGATCCTTTGTATTGGATCAGCATGGGCCCCGACAACATGGGTGGTCTCACCACTTCGATTGTGTATGACAACACGTTGAATGAAAGTAACAACCCCAACGGTGTCGTTTATATCGGCTCTATGGGCGGCGGTGTTTACAAGACTTATAACTATGGTGTTACTTGGCATCAGGTGGGCAATATGGATTTGATGGTCAGTTGCATGGTTCAGGATGCCAATGGTATCATTTATGTTGGTACTGGTGACGGCAACCATGCTGTCAACTACAACGGTCTCGATGCAATGGGTAATCCAAGTTACGAGAACAGCTTTGTGGGCACAGGTCTTTATAAGATTGATGCCAGACATAATGACCAGATTACGCAATTGGTTGCTGCAACAGCTACTGATTGGGCGTATATCAACGACCTTGCCATTGCAGGCAATATGCTGTTGGCTGCTACCAATGAAGGTCTAAGATACTCCACCAATAATGGTGCTGATTGGACGATGGCCATGGAAGGTCGTGCCGATGAAGTGAAGGTCGCAAGTGACAATACGATTGTTGCTTCCATTGGAGGTAAGGTTTATATCGGCAAGGATGTCAACAACTTGGTTTGCCATTCTGCTGATGGAAACACCCTGCAAGGTGACACCCTCCTCCCCAAGGCTGCTGGTTTGTATGACATTACCGTTGCTCCTTCGGATGCCAATCTCATTTATGCTGCCAGCATTGGCAGTGACGGTGTTCACGCCAGTGTTTTTGTCTCCGAGAACCAAGGTGAAAACTGGACTGTGGCTTTGCCTGCTGTGCAGTCTACTCAGGGACACAATCTTTATTCTGGTTATGGCCTTTTTAATCATGGCTTAGTGGTTGACCCCAACAATAAAGATGTTGTTTATGTGCTTGGCTATCAAATTTGGAAGCTTCAAAAGCCCGCTGTTGCTGGTGGATATTACATTGCTCAGCAAATCACGTACAACACGACTATTGATGATGAGTCATACGCTCATGTTGGTTACCATACCTTGGTGTTCAATCCGAACGATGCCAATGAATGCTATGCTGGTACCGATGGTGGTATTTACAAAGGTACAGGCAGATTCGTGTTCGTCAACTGCAATAGAAACTATGTCACCACTCGTATGTTCAACGTTGCCTATTCAGGAAAAGACACTCGTATTTTGGCTGCTGGCCTTGACCATGGAACCGTGTTGATTGAAGGTAATGCCACCAGCAATAACATGGGAACAGGTTTGTGGATCAATCCTTCGGATGCCGCCAATATGGGTATGTTCGATGACACTTATCAAAGTGGTCCTTGCGCCATCTCCAGCATTAACCCCAATACTTTCTTTGTGACTTATACCGATGGCGGTCTGCAACGTACCGAAACCGCAGGTGAGGACTGGGTATCAACCAACTTTACCAGCAGCATTTCCTACAGCTCATCTTCGTTCCGTATGCCTATCGTGCTGCACGAGAACTTTGATGATGACCTGAATCCTGTTACGGTTTGGTTCAAGAATGAAGACTCGCTTGCTATTGCTGGCGGTACCGTAGTTCAATGCATGAGCGAAAACAAATTCCCCTTCAACTATACGTTGCCTCATACGCTTGCCGTTGGTGACTCTATCGAAGTTCACGATCCTATCAGTGCAAAGTTCTTCTTCGCTATTTCCGATGCTTTGTATATGACCCTTACGCCTTTGAACTTCAGTGTTGAGACGAAATGGAGCAAGGTCGCTGATAAAGCTCATACGGGATTTATTGGTGAACCTCTCAGCATGGGTCTCTCTGCTGATGGTGACAATATGTTTGTGGGTATGAAGAACGGCAGATTCTATCGTGTTTCCAACCTCAACACCGTCATCGACGAAACTTCGGGCACTATTACGGATTCTCTCTTTGCCGTCACCACTACAGAAATCACTCTTCCTGTGAGTGGCCAATGCGTCACTTCGGTTTCGGTTGATCCTCGCAATGCCAATAAGGTTGTTGTCACATGCGGCAACTACGGCAATGACGACTATGTGTTCTATTCGACCAATGCTTTGTCTGATGCTCCCGAGTTCAACTCGGTGCAAGGCAACCTGCCCAAGATGCCTGTCTATTCCTCATTGATTGAGATGGCTACGGGTGATGTCATTCTTGGTACCGAACGCGGTATTTACAGAACCAAAAACATTGCTGGTGCTCAGTGGACAGCTGACAGCCATATATTGGGCGAAGTTCCGGTCATGGATCTGAAGCAACAGCGCCTCTATCATGAGGATGAACAAACGGTCAATGTCACGGACGAAGGTGCTTTCGTAACGGAGTATCCTGGCGTTCACAACACTGGTATCATCTATGCCGCTACCTACGGCAAGGGTGTGTTCCGCTGCGAGAACTACAAGAAAGAATTCGCCAACGTTCCTGAGACTCCTGCTGTTGAAGAGACTGTCACGGTCAACATGTATCCAAACCCCGTGCGTGGCCAGGCTACCGTCAGCTTTAATATGGTTGACAACAGCACCGTCAGCTATCAAGTGTTCGACCTCACAGGCCGCATGGTGATGAACCAGAATGCAGGTCGCTTTGCAGAAGGCCAGCAAGAGATTAAAGTCAACATGGAGAACCTTAGCACAGGTTCCTACATCCTGCGTCTCAACCAGGGTGCCAGCACTTCCTGCGTGAAGTTCTTGGTGTACTAATTTAGGTTAAAAATTTGCACAAAGGCTGTCATGTTAATCGTGGCAGCCTTTTTTATGTTCTCAAGAGTGTCCAAAAAATCCACAAATCGTACCCTAATAGGACACTTTTTTACTAAGGGTAATTGGTTATTTATGCGTCTTAAAGATGTTAACCGATTAACTAAAACGCGTTTTATTATGCTCTATCAACCATTTAATGGTTCGATTCCCATTAGATTAGTAGGGGCTGTCGCCACAAGCGACGGTTTATCTAATACTAGTATTTCAATTCACCTAATTATTAACCAAATCAATTCATTATGAAAAAGAAAGTATTTTCTTTGATGATGACGCTTTTGCTTGCCTTTATGGGCGTGGCAAAGGCAGAGGTTGTAGAAATTGGTGTCGGAGGCACGAGTACAAATTCGTACCTTCCGAATTACGAGTTCTACAATTACTCACTGACGCAGCAGATTTACACTGCTGAAGAGATTGGCACTGCTGGCACAATCAACAGCATTGCCTTTTTCTACACAGGTACGGCATCCCGTACGCTGGACATCTACATGGTCAACACGACCGTGGGTTCCTTCGCCAGCAACAATGACTGGATCACAGTCACTGCGGCTGACAAGGTTTACTCCGGCAGCGTGACCTACACGGCAAACGAATGGAACACCTTCGTTCTCGACACTCCGTTTGCCTACGACGGCACGAGCAATCTTGCTGTCATCGTAGATGACAACACGGGTTCGTACGTATCAAGTGTGGGAGCCTATGTGTTTGATGCCACGGGTATGGCCCTCCGCGTCTACAGCGACCCCACGAACTATGATCCGTTGGCTCCGCCCATGGGTTCAGGTGCGGTTCTGGATGTAAAGAACCAGATTCAGCTCGACATCACTCCTGGTGGTGGCGGAGTTGTTGCAGGTGAACTTACCGTTTATGATGGCACTGCCACCAACGGTTTCGTTCCGGTGTACGGCTTCTATGCTGACGCTTATCTGAAGGCTGAGTTTGTGATGCCTGCCGCCGAACTTGCCGACATGGCCAATGGCGACATCAACAGTGTGAAGTTCTATGCCACTTCTCCCGCTACGGAAGCTTGGACCAGCACGTTCCAAGTGTTCATGAAGGAAGTGAGCGATGCCACTATCAGCGACTTCAGTGGCACTGACGGTGCTACCGTTGTTTACGAGGGCCTCCTCAATGGTACTGCCTCTGAGATGGAAATCGTCTTCAGCACGCCTTACCACTACAATGGCGGCAACCTGTTGATTGGTGTCTACAACATCACCACGGGTAACTACAAGTCCATCACCTGGGCTGGTGAGACTGTTACTGGCGCTTCTGTCCAAGGTTACAACTACAGCAGCCTTAGCGGCATTACTGCTACTCAGCGTAACTTCCTGCCCAAGACCACCTTTGCCTACACTGTTGCTGGTGGCGGTCCCGTGGGTGACCAACTGCATGTGAAGTACATGGCTGGTGATGTGGAAGTTATCGACGAGTTGAATCTTGGTGTCCGTCCTGCCGGTGCTTGGATGGAGCCCTTCAACTTCACCATGTACAGCGAAGGTCCTACCTACACTGTCAACGTTCTTGACTTCACCCCGAGCGATGGCATGTTCACCGTTGCCGGACAGGAACTTCCTTTCCAAGTGGTCCGCAATGAAGACGTTGCCTTGAACATGAGCACCAACGGCACAGAAGCCGGTGTGATCGAGCGTCAGTTTGTGGCCATCACCGAAGGCAACCGTGCCGCTCACATCTGGCCTGTCACCGTGGAACTTTATGCTCCTCAGTGCCCGGATGTTTGGGAACTGGCTTGCGAAGAGGCTACGACATTCCCCTTCGTCGAGGTTCCTGCCACAGCCCACGCTACGACCTTGCACAACGACTACACCCTGCCTTTCCCCGAAATTCCGGAAGGTCTGGATGCTGTCTACAAACTCGTGTTCACCCAAGACCAGATGGTGAATGCTGAGGTCACTTACGGTGACAACGGCAAGGTGGCCCTCTATCGTGAAGGCTTCGAAGGTGAAGGCGGCCCGATGGCTACCAACAACTACACTGGCATCGAGATGGGTGGTGGTGCTGCCGCTGCTCCGTTTGAGGCCCAGATTGGTGAAGGTACCAGCACGACTACCTACTTCCCCTTTTATACCTTCTATAATTACTGCATCGCCGAGAACCTCTTCCTCGCTCCCGAGCTTGAGGAAGCTGGCGTAACCACCGCTCCTATGACCAGCCTGAGCTGGTATGCCACCAACACCACTGGTTACAACCAGCAAGGCATCACCATCTGGATGGCCAACGTTGACGATGAAACCCTGACGACTACCTCTCACGTTGTCACTGGCATGACCAAGGTCTACACTGGTGCCATGACTCCTGCCATCGGCTGGAACGAGTTTGTGTTCAACGAGGGTAACTTCGCTTGGGACGGTCACAGCAACGTGTTGATCTATGTGCAGCGCAACAATGGTGTTTACAATAGCTCCATCAGTTGGCAAGCCACTTCGGGCCTTCCCTTCAACGCTATGTCCTACCGTTATCAGGACAGCGGCGCATACGATGAGACCATCCCGAACACGATGTACACGAGCACGACTCGTCCGAACATCATCATGAAGGCTGACGGCCGCCGCAACCGCGACGAAATCGTCAACGATTTCGAATCCGGTCTTAACGGCTGGACTGTCATTGATGCCAACAACGACGGTTACACATGGTGCTTGACCAGTGCCATCCCGAGCACTTGGACATATTATGCGGGCATATCTATTGACTGGTACCATAGCGGTACGAACGCCATCTGCAGCGGTTCCTATATCAATGGTGTAGGTGCTATTTCTCCCGATGAGTACCTCGTTTCACCTCAGGTGACCCTGGGTGAAGGCTCAGAGGTGAGCTTCTGGGTGGCTGCCACCGATGCAAGCTATGCTGCCGACCACTTCGGCGTGTTCGTTTCCGACAACGGCACAAGCGGCTGGACTTCGGTTCAGGAATGGACGCTGACCGCCAAGAGCGGTGCCAAATCCGGCGTTGTTCGCGAATCACGTGACGGCAACGGCCTGAGATTGGGTACCTGGTACAACTACACCGTTGACCTGAGTGCCTACACTGGCCAGAAGTACATTGCCTTCCGTCACTTCAATTGCTACGACCAATACATCATGTGCTTGGACGACATTACTATCGTGGAAGGCGGTACCAACCCGAATCCTCCCACACCTCCGACACCTCCCACACCTCCTACTCCAGGCGTTACCTACAACATCTGCGCTGGTCCCGTCATCGAGAACCTGCCTGTGACTCCCGGTACCTACTACCTGGTTGCTTCTTCAACCACGCCTAATTTCGAGGTGACGATCAATGCCGAGGACATGCCTTGCCCGACTGTTGAGGGCTTTGCCTTCAACCCGGTTCCCGCTGACGATGCCGACGGAATTGAACCCGCCAGTGTGACCCTCAGCTGGAGCATTCCGGACTTCGCTACCGGCTGGCGCCTCATCTTCGGTACCACCTATTATCCGGATCCCAACCATCCTCAGACCATCATGTATCCTGAGGACGGCAGCTTCACCACAAACCTTGCCAACAGCTACACGGTGCGCAACCTGTGGAACAACACGAACTACTTCTGGAGAGTGGAGTTCAACAACGACTGCTGCCCCGATGGCGTGAGCAGCCCTGTCTGGGGATTCACCACACACCTGAATGTGCCTCAGAACCTCACCGCTGTTGACGAGACCGTGTTCAACGACGAGACCATCGTCCTGAACTGGACCCCCGTTGTTGACCGTACCTACCGTATGTACAACGTGTACCGCGACGGTGAACTCATCGGTCACACCAACATGAACCAGATCAACAACTCGACCTACACCGATGGTCCTCTGGCCTACAACATGGCTGGTTACACCTACTATGTCACCGCCGTGTACGACGAGGGCGAATCCGCTCCTTCGAACACCGTGAACGTGAAGGTTTCCGGTTATGGCAACATTGACGGTCACGTCTACGAACAAGACGGCACGACCGGCATCGCTGGTGCCACCGTTACGATGGTGGGTATTGACGAGTTCAACGCTTCACATACTTACAACTTCACGACCAACGCCCAAGGTTACTACAGTGCTGCTGTGTATGCCGGTACCTACAACGGCCAGGCCGCTAAGGACGGTTACCAGACCATCACCGAGCCTGTCCAGGGCAACCCGATTGGCATCACTTACAACGTGACCACGAGCCCGATCGACTACATGCTGGACGAGAACTTCGATCCTGTCTGCTCCGTGCTTGCCGAGTATTATCCTGATCCGGACAGCATCAACGCTCCTTATGTGAAGGTTTCATGGGGTTGCGGTCTGCCCGGTGAGGAAATCATCGAGCCTTTCGAGACTGGCGACTTCAGCCTGTTTGATTGGCAGATCGATCCTACCTATCCTTGGGTCATCGATAACCAACATGCATACGAAGGCAACTACTGCATGAAGAGCGGTAACCAGCAAGTGCTGAGCTCCACCTCCACCATGCAGGTGACCGTGAACATCCCCTCTGATGGTATCATGAGCTTCTTCGGTAAGATCAGCTGCGAAAGCGGTTGGGACTATGGTTACTTCTACATCGATGGTGTCCAGAAGGGCAGCTACACTGGTGAACAGAACTGGGCCGAGAAGAAGTTTGACATCACCGCTGGTGACCACACCTTCAAGTGGGAATACACTGAAGACTTCATCATCTCTCAAGGTGACGACTGCTTCTATGTCGACTACATTACCTTCTACAAGAGACCCGAACCTCCACAACCTGGTTGGCACACCTACTGCGAGAGCGAATTCAACAACGCTGTCGGCAGCAACCTGACCACGACCCCGAGCTGGGCTTACGAGTATCCTGCTAGTTTCTTGCACAACAACTATGCTGGCTGGCAGATCACTAAGGTCTCCCTGTTCTCTGACAACATGTACAGCGCTGTTGGTGGCAACTACACCTGCCGTATCTATGTCGGTGGCAACGAGCCTGCCGCTGGTACGATGGTGAGCACCCTCACTGTTGACGTTCCGAGCAACATGAACGCTTGGGTTGACTGGGATCTGAACGATGTTGTCAATGTGACTGGCAACGACCCGATTTGGGTGGTTTGGACGGCTAACAGCACTGTGAGCAGCTGGCCTGCTGGTTGCTGCGGCGACCTGAACGATTATGGCACATGGTGGGATGGTGGTAATGGTTGGGAGCACCTGACCTATGGCACCTGGACCATGAGACATTGGTTCACCAACCGTGCTGGTCGTAGCGTGGCTGTCGGTACCTCCGACAATGCTAAGCAAGCTGCTGTTGCTGATGCTAACCCGCTCAGCAGCAGACTCCGCACCTACAAGAAGGGCGACAATGAGGTCTACACTGTGTGCGCTAATGCCAACGCTGTGAAGGGCACTGCCCTTGCCACGGAAGGCAACCGTAGCCTGAACCACTACAGAGTGTACCGTACCAACTGCTACAACGACGGTCCTTACACTGAAGAGAACACCGTCCTCTTGGCCACCGTTTGGGTGCCTGACACCGTCTACATCGACGTTGAATGGGCTGACCTCGAACCTGGTATCTACAAGTGGGGTGTCGGTGCCGTCTATGAGGGCAACCGCGGCGAAGAGATTGCTGGTCCTATCAACTGGACTGAGCCTGTCAACGTCAACCGTGCTACTTTGACCTACGACTTCGACGACAGTAGCCTGCAAGGCTGGACCACCATTGACGCCAACAACGACGGATACGATTGGGTGCTTGGCTCACAAATTGGTGGCGTCTATTTGGTTGCTGGTGCTAGCCTCGAAGGTTCAGGCCACAACGAATCGAATGACATGATGTGCTCTGGCTCTTATAGCAATGCAACGAGCTCAGCCATTACTCCTGACAACTACCTTGTTTCGCCTCAAGTGGCTCTCGGTGGCAACATCAGCTTCTGGGCCTGTGCTCAGGATGCTGGCTATGCTGCAGAGCACTTTGCCGTTGCTGTGAGCACCTCTGGTAATACCAACGCTTCTGACTTCACCACTGTCCAAGAGTGGACGATGACGGCCAAGGGCGCTAGCAGCGTAATGAGCTATGGCCGTGATGGCAGCAACCGTGCCCAAGGCAGCTGGTACCAGTACACTGTTGACCTGAGCGCATACAGCGGCATGGGCTATGTGGCTATCCGTCACTTCAACTGCAACGACCAGTTCATCCTGAATGTCGACGACATCACCATCGTTGAAGGTGCCGGTGGCCCGACACCTCCCACACCTCCTACACCTGGCACTGGCCTGCAACTGCCTCGCGAGAGCGAAATCGTTTGGTCGAACTGCCTCGACAAGGATATGTGGCTTGAGAATGCTCTTGACGTCACTGTGCTGCTCAACAGCGCTGACAGCCCGGAGGGCGTGATGGTGAGCTTCGAGAATCTGAATCCTGGCGAACAAGAACTCTATCCTATGGGTAGCGTGGTTCTTGACCAGACTGGCTTCTATGTTTGGGATAGCTTCCGTAAGGGTGACTATAAGGTGACCGTGTCCTTAGACGGTTATGAGACCATCGAGGAGAACGTGAGCATTTGGGATCCCACGAGCTTGCGTTATGTGATGATTGAGATTATCTACGGTGTCAACAACCTCTACGTCTCTCGTACTGGCTGGGCCATGTGGGATGCCAACGGTGTTCCTGGCGGCCAAGGCGGCGGTGGCGGCCAAGGCGGTGACGGTGACACCTTCAGCGTCGACTTCGAAGGTGGTCTGCCTGCTGGCTGGACTGTCAACGATGCCAATAACGATGGTTGGACTTGGTGCTTGACCAGTGCAATTCCTAGCACTTGGACTTACTATTCAAGCTTGAGCCTTGACTGGTACCACAGCGGTACGGATGCCATCTGCAGCGGTTCTTACATCAATGGTGTGGGTGCCCTGAATCCTGATGAATGGCTCGTTTCGCCTCAGGTGAACCTCGCCAACGGTTCACAACTGAGCTTCTGGGTGGCTGCTACCGATGCCAACTACGCTGCCGACCACTTCGGTGTGTTCGTGTCGACGACTGGCACCAACCCGAGCGACTTCCAGAGCGTCCAAGAGTGGACTCTGTCTGGTAAGGGCGAAGGCAAGGCTGGCAATCCTCTCGCTACACGCGATGGCAACGGCCTCAGACTTGGCAACTGGTACAACTACACTGTTGACCTGAGCGCCTATGCTGGCAGCAACCGTTACATTGCCTTCCGTCACTTCAACTGCTACGACCAGTACATCATGTGCTTGGACGATGTCGAATTGACGAGCGGTGCTAAGGACGGTGGCGAGCGTCACCTCGAAGGCTTCAAGGTGTTGTGCACCAGCATCGACGGAGAACCCATTTACAATGCTAACACCGTGCATCCGTTCTGCCAGTTGGCCACCGACGAACTCGTCGAAGGCGATCACTACATCTGCAAGGTTGCTGCTATCTACAGCACTGGCATGAGCGACTGGGTTGAGGCTGAATGGGAGTATGAAAGCTGCGAGAACTACGCTGGTACCTTGAATGGTCTCGATGTGAACGGCACGACCGTCACTTGGGATTATCCTGGCGGCGGCACTGGCCCGACTCCTCCTGGAAACGGTGACACCTTCAGCGTTAACTTCGATGACAGCCAGATTCCTTCCGGTTGGACCGTCATCGACGGTGGCAGCCCCGCTGGCTATGGCTGGCAGATTGGTAGCACCAAGCTGGGTGAAACTGGCAACGGTCACAACGGTTCCGCTGACCTCATCCTCAGCCAGAGTTACGACAACAACTACGGCGTTGTCTATCCCGACAACTGGTTCATCTCGCCTGCTGTGACCCTCGCTAGCGGTTCGACCTTCAGCCTGTGGGCATGCGGTCAGGATGCCAGCTATGCTGCTGAACACTTCGGCGTGTTCGTCTCCACGACTGGCACCAACCCGAGCGACTTCGCAATGGTTGCCGAGTGGACGCTGACTGCTAAGGGCGACCGTTACGATGGTCCTCGTGGCAACCGCGCTCAAGGCAACTGGTACCAGAAGACTGTCGATCTCAGCGACTTTGCTGGCGAAGGCCGTTACATCGCCGTCCGTCACTTCAACTGCAGCGACATGTTCTATCTGGATGTCGACGACCTCGAACTTACCAATGGTGCCAAGGGCAACCGCGCTCCTTGGGATCTGATGATGACCTTCAACGCTGCTGAAGCTGCCCAATACGGTGTAGCTTACGACGGCAACAACTTCTATACCTCCAACTGGGGCTATAGCAGTGCTACGCATAACTTCTTCAAGTATGACCTCAGCGGCAACATGCTCGAAGGCTTCGAAATCGCTGGTTGCGGTACTCTCCGTGGCATGACCTATGACGGCCAATACACCTACGGCGTTGCCAACAGCAACACTGTTTACTGCATTGACCTGGCTGCCCACAACCTGGTTAGCACGTTCACCAGCTCTTACGGCGCTATGCGTGGTATCACCTACGATCCTGAACGCGACGGCTTCTGGGTAATCGGCAACTGGAGTGGCAACCTGACGCTCATCGACCGCAACGGTGCCGTCCAATTCACTGGTCCTGCTCCTGAGAGTGCTTCCGACCTTGCTTACTACAAGGACGAAAACGATGTTGAGCACGTGTTCTGCTTCAACAACGGTAACAATGGCGTGTATGATTACAATATCACGACCAACACCCTCGGCGGCTCTGTGTTCGACTTCTCGAGCACGCCTGGCTACGACGGCGGTTCGTCTGGTGGTTGCACTGTCGCCAGCTTCAATAACAAGATGGCCTTCATCGGTGACATCCAGCAAGACCCGAACCTTATCGGTATCTATGAACTGAGAGATGACCAAGGTACTGGTCCTGTTCCTCCGGTTCCGGCTGGCAACATCCTCGGTGCTATGGTGTTCCTGAATGGCGAATGGGAAGCCTTTGTTCCTTATCCGACCAACAGCTACGAGTTCCCCGAAGGCGGTGAGTACTGCGTCCGCATCGTCTATGACGGCACTGCTGACCTCCCGAGCAACAACTTCTACTATGCCA
>JAEEGG010002493.1_pt1 | contig 47345 bp, 31 predicted proteins | sample 9134161 | NCBI WGS metagenome assembly JAEEGG01 (sample SAMN16246543, study PRJNA631951) | gut metagenome | biome: gut microbiome; feature: rumen; material: CR-attached | host: Bos | place: Iran: Karaj | collected 2018-10
ACCAGTTCCATCCCGAAACGGCGCAGTTGCCCCCGCTGAACGACATGGAAGCCATCGCCAAAGTTTCGAAGGAATTCCTTTCGCAACTGATGGAAGCCCTGTACTACGGCATGCTCAACCAGACCCAAGCAAACTTGATTTCCGACGAAATCCAGGACGCCGACCCGGACTGCGTCAGCACAGCTTCCCTCGAAGATTTGCTCGTCAAGCTTTGGATCGGGAACGCCAAGACATACCGGAAGATGGTGACGAATTGATCGACCAACGTGTACGTGTCATCGGTGGTGGCCTTGCTGGCTGCGAGGCGGCTCTCCAGTTGGCGAGCCGCGGTTTCAAGGTTGACTTGTACGAAATGAGGCCAGTAAAGCAAACGCCTGCACACAGGGACGGTCACCTGGCGCAGTTAGTTTGTTCCAACAGCTTCAAGGCTTTGGGCGTTACATCGGCTCACGGGCTTTTAAAGCAGGAGCTCACGATGCTGGGCAGTTTCCTGCTTGACTCCGCACGGGAAGCGGCAGTCCCCGCTGGCGACTCCCTCACGGTGAACCGCGACATTTTCAGCGAATCGGTAGAAAAGAAAATTGCGGAAAACCCCAACATCACGCTTCGCCGCGAAGAGGTAACCAGCCTCGAAGGCGACTGCCCTACCCTCGTGGCAGCAGGACCATTGGCCAGCGACGCACTCGCCGACGACATCTTCAAGCGCCTGGGAAGCAACCGTCTCCACTTTTTTGACGCCATCGCTCCTGTGGTCGAGGCCGACAGCATCGATTTTGACCACGCCTTTTACATGAACCGCTGGGAAAAGGGCGAAACTGCGGACTTCATCAACTGTCCGCTGGACAAGGAAACCTACACGGAATTCGTGCGCAAGCTCTGCGAAGCCGAAGCCGTGGAACCCCGTCCCTTTGAAAAGAACGAGCTGTTCGAAGGCTGCCTCCCCGTCGAGGAAATGGCACGCCGCGGCTACGAGACACTCCGTCACGGCCCCATGCGCCCCATCGGGCTGGGACTCGGCAACAACGGCCATCTTTGGTACGCCGTCATCCAGCTCCGTGCCGAAAACAAGCAAAAAACGCTTTTCAACATGGTCGGCTTCCAGACCCGTCTCAAGTGGGGCACACAAAAGGAAATCTTTACCATGGTGCCGGCGTTGCGCAACGCCAAGTTCGCGCGTCTCGGCTGCATGCACCGGAACACTTTTATCGAGTCTCCGAAATTCCTGGACGCGACGCTGCGCCTGCGTCCGGACCTTCCCTGCTCCCAGGGAATTCCGCCAACCTGGTTCGCTGGTCAGATTACCGGTTCCGAAGGATACACCGAAGCTGTGGCTACAGGGTGGTATGCTGCCTGGAACATGGCACAAACCCTCTTGCACGGTGTCGCAGACCCTCTCCCGGACGAGAGCTGCATCGCTTCGCTCATGAACCGCCTTGTCGAAGAGAACGAGAATTTCCAGCCGATGAACTTCAATTTCGGACTTCTTCCGCATAAAATGGAAATGAAGAAGAAAAACAAGAAGGAAATCCTTGCGGAACAAGCGCAAAAGGCCGTTTTAGCCTGGATTGACAAGCGAAATAGCCAATTTTAGACTTATTTAGACTTATTCTTCTTTTTTTTAACTATTTTCTCCTTAGTTTAATCAACAAAGGAGAAATGAATGAACCTTAAACTTTTGACTCTTGGAACCGCTGTAGCTATTTCTGCAGCAATGGCTCAGAATGCAGCTCCGGCCGCCCCGGCTCAGCCCGCAGCCCAGCCTACAGCAGCCCAGCCTGCAGCCGCTCCGGCTGAACAGCCCGCAGCAGAACAGGCAGCCCCTGCCGCCGAAGCCGCTCCGGCTGAACAGGCCGCTCCGGCCGAAGAAGCCGCTCCGGCTGAACAGCCTGCCGAACAGGTCGCTGCTCCGGCCCCGGCACCCGAACCGGCCCCGGCTCCTGAAGCCGCTCCGGCACCGGCACCCGAAGCCGCCCCGGCCGAAGAAGCCGCAGCTCCAACCCGTTTCGATGTTCTCCATGGCAACTCCTACAACGCCGTGGGTAACGAAGCCGCTGCCGCTACCATTGGCGGTAACATGGCTATCCCTGTAGACATGTTTGGTTCCAAGCTTTTCTATGTTGAACCGACCCTCCAGACCGGTGCAGTCGCCTTCGGTAACGAAGCCACGACCTACTTCCTCGGTTTTGACAACTCCAGAGATCTCGGCCTCCTCACTGCCGGTTTGGCAAAGCAGACCTTCGGTGTTAGTGTCAGGGCTTCTCTCGGCAAGACCTTCACCAATGTCGACGACAACGCCGACACCGAAACTTCCACCACGCAGCCGGGTGACGATATCGGTGCTAGCGCCGGCTTTATCCTGGGCGGTTACAAACTGGCCGTAAGCGCTGATTGGCTCACCATTGCCGAAGACAACGACGTCGAAACCAAGAACAACGAAAAGGACGACCACTTCTTCGACATTTCCGCCAACGTGAGCCTTTCCAACACTCCGTCCGGCAAGAACGTGTTCTGGAGCGTAGGCTTGGACTTCCTCCGTCACAACCTCACCTCGACGAACAAGCCCAAGGGTGGCAAGGAAGTCACGGAAACAGATCCGAACTCCCACCTGCTCTTCTCCCCGTACTTCAACATCGGCGGAACCATCCTGAGTGCTGAGAACGCCCGCATTCTTATCGGCTTGAACACCGAACTTCCTATCATCATCTATGATGATATCGATGACGAACGCGAAAGCGCCATGGAATTCGGCCTCAACACGACTCCGAACATCCTCGGCGAACTGGCCCTCACCAACTGCTGGATCATCCATGCCGGCGTTGCCCATACCTGGACGCTGTTCGACTATGCGACGGAAACTGTCGGCAAGACGGAAACCTCCGAAATCACCTTCTACACCAGCAAGACGACGGTTGATACGGGTATCCGCTTCCAGTACAACAACTACGCCCTCGAAGCGAACATCGCCAAGAACTTCTACAACGATCCTCTTGGCGGATTCAACGGCGATCCTATGATTGCCTCTCTCGGTGGCTTCATCTTCTTCTAATCGAAGAAATCCTTGAAACTAAGGAATCCCGCAGGTCTTCTGCGGGATTCTTTTTATGAATAGAAACCTCTCTACAAACGTGTCATTTTTTTTCAGTAATTTTCAATAGGTCGGGAGCGAAGCGATTTTGCTGAACCGTTGGCCTTCCAGCTGGAAAAAGCGAACCGAGTCACCCAGAGCAAGCATCACATACTTGGGCGTTAGAATCCTCAGGTATTTGTTGAGCTGGACCTGTAATGCTTCCCATGTGTATTCGCCGGGAGCCTTGCATTCCACCAGCAGCCACGGCTTGTCGAGAGCTGCACCCTCACGGAAGTTGTGCACCAATATGTCGACGCGGTCATCCGTCTTGGGATCAATGGCGCATAGGCCGAACTCCACCGCAATCAGGTGGGCAGGCACCTTGACCTCGTTCAGCAGGAACTGGATAGTCGCCTGACGCACATGTTCTTCGGGCGTGGCGGGAACATCCTTCTTGCGGATGGGATCGTACAAGGTCTCGTGAGTCATGGCCTGAATATAGAAATCTAAACGAGATTGCTTTGGCCACATCCGGGGCCTCGCAATGACAAAAGCAAACGGGGACCTTGACAATGCCCAAACCTGAAAGTATATTTTGCGACATGAAGAAAATCTTTGGACAGAACCTCGCAGCAGCGATGATTGCAGCAAGCCCGGCAGCAGCCCGAGCTATTATGGGGCTGTCCAGAGAAACCAAGATCTGCAAAGCATAGCGCTAAAATCCAGACCAAAAGTTTCAAGGGCAGCCCCGTAACAGGCAGCCCTATTTTTTTACCTCAAAACTTTAACTATAAACCAAGGAACCGGAAGTTCTTAGATAAATATTATTCTATAATTACGCAGTAAAATTTGAGAATTTTCGATACCTATACAGGAGCATAAAATGCGCAGAAGACTATTGAGCGAAGGTGCCAAGGAACTCTCTTACGAAATCCGCGAGATCGTGAAGAAGGCAAACCAGCTCAAGGCACTCGGCCTCCCCATCCACTGGGAAAACATCGGCGACCCGATCGAAAAGAAGTGCCAGATTCCCGACTGGATCAAGGATATCGTCGTGGACCTCGCCAAGACGAACCGCAGCTACGGTTACTGCCCCTCCAAGGGCATGCTCGAGACCCGCGAATTTCTGGTGAAGGAGAACAACAAGTTGGGCGGCGCCCAGATTAACGTCGACGACATCCTGTTCTTCAACGGCCTCGGTGACGCCATCGCCACCATCTACGGCCTCCTCTCGATGAACACGCGTATCATCGGACCGGCCCCGGCCTACTCCACCCACAGTTCTGCCGAAGCGGCCCACGCCCACACGGCCCCGATTACCTACAGGCTCCAGCCGGAAAACCACTGGTACCCGGACCTCGAAGAACTCGAGAACAAGGTGAAGTACAACCCGAGCATCGCGGGCATCCTCATCTTGAACCCGGACAACCCGACCGGCATGGTCTACCCGCTCGAAATCCTCCAGAAAATCGTGGATATCGCGAAGCGCTACAACCTGTTCATCATCTGCGACGAAATCTACAACAAGATTACCTACAATGGCGCCCACGCCTACGCGCTTGCCGAATACATCGGTGACGTGCCGGGCATTGCGCTCAAGGGTATTTCCAAGGAATACCCGTGGCCGGGCGCTCGCTGCGGCTGGGCCGAATACTACAACCGCGACAAGGACGAGCAGTTCGACGCCTTCTGCCGCGCTATCGACAACGCCAAGATGGTGGAAGTCTGCTCGACCACGCTCCCGCAGATGACGATTCCGCGCGTGCTGGGCGACAAGCGTTTCATTGAGCACCGCACCGCACTGAACGAAAAGATTGGCCGCCGCAGTGCCATCATCAACGAGATCCTTTCCGATATCCCGGAACTTTACTTCAACCCGACTTACGGTGCATTCTACAACACCATCATCTTCCGCGAAGGGACGCTTAACAGCCACCAGAGCCTAAAGATTGACAACCCGATTATCAAGAAGAAGGTCGAGGAATGGTGCAGCAAGACCACGAACCTCGACTACCGATTCGTGTACTACCTGCTGGGCGCAAAGGGCATCTGCGTTGTGCCGAGTACGAGCTTCTGCACCGACCTGAAGGGCTTCCGCGTGACGCTCCTCGAAGAGGATGAAGACGAACTGCGCAGCGTGTTCACCACAATCCACGACGCCATCGTGGAATACCTGCACAGCTAAAGTCGCAGAAACTACAGAGCACTCTTATTAAATAAGAGTGCTTTTATTCAATTAAACGAAACAGTCCCTAATGGCCTGAATGATAGCATCCTGCTGTTCAGGAGTCATCTTGTTGTCGCTCGGGAGGCAAAGCCCGCGTGCAAAGATGTCTGCACCGGCATCCGTACATTCGCCAGCGATGTAGGCGTTGGTGCGAGCGCGGCCATTCCCCTGTGCGGTCACGAAGGCGTGGCTCATGTACATGGGCTGCATGTGCATGGGTTTCCAGATGGGGCGGCCCTCGGCGTTCATCGCAGCTATCTTCTCGAGAATTTCCGTGGGACAACTCTTGCCGGTCTCGTGGACATACAGCGCATCGGAGCCGCTGCGAACTTGCCTGCACATGGCATCCTTGTCGATTATCATGCAGCTGAGCCAGAAATTCGGTACGGAATTCTCGGCATCGTAGGGGTTCATCTGCACCGGCAGCCCCTTGAATCCTTCGCGGTAACGCTCATATATGGCGCGTTTCTGGGCAATATGCTCCTCGAGATAGGGCATCTGGCCGCGGACCACACCCGCGATGACGTTGCTCATGCGGTAGTTGTAGCCGACTTCCTCGTGCTCGTACCAAGGGGCGGCCTCGCGCGACTGCGTGCTCCACTTACGCACTTTATCGGCATCTTCCTTACTGTCGGTGAGGAACATGCCGCCGCTGCTGCCGGTAATGATCTTGTTGCCGTTGAAGCTGATGGCGCTGTAGTCGCCGAAATTGCCAGTCTGTACGCCCTTGTAGGTCGCGCCAAAGCTCTCGGCGGCGTCTTCGATAAGGAGAGCGTTGTGTCGGGCGCAAATCGCGCGGATTTCGTCGACCTTGCCGGGTGTTCCGTATAAATGAACAAGAACGACAAGACGCACATCGGGGTAGATTTCAAATGCTTTTTCGAGTGCGACCGGGTCCATGTTCCAGGTATCGTACTCAGTGTCGATAAACACGGCCTCACCGTTCTCGTAGGCTACGGGGTTGACCGTCGCATCAAAAGTCATGTCGCTGCAAAACACCCTATGGCCACGCAGGGCCCCCTCGCCCACCTTGGGCATGCCGTACAGCGCCTCGCCAGCGAGCTTCGTGCATAGATGGAGCGCTGCGGTTCCAGCGGAAAGCGCCACAGCGTACTTGCAGCCCACCTTCTCGGCGACCATGCGTTCCAATTCGTTGATGTTTGCGCCGACGGTGCTCATCCAATTGGTTTCGTAGGCCTCGGTCACGTACTTGATTTCGTCGCCATGCATCGTAGGGCTACTGAGCCAAACTTTCTTTTCGAAACGTGTCATATAAATTCTCTTTTTTTGCAAATATAAGATTATTCGCATTTAAAGAGCATCGACTATGTCCCTAAAACATCACATGGTACGGGATTTGCTTATCGAAACTACGGCCCTTGAGGTCGCGGTAGCCCTTGCGAGCGGGCACCATCGTATTGTCGGGGCGGACGGCGCGCGATCCAATCGCGGTCGTTTCCGAAGAACTTGAAATTCCGCTGTCGCTTGAACCCGGCGCAATTTCCGAAGAACTGGAAACGGCCGCCGAACTTGAAATATTCACCGAACTCGAGGATTCCACGGCAGGTTCCGGCAACTTCGCCGCCTTGAATTGGAATTTCTGGTTATCGGTCCCGGTGCGGACCCACGTAATCACGGGCATGCCCGCATCCTTCGAGATGTTCAGCACGTCACCCACAAAGTCGCTGCCGTAGTCGCCGTAAACGTAATAGCCCTTGCTCACGGACGCATTCTCGATGCGGATATCGCACGCAGTCTCGGATGTCTTGACGGTATCGAGCAGAGCCTTGGGCGGGCAGTAATAGCGGCCGGTCGCAAAATTCTTGAGCGTATAATGACGCGCGGAATCCCCCTTCGCAATCACCCACAGCTGGACATCGGCAGAATCAGCCGCTGGGCGCTGCACTACGATGCCATTTTCGTCTTCGAGCGCCATGTCGCTATGCGTCACCGTCAGGCGGTAACCCCTTTCGGCGAGCGGGGCGTTGTTCACCTTGTCTACACCCGTCGTGGTGCGCTTGATTTTCTGGATATTCGCATCCTCGTCGTAATACAGGTAGTCAATGTTCACGGAACGGCGGTAAGTCCAGCCGCCTGGAGAATTCGCGCCGTGATACATAAAATACCAGTGTCCGAGATACCTGAAAATCGCCTGGTGGTTCGTCTCGGAATTGTCGAGCTTGTCGTTGATGACACCCTTCTGCGTCCAGGGGCCATCAATGCTCGGCGCCATCGAGTAGTTCGTCGTGGAGGGGTAACCCGAGGCGTAACTGAAGTAGTAGTTGCCGCGGTACTTGTGCATCCACGGGGCTTCGAAAAAGTCCTTAATCTTGATATCTTCGGGAGTACTCGCAAGTTCAAGCATGTTCTCCTTGAGTTTCACGCGACGGCCCGCACTCCACGAGCCCCAATACATCCAGATGTCATCGCCGTCGTAGAAAATCGCGGGATCGATATTCAGTTTCACGTCGTTCTGCGTTTCGTCGGTCACCAGCGCATGCCCGAGCGCATCCGTCCACGGTCCCGACGGATGGTCCGCCACTGCGACGCCAATCGCAAAGCCTTCGCTACCATTTTCCTTGATCGTCGCATGATGCACTGCCACGTACCAGTAGAACTTGCCGTTACGGTATTCGCAATGCCCCGCAAACGCACTCGCGTTCGCCCACTTGAAAGTCTTGACACTCAGCACCGCACCGTAATCGTGATAGTTCTCCATGTCGTCGGTCACCATCACGTGCCAGTCGTTCATCACGAACGCCTCGTTGCTATTGCCCTGCGGCCCCTGCTCGTCGTGCCCCGCGAAAATGAACAGGCTGTCGTGATACACGAGCGCCGCCGCATCCGCCGAATAAAAATCCGTGGTGAGCGGATTCGCCGCGAAACAAGCCGCAGCCGCCAAACAAGAAAATACACCCAACTTTTTCATATATTCGTACCCATCCTAAACCAAAGAGATCCTTCGACTTCGTTCCCTTCGACAAGCTCAGGGAACTTCGCTCAGGATGACACACAACTAGAACATCACCCTGTACGGAATCCGCTTGTCGAAGGCGCGGCCCTTCAAGTCGCGGTAGGCCTTGCGGGCAGGCGTTTGAGAATCGTGGCGGATAGCACGCGGGACAATCGCGTCCGTCCCCGAAGAACTGGACAAAATACCGGCAATTTCCGAGCTGCTAGATGAGCCCGTCAAATCCACCAAAGAGGAACTGGAAAGCGGTTCGCCGCACGGTTCCTGATTGCAGACAATCTCTCCCGACGAGCTCGCGAACACGATGTTCCTGACAATCGCCTCGCCCGAAATGCCGGATGCTGTCAGGTAAAAGTCCTTCACACCGCCGATACTCTTGAGGTTCGAGCAAGTCACCGTTGTCCAGCCGTTAGCAACCGACTTCGCATTGGCCGCCACCAGTTCGCATTCCGAAAGAACGGTCCCGTCCTTCTTTCCGTCGCGAATGCTGAGTTTGCCGCCGGTAAGGCTCTTCACCTCGACAGCCACATCCACAGACTTGATGGAATCCGTCACCACGTTCTCGAAAATCGCGTAGCCGCCGTCCTTGATGGCGAACTCGTCATCCTTCGTGAGACGCACGCGGATGCCGTTGTCAAAGCCGTTCGTGGGAATCGTATCACGAATCACGCGCAAAAAATCGATGCGGTCGAGTTCCGCAAAGTTGCCGTTCGGTTCCGGTTCCAGTTCGATGAAGTTGCCGCCGCGCTTGAGTGTCGCAGGCACCATCACGATGGCCTTTTCGGGGAACGTGCCCCACTCCCCCGTCGGCGGGAGCGTCACCGTCTGCGACTTGCCATTCACCGTCACCTTGTGTGTCGCAGCCGCATCGCCACCGTTGGCGTAGCGGTAACGCAGCAGGTAGTCACCCGCCTGCATGATGTTCATCGGCAAGCGAATCTTGGAGCCCTCGGTATTCACGTACGCGAGGTATTCCCCGTTCGAGGCCGTATTGCTCCGCGTAATCGCGAGGTCGCCCGACACAGCGCGGGTCAGCACGCCATGCTCGACTTCGGCACTCAAATAACGCCCGAGGAAGGGCTGTCCCATCTCAGCCCAGTTATCCTCGGTAAACACGACATCACGGATGTGGATATGGTTATACTTGTCGCCATTCAAATCGTAGTAGTGATGCACAAAACGCACACGGTTCAGGTCCTGGAAGGCCTCGCCACCGCCCGGCCCCACGTAGCGCCCGTAGCGTTCCAAAAGAATCGTGCCGCCGCCAGTCGCCATATCGTTCCCGGCGCGGTCCTTGTACGGGCCCGTCACCTTGTCGGCACGGCCATAAGCCGTCTTGTAGGTAGTCTGCTCGATATTCGCACCCTGCTGGCAACACTTGTCCCAAGCTGTAAAGAGGAAATACTTCCCCCCATGTTCAATGAGGCTCGGTCCTTCTTCCGCGCCTTCGCTCGCCTTGCTCGTACGGCGCGCAATGTTGTAGACAGTCTTGTCATCGCTCGCCTGGTAACCCGATTGCACGTCCAGCTTGATCAGCTGAATGCCGAGCCCGAACGAACCGAATGCCATCCAGTAATTGCCCTCGGTATCGCGCACCACATCGGCATCAATCGCGTTGTACTTGTCAGAAGTCATGGTGTGGAAAACATGGCCATGGTCCTTCCAGCCGTAACCCTCCGTTCCAGGCATAATCGAGGTCGTCGCCTGGTAGCCAATAGCCGAAGAGCGCTTGCCGAAAACGGAAACGCAATAATAGGCGCGGAATTCGCCGTTCATGTAGTAAAGATCCGGAGCCCAGATGCCCTCGGTACCGGGTGCATACTCGTAGGCCCACTGCGGAATCGCGTTCACGGTGGACTTATGGTCGTGCCAGGTGTAGGCATCTTCGGAGGTCCACAATTGCAGATTGTTGTTCGTGCTCATGAGGGCGTAGCCGTCCTCGAACCGCACCATGCTCGGGTCGTGACCGGGCTGCAGGTTGTCTTTCGCGTACCAATCTGCGGAAAAAGCAAACGACACTCCAAACGCAACCCCCAGGCCCACACACCCAAACATAGCGCCCAAACGGCAACGAAATCCCAAACACATATAATACTCCCTGACGGTTTACCCCTAATATATCTTTTATTTTCATAAAAGTCAACAGAAAATATTTATTAAAAGTCTACATTTTCACAAAAACAAAACCATCGTAAGTAATTTTACAAAAATCAATCAAATAATAAAGTCCACATTTAAGCAAATATTCCTAAAAGCCGCTCCAAATTGACGTCACGGCAGAAAATTCCCACGAAAAACGCTTGCCAAAAAAAATGTTAAATTCATATCATGAAGAAAATTGCACTTATCTTTTTATGCAGCATCGCTCTGTTCACCGCTTGCAGCGACGATTCCTCTTCTAATGTCAAAGGTTTCTTTGAAGACTCGGACATCATCGCAAAAACACACGACGACCTACCAATCTGTTCCGACACCCAGGAAGGAACATTCGTTTACGTTAAAGACGAAAAACGGAGCTACATTTGCCAAAATAACGTATGGACTCCTGAAGAATCTTCCCAAAAATCCTCGTCTTCTAAAACCGAGGACGACTCCTCTAGCAGCGAAACTTCTTCTAGCGAAACCAACGACACCCAGGAACCCACTTCGTCCGCGACAGACGAGCCATCTTCGTCCGAAACCGAAGATTCGTCTTCTGATACCGAAAGTTCCAGCAGCGCAGAACCGGACTCTTCTGCAGAATCCTCCTCTTCCGAGAAAGCCCCTATTATTTTTGCAATCCGCGACATCAACGTAGGCGTATACCAGTATGAATTTTCCGATATGGACAATTTAAACTTAGTCATTTACAACAACGAAGAACAAGCTATTAGCGACCTAACATTTTTTTTATATGTATCAGGAAAACCTGAAAACATAGAACCCGTTTCAGGCGATGGAGATCAGCCGGGCACCTGCCCGCTCCTCATTGACGAAGATATCTGCCTAATAATCGACAGCGCAGGATTTGATTCTCCCTGCAAACTTACAGATGGCACGGACGCCAACAATACACTAAGAGACAACTTTAGACGTTCCATTCCTAAACAATTAGAGTACTCCTATAACGCATCAACAGGAGAATACGCCTATTATATACCAGTCTCTCTCGGAGATCTGGAAATCCCCCCATTAAGCCGCCTGAGAATTGACATAAACTTTTCGAGCGGAATTTACCAGAACAACATGTGCGAAACCCTTAGGACCAAGGCAAAAAAAGAACTTAATTCAACTAGCGGGGGTTGGTCCTGGATAGCCCACCAAAAAGACGTGGACGGAGCCGACTACGATGGAATTCCCCTATGGGAAAAGGATCAGGGAGACACCGAAAAAGCCCCGATTAACCCATACATCACCCTTTATATAGGCAACGAACTTATTTTTGGCATTCCCCCAACACTCTAAGTTTGCCGCATTTCACCAAACAACTTAACAAAAACATCCCCGGTACCGCCAAGAAATTTTTTTTTGGAAACAAACATAGTCAACAATATTTGATTATATTTCATATAACCTTCATCCGGGGAAAACCATGAAAAAACTCCTCCTTGCCGTGATAATGCTCCTGGCATTCACCTCGAATGCATCAGCAAACGCCAACAAGCCCCTCATTTTCGGCCTCCAACTCATAGATGCCATCGAATACGCTGCCGGCCCCGACGCACCAGGATACAGAGACGAAGGGGGGTACAGAATGTACCTCTCGCTCAACGCCAGCACCATGTTCGCAATTACCCCGGAGTTTGCAATCCATGCGGGACTCGGCATCGAATACCGTTACTTCTCGTTCGATATACGCGACACCGTAAACGCCATGGGCGTTTCAACAACAGGCGGATGGACAGCAGAATCCAGCGAAAACGAAGACATGGACTACTCCGTGGGCCTCTCGATACCCTTGATGGCGCGCTACTTCCTCTTCGATGGCTTTTACGGAGAACTCGGCACCATCATCGACATAAATTTTTTCGAAAAATTTAAGCCATACTTCACGGACGAATATGTTGACATCAGCGAACAGAATACGCTCAACGTCGGCATCGGCGGCGGCGTTGGCTACATTTTCTCCTTTGGCCTGGAAATCAATGGTATGTTTACCTACGGCCTAACCAACCTATACTCAAATGCGGATTGGGTCGGCCACCGAATCTACCTCAACGTCGCTTACTGGTTTAACTACAGGTAAGCAAGAGCTGTCAAACTATGAAAAAAATCATATTGTCCGCTCTCTGTGCCGCATCAGCCGTTTTCGCAGGCACATTCGAAACCTGGGATGGGGCCAAAGTTTATGAAGGCTCCAATCCTCAGATCCATACAGGTCTTGGCAATGGACTCGAAACAGAAGGCTACTGGTATTATTACTATGGCAACCCGGAAACGTCTGAAATTATTTGGCCTGCAATGATAGAACCTCTTTACGCCGAGCAAAGTTTAGAGCCCGTCATTTACGAATGCAAAGGATTTTGCGGCACGGCGATTCTAGGCAATGGATCAAATGAGCGCAATTCGTACGTCGGCGTGGGTTTCAACGTCGTTGGAGAAACATCAACAACAAATCATAATCCAGCCACCGGCGACGCATCTGCCTGGGGTGGGCTCTGCGTGACCTACACGTCTGACACGGATATCGCCCTGGAACTCGGCCTAGGCGACGACGTCGACTCCACAATCAACTACGCAAATCCGGCGGTAAATCTCCCTGCATCCAAAACAGGGAACAAGGTTGTCGCTTCATGGTCCGACTTTAAACAACCTTCATGGTACGATGGCTCTGTTAAATTTGATGGAGAAACAGCAGCAAAGCAACTTGCCGGCGTACACTTTAAAATTCAAGCGGCCCCGGGCGAATACAAATTCAACATTTGCGCCGTCGGGCCGAAAGATGGATCATGTCTGGAAAAATGCGGAGAATCAAGTGCAGAGCCCCAGATTGTCCGCGAAACATCCGCAAACAAGGCGGTTTTAAACGGGCGCACGCTCGAATTCACGGGCATAAAGGCAACCGCCGAAGTGATCAATTCGCTCGGGCAAGTCGTGATGAAAGGCACTATAGGTAACGACGCAACGCTCAACCTTTCAACGCTCGATGCGGGAAATTACATAATACGCATCAGCGGGAAGAACGTCAATTTCACGAAGAAAATCACATTGAAGTAAAGCAATACAAAAAAGATTAGTATGCAAAAATCCCCCGGCATCGCCGAGGGATTTTTTAAAGGAGATTGAGATTGCCACGCTTCGCTCGCAATGACAAGTGAAGCGCAAATGTCAATTATATTAGGTGTGGGCGTCGACCCATTCGGCGTTCTTCTTGCAAGCCTCGACGGACTTCGCGAAGGCGACCTTCTCTTCGTCGTTCATGGAGACTTCGAGAATCTTCTCGACACCGTTAGCGCCAACCACGACAGGCACGCCGCAGTAGAGGCCCTTCACACCGTATTCGCCGTTCAGCATGGCTGCGCAGGAGAACACGTTTTTCTTGTCGAGGAGGTAGGCTTCGGCCATGTGCACGGCAGAAGTAGCCGGGCTGTAGAAAGCGGAGCCGCGGCCGAGGAGGTTCACGATTTCGCCACCGGCACCGGCGGTACGCTTGGCGAGTTCGGCAAACTTTTCCTTGCTCATGAGCTGAGAAACCGGGATACCGGCGACAGTCACGCATTCCATGATGGAGACCATCGTGTCGCCGTGGCCGCCCATCACGAGGGCCTTCACGTCTTCCACGGAAACACCGAGTTCGTCGGCGACGAAGCAAGCGAGACGGGCAGAGTCAAGCACGCCAGCCATACCGATGACCTTGTTGGCCGGGAGACCGGACTGCTTCTGCATGTTGTAGACCATAGCATCGAGCGGGTTCGTGATGACGATGACGAAAGCGTCCGGAGCGTTAGCCTTGATGGCTTCGGCGACGGTCTTGATCACGCCGCAGTTCTTGTCGAGGAGGTCGTCGCGGCTCATGCCCGGCATACGCGGGAAACCGGCGGTAACGATAACCACGTCTGCACCCTTGAGGTCGGCATAGTCGGTAGAACCCTGAAGATCGACGGAGGAGTTGATGACGGAACGGCCTTCCATGATATCGAGAGCCTTGCCCTTCGGCATGCCCTGAGTCTGCGGAATGTCGATAAGGACGACATCGCCAAGGTTCTTCTGGGCAATAACGAGAGCCATTGTACCACCAATTTGACCAGCACCAACGAGTGCAATCTTCTTTCTAGCCATGATTAACCTTCCTTTTAAGGTATTGAAATTTTTCGCTGTAAATATAGCAAAAAAAATGCAAACATTTGAATATATACTCAACATAGTAATGATTAAAACAACTGCAAAAAAAGCTACTTTGCCACCCCATTTTGGGCCCCAACTTCTTAAAAAATGTTTACAAATCTTTGGATAAATAATCAACATTTTCTCCCCTAGCCTCCGATTTAACGCCACAAAAACAGGATAGATTAAAAATGTTTTTGGAAAGGAGGCCTTATGGCAAAGAAGAAACTACTCAGCGTAGTTGTTTTGACCGGCATATTCGCGCTCACAAGTTGTGACGACTCGGAAACAACCGCCGCCGGTCCTGGATCGGAAACCACCCCGCAAATCGCGGATTTAACCACTTCAAGCTCTGACGGATTCGCTTTACCGGGGAGTTCCAGCGATGGAACCGCATTACCGGGAAGTTCGGACGGGCTTACCATCCCCGGCAGTTCTAGCGGTACAAGCCAACAAGCAGGCATCGGCGGAGCGGATATCGGCGGCACACCCGCTACCGGAAGCTCCAGCAGCATCGGCCAAGCTGTACCGGGTTCCAGTTCAAACATCGGTGGCGCCGAAGCCAATTCCAGCAGCAACGGCCAAGCAACTCCGGGCAGTTCCAGCAACGGCCAGGCAACTCCAGGTAGCTCCAGCAACGGGCAAGTCGCTCCGGCAAGCTCCAGCAGCGCTGGCCAGGCAACCACCCCGGCTAGCTCCAGCGAAGTCGCCCAGGCTAGCAGCGGCATTTTCCTCGCCGAGGGCAAGGAAGAAGAAAAAGACCAGATGAAGGTCGTCTATAAGACACGCACTGGTTGGGATGGCGAAGCAATTCTCGCTTATCCGGAACAGCTCTCCAGCGACAAGAAGCACGCTGTCGTGGTGTGGGGCCCGGGTGGCGGCGAAAAGCCAGACGCTTATGAAGGCATGATCCGCAGACTCGCTTCTCACGGTTTCGTCGTGATTGCACTTAAGGAATCTCCGGGCGACGCAAGCCAAGCCATGAAGGCTCTCGACTGGTTGGAACAGCAGAACAAGGATTCCAACAGCCCGCTGAACGGCAAGCTGGACATGAATACCGTCGGTTGCTCCGGCCACTCCATGGGCGGCCTTGAATCCGAACAGGCGGCCATTAAGGACAAACGAGTTATCACGGCGTTCCTCAACAACAGCGGAGACCGCGGCGGTGGAGCATTCAAGAACATTCCTGCCACCAAGACGGCCGGAGTCGTCTTCGGCGAAAAGGGCATGGAACACGACAATGCCATCTCTGACTACAGGAGTGCAACAAGCGTTCCCGCCTGCATGATTGAAATGACGGGAGGCCCGATGAACAGCGAAGGCGGATACGGCCACGGTTCCGGCCCATGGGACGGCATGGCGGTAACGATTGCATGGATGCGCTGGCACCTCGGTGGCGAAGACTTCCGCAAGGCAGATTTCGTCGGTTCGAGCGGCAAGTACATCAACGGCAACATCATTGGCAAACAGGGCAAATGGAAAGGCGAGTGCAAGAACTTCAACTAACGAGTTTTTGTTGTGCAAAAGCTGGCGGCTTCGGCCGTCAGTTTTTTGTATAAAGAATGCTCCTGCTTTTTTTTCAAGAAGATGCGTTTACTAGCGCACTGTATCATTAAGGCGGTGTCAACTCCAAAAAAGCAAGTCTTCTGAATTTATTAGAAAAAAAAAATTTGAAAGCCGAATCAGCATTTTTTTAACACAATCCGTGAACATCACGCCCCAAAAAGAGCTCTCCTAAAAAGATTTAAAGAGCCTTCATTTTTTTCACGGAACACAAAAAGAAACGCCCCCAAAAAGCTTCAAATTCACGCCTAAAAAGCAAACGAAGCCTACCGCGACCCCGCTTCAAAGCCCAGTAACGGCAATAAATACAGCACGAATACGGCCACATTGTAAACAAAAAATCATTACACAATCCACAAACGCTTCTCTACCAAACAAAACGAAACTGTTTTCTTACATTCGACATTTCACATTTCAAAAATAGACACAAACATTTTCTTACAAACAAAATTGTGTTAATATAATTTATACATATTATTAATAATAAATTCAAAATTATTTTGTTCGTTTCGTTCAAACTAGAAAATTTAACTATATTAAAATTCGCCTTGTAAAATAACACTTCACAACCAAGGCAAAAGAAGGAATATGAATAAAATAATCTATTCATCAATGGCTGCGGCAATGCTTGCATCTGTCGCATTTGGTCAAATTCAGTACAGAGACGAAGAGCGAAACGATTGCATTCATTTTGTAAATGGTGCAGGTCATTATGCTGATCACTGCTATATTAGCGGTCTCAAAAATATGGCTCCGGGCACCTGCTACAAAGTAAGGAACTCAAGAATTGCCGACGGTTCTATCCCTACAGTCGGGCACATGAATGACGATGCTGCCAATACGTGGTTTTGGAAACCGACGGAATGCACCAAGCATACGGTCAAAGTGCCTATTGAGGGCACCTACACCCTAGAACCGAAGTGCGTTGAATTTCACAATGGCTCGGGCAACTATGCAGCAAACTGCTACAGTTCCGGCTTGTATGACATGCAGCCGGGTAAGTGCTATACGGTGAACCCGGATAGGAAACCGGCTCCTGAAGGCGACGGTACACTCCCTCAAAATGATTACATGAACAACAGCGCTATCGATGGATGGTGGTGGGTCGAAACGGAATGCTATAATTTGCTTCCTATTGAAAATCCGCAGACTTCTGAATGCGATGACCCCAATAGCCAGGCCTGCTTGACAGCATGCCTTGCCGATCCAAGCATCGATCAAGCATGTGAAGCTGTGATTTGTGGAGACGATCCTACGAATCAGTATTGCCGCAATCAGTGTTCCGTTAACCTCAATAGCATCGGCTGCCAAGCATATTGCAACGGCAACACCAGCGACCCGATATGCCCGCAGCCGGGCAGTGGAACCAATCCTCCTTCGACCACTCGTCCTGATGAATGCGTCACTGACCCCAATGGTTCCGTTTGCCAGGACTTCTGCTTCCAGAATCCTACCGATGGAGCATGCGACAAGAACTTCTGCGCCAATAATCCTGACGACCCGAACTGCTTTGACAAGTGCATCAACTTTGTCAATGGCTCGGGCAATTATGCAGCAAACTGCTACAAGTCCGGTTTGCATCATATGCAGGCGGGCAAGTGCTATGCAGTTAACCCGGCTCGAGTAGCGGATGGCTCTGCTCCTCAAACGGGTCACATGAATGATTACGCCGACAATGCATGGTGGTGGGTTGAAACCACCTGCGAAAAGGAGTTTATCACTCCGCGCAATCCGGGTTCTTGGACTCTTGGCCCAGAGAAGTGCGTAGCCTTTGTCAACGGCAACGGTCACTATACCGATAACTGCTACAATTCTGGTCTCCATCACATGGAAGCAAATAAGTGCTATGCAGTGAACCCGGATAGGGGTCCTCGGCCGAATGGTGATGGTTCTGCTCCGGTATATGGTCACATGAATGATTATGCCGACGATGCTTGGTGGTGGGTTGAAACGCTCTGCCAGGACACCATCCCGGCTCGTGCTGCTCGTCCGGGTTCTTTGGCTCGTGCTTTTGAACCGAAAGCTTCCCCGAAGGCCGCTACGACTCTCGGTGAAACTAAAATTTCCTTCGAGAATGCTACGCTCAGCGTGACCACCACTGTTGCTGACGCCAAGATGATTCGCGTTTTCGACATGAACGGCAAGCTGCTCCACAGCGTGTCCTTCAACGGCATGGCCAAGGACGTTGACTTTGCCAAGTTCGCTGGCAAGGGCATTCTCCTGGTTCGCATCACTTCTGGCGACAAGCTCGTTGCTATGAAGCAGGTGTCTATCCGCTAATTGTCAACAAGAAAGGGCGAATTCCTCAGAATTCGCCTTTTTTTCATATACGGCTTTTAAAGCCTCGTTTTATTATTGCATTTCAACTAAAATAAGTATATATTTTATACACAATCAAATTGTCTCGCAGTCAGATATTCTTCATTTTTGTGTGGGGTTGAGGTGTTCGCCTTTTTTCTGATATTTCTTTGTTCCCTGTTTTTTGCTACTAGTGTCAGCGCAGGCGTCACTATTGAAGGAAATTCCACCCCATACGAAGTCGCCATCGGCGATACGCTTTCTATTACCTCCAGGAAGGACCTTCAAGCTGGCGAGAACTTTGTCAGGTGGGAAATCGTCTCTGGAACGGGTACATTTACCGATGCAACTGAAGACTCGACGGGTTTTATCCCTTCATCAAATAATGTCGTCATCAGAAGGGTGACAAGAATCCTGCCCATTTACGAAATAACCGATTCGTATACAAAGTTTATCTATTCTGAACATAGTTCTATTGCCACAACCTCCTCATTGTATGGTATCCGGGCGTTTTTCGATTCCCGCGAAGGGGGGCGGTTCCTGATAACAAGCAAATTCCAAGAAACGACTATGTTTCTATACTTCTACGGAGATTCCACTTTCAAAACGTATGTTCCTCTTGCGCCAACGGACTCTTTTTCCGGGGCTAGGGACTGTTATAATATTCCCGGATATAGAAAATGCATTGTCAACGTTCAACCAGACACAAATTACTATTTGTTTTTCTACGCATCGGGTTATCCCTTAGTCAACATGAAGGATTCCATTTTCCTCAAAGTCTCACAGACTTACACATTAAAAATGTCCCATACTGGCAATGGAACTGCTTACGTTGACTCCATTTCAAAAAATGGTGCAGGTATAGGAGTCCAGTCCTACAGTTGGGTTGTAAGCTCCGACACCTCCAAGATATACGCCGTTCCCGGAAACGACAACGTATTTGACCACTGGGAGGTCGCTTCGGGTTCATGCTCCGTATTGGACCGAAACAAGGACACGACGGGAGTCATCAACGTAAAGGGCGACTGCGAGGTAAAGGCGGTGTTCCGCGCCGGCATCGTCTACCCCATCACGGAAACCCCTACCCAATACAACTTTAACGAACACACCTACGCCAAGCAGGCATCCAGCGGGAGTGCAGGCGTACGTTTCCTGTTCACAGCTCCGAGTGCAGGTACCTACGCAATCGTTGTCTCGAACGAAATCACGCAGGATTCCGCCGTGTACATCCGTTACGCCTCAACCGACTACAAGACAGCCTCGGTAACGCAGCGCTTCCTCGGTACCCATACCGAGACCATGACCCTCACGGCTGGGCAAGAAGTCGCAATTGTCATCGCCAACACGGGAAAAAAAGCCAACCCATTCTACATCAACTACTCAACGCAGGCATACAAGATATCTCTCGGTTCTGACGGTAACGGAAAGGTCATGCCCGCAGGAGGCTACACAACGGCCTACGCCGGCGCTCGGTATTCCATTTCGGCCGAGGCATCCGCAGGCTACCGATTCTCGAACTGGCAGACCGTATCGGGTTCGCCCAAGATCGACGACGACGAAGCCCCCTACACTTACGTCACGATCCAGGGCAACGTGGAACTGAAAGCACGCTTTAAGGCGAGCTCAGTCTACACACTCTCCGATAACAAGAAGACGTTCAACTTCCAGGACAACTATTACAGCGAAAGCACGCGTTCGGCAATCCGTTTCAAGTGGACACCACCCGACGCGAACGCGCACATCATCACTTTCGAGGCGGTCGACCCATTGGGCAGTATATTCAAGGAATACCGCTCCGACTCGACGTTCACGACAGCTCTCTCCGAGAAGCAAGTCTCCGGCACGATGAGTTTCACTGTGCGCGGCACCCCCGGCGTCCCGCTCTACTGGACGCTGCAGGACAGTAGCAGCGCCATTCCGAACACGTCGTTCAAGGCCTGGATATCCACGCCCTACGTGCTGAACGTGATTTCCGCCAAGGAAGGGGCCGCATACCCGTCCGGCAAGATCTACACCGCCCCCGGAGACAAGACCATCCTGACCGCATGGCCGCATGGCGGTTACAAGTTCAAGTCGTGGGTGAACACCGAGGGCGATATGGTTATCGATTCACCGAAGGATTCCCGTACAACAGTTACACTGAAGGACTCAAGCTGTACCATCAAGGCCACCTTCACGGTAGACCATTCGGCCGAGCCCTCGCTGAACATTTCCAAACTCGACCTGGGTACTTACCCGGAAATCTGCGCGGTGGTTTCCGTCTCGGACAAGAATTCGGGGAACTCCTTCTACGGTCTTGTTTCCGAAGACTTCACTGTAACCCAGGACGGCGTCCCGGTCACGCCGGAAGTCACGAGCATCAACAACGTCACTGGCGTATCCGTCGTGATCGTGGTCGATGAAAGTGGGTCGATGATATACAACGACCGCATGGAGAAGACGAAAGAATCCATCCAGAACTTTATCGACAACATGGGGGCCTATGACCGTACGGCCATCGTTGGTTTCCATGGATGGGATTCTACCGTGGTTCACCAAAAAATGACCTCGGACAAGTCCCTGCTGACGGCTGCCGTAGGCAGGCTTGCCCCAGACATGAACGCATTAACGAACATAATCGTAGGCGCGTACGTCGGCCTAGAACAAATCGTAGACGAGATAAACCCGACTGCGGTCATTATCTTCTCCGACGGAATTGACGATGGCGGCCATAAATCTCTGAGAGATGCCGTAGAACTCTCCAAGGCAAAGAAAACCCCCATCCACAGCATCGGCCTCGAGACAGACTCGAGATACCCGCTAGAGGACCTGGCCGTCAACACAGGCGGCACGCTTACATTCGCAGATGATGCAAGCGAACTAGCCGGCATCTACGCAGCTATCCGTGACAACGTCATGTCGCAGTACATGGTCTGCTACCAAACTCCCGACACCGTCCAAAACGGCGAGACGCACACGGTCGTCATCGGCACGAAGCTGAACAAAATCAGCACAAGCGATACCGCACGGTGGAGCGAAAACACTCTGCCTCCGATAATCACGCTCACCGAGAACACAAAGGAACTGATCGCCAAGACCCAGCCGTCGGACACACCGCTAACAATCGGTGTCTACATAAGGACTTCGCTGGAAATCGTAACCGCAAACCTTTACCTGAAGAAAACCAACGCCCTCGTCGAGGAATTTTCTCCCTACGCCCTGCAGCACGTGCGAGATAGTCTCTGGGAATTCACCGTCCCGGCAAACCTTGTCGTTGCCCCGGGGCTAGACTTTTACGTAATTGCGCTGGACAAGGAAGGACAAATAGGCCGATCCCCGAATATAGCGACTCCGTCTATGGAGCCCTTCACCATCTTCATCGACAACGACATTCCCTCTGTTGAGACAGTCTCTGTAGCATGCGAGGACTCCACAACGGACACGAAGACATTCACCTTCCGTCTTAGCGACAGCGATGGAATCGGCAGCGCGATTCTCTATTTCAAGAATTCGAGCCAGTTCATTTACGATGCGCTCCCACTGGCCTACTCCGAGCAGAAAGACACGTGGACCGCGGAATTCCCCGCCAATGTCCGCGATTACGACATGATCTTCTACTACCTCCGCGTGACGGATGCGACAGGCGCATCCGTCCGCGCACCGACAGAAGGAATACTCTCTACGGAAGCCTGCAGGATTCACTTTGTAGACGATCCGAACGACACCTCGACAGTGACGGACCCCATCCCCGAGGATTCCATCCTTCCCCCGTCGCCACGCGACTCTATCGAATATTCACTCATCGCCGATACCGCCGAAATTTATGACAAGGACCTGGACGGTCGCGCCGACTACGTCCGAGTTCACTTTAAGGAAGAGAACGATGACAACATCTCAAGCATTGACTCCATCTTCTGGAACTCGAACCGCGGCGAATGGCGCTACGTACCGCAGGGGACAATCAAGAAAGACCGTGCGGACGGGAAGTGGTACGGGGCCTACATCAACAAGCCGTACAAGTACGGCTTGACCAAGGCCGACACTATACACAAGCCGTTCCTGAGTTTCACCAGCACCCTTTCCGACAAGCTCGAGAACGTCGTGCTTACAGACAGGGTCGGAGCGGTTCCTATAAAAGCCATAAAATTCCCAGGAAAAATAGGTCTCGAAGAGTATATGGACCCGAATTCGGAATTACCTCCCGACACACTCATCGTGACTATGTCGGAACCCATCACGAACGTCGGCAAAGACAACGCCTGGGAAAAAATATTCCGCTTCTCCAGCAACTGCGAAGACACGGTATCGCAGGAAATCAAGTTTAGGCATGCACCTCAAATTCACGATAACGGGCGGCAATGGACAATCATCCTTGACGAATACACCCTCAAGGCGGGCAACTGCCTGTTCACGGACCCTTCGGCCACCTACGAAGACCTCGCAGGAAATAGCCTCGGTCGTGGCGGAATCGAAATCAGCGGCACGGACGGTTCAATCTACCTCAGTGAAGTCAGGCCGGTAAAACCCGTCAGCGGGAAGGGCAAGAGCGCAAAGTGGATTCCTCCCGACGGTTCCGACTGGGAAAAACTCCCGGACTCCATATCCGCCATCAGCGTAAAGGCAATGATGCCGTATAAGGCCGAAATCTTCATCTTCGACGGAATCGGGACGTACGTAACGGACTTCAAGCAGAAATTCGGCAACAAGGGCGAAATGGAAGACCCCGCCCGCGGCAATCCCGGGGACAAGTTCAAGCAGGGCTTCCTGCACTGGGACCAGCGTTCCGACAAGGGTCGCCGTGTGGGCACCGGAATCTACATCTGGAAGATTTTCTTCAAGTTCGAGGACGGCCACAAGGAAACACGCATCATCAAGACCGGCATCTATCGTAAAAATCGCGGCAAATAATTTTTGATTGATTATTCTGATAAACGTCTATTTTTCTAAATTTTAGCTCACTATGAGCATTTCTATCCCTCAGCTGCCCAAGGGCACGCGTGATTTTTACCCGGAAGCCGAGCGCATCCAGAACTACATTTTCGATACCTGGCGCCAAGTCGCCGAAAGTTTTGCCTACGAAGAATATGAAGGCCCCATGTTCGAACACCTGGAGCTTTACACGGGCAAGTCCGGCGAAGAAATCGTCAGCCAGCTTTACAACTTCAAGGACAAGGGCGACCGCGAAATCGCGCTCCGTCCCGAAATGACCCCGACCCTCGCCCGCCTCGTCATCCAGAAGGCCCGCGAGCTCAAGAAGCCCTTCAAGTGGTTCAGCATGCCGCGCCTTTTCCGCTACGAGAAGGCACAGAAGGGCCGCCTGCGCGAGTTCTTCCAGCTGAACATGGACATCATCGGCACCGAGAGCATCTACGCCGAAGCCGACCTCATGGCCGCCATCGCCACGATGTTGCGCAAATTCGGCCTCAAGGACGGCGAATTCGCGATTGGCGTCTCGAGCCGCAAGCTTTTGGCGACCTACCTCGAAGAGATCGGTGCCCCGAACCCCTCCCTCGTTTACCCGGTGCTTGACCGCCGCCTGAAAATCGGCCCCGAAGCCTTTGCGAAGGCATTGGCCGAAGCCGGCCTCACCGAAGACCAAGTGAAAAAGCTTGACGACTTCATGGGCTGCAAGAGCCTCGAAGAAGTCCGCAATGCGGTGCACAGCGAAAACGCGGCCGCCGCTCTCAAAGAAATCGAAGATTTGTTTGAGACGCTCGCTGCCGCGGGCTACGGCGATTGCGTGAATCTCGACCTCTCCATCGTGCGCGGTCTCGCCTACTACACAGGCATCGTTTTCGAAGTCTTCGACAAGGGCAAGTCGATGCGCGCAATCGCCGGCGGCGGCCGCTACGACAGCCTCACCGAAAAGCTCGGCGGCGAACGCATCCCGGGCGTGGGATTCGGCATGGGCGACGTTGTGCTGGCCGACCTTTTGGCCGAGCACAACCTGCTCCCGAACCCCAAGCAGAGCGTGGACTTCTACATTGCAAGCTTTACAAACGACATGAAGAAGGTCTTCGAGACAGCGCAGGCCTTCCGCAGCCAGCCCGGCGCAAAGCCGTACTCGGTTGCCCATCCGCTCGCCTCCATGAAGATGGGCAAGCAGCTCGACCAGGCAAACTACCAGGGCGCAAAGATTGTCGTATACGTGGACGGTTCCAAGGCTGGTGAAGGAGAGTTCGAATACAAGGACATGCGCACCGGCGAAATGTTCGTCGGAAACCCCGAAGCCATCGTGGAACGACTGAAAACCGAGATTAAGAAACCAGAATAATCAATGACCCCGAAAAAAGCGTTAATTACCATCATAAGCCTGTTCCTGGTTCTAGGATTTATGGCCATCGTATTTCCCACCGATGGCATAAACATAAGCGAAACGCTATCCCTCCGTTTTCCGTCCCTGGCCGACGTTTTCCCGGTAGCCGACTCTTCCGCGAACAAGAAACACGACCCGGAAGACGAAATCAGGGCCATGATGGAAGCGACCCGGCAAAAACAGTTCGCCGCCTTCGCCGACTCGCTCCGCTTTTACGAGGACTTTTTCGACAGCGGCAAGACGCGATTCGACCTGCCCAACAACGACCCTACGTGGTTTGACCGGTTCTTCCTGCACCTCCAGTTGGCATCGATGGACAGTTCTGTTGTACACATCGTGCACTACGGTGACTCCCAGCTCGAAGAAGACCGCATTTCGTCGACCATCCGCGAAGATCTGCAAGAGGAATTCGGCGGCGCGGGCCCGGGCATGCTCCCGCCCGTCCTGAAAATACAGCCCCAGACGACGGTCCACTGGTACCGGGGAGCCCTGGAGCGCTACATCCTCTTTGGCCCCAAGGACGAGGAAGCTACGCACAGCCGCTACGGACCGCTCGCCCAGTTCGCCAACCTGAACGGCACGGCTGTTATCGGCATCAAGCGCCGTCTGGACCGCAAGGACAGAACAAAGGTTTACCCGCACGCTGGCGGCTATGCCACCATCAAGGTTCTCGCAGGCAAGCGCGGCAGGCTCAAGGTCAAACTGGATTACGACCGCACGTTCACGACTGTTGTGGGTCTGAATCCGGACAGCACGGAAAAGATCAAGACCTCGGTCAAGATGGTCGAAGCGGATCCTCCAGTCGTGGATTCCTCTTACACAAAACTTAACGTGTATACGTGGAAACTTCCCGATACAACGTCGTCTGTAAAGATAACCCTCACGGGAAATACCGAAATTTACGCCGTTTCCGCAGACGGAGCCTACGGCGTGGCCGTCGACAACGTGGCCATGCGCGGTTCCTCGGGAACGATTTTCCACAGAATCGATCCAGAACTCCTCGCGGAATCGTACAAGGCGATGAACGCAAAGCTGATTATGATGGAATACGGCGGAAACATGGTTCCGAGCATATCTACATCCAATATTGACTATATAAAGAAGCTCGTCACGCGCCAGATTCTCGCCATCCAGAAGGCCAACCCGGATGCAGACATCATATTCATCGGCCCCGCCGACATGGAAAGACAGTCCGACGGACGCTGGAAGACCTACCCCGCTCTCCGCATGACCATCGCAGCCCTCCGCGAAGTCGCCCTCGAAAACGGCGTCGCCTATTGGGACATGCACCGCGTGATGGGCGGCAACGGCACCATGTCGAAGTGGGTCAAGCGCGAACCCCCGCTGGGATTCACGGACCATATCCACTTTACCCGCCGCGGCGCAACACACATGGGCGACCTGTTCAGTTCTTCGCTGCGCATGTACTACGACTTCTTCAAATTCAGGGGCAGGCACAACATCTCGGACAAGAAACTGCGCGACCTGCGTAATTTCAACGATTCCGTCGACACAAAGAAGCCCGTCGCCGCACCCGCACCTACGCCGAAGAAACCGGTCGCGGCCCCCGCGAAGAAACCGATCACGGAACCGGCCAAGAAGCCGATTACGGCCCCCGCACAGCCCGTACACAAGCCTATTGCCGAACAACCGGTACGCAGGCCCGCAGCAGAGCAGCCGACACGCAGACCTGCCGCAGAACAACCCGTGCGCAAGCCGACTACCGAACAGCCGGTTCGCAGACCGGCAGCGGAACAGCACGTACGCAAGCCCGCCGCAGAGCAACCGACGCGCAGGCCCACGGTCGATCAACCGGCGAAAAAGCCCACCACGGTCAGAAAGAAGCGCCAGAGGCGCGACGACGGCGACACGCAGGTGAAGCGCCGCAAGCAGGACGTTAACAGGACCCAGAGAACGCCGGGCACAACCGGCGACCAGCCGAAGCGTAAGGTGAGAAGGAAAAAGCTCGACGACAAGCAGAAGCAGGAATCCAGTACAAATTCGTCTAGAAAGCAGCCGACAACATCTACAACAAGAAGGGAAAAGAGATGAGAAAGGTAGCACTAATCATTGCGATGCTCGCATGTTGCGTGTTCGCCAGGGAGCCAGCGCCCTCCCCCAGCGACTACACCTTGGACCTGTCCAAGTACGGCTTTATAGACACCTCTCTCAACAAAATCCAGTTCCCGAAAGGCAACAAGTCTTTTGAACCCTTCTTCAAAAAGCTTGACACGCTCGTTTTCGAGAACCGCGGACAGGTGCGAATCCTGCACATCGGCGGATCGCATATCCAGGCCGACGTCATCTCGGGCCGCATCCGCGAACACCTGGTCAAGGAATACCCGGGCGCAAGCGCCGGCCGCGGATTCGTCTTCCCGTTCTCTGCCGCCAAGACCAACACGCCCTCCAGCTACGGGAGCACCTACAAAGGCATCTGGGACATGAGCAAGAACGTGCTGCGCGAAGTCAAGAAGCCGCTAGGTCTCCTCGGCATCGCCGTGAGCACCAGCGACCCGCGCGCAGAATTTTCCATTCTCCTGAACCGCTACAACCCGCAGCCCATCTGGAGCGAGACGCGCGTCCGCCTTTTCGGCTACAGCGACAACGGCGACGTGATTCCCGTTCTGCACGTGGATTCCACGGAAATTCCGGGCAAGCTCGATTCCGCGACACAGAGCTTCACGTTCACGCTTCCGCGCCCCATCGATTCCATCCACATCTCGTTCCGCTGGCTCGACAGCCTGCAGCAAGCTGAAATTGCAAGGTTCATCACGGACTCGCTGCGCCAGGACTCCATCGCCCGTGCAGCAGCCATCGCCGATTCTCTGGCAAAAGATTCTCTGGCACGGAAGGATTCCTCAAAGAAGAAACCGAGCCTCGTGGCCATTCCGGACAATGTTGCGCTCCCGCTCGATTCCATGTTCCAGGACAGCAGCGTCATCGACACCGCGCTGGATGAGCCGCCTCCGTTCGAGCCCGAACCTGTTGCCCCGCTCGATACGTCGTCCAACGATTCCAAGCCCGGCAGACCCAGATTCACCATCACAGGTATCTATACGGAAAGCGACGCCCCGGGTATCATGTACACGAACGTCGGCATCAACGGAGCGAAGGTTCCCAACTACTTCGAAGCCGTCTGCCCGAATTTCGAGAAGGAACTCGCATTCCTCAAGCCCGACCTGGTCATCTTCGCCATCGGCATCAACGACGCCAACGTCGAAAGATTCGACGACAAGGGCTTCCGTGCCAACTACGACACACTGATTACGCGAATCCGCAAGATCAGCCCGAATGCGGCTTTCATCTTCGAAACGAACAACGATTCCTTCCGCATGACAAAGCGGAAAAGATACGTACAGCACCCCAACGGCGAAGTCGCCCGCAAGTCCTTCTTCATTCTCGCCGACAAGTACAAGGCGGGCGTCTGGGACAAGTTCTCCATCATGGGCGGACTCGGTTCCATGGCCAAATGGGAAAAGGCGAACCTCGCCAAGAAAGACAAAGTGCATTTCAAGCTCGCAGGCTACAACCTGCTAGGCGACCTGTTCTACAAGGCGATCATCCAGGCGTACCAGGACCATATAGCAAGCCTGCCTGCGCTGGAACCCGAAGCCCCCAAGCCGGCACCCAAAAAGGCGGACTCCACCAAGGCCACGTCCAAGACAAAGAAATAGGACCATGTTAGACCATTTAATTCCATTTTTAAGTCACACCTTCGCGTTCGACCCGAACTCGCCTTTGCTGTTTACCCAGTTCTACTTCTGGGGATTCTTCGCCGTCGTCTTTGCAATACTCACCCTCATACACAACAAGCTTCTCCTCCGTAACGCATTCCTCTTCTTCACGAGCCTTTTCTTCTACTACAAGACGAGCGGAAGCTACGTCTGCATCCTGATTTTCTGTGTCATTGCGAACTTCTTTATCGGTAAATGGATTGAAAAGGCCGAGGAGCACTGGAAAAAGAAATTCCTGATGATCATCGTCGTCATCATCGACCTGCTGGTGCTCTGTTATTATAAATACTCCTACTTCTTCCTGGATGCGCTCTACGACTTTACGGGCATCGAGTTGCACGTGTACAACTTCTTCGCGGCGGCAAGCAACAAGTTGTTCAACACGAATTCGCTTGTCGACACAATTATCCTCCCGGTGGGTATCTCGTTCTTCACTTTCCAGGCGATGAGTTACTGCATCGACATCTACCGTGGCAAAATCAAGGCCGTAGACAACATTCTCAACTTCGGTTTCTACCTGTCGTTCTTCCCGCAGTTGGTTGCAGGCCCGATCGTCCGTGCCGACAAGTTCGTTCCGCAGCTCTACAAGCCGTTTTTCCTCCCCCGTCGCACATTCGGCATCGCCGTGTTCTGGATTCTGAACGGCCTCGCGAAGAAAATCATCTTGAGCGACTATCTCGCCACCAACTTCGTGGACCGCGTTTTCGATACGCCACTCCTGTTTACCGGCCTCGAGAACCTCATCGCGCTCTTCGCCTACTCATTGCAGGTGTATGCCGACTTCTCGGGCTATACCGACATCGCCATCGGCGTGGCGCTTCTCATGGGCTTCCGTCTGCCGCAGAACTTCAACAGCCCCTACAAGGCGCTCAGCCCCACCGAATTCTGGCGTCGCTGGCATATTTCCCTTTCGAGTTGGTGGCGCGACTACCTCTACATCCCTCTGGGCGGTAACCGCGGAGCCTCCATCGGCACGTTCTTCTGGATGGGTTTCTTAAGCCTTGTCGCCGTCCTGCTTTCAGGCAGTGTGTGGGTCGCCGCTGCCCTCATCGCGCTATTCCTCTATATTTCAATTTACGCATACTTCAAGCCGGAGTCCCGCAAGTTCATCACCACGAACATGAACGCCATGGCCACACAAATCGTGGGCGGTTGGTGGCATGGCGCCAGCTGGAACTTCATCATCTGGGGCGGCCTCAACGGATTCGGCCAGGTGTTCAACAAGATTTGGGTCAAGAGGAGCCGCACGTTCAGGGCTTCCGCAGCACTGTTCTTCTTCGCCATCAGCGCCATCATCTACAAGAACTACGACGTCGCCATCTGCGCCATTTCGGCCGTATGGTTCGGCGTGCTGTTCGTCGGCATCTACGCCGTCATGCTTTTCCGCCTGTTCAGCGACAAGTATTTCCACTGGCTCTATGTCGCCTGGAACGTATCGCTCACGTTCGTATTCATCACGTTCACGCGTCTCTTCTTCCGCGCAGGTTCCAACCTCGACCCCGCCGAAGCGAACGAAGTCGCCTGGAACACGGCCAAGAACATGGTCCAGCAGATGGGCACCGCCTGGAAATGGGACGATTCGCTCTGGACAATCGCCTGGGAGCACATCAACATCATCCTCGTGTTCATCGCGGGCATGCTCATCCACTGGATTCCCAAGAAGTTCAAGAGCCGTTACAGAATTGCATTCGCATCCCTCCCGCTCCCCGGAATGGTCGCCGCGACTGCGTTTATCATCTTCGTGATATACCAGTTCATGAGTGCGGACAGCTGCCCGTTCATTTATTTCCAGTTCTAGGGATTAGAGATTAGGATCTAGGTTCTAGGGACTAGTTGTCATTGCGAAGGGCGAATAGCCCTGAAGCAATCTCAACTAGAAAATTTAGGATTTAGAATCTAGAGGCTAGGATCTAGGGGCTAGGGAGAAATATCACGGCTTCGCCGTCTTATATTGACGCACGAAGTACGTGATTCTTTTCACCAGCCTCGAGCCTATATCGTATCATATATTCGGTTGTCTTTAGTCGAGACGCAGTGCAGCGCCTAGCACATCACCAAATTTTACATAATCCTCTTTTTTACACATTTTATGCATCCCCTAATTTATATTTAGGGTATGAATAAAAGAGTGCGCAAAATTTTGGGAAATCTGTTCATTACATCTACAGCGTTTCTGTGGACCTCCTGTGGTAACGACTCCGCCAGCGCAGCGGACATTACCATTCCCCAAGCAGGAAACAATCCTGCCAGTTCTTCCAGTGAGCCCATTCCAACATCTTCCAGTGAACCCGTTCCAACATCTTCTAGCGAATCGATAACAAGTTCTAATGGAGCTTCCAGAGCATTTATCAATATCGAAGAGGAACTTTCAAAACTGGAAAAGCCAGACACGACTGGATTAAGAGGGACAACCGTAACTGGATATAAGGCTTGCATTGCAGGAATTTTAGCCGATGGAAATTCGGAATACCTCAGTTATATAGGACGAGATGGCGAATTCGAGGCTGGATGCGTTGTAAATAACAGAATACAAGCGTTTCTGGAAAGTCCCCAAGGAGCGTCTCTTTCCCAAAGTTTAAAGAACTGCTACAAATCCGCCACGTATCTCATTTCTGCAGGGGCATTAGACTACGGCGTCGTTCCCTGCAGTTCCTATTCCGATGATGTTATCGTTGACGACCAGTACATCAACAACCTCCTGAAAGCAGACGAAATCAAGCGCAAGGATTTCAAAGAAGCCCTCGAAAGAGTCGATGAACTTCTTGCCGAGTGTGAATCTCCAGAATAGCATCCTTTGAGGCTGCGGCCTAGCACATCACCAAATTTTACATCACCCATTTTTTCGCTCACGTTTTGCATTCATTAACTTATATTTAGGGTATGAATAAAAGCGTGCGCAAAATTTTGAGAAAAGCGTTCATTTCGGCAACGGCATTCTGCTGGATGAGTTGCGACAACACGCCCATCAATATGCAAGCAGCAGACACTGCAGGCATTAATCCAACATCTTCATCGGACGGAATATTTTCAATTTCTTCGTCAAGCGAAAATCCTGCGTCAAGCGAAACTCCTGCTCCGAATTCTTCCAGCGAAACTCCTGCCAGTAGTTCTAGTGGCGCATCCAAAGCCTTTATCAATATCGAAGAGGAACTTTCGAAACTCCAGCCAACGGATACGACAGAGCTCAGGGGGAAATGCATTCCCGAACATCGCTATTGCGAAACAATAAACGGATGGAGCAGTCATTATGAAGCCGAATCTTATGCACGATCAATTGCCGTCGCAAAAATCGAGGAAAAACACAAAGATGAGCCAAACTATTGGTACGGTTATAATCGTTGCTATAGCAACTTATTGAGTGGCTTAGGGAACGCCCCCGTATATGGAGTTCCTGAATGCCCTATTCCTGGATCTACGCCATGCGAAACAGAAGGCAATGACATTTCCCTTTATAACGAAGTCCACATTGATGACGCCTATATAGAAGCCCTTCTGCGAAAAGAAAAGGATTATTACGAAACCGTTAAAAGCACTCTCGAAGAAATCAATCAAGGCATGGAAAAATGCAATTAATCCGGCTTCTCACCTAAAGGGGATTATTCATGTTCAAAAAAATCCATAACATAGTGGGAAAAATATTCCTTTCATGCACAGCCTTTTACTGGTTCGGTTGTACCGACTCAAACAGCGATATTCCCGTCAGTCCATCCAACATCGCCAACCAGAATTCATCCTCAAGCGAAGCATTTTCTTCCAGCGAGCAGTTCTCATCAAAAACAGAAGAATCTTCTTCAAGCGAAAGCCCTTCAAGTTCTAGCGAAGTACAGGCAAATTCCAGTTCTTCTAACAATGTTCCTTCAAGTTCTTCAATCAGCGCAGCAAGTTCCTCCAGCAAAAAAGCCCCGATTTCATGCAAGACTCCCACAAGTTCGTCGTCCGCCAAAAGGGAACCGCCCCAAAAAGCGACTTTTGACATCGATCAAGCATTATCCGCCATGAGCCAAGACACAACCGGACTCATTGGCCAATGCATTCCCTCAATGCAATCTTGCGTAATACAGATGGAAAGCTATGACAAAAATTTTTACGAATACGGTTTAGCTGGCCAGGAAAGAAATCACGCAATGGATTTCGTCAATTCAGAACTGGATTCCCTCCTGGGAAGCCCTCGCGGGGCAACATTTTCAGAAGAAAAGCGCAACTGCATCCTGAATTTAAAATACAGCTATTGGGATGCGACACCCGATTATGGAGTTCCTCCTTGGTATAGATGCGAGGACGATGGCGAAGTTCTAGTAGACGAAAAATATATCAGGGCGCTTCTAAAATTAGACAGCCTCGCTCGCGAAGAGTACAAGAAAATACTCGAAGAAACAAACGAAAAGGCCGCCGAATGCGACGCACTTGAATAGCTTGCAGTAAAAACTATATTTAAGCCCGTGGACAGCGCCCCGGAAAAAATTTCAGCATTAGAAAAAAGGCTCAAGCGGCAGGTTATAGGAAAGGCTCACCGCTTTTTGGCCGTTGTCCCGCTCGGGTTCGAGCAAACGCTTGTTGATGAACTAGGATTTATTGGGCAAGAAAGGGGCGATTCTCAAGATTCGAGCTTATTTGACGTAGAAATTGCCAGTGACGGGAAAGTTGAATTTTCCGCTAAACTCGTCGATGCTTGGAAAATCGTGGCGTACAGCCGCATAGCCAACCGCATCCTGATGCACATCGCCGATTTCAAGGCCGAAAATTTCCGCGAACTGGAAAAGAAAGCCGCCGAAATTCCGTGGGAACTTTATTTATCAGACAGGAGACGAGTCGACATCCACGTCAGCTGCAAGCATTCGCGCCTGTATCACAGCGATGCCGTCGCTGAACGTTTGCAGAACGTGATTGAAGGGGGAAGTCGCCCCCTCGCTGCAGCCCCGAAAAACGAAGAGATTGTTCTGACGCAAGGCCTCTACGTCACGCTGATTGACGACCGTTGCACCCTCTGGCTCGACCTCGCCGGAGAAGAACTCTACAAGCGCGGTCACGAGCGGTTCGTGAATGACGCCCCGCTCAAGGAAACCATCGCCGCCGGGATGCTCCAAGAAGCGTTCAATGCTGCCACCCAAGCCCTTAAGCACCAACCACGAATCACCCTTATCGACCCCATGGCCGGCAGCGGCACTTTCAGCCTCGAAGCGGCCTACATGGCACACGGGCTCATTCCAGGCAAATGCCGAGACTTCGCACTCAAGCACCAGCCAGCGTTCAAACCCGCAACCTGGAACCACATTGTCCGTTCGGCAAACGCAAATCCGAATTCGTCATTGCGAAGGAACGATGATTCCATATTGTCATTGCGAAGGAACGAAGTGACTGCGGCAATCAAAAGCACGATTCAAAAAATCATCACCTCCGACATCTCGGAAAAAGCGGTCGGCATAATCACGCACAATGTGGAATGTTGCCCGCTTGCAAACATCGCCCCAAGCACTGCTGCACCGACAGTCAATCCGCATCTTCGCGACTTTTTCAGCTACACGGCAAAAGAAATTGCCGAGCTCAGCGGAGAAACCTCCCCCGTCATCGTGCTGAACCCGCCCTACGGCAAGCGCCTCGACTTTGACGCACCAAAGCTTTATACTCAAATCGGCAAAAAGCTCGCAGAAATTGCCCACGAACTTGAGTCCCTCGGCAAGCAACTCACGGTCGCCATCCTCGCCCCCAAAGACGATTCACGCCCAGGTTCCAAATACACTTGCACCGCGAACCTGCTGCACGAATGCCCCGCACTTGACCCACAACAAAACTCCGACGCAAAATGCATCGTCACGAGCCACGGCGGCCTCAGCCTGAACGCGATAATCGCAAGAATTTAACGCCCCTTGATTTTTATATGGGCATCAAGTCTCATTCCACCGGCAGATTCTTCGTCCGGCGCATGAACCGGAGCGTTTCCTTTTCGCCCTTCTCGGCCAGCATCTGGAGCAGACAAAGTAATTTGCGGTAAGTCGTCTCGGTCATTTTTTCGTGAGCGGTACTTTTTGTCAAATACAGCAGCGGAGATTCTTGAGTGTAGCCGGCCTTGTTGTACGTCTTGGAGGCCGCCACGCGGTCGCAGAACATTTCCTTGATGTAGCGGTCGGGCATGTCCATCGGCACAAGTTTCTTGGTTTTCATGTCGTAGTCGTACCAGAACTCGAAATGGTGCTTGTTGCGGCCTTTGTGGTGCATCCAGGCCAGACTGTAGCCTTTATCGAAACGTTCGCCGTTATTGGGCGACTGGTCTCCCGTGTAATACCGGGCCCCCGGAATAAATTCGGTCGGGCTGTACTTGGAAAGGTCGTGAAACAGCCCCTGGAAACCGATGCCCGCCTTGAAACAGAGGCGAACCACCTCGTTACGGTGCTTCGTTATCGTGATGAAATGCCGGATGGGATGGAAACTCATAGCCGTACCACGTCGTCACAGATTTCGGCGACCGCCGAGCGGTGCGTCACGAGGATAATCGTCTTGTCGGCAAGGCCTGCGAACAGGCGTCCGTACAATTCACGTTCCGTGTTCTCGTCGAGTGCGGAACTGATTTCATCAAGGAGGAGGATGTTGCCAGGGCGCAAGAGACCGCGCGCAATCGCAATGCGCTGCGCCTGCCCTTCGCTCAGGCCCCCACCGCGTTCGCCAAGTTCCGTATCGATTCCCTTGGGCAAGTCATCGACAAACTCGGCGCATGCCAGGTGGAGCACCTCACGCAATTCGTCTTCGCTGGCGTCGGGTTTTGCAAGCAGCAAATTATGCCGGATTGTCCCGCTCATGAGCGTGTTGCCCTGCGGTACGTAGACAAAGTTCACGCGCATTTTTTCCGAAAGAATCTCTACAGTCCCCGATGAACTCCCATCATCGGCGTTACACTGCGAATAAATCAGCATTCTGCCGCGATCAGGCCGCACAAAGGCAAGCAAAAGCCGCAACAGCGTCGTCTTCCCGGCTCCGGTCTCGCCCATCACGGCTACCTTGCGCCCGGGCTCAAAATCGTAGCTAAAATGGTCAATCGCCTCGTGGTTCTGCCCCACGTAACCAAAGCTCACGTCCTCGAGACGGACGCCAAGGCGACCGTCCATGACCTGGGCCGGTTCGTCCGTACTTTCGTCGGACCCACGCTGTTTTTCCAAATCTTGCAGCCGGTCTATTCCGGCCATGGCGTGCACCACCTTGGGCCCCATGTTCAAGAGCGAAAAAATCGGGTGCTGAATCTGCCCAACCAATTGCAAAAAGGACGTCATCACGCCAAAGGTTATAACGCCGTTGCGCAGTCCGATTCCGCCCCACACAAAGGCCACCAGGTATCCGAGCCCAAGCGTACATCCGAAAAGCAACCGCGTCACCATGGTAAAGCGCGCCCGTCGGCAAACATTGCGCCTCAACAGGCCTTGCTGTTCATCCAGCAAGCCCGTGACCCAGCCTTCGCTGCCGAGCGAGCGCAGCACAGCATTGTATTCCATGCCCTCCTGCACCTGCGTCTGGATGCGGCTTTCGCTCTCGCGAATCGCAAGCGTCATGTTCTTTAGCTTATGCGAGATCAACTTGCCGAACACCACGGCCACAGGAGTCAAGAGCAACAACACCCAAGCAAGCCTCGGATCGAACCAGCGCAACAACAGGAACGAGCCGACCAGCTGCAGCGTGGTCACGATAATCTGCGGGAGCGTGTCCATCGAAACTTCGCTAATGGTCTCGATATCCTTGGAAAAGCGCGAGGTGATGTCGCCGGAATGGAGTTCCTTGACATCGTAGAGCTTGCGACGGAACAGGACCTCGAACATCTTGAGGCGCAGCCCGCTAGCCGAGCGGACCGACGCATCAGCAGTCATGTAGAAGCATATCTGGCGCAGCACCACGCTTCCCACCACGGTCAGCACGAGCAGCACAACCATGCGAACAATATCGTCATCGCTCCCCGTGCGGATGGTCTCGTCGATAAATCGCTTCGAAAGCCAAACCATCAAGAGGCCCAACGCAACACGAAGCGCCCCCATAACGACCCGAGCCGCTATGTTCAGGCGGAAACCCCGCGTAAAGCGCCAAAGCCAGACGAGATAGCTCATTCGACTACTTTAACCTTCTGCCATTCGCCGACAATCGCCGACACATCCGCTTTTGCGCGTTCCAAGTCCACTTCGTATTCGTTACAAAGCGCCTCGGCAAGGGCTTCTACAGTGAATTCACCTAGCGATTCCGCCTTTTCCCACAGCCAGGCGGCGGTTTCGTTCAGGCAAAGCAGTCGGCCAAAATCCAGGGCCCCGATGCCTTCGCCCATAATCACCTTTTCGCCACATACGTCACGCAAAACAAAGCCTTTTTTCAATTTCATATCGGAATCCTTCTATAAATAGCCAGGAGCCACCTCCTAAAAGGTAACACCGCGTACCAAATTTTTGCAGCCAGTCGACTGCCCAAAGAGTCCAAAGAGCGCCTTTTTCCGCCTTTCCCTACCACATGGGTCGCACGGGCCCGGACATCTGCAAGCCGGCAATGTTCCCGGCCAGCCAAATTTCCGTCCCCCATCAAGGTCACGGCATCGCCATCGAGGCAAACAATGCGGTGAACGACATACCGCCCACCTTCTACCAGAGCAAGGACGACATCGCCCACTTTCAAGGTTTCGGGCTTCACGAGCACGACACTGTCCTCGCCACCCACGATAAAGGGAAGCATGCTCCGGCCGTTCACCGGGAACGTGACAGAAACGCCCTCGCCCACCAAGCGGATGGCCTCCTGCATTATGCTTTCGTCGCTAACCATCACGCCCATCCACAATCGTTTCGCGGCAAAGCCGTGCAGCGCCTTCGTCCGGCAAACATTCCAAGTACCACACGGGAACATTCGAGGCCAGGGCATTTTCGGTATAGTGCAGTCCGTCGGCAATTAAGCGTTCCCAGCGTTTGCCCGAAATACTGGGGACCAGGGCCGCATAGGCCTTGACTCCTCGCAAACGCTCAATCTTGTTGAACGGGGCCTGAGAAAGCAAGACAATCCCGCCCAAAGGCAGGCTCTCGTTCTTGTAACACGGGGTCTTCCCGCTCCAAGGGGATCCGTAGACCACTGCACGGGCCTCCCCTTCCGGGGATTCCGGCGCAAAAAAGCGCACCACGGGATTGTCGTCGTTGAGCAAGTCCGAACCCTCGTTGTAACGCAGCCAAAGCCGTGCATGCGTGCTTTTGCCCGTACCGCTCTTGCCAAGGAACATATAGCCCTTCCCATGATAAGCGACTGTCGCCGAGTGGAAAAGTGCAGTTCCGAGCTTGGCCGTCGCAAGGGCGTAAAGCACCATCAGGGAATTGTTCACGGCGAATTTCACGAAATTCTGGTTCGAAATGTCGGGCACAACCAGGCGAGCCTGCACATATCCGGGCGAACAGAGGAGCATTCCCACGTCCGCACCGCGCAACCGGAAATTGAACATGGAAGAACCGTCCGCACTATGACCACAAAGGATTTCCTGCCCCTCGTCCTCTTGGCGTGTCTCTTCGATAAATCCAGGCAGGGCCGTAGAATGCTCGACAGCGAGGGTAAACAAAGGGCTTTCCGACGCATTACCGTTCCCAGCCTGCACGGCAAAGGGCTCGTAATTGTCCATCAAAGCAAACAAGTCCACGCCAGCCGATTCCGGCAGGTTGGATTCAACAGAAAATGTATGTCCTGCAACCTTGTAAACCCGAGAAATCATCCGTGCAAGCCCTTCAATGACAGGCGTCGCAGCTTTATTCGCGACACAATCGATCTAAAAAACCATTTCCAATAATAGAATTCATTCCAAGTGGTCTCAACAGGGTCAAACGCAAAAAAGCGAATAGACCGCCACCTTTTCCAAATCCATCCGCGCAAAATGCCCAACTGTTCCTTTTTAGAATAAAATCCGAAATTGCCCCCCGCAAGCACATCCTCAAGCAGCCACTTGCCACGCATCTTGTCGGGTTTACAAAGCATGCGGTCGTATTCCAAGCCGAATATACGCCAAAGCGCCCACATCAAGGCGGCACAAGTCCGGGCAAGGCCAAGCCGCGCCAGCTGCGATGCAACCTCGTTGCGCTCTTCTTGGGTTGAATGCTGCAAAAGGACAAAGTAATCCGTCAGCTGCCGCAAGCCAATACCGTTGTGCAAGAAATGCTTTTGGATATGGGAAAGTTGCATCACGAGCGCAAAGCGGAGCGACGGTACATAAAAGCCCTCTGGTACTCTCTCGGCATTTTGGATTTCGTCTTCCAAGTAGTGCAGAATCCTTGAACGCACAAACAGATTCTTGCTCCTGGGAACAGGGCTAAAATGAACTTCCACCGCACATTCTTGAGAACTTCTGACAAGGCGTATATGGTGCTTGGACTCAATAATTTTTGGATCCCGGACATAGTCCAAACCGAGTTGGTCCAACAGGCCAATAACTTTATCCCGGCCGCCCGAAACCCAAATATCGATGTCCCCGCCCTGCCGAGAAAACGGGTCCGGATAGAGCCGCGCATTGGCGGGCCCCTTGAGTATCGCCGTATGCCTTCCCTGCGCGACAAAAAGATCCGTCAAGCGCGCCGCCTCACGGTTCAGCATAGCATTATGGCCCTTGATGAGCTCCGCCTCACCCGCCCACTGGTGCAACAAGCCAAGCGGAGGACGCTTTTCGGCTGGCAAGCGAGAAATTCCCTTATAGGTCAGCCCCAGAGAGTTCTGCTTGGTCGCAATATTTTGCAGTTCAATCCATTCCTTTTCGCTACACACCGGAAAAACGGAAAGCCCCTCGCCAGAGGAGCTTAGGGCTATCCGTAAAAGAGTAAAGAATTTTTCTACGACGGCAGTCAAACTACTTCACAATCACCTTTTGGCCATTCTTGTAGTAGGTTCCCTTTGTCGTCGGCTTGCCGTTGAGCCTGCGGCCCTGCAAGTCAAACCAGCGGTCCACCTTGAATTCACCGGTTCTGGTATCGAGCGAGCCCCAGCCGATAACCTTGCCCTTGCCGTTCTGAATCTTCACATCGATCAACTCGGGCAATTCAGCAACATTCGTCAAATTCCTTGCAGACGCGTTGATGGAACGAGACAAGCTGGCACCATTATAAACCAGGTAGGCTCTCATCGGACGCAGCCAAGCCCCGGAGCCAGCCTTCACGAACTGGCCGACCTGGACGTTATTGCTCGCCGAGGCGGCGAAACCATATGCACGTCCAAATTCCGGATCATCCGCGGTAAATTTCTTGTACACATACGTTCCCTTGAACGACCAGTCACCGCTAGTGGAGGGCTGCATTTCGCTCGTGTTGAACGTTACCGGTCCATTCAGGTCGAAGGTCAGCGGAGCCGTTTCAGACGGCATCACCAAGTAAGGCCTGTTCGCCACGATGGTACCCGCTTCCGGCGGATTCACGGTAGCCGTCCACTTGCTTCCATTTTTCTCAAGCAATGCGAACTCATAGAATTTGCCGCCATGCACCTCGCTCGTATCGATGGTGAACGGGAACATCACCGTCGACATCTTGCCGCTGTTGAACACACGGTTAAAGCGGATCGTATCCACCTGGACATCGGTAGGAATATTGACCGTATCGTTGGAGGAACCATCCAGCTCGGCAGCCAACTTTCCGCCCACACCTTCATAAATCTTGATAGCACCATAATCGCCAACAAGGAACGGGAACACCTTTTCCCACTGGGCATAGAAGGTCTTGTCACCGGTAGAGCCGGCCGCAATACCATCAACATACTCATCCGAGTTTTCAGTTATGGTCCAACCCAAGAAATTGTAGCCAGGCTTAGACGGGCTATTGAGCACGATAGCACCGTCTTCAACAGTGTACGTTTCCGGATTCGGCGTCTCGAACGTGGCCCCCTCGATATTGTTGTAAACAATCGGGAATGCTTCGGGAGCCCAGTGCGGATACAGCGTCAGATTCTCGTTGGTCGTATACGATCCACCAAGTTCGTAAACCTTTTCGCCGCCATCAGTCGTAGACCAACCATCGAGAGTGTAGTTTGCACGTACATACGTTTTTATAGAAGACTTGAATGTATATGTTGTATCAAAATATTTCTTATATACAGAATCCTTCGCGCCACTCACATTGCTACCAGGCTTATAAGTAATCTTATTATACCACTTGGCATAAAGGGTTAAATCGGCATCAATATTCTGAATATCGCGTATTACGGTCTTAAATGTAGCGTCTTTATACCACTGATCCATGAAGTAGTCTTTTTTCGCCGGATCAAACGCATTCTCTAACGAAACCTTAGCCGGTCCAGTATAGGTTGAAGGATTCCTATTTGTTGCAGAAACACCGTACATTTCATAAGATATGTTATACGTGCCACAGGTCCAATGCGGGAACAACTTGAGATCCGCATTATCAGTATACAAAGCTCCAAATTCATAATCTACGGCATACCCTTCCTGGTCATAATCAACCTTGGACCAGCCATCGAGCGTACACCCGACAACAGCAAATTGAGGCGGAGCATCCCTAAGCGCAATCGTATCGCCATGAATTTTTGTAGTGCCATTCACCGTTGCCGAAATTGCTTTCCCGGAAAGATACTGAATCGTATAAGTTGCATATGTCCACTTGGCATAAACAGTCTTGTCACCCGTAGAACCCGCACCAATCTGAGTCGCCGGATTAGTGAAACCAGAATCATAGAACCAGCCCTCAAACGAGGCACCGGCCTTAGTCGGAGCCGCAAAAACAATGTCTCCGCTATTGACGTTATATGTGGTCGGATTCGTATCGGCATTTACACCACCATCCAATTCATAAACAATGGAATAGGTTTCCATTTCCCACCGTGCATGAAGAACAAGATTTCCTGTTAACGAGTCTGCAAAGGAATACTCATTTTCTTCCGTGCATTCTTCAGCGATGCACCATCCAACAACTTTATATCCGGCATCCGTAATGACCGTATCAGGACGAGAAACTGTTTCTCCTGCAGTATACATTCTGACAAAATGGACTTCCGTCTTTCCGTGTAAAGAGGCATCGAAAGTGACGGAGAATGTCGGAGCCTTCGTCCAAACGGCATACAGTGTAACAGGTGCAGTCACATCAATAGCAGAGAGGTGGAGCGTGTCTTTTTCAGCAATAGTATCATTTGCACCAAATGATTTTGGCGCATAAGCCCAGCCGGTAAAGTAATATTTCTCCTTAATCTCATCTGATCCAGTTTCATATACCGTGGGAACAGAAAATCCATCTACAGAAATCGTGCCATGCTTGGCCACAGAAACGGTTTTCGTTTTGGTCGAATCAGGGAATTTCGCATCAAAAAACGCTGTATCGCAACCCGTTTTAAAGGACACCTCATAGAAATCATACCAAACAGCATAAACGGTTACAGCCGCATGGGCAACACCGAGATCTGTAGGTTCTTCAGCATCTGCTGTTGTAGCCCATCCGGCAAATTTTTTCCCTTCACGAGTCGGCACACCGATTTCATCCGCAGTCACAACAGCGTCCTTGGCTAGGATTTTCGAAGTCTTTGCGCCAGAAGCAAATGTACCGCCATTTGCATTGAATGTAATCTTGTAGCCATCCGAGCCGTTCATGGAAACATCAGATTGACCGACGGACCATGCGTCCGTTTTTGCACCTGAGCAGGAATCATTTTCCCATGTACCCCCATTCAGATTACAAACAACTTCTTCCGAATTAAGATCATCCGTTGAAGTACTATTAAAGGTTGCATTATCAGGTATAGAACCTATGCCGGAGCAAGTATCACCTTCATCCAAATTTTCACAATATTCTTCGGAATAGTACAAATCTTCAGTTGAAATGCTTCCTACTTTTTCATAACTACCAGCAATGGCGCCAACACTACCGTCAACCGTATAAAGGCTATTTCCAGAATAAACACAGGAAGACATATTAACTTTTCCACCATTACGGAGAGCACCGACGATACCGCCCACATTTGTGTTTTCGCCACTGGCGGTCACACTTACCGAGCTAACGCAATTAGTGATGGTTATAGTCTTCACATTTCCAACGATACCTCCGACACGGTTCGTTGCTCCGCTCGTTTCAATAGAACCAGACGCCACACAGTTTTCGATTGTACTAGCATCATTTACCCAACCAACAAGCGTTCCTACAGAAATCGGATTATCACTATTGATACCCGTAGAACCAGCAGAAGATGCCGCATAAATTTGAGCGTCCTTTAAGGTCAAATTTTTAATAGTACCGCCACTTAAAATGCCAAACAATCCAATATTCTGCGCATAGGCCGTAGCACCGTTCTTGGATTTCCCAGTATAAGTAGATACATCGGCATTATTGATTTCAGAAGCATTGATGTAAAGATTGGAAATGGTAAAGCCCTGGCCGTCAAAAATTCCTGCAAAAAGCGGAGGTGTTCCAGTTCCAGCCGCAATAGGGATAAAAACTTTTCCGAGATTGCCCTGCATGTCGATGGATTGGGTCAACTTAACTTTGGCAGCCTTAAAATTGTTATTATCATGCTTCATCTTGCAAGAAAGCCACGCCAACTTTTCCGGCGTGTCGATTTCATAATAGTCATCACTACCCTTGGTTGCTGCTTGGGTCAAGAAATCACCCCAACCCGTACCCGTGGCACAGTCAAGAGCAAAAGCCTGGCCCATTCCCAAAAGGGCGGTCACAAAAAGAAAGAAATGCAATTTTTTTAAAATTCTCATAATTTTCTCCTTGGGGGGTTAGTAACAACAAAATATTCAATTTATCCAAAAATATAGTATAGTAAGAAAATAAACGCAAAGTTTATTTTCTAGTTGTGAAACGAATCACCCCCCAGCCCGCATATTACGTGACCGCCGCCACAAAAGCCTAATTCCCTTTTTTTGCTATATTTCAACTTAGAATAACGGGCAAGCCGCATTTTACCGGCTTTGCCACACAAAAAAAGAGGATAAAAAATGCCGAAACTTCGTTCGCTCAAGACTATGGAAGGCCGTGAAATGGCCGGTGCACGCGCCCTTTGGCACGCAACAGGAACCAAGGTGGAAGACTTTGGCAAGCCGGTGATTTGCGTGGTGAACAGCTATACCCAGTTTGTTCCGGGCCACGTTCACTTGAAGGACTTGGGCCAGGTAGTCGCCCGCGCGATTGAAGCCGCCGGCGGTGTTGCTAAGGAAATGAACACCATCGCGGTCGATGACGGTATCGCCATGGGTCACGACGGCATGCTCTACAGCCTCCCCTCCCGCGACCTGATTGCAGACTCCACCGAATACATGGCTAACGCCCACCGCGCCGACGCCCTCGTGTGCATCTCCAACTGCGACAAGGTGACTCCGGGTATGCTCATGGCCGCCATGCGCCTCAACATCCCCGCCATCTTCGTCAGCGGCGGCCCGATGGAAGCAGGCCACGTGACTACGAAGGACGGCAAGGACCGCGCCCTCGACCTGATTGACGCCATGATCGATTCCGCCGACAGTTCCGTGAGCGACGAAGACGTGGCCGCCATCGAAGCGAACTCCTGCCCCACATGCGGTTCCTGCTCCGGCATGTTCACCGCGAACTCCATGAACTCCCTCACCGAAGCCCTCGGCCTCAGCCTCCCGGGCAACGGCACCATCGTTGCGACCCACGCCGAACGCAAGAAGCTGTTCGAAGCCGCCGGTAAGCGCATCGTGGAACTCTGCCACCAGTATTACGACTTGAACGACGAAAGCATCCTCCCGCGCAGCATCGCCACGAAGGACGCCTTCGAAAACGCCATGCGCCTCGACATCGCCATGGGCGGCTCCTCCAACACCGTGCTCCACTTGCTGGCCGTGGCCCAGGAAGCGGGCGTCGACTTCACCATGAAGGACATCGACCGCCTCTCCCGCAACACGCCGTGTATTTGCAAGGTGGCCCCGACCGTTCACAACATCCACATCGAAAACGTGAACCGCGCCGGTGGCATCATGGGCATTCTCGGTGAACTCGATCGCATGGGCCTCCTCCACAAGGATGCAAAGACCGTGCACGCGAAGACCATGGGCGAAGCCCTCGAAGTGAACGACCTCAAGCGCAACCCGAGCGAAGAAGCCAAGCAGCGCTACCTCGCAGGCCCGGGCCGCAAGTACAACCTGGTCGCCTTCTCGCAGAACTTCATGTACCCGGATCACGATCTCGACCGCGCCAATGGCGCTATCCGCGACGGCGAACACGCCTACACCAAGGACGGCGGCCTCGCTGTTCTGTACGGTAACCTCGCAATCGACGGCTGCATCGTGAAGACCGCCGGCGTCGACGAATCCATCTTCAAGTTCACCGGCCCCGCCGTGGTGTTCGAAAGCCAGGAAGATGCCGTGAAGGGCATTCTCGACCCGAACGTGGTGAAGGCTGGCGACGTGGTCGTTATCCGCTACGAAGGCCCGAAGGGCGGCCCCGGCATGCAGGAAATGCTCTACCCCACTTCCTACATCAAGTCCATGCACCTGGGCAAAGCCTGCGCGCTCATCACGGACGGCCGGTTCAGCGGAGGTACTTCGGGTCTTAGCATCGGGCACATCTCCCCGGAAGCCGCCGCCGGCGGCGCCATCGGCCTGGTGAAAGACGGAGACCTCATTGAAATTGACATTCCTGCCCGCAGCATCAACGTCTGCCTCTCCCCGGAAGAGTTGATGCAGCGCCGAAAGGAAGAAGAGGCCCGCGGCCAGGCGGCTTTCACTCCCCCCCGCCGCCTCAGGACCGTATCCCGCAGCCTCCGAAGCTACGCCGCCGCCGTGAGCTCGGCCGACGAAGGAGCCATCCGGAAGATATAACGAAACGAACTTAACAAAGGACCTTTAAAACGAACTTAAAATGAACAGCTTGATTACGGGCGCCGAGGCTCTCTGGCGTTCGTTGCAGGCCGAAGGCGTACAAACCGTCTTCGGGTATCCCGGCGGGCAGATCATGCCGGTGTACGACAAACTCTGCGACTACGAAGACCGCATTCACCACGTGCTGGTGCGCCACGAGCAGGGCGCCATCCACGCCGCCCAGGGCTATGCCCGCGTAAGCGGGACCCCCGGCGTGGTCATCGTGACGTCCGGTCCCGGGGCCACCAATGTAATCACCGGCGTGGCCGACGCCATGACCGACTCCACCCCCGTGGTGGTAATCACCGGCCAGGTCTCCACCGCCGCCCTGGGCACGGACGCCTTCCAGGAGGCCGATGTCATTGGCCTCACCGCACCCATCAGCAAGTGGAACTACCAGATCCGCACGGCGGACGAGGTGGCCTGGGCCGTAGCCCGCGCCTTCTACATTGCCCGCACCGGCCGCCCCGGTCCCGTGGTGCTGGACTTCTCCAAGGACGCGCAGGTGGGCCTCACGGACTTCCACTTTGAGAAGTGCCATTTCATCCGCAGTTACATCCCGGACCCCAAAATCTCGGACCAGGCCGTCTGCAAAGCCGTGGCGCTGCTGGATTCTGCGGAAAAACCCTTTGTGGTCTTTGGCCAGGGCGTGGTCTTAAGCCGGGCCGAAAAAGAGCTGGAAGCCTTCCTCCGCAAGGGAGACATCCCCGCCGGCTCCACGCTCCTGGGCCTGAGCGCCCTCCCCTCCGACTTCCCCCTGTACCGGGGCATGATTGGCATGCACGGCAACGTGGCCCCCAACATCATGACCAACCAGTGCGACGTGCTGGTGGCCGTGGGCATGCGCTTTGACGACCGCGTAACCGGCACCGTAAGCACCTATGCCCGCCAGGCCAAGGTTATCCACATTGACATTGATGCCTCCGAGATTGGAAAAATCATCCCGGTGGAGGTGGGGCTCAGGGGAGATGCCCGGAAAGTGCTCGAACTGCTCACGGAAAAGATGCAGGAGCGCCGCCACCCCGAGTGGAACGCTTCCTTTGACTGCTGCGACCGGGTGGAAAAGGAGAAAGTGATTGATCCGGAGCTGCACCCCGCCGGCGGGCTCCTGAAAATGGGCGAGGTGGTGGACCGCGTGGTCCGCGCCGGCGCCGGGAAGGCCGTGGTGGTAACGGACGTGGGCCAGAACCAGATGATGGGCGCCCGCTATTCCCGGTTTGCGCAGTCCCGCAGTTTCATCTCTTCGGGCGGCCTGGGGACCATGGGCTTCGGCCTGCCGGCGGCCATTGGTGCCAAGATTGCCTGTCCGGAGCGTCCCGTGTGCCTGTTTGTGGGTGACGGCGGCATCCAGCTGACCCTGCCGGAGCTAGGCACCATCATGCAGGAACACGTGGGCGTGAAGATAGTCCTCCTCAACAACAACTGGCTGGGCAACGTGCGCCAGTCGCAGGAACTCTTCTTCCGGGAGCGCTTCTCCCAGACCCGCATGGTCAACCCCGACTACGCCCTCATTGCCCGGGCCTACGGCATCCGCTGTCTCAGCGTGCCGGACCGCGAGGCCTTACAACCCGCCCTGGAAGAATTCTTCAAAGACGACGAGCCGTACCTGCTGGACGTACACGTGCAGGAAGAGGGCATGGTGATGCGCCTGGTCCCTCACGGAAAAGGCATCCACGAGATCATGTTAACCGAACGCGAATGGTACAGATAGCTATGGAAAACGAAATCAAAGAATACACGGTGACCATTTACACCGAGAACCAGATTGGCCTCCTGGCGCAGATTACCAACGTTTTTACGCGGCATGGGCTCAGCATCTGGAGCCTTTCGGCCGGAGCTTCCTCCATGGAGGGCATACACAACATCACCATCGTGACCGCCGGTCCGGAAAAGAAAGTGAAGGAGAGCGTCCAGCAGATTGAAAAGCGCGTAGACGTAATCAAGGCCTTCTTTTATACGGCCGAAAAGATTGTCTACCGCGAGCTCTGCCTGTACAAGGTACCCACCCCGGCCCTGCTGCAGGCCAACGGGGAAATCGAGAGCCTCCTCAACCGCTACCACGCACGCATTGTGGAGATGAACAAGGTATTCACGG
>JAEEGG010002496.1_pt1 | contig 47308 bp, 30 predicted proteins | sample 9134161 | NCBI WGS metagenome assembly JAEEGG01 (sample SAMN16246543, study PRJNA631951) | gut metagenome | biome: gut microbiome; feature: rumen; material: CR-attached | host: Bos | place: Iran: Karaj | collected 2018-10
AGCTATGACCTGCAAAGAAAAATCTTTACACTTACCTGTTACCTATTATAATATTATGAAAAAGGAAACCATCAAATACATCATTCAGCTCATCGTGGCGATTCTCACCGCCATCGGTTCGACGCTGTCAGTAACCACCGCTGCTTCCGGTGCTCCTGCCGAAGGTGTTGCCCTGCTGGGCGGCACCATCGTGGGCACTGGCTGGCTTCATCACCTCAGCACGCTGGTGTAGAGGCCTCTCCCCCAACCCCTCCCCGGCAGGGAGGGGAGTGCGCGCCAGCGTTGTCGACATCCAAACGTAGGGGCAGACCCCCGTGTCTGCCCGAACAAGAAGGGTCGGCCCATCGGCCTCAAAATCTTTCAAAAATCTATTTCAAAATCTAACAAAATTAATGGACGATTAATGGGAATTAATGTTTGATAAAATATGATGATGAAGCTGAGTAAGAATTTCACATTAGAGGAGCTAATGGTGACAAGCCACGGAAAACTGCAGGACATGCCTACGGGCGAGGTCATCCTGAACCTCACGTTCCTATGTGCACGAGTGCTGCAGCCCCTGCGCGATACCATCGGCCGACCCGTCTACATCAACAGCGGCTACCGGTCGAAAAGTCTGAACGCCCGGGTAGGAGGCGTACCGAATTCCTATCACCTGCGCGGCCTCGCTGCCGACATTCACGTCGACAACGACGAACACGCAAAAGTGCTCTTTGACATATTGAGACAAAACAAGTGGGTGGACATGCTCATCATGGAACGAAAGGGCAGCAGCCGTTGGCTACATGTGCAGACGCGCACCGACGGGCGGCAGCGCAGGCGGGCGGTGTGGTGATGCACATCGCCCGCAGTGCTTGCAAGGAATTCTCGGCAGCGAGACCAGAGCGATGCTCGCATCGACTAACTACTACAAAACAAAAAGAGAGCTACCCGTGGAAAGGTAACTCTCTTTTGCTATAAGAATGCACTATTCTGAAGAGCGCACCGGACGTATGCTCCAGCCATAGGAGCGGAGACCACTACTACTGATGATTTGATTTGAGCCAAAGTTCACACTCCTAGCTCCTCCTTCGGAATTGATAACAAGTGTACGCGACCAATAATAGCCGAAACCAGGACGTCCCCAAGATATTACTTCGTACATTCCTGCTGCGGGTAAGAATATGAAATTCCCGTTTGACTTACTTGTAATCTTATAGCCATTTACACCGTTCTGTGTTGTCCATTCAGTGGTGGTATAGTCGCTATTGATGAGCTCTTCAAGCTGTTCAATGCTAGGCATGCGCCAGGCTGGACCCCAATTCACGTAGGCGGCATCATCATCTGGTTCAAGTTCTGTTTTCCCATCAACAAAACCTTCATAACCAAAGGTACTATTAGTGCAATATTTTGTTTGACTGTAATATGTGCCTTTGCACCACTTGTAAGTGGTCCAATCCCATCGGTTTTTACTACTACAACCTTCTGTCTCACCCCATGAAAAATAATCTCCAAACTCTTCTGGCTTGGTTGCCCCAACATTGTATGTAGCCCACAAAGTATTACTTGGCAAATCGAGATCAACATATGTCTCAGGATTAATTATGTAAACGACGCAAGTAGCCTTCACACCACTTCCATCTGCTGCCTCACAAGTGATTTCTGCAGTACCATAGCCATATGCGTCTATTCGACCATTCCGTACAGTGGCTACATCTTCATTATTACTACTCCAAATTAAGTTTTTGTTAGCAGCATTTTCTGGTAGTATTGTAGTGGTAAGACGTATGAAAGCATCAAGTTCTAATATAACAATCGTCTGTGACAATGTAATGCTCGTCACCGATTGTTTTACCGTAACAGCGCAGATGGCTTTCTTCAAACTACTACTTGCTGTCGCTGTAATATTGCATGTACCACCAGCCACACCTGTCACAACTCCATTAGCATCCACCGTAGCAACGTTCTCGTCACTGCTTGTCCACGTCACGCTGCCAAAGGCTCCTTCGGGTGAGAGAGTTGCTGTGAGTTGGGTTGTAGTGCCAGAGTTCATCTCCAATGTGCTGGGGGTGATTGTGATGTTTGTAGCCAGTGAACCGGAGTTTGTGTAGTAGGTGTAGGCTCCCGTGGCATAGTCAATAGCCAGCAAGTATGCACTTTCCACCTCGTTCAGCACAAAGGTCTTCACAGGAGAACCTGAGGCATTGAACATCATGAGTGTGCCTTGATAGGGACGGAACTTGTAGGTGAAGCCAGTACCAAAGTTCGTCGTGCCGTCCTCGTTCAGCGTGAACGACGTACCATCGGGCGCATACCATGTGCCCACGACGTAGCTGTTATCCACCATGTAAGGACTTCCAATGCCAATGGTTTCCTTGGGTGCCTTGCCCAGCACCACGTCTACTAGTGAGGTGACATCAGCTATGTTTACGTCCTTATCGTCATTCATGTCACCCTTCAGAATGGTTTGGGCGTTTACTGCCGTCATGCAAAACAGCAATAAAAAAGAAAATAGATGCTTCATATCATTTTTGTTTAATTATGTTGCAAAATCAACCGGTGACAATTTGTCACCGTTTCATATCCCCCTCTCTGCCCAGTCGCCTCTGTCGAGACTTCGATAGCCGATGGCCTCGGCGATGTGGTGGGACTGGACGTTCGCGGAGTTGTCGAGGTCAGCGATGGTGCGGGCGACTTTCAGGATGCGGCTATAGGCACGGGCGGAGAGCTTCAGGCGATCCATCGCCATGCGGAGCAGGTCGACGGAGGCGGCGTCGGGCTCGGCAAACTGGTGGAGCTGGCGCTCGTTCATCTGGGCATTGCAGTGGGGTCGGCCCATCACCCCACCCTGCCCCATGGGAAGGGAGCTGAAGCGCTCGGTCTGAATCTGGCGGGCACGGATGACGCGCTCACGGATTTTCGCACTGGGCTCTCCCGGCTCCAGCTTGCTCAGGTCGCCGATGGGGACGTTGGAAATCTCTATCTGTATGTCTATGCGGTCGAGAAGAGGCCCTGAAATCTTCGACATATAACGGGCTCGCTGACCGGGCGTGCACACACACAGATGGGTGGGGTCGCCATAATAGCCGCAGGGGCAGGGGTTGCACGAGGCCACGAACATGAACGAGCAAGGCAGGTCGAGGGTGTACTTGGCGCGACTGATGGTGATGTGTCGGTCTTCCAATGGCTGGCGCAGCACCTCGAGCGTCTGCTTATTAAACTCAGTTAGCTCATCGAGAAAGAGCACCCCATTATGGGCAAGGCTGATTTCACCGGGCTGGGGGTTGTTGCCACCACCCACGAGGGCAACCTCGGAAATGGTGTGATGAGGGGCCCGGAACGGACGCTGTGCGATGAGCGTGGCATTACGGCTGAGCTTACCAGCGATGCTGTGTATCTGTGTGGTCTCGAGGCTCTCGGCGAGCGACAGCGGTGGGAGGATGCTCGGCAGGCGCTTCGCCATCATCGACTTTCCCGACCCAGGCGAACCAATCATGATGAGGTTATGTCCGCCAGCCGCGGCGACTTCGAGGGCGCGCTTGGCAGCCTCCTGTCCTCGTACGTCGGCGAAGTCGAGGTCGCTGTGTGCCTGCTGTTCGTAGAACTCGCGGCGGGTGTCGATGCGTGTGGGCTCAAACTGACGACGGCCCGAGAGGAAGTCGATGACATCGGTCAGCGACGACATCCCATAGACATCGAGGTTGTTTACAACCGCCGCTTCGCGAACGTTCTGTGCTGGCACGATGAGTCCTTTGAACTGCTCCTTCCGTGCACGGATGGCAATGGGCAGTGCACCGCGGATGGGTTGCAGCGTGCCATCGAGCGAGAGCTCGCCGACAAGCATATAGCGCTCGAGCTCGTTGCAGACGATGCTGCCATCGGCAGCGAGCAAGGCAATGGCAAGGGGTAGGTCGAAGGAGGAGCCTTCCTTTCGGAGGTCGGCAGGTGCCATGTTCACGGTGATATCGCCATGCGGGAACCGGTAGCCGAGATGCTGAAAGGCGGCATTGATGCGGTCACGCCCTTCACGGACGGCGGTGTCGCCGAGTCCGGTGAAATGATAGAGTATGCCGGGTGTGAGGCTTACTTCGATGGTGACGGGGGTTACTTCGAGTCCGTTGACGGCAGCACAAAAGGTTTTTACTAGCACGATGGTATTAAAGGGGGTTAGGTTAGAGGGGAGAGATGGGAATTAATGGGAATGGATGGGAATGGATGGGAGGAGATGAGAGGAAATGGGACTCACCCCCTTCAAGGAGGGGTGTAGGGGTGTTAGGGCAGCTCTTTGATTTTATCGATGAGCTCGCTTTGCTTGAGGTGCTGGGCGACGACACGTCCGTTGTGGTAGACGACATTGTCGTTGATGGCGGTGAGCCCGAACTGCTGGAGGGCGGGGGTGTCGAAGAGGGCAGCATCGGCGATGACCGGCCAGTTGATGGTGTCGCGCTTGATCTGCCGGTAGAGCTCGGCACGGTTGCCATCGAGGTAGAAGGTGAGGACCTTCACCCTACCGGGACGACGGCGCTGCTCACGACGAATCATACGAAGGGTGTTCTGGCTGTCGTAGTTCCACGAGGTATAGGTGGTGACGACGGCAACAGGAGCGCCGAGGAGGGCGGCCTTGGTGACGGGGCGGCCCAGACAATCGGTGGCGGTGAAGTCGGGAATGGGACTGCCCTTCGCAGACTTTGCGAGGAGGGAGGCCTTGTGCTGCAGGCGGGCGAGGGCGACGCTCTTCGGCTGCTTGGCAGCGATGGTCTGGCAGAGCTGCTGTGCCTTCGCATAGTCGGCAGTAGGCGACTGCAGGAAGTAGCGGGAGAGGATGTAGACGGCGGCCTCCGACTCGGGATGCTCGCGGATGAACGCCTCTGCCTTGCGCATCTGCTCGGGCGGTGAGACGCCGGCGATGTCGTGTCGAAACGCTGACATGAGTTCGTTGGCGGGGGTGCCACTGATGACGAGGTCCTGCAGCGTGGTGACATCGCCCTCAATCTTCACGGTCTTGCCTGGCTGTGCGAAGAGTGGCAGCTCGGTGAAGTTCGGGAAGACGAGAACAAGGGTGCCGGGGTCTTCGCAAGGAGTGGTATAGACGAAGTTGCCTTTGTCGACGTGAATGGTATCGATCTTCGCGATGACGCCGTCTGGACTATACACATAGAACTCGCCCTGGTTGAGGTTCTTAAACGAACCCTTCACACGGAAGTTGTCGCCACCGCCACCACAGGAACAGATGGCACACACCATCACTCCCCAAATGGAAATGGAGAGAAATATGCTGAGAAACTTGTGAACTGGTTTAAACATAAGGGACGAGAGATTTAAGACATACGGGACAGACGGACAGAGGAGTAAGACAACAACCAACGGTAGGGGCAGACCCCCGTGTCTGCCCGATGGAAGGAGATGTTGGGGGCGGGCAGACACGGGGGTCTGCCCCTACGTCAGTGTGTAAACTTTCTCAACAGCGCGAAGCGCCTTAAACGGCCGAAGGCCTTTGAACGCACGCAGTGCTTTGAACGCGCGCAGCGCTTTGAACCGTACGCGCTCGCGCGTCGCGAGCGCGTACTTACTTCAGGATGCTGAGCTCGAGGTCGTTGTCGGCATAGGCCTTCAGCGACGGGTCGAGGCGGAGAGCTTCGTTCAGATAAGACTCGGTGGCGAACTTATTACCGCGACGAGCAGCGACGATGGCGTGCAGATAGCTGGTCATGGCATCGGGGTTTTTCACCTTGTCGAGGGTCTGAATGGCACCTTCGTAGTTCTTGTTCAGGAGCTGTGCGAGGGCGGCACTGTTGCTGGCAGACTGGCCGAAGCTGGTCTCAGCCTGTGCGAAGTTACCCTTGGCGATGTTCAGGTTGCCGAGAGCCTCACCGAAGCCGTTGGCACCAATGGCATTGGCGATGTTCTCCTCTGCCTCAGCAATCTTGCCATTGCGCAGAGCGATGAGTCCGAGGTTTGCATAAGCCTCAGGAGCGTTCTTGTTCACGCGCAGTGCCTGCTGGATGTACTTGTCGGCCTGCAGCTCGTCGCCCTGGTTGAAGGCGAGCACGGCGAGGTTGTTCAGGGCGCGATAGTCGCGGTCCCAATACTGAGCGGTCTTCTTATAGATGGCCTCCTTCTCAGCGACATTGTCGGTGAGGGTGGCGGCATAGAGCATCTCCTCGACGCTGAGCTTCGTAGCATCGTTGGCATACTGCTCACGAATCTGGTCGTCGCTGCGGCCTACGACATCGTAGTTGATGGACAGGCGGGCACGGCGCAGCTCGGGAAGAATGCCGTCGGCGAGCTCACGGAAGGCCTGGCTCATGTTACGAATCTGCTGCTCGCGCTGCTCGGGATCCTTATACATGGAGAGCACGCGAAGGATGACGTCCTTGTCCTGGATGTTGCTGGCCTGCACAAGCTGCTTGAAGCCCTCCCAGTCCTGGGCGGTGTAGTGTGCGTCGACATCGGTCTGCACATTGGTCTGCTTCAGCGTCTTCTGCACGTAGTCCTCCGACACATCCTGACGCTTGCCGGCGAGGCGGTCGTTGTACTCGAAACCACCCTCAGGCGATGCGAAGGCCTCAACCTCGACATTCTTAATGGCAAGCTTCTCACCACGGTCGGCACTGATCTTCTGGAGCAGGCGTACGAACTCCTGCACGGAGTTGTTCTTCAGCTCGCTCTGACGGAGCACGGCCTGGTTGACGAGGAACTTCACGCTGGCATCGTACTGCTGCGACTGGATGCGCTGGAAGGAGTCGGGAGCAATGCAGCCACCGGCCTGCATCATGGTCTGCTTGTAGAGCTCGCTCGTGGCGATGACGCCCGTGGCGACCTTCACGGCAGGTACGGCGACCTGCTTCTTTCCGATGCGAGCCTGGAAGGTGAGGTACATGTCGCTCTTCTGCATCTCAGGCACATAGGGGAAGGAAGTCTTCATGGTGTAGTGACCGCCGAGGCGATAGGAGATGGTCTGGTCGTTGCCAAGAACCTTCTCGCCCTGGAAGGTGGCGGGCAGTCCCTGTGCCACCTCGCGGTTGCCATAGCGCAGCTCGGGGATGACGGTGACGACGGCCTTCCGCTTCATATACTTTTCCGGGAACTTACCATTGATGGTTGCGGGCACATTGCCACCCATGGTCTCAAGAGGATTGGGGGTAACCTCGAAATTATCGGCCGAGAGAGGACCGAGTTTCGAACACGAAGTAAAAACGAAAACGATTGCTGCAACGGCAGCAAAGATAAGATTTTTGCGCATATAAAAAAAACATGTTTAGTATTGGGTGCCGCGAGCGGGACTCGAACCCGCACGACCATCACTGGCCAAGGGATTTTAAGTCCCTCGTGTCTACCAATTCCACCATTGCGGCAATATTCCATATTGCGCGATTCTTGGCTGCGCCTCAGCATAAAGCAAGCTTTCTGCGTTCGACTTGCACAAGCATTGCGGCATTTCTCTGCGTTTCAAAAGCGCGATACTTGGCTGCACCGCTTGCATGATTCGGGCAGACACGGGGGTCTGCCCCTACCGTTGCGGGGCGTCAATCGCGCATTCTGAAGTGCAAAGGTACGGTTTATTCTTAAGACTGCCAAAAGAATTTAAGAATTTTAACCGAAATCAGTTAGTTCACGCTAAGCACACCATAGGCACCAGTGGTGGAGGCGCGATAGCGTATGAGTTTTTGGCCGGCGTCGCCACTGGCAATAATGCCTCCATTGTTCAGGTCGTACTGCCGTTGACAGGCCTTGCAGGTGGCGATGCCGTTGGAGGCTACCTGCAGGGCATAGCTGCGGATGGGAACACGCGAGTCGTCGTAGCAGTTCGGGCACTCGCGGTCGAAGGCGTAGAACACCGGTGGGTCGGCAAGCATGCCAAAGCCCACAATGAGGCCGTCGTTCATGCCAAGCATGAGGGTGCGCCGCGCGTCGATGGCATTGAAGATGCTCTCGGAGGATGTCTGCTGACTGCTGACAAACCGGAAGTATTGTGCACCGCCATGGTTGGCAAGTGTGATCGTGGTGAACACACCGGTGTAGGGCGTCATCGCTGCCGCCAGTGTAGGGTCTTGGTGCACGTTATTGTCGATAACGAGATAGCACCGGTGACCCGAGAACTCGTTCTGTGTGTCACCACACCCCCAAAACATACTAAGACATAACAAACATAAGATGTTTAAGACATACGAACGTAAGAATTTTAAGACATACGGGACAGACGAACATGTTTTATTTGAGATATACGAGACAAAAGGACATAAGTTTGTTCGTTTGTTGCGTATGTCTTCAAAAAAAGCTTGTATGTTCGCTTGTTCGTTTGTCACGTATGTCTAAAAAAGTTCGTCTGTCGCGTATGTCTCAAATATTTGTTCCGATCAACTTCTGTATCGCCTGTTCGGCGTATGAGAAGTGGAAGTCGGCAAGGCGCTGCTGCATGAGATTGGCGATTTGTTCGTTGCAGAGGTTGCCGATGCTGCCTTCGTGGGTGTGATGGATGTCGTGGTTGGCTTGGAAGTCGCCAGCCTCGATGGCCAGTCCCACCTGTCGATAGGCGTCGCGGAAGGGCACTCCGCTGGCAGCGAGGCGGTTCACCTCCTCAACGGAGAACATCGGGTCGTACATCGGATTGTCGAGGATGTGTTCGTTGATCTCCATGCGTTCCACGATGTAGCAGGCCATGGCAAGACAGTCCTTCAGCTCGTCGAAGGCAGGCAGGAAGGTCTCCTTGATAATCTGCAGGTCGCGGAAGTAGCCCGTGGGCAGGTTGTTCATGATGAGTGTCACCTGCTGTGGCAGTGCCTGCAGCTTGTTCGACTTACCGCGGATGAGCTCGAACACGTCGGGGTTCTTCTTATGCGGCATGATCGACGAGCCAGTGGTGCACTCCTTCGGCAGGCGTACAAAGCCGAAGTTCTGCGAACAGAACAGGCAGGCGTCGTAAGCAAGCTTCGACAGCGTGCCTGCCACCGATGCCATCGCAAAGGCGACGTTGCGCTCGGTCTTGCCACGTCCCATCTGTGCATACACCACGTTGTATGCCATCGTGTCGAAGCCCAGCAGATCGGTGGTGAGCTGGCGGTTCAGCGGGAACGACGAGCCATAGCCTGCTGCCGAGCCCAGCGGGTTGCGATTGGTCTGGCGATAGGCGGCCTGCAGCAACAGCACATCGTCGCAGAGGCTCTCGGCATGGGCACCGAACCACAGTCCGAACGACGAGGGCATTGCCACCTGCAGGTGTGTGTAGCCAGGCATGAGCACGTGCTTCGTCTCCTCGCTGCGGCGCTGCAGGGCCAGGAAGAGCTGGTTCACAAGCATCACCACCTCTTTCAATTCATGACGGATGAAGAGCTTCAGGTCGACGAGTACCTGGTCGTTGCGCGAGCGACCGGAGTGAATTTTCTTACCCACATCGCCCAAGCGGCGCGTGAGCAACAGCTCCACCTGCGAGTGGACGTCCTCGACGCCCTCCTCGATGACGAACTCGCCGCGCTCACACTGGTGATAGATGTCGCGCAGTGCGTCGAGCAGCTGCTCCAGCTCCTGCTTCTCGAGCAGTCCAATGGTTTCCAGCATGGTGATATGGGCCATGGAACCTAACACGTCGTAGGGTGCCAGGTAGAGATCCATGTCGCGATCGCGACCCACCGTGAACCGCTCTATCTCGGCGGTCATCTCAAAGTTCTTGCTCCAGAGTTTCTGTGCCATCGGTCGGTGGGATTTCGGTCTGGGAAATAGCTGTGTAATCAATCGCCTGCAGCACATCGGCCATCTTCTCGATGCCCTCCTGCAGGGGTTTCTGCACCATTGCACGAATGAACATGTTCAGCTCGGCCTTGATGGTGAGCTTCATCTTGCACGCCTCCTCGCCCTCGGGCAAGAGCTGAATCCAGAAGTTCAGTGGCACTGGCGACTGTGTGGCCTCAAACTTAATGGTCTTCGGTTCCTCACGGTCAACGATCTGCATGGCCACACGCCCCACCATCGGAGCCTCGAGGCTCACGGAGTCTCTGTCGAACTCCAATCCCTGCACCTTGTCTTCTGGTATGCGGTTGCGCACACGCTCGATGTTCTGCAGGTTGCTCAGCATGTCGTATACTTTCTGTTGCGACGCCTCAATGTGGCGCACGCTGCTTTCAAACTTTGTACTCACGATTGAAATATTTACGGTTTTACGGATTGACAATGGTCACATCACGGAATGGGGAAATTACAGAACGGGCAGACACGGGGGTCTGCCCCTACAACTCAACGTCTTAACTTCTTAACGTCTCAACTTCAAACTCCCCACTCTGCCGGATTCTGGCGCCACTGGCGCAACAGTTCCAGGTCGGCGGCCGACACATAGCCGGTCTCGGAAGCCTCAGCGATGACGTGTTCGTAGTCGGTCAGCGTGAGGAGTTCCACACCTGCCTCGCGGAATGCCTCTGCGGCAACGTCGAAACCATAGGTGTGGCTGGCCACCATGCCCAACACCTCGATGTCTGCCTGGCGCAGCGCGTCGACGGCCTTCAGCGATGAGCCACCGGTGGAGATGAGGTCTTCCACCACAACCACCTTGGTGCCCGCGGCGAGCTCGCCTTCAATCTGATTGCCCATGCCGTGATCTTTCGGTTTCGGACGCACATAGGCAAAGGGCAGGCCGAGTGCATCAGCCACCAGAGCACCCTGCGAGATGGCTCCCGTAGCAACACCGGCGATGGCCTCTACCTCCGGATAGTGCTCGAGGATCAGACCCACCAGGCGCAGCTTCACATACGTGCGCACCTCGGGATAGGAGTTTACCTTGCGGTTATCACAATAGATGGGCGACTTCCAGCCGCTCGCCCATGTGAACGGCTCTTGCGGTCTCAGCTTGATAGCCTTGATCTTCAGTAGTTTGGCGGCAAATGCCTTTTTCTGATTATCCATGTCGTTGGGTTCTATCGATAAAAACTTTGGCAAAATTACTGATTATTTTTGAATTATCCTACATTCTGTTCGTGATTTTGTGTGAAATCGCACAAAAAGACACGCAGACAGGTGTTACGCCATCACCCTTCGGCGGCTTCGCGCAGGGCCTCGATGTATTCGTAGAGCTTGCGATAGAAGGGGTGGCGAGTCATCGTGTCAGGGTTGCCGAGGATGATGAGCTTCATGCGGGCACGTGTGATGGCAACATTCATGCGGCGCAGGTCGCGGAGGAAGCCAATCTGCCCATCGTCGTTGGAGCGCACGAGGGAAATCAAGATAACATCGCGCTCCTGACCTTGGAAGCCATCGACGGTGTTGATGGAGATGAGACTGCGGTAGGGCTTGAAGAATGCATCGCGCTTCACGAGGTGCCGCAGATACTGCACCTGGGCACGATAGGGCGAGATAACACCCACGTCGATGCGCTCTTCGAGGATGCGTGTCTTGCCTATCTTCGTGAAGTACTGCTTCAGGATGTCGAGTGTCTGTTCGGCTTCCTTCTTATTGATGCGGCCGAACGACTCTCCGACAAACTCCTCGCCATCGGCATCCGTCGCTATCCACTCCATTGGAATATCGTAATCGAGGATGCTGCGATGCTTCACCTGCGGTGCACTTTTCACCTTTCCATCGTAGAACCAATCGGAGGAGAAGCGCATGATTTCCTCGTTCATACGATATTGCACACCAAGCAGCGTGACGGCCTCGGGATGGTTCTCGACGAGGCGTTCCATGAGCGTGCGACCCAGACCGGCTTTCAGGGCAGCAAGGCTCTTCACCGTAGGCGGCAGCTGGCAGTGGTCTCCAGCCAATACTACGCGGCGCACACGACGAATGGGGATCCAGCAGGCAGCCTCGAGAGCCTGGGCGGCCTCATCGATGAACAGCGTATTGTACTTCTGACCTTCCAACAGACGGTTCGCAGAGCCAACAAGGGTGCAGGCGATGACACGTGCTTCGCCAAACAACTCGGCATTGATGCGAATCTCCAGTTCGGCCGCACGACTCTTCAGGCGGTCCATCTTCTGATGCCAGTTCTCGGAACCACGCTTGCGGTGCTGCCGCAACTCGCGGATAGCCTTGCGAATGCTCCATAGCAGTTCGTAATCAGGATGTGCCTCGAAGCGTCGCTCATAGGTGAACGACAACATTTTGTCATTCACACGCGTGGGATTGCCGATGCGCAGCACATTTACGCCACGGTCGACGAGGCGCTCTGAAATCCAGTCGACAGCCATGTTCGACTGCGCACATACCAACACTTGCGGCTCGCGATGCAGGGTTTCGAAGATGGCCTCAACAAGTGTCGTCGTCTTGCCCGTGCCGGGAGGGCCATGCACAATCGCCACATCCTTCGCCCGCAACACCAAGTTCACCGCCTGCTCCTGCGTGGGGTTGAGCCAAGGGAAGGAGAGGGGGGCGAAAGAGAAGAAGCGGCAGCCGCCCACAAACCCACCCCCACCCCCTCCCGAGGGGAGGGGAGTTTGATTAGCCTTAGAGGTAGTGTTATATGTTGAATGGGTATTCTGACTCCCCTCCCCTCGGGAGGGGGTGGGGGTGGGTCTTTTATAAAATAGGTCGCGCAGCTCAGCAAGCCGGTTGTTCTTGGAGCGCATCACACGATCAAGGGCGTCGAACATGGTGCGATAGCTGGTCTCGTCGAATGAGAGTTGAATGCCAAGCTGCTGATCGGTGTTCTGCAATTCGATGATGGGTGCCGAGTCGGGCACGGCCACAACCATGCGATCGCCATCGACATAAGAGACTGTGGCGGTGAAATTGTAGTAGGAGAGAGACAGAGGAGAAGGTCTGTTGGAGGTTGCTTCCCCTGAGGTGGGTCCTTTAAAGAACTGCACCGGCCTTCCGAACTCGAAGTTATGTTCGATGTCGTTATCGGTGGTGCGAAACACCTCTATGCAAAGTTGGTTCAGGGAGTTATAGTAGCTCTTGCCCACCCGCAGCGGAAACCATGCATCGCCCCTCTTCACCAAGCGCTGAAGGCCGCGACTCTCGGTGAGCTTGCGATAGGCTTCCTTCTCGGTGAAATATTCTATCTCGAGCAGCATGCGCTGCCGTTGTAGTTCTAATATGGGAGATGACTGATTCATAAATCTGCTGCAAAGGTACAAAAAAGTTTAGAGTTGAGAGTTGAGTGTTGAGAGTTTTTTGTGATTTTGGCTAACGCCGAAGGTCTCACGCTTGGAAATGAAAACAAAAACTTTTGTTTTTATTTTGCATTTCGCTCACTTAATCGTACCTTTGCAGATGATGACAGAAATGCATTTCGAAAACCTCACCATCGGCTACCAACTGGGACGCAAAAACGAGAAGGTGGTGGCACGCGGACTCTCGGCAACCCTCGAGGGTGGACAGCTGACGTGTCTGCTCGGCCGTAATGGAACGGGTAAGTCAACATTACTGCGCACGCTGGCAGAGCGCTGGCGCAGAGCTGTTGCCGTGGTGCTCACCGACCCACTCGACGTGCGGAATCTCACAGCCGAAGAGGTAGTGGCACTGGGCCGTACTCCCTACACGAACTTCTGGGGCACGCTCCGCCAGGACGATAAAGCCGCCGTGGCCGAGGCGATGCAGCTGGTGGGCATCACAGCACTTGCACAGCACGACATTGCAACACTCAGCGACGGTGAGCGGCAAAAGGTGATGATGGCGAAGGCACTGGCACAGCAGACGCCCGTGATCATCCTTGACGAGCCCACCGCTTTCCTCGACTACCCCAGCAAGCAGGAGGTGATGGCCTTGCTGCAGATGCTCGCCCACGAACAAGGCAAAGCCGTGTTGCTCTCTACGCATGACGTAGAACTGGCTGAGCAATATGCCGACCAAATTTGGTTCATGAGCTGCCCCACCCCACACAATGAAAACAAGGACGGTTCCCATCTGTTGACAGGAACCGCCCAAGAACTGAATATCAGACAACTATTTAAAACTCTAGCACCAGCGTCTGTCGCGGACGGAGTGGCAGGTCTTTCGTCAGGTCGTACTTCTGACCACTGATGACGTCGACGGCCTCGCGCTGCAGCTGGTCAACATCGAAGAGTTCCTTGTAGCGCTCCACCTCGAGCACCGTCGGCTGCCATGTGCCGTTGAGAATCGTCATCACTGTGTTGCGATGCCAACGGCGGGCAATGACGTAAACGCCCTTCCACGGACAGAACTGAGTCTGATAGCCGCGAATGATGGTCTCGTTGCCATTGCGCCAGTGCAGCAGGTTCGAAAGCCACGTGAACATCGACTGCTCGGCGGGCGTGCGACCTTCAGCGGTGAAGGCATTATGAGTGTCGCCGGGGAAGCCGCCCGGGAAGTCCTTGCGCACGTTGCCATCGGTGACCTCCTTCGTGCCATTCATCAAGACCTCTGTGCCGTAGTAGAGTTGTGGCGTACGGTTCATGGTGAGCAAGAGGGCAAGGGCCTGCTTGAGCATGAGCGAGTCTTGTCCGTTGCCAAGGAAGCGGTCGGTGTCGTGGTTTTCGATGAATGCCATGACATTCGACGGGTTCTCATAGAGATAGTCGTAGACGAGCGAGTTATAGATGCGGTTGTAGCCATTCCACCAACCATCGGTCTCCTCGTGCTTAGCCTGGTTCAGCTTGTCGAAGAACGAGAAGTCCATGACGGTCTTCAGATAGGAATTCTCTTCCGAGAGCCGTGAATCCTTCTGCCATGCGGCGGTGTAGGCAGGCTCGGTCACCCACGTCTCACCCACAGTATTGAAGTGCGGATATTCCTCGTCGAGCACACGCATCCACTCAGCCATGGCCTTGCGATCGGCATAGGGATAGGTGTCCATGCGGATGCCGTCGATGCCCACAGTCTCAATCCACCAGATGCTATTCTGGATGAGATACTTGCGCACGTGCAGATTGCGCTGGTTCAGGTCAGGCATGGAGGGCACAAACCAACCGTCGACGGTCTCGCGCTTGTCGACCTCAGAGGCATAGGGGTCGAGAACCGGCGTGAGCTTGTAGCTGGTCTGCAGGTAAGCACTCTTCGCTGGCTCGGAACCGTCGGCATTGGCTGTGAAGCCTGTCATCGGATCGCGACCGCTCTGCTTCTCCGAAAGCCATTCGGGCGTGTTCAGCCAATCCTTCGATGGCAGGTCTTTCACCCACGGATGCTCGAAGCCGCAATGGTTGAAGATCATATCCATCACCACCTTCAGTCCTTTCTTGTGAGCCTCGGTCACGAGGGTGCGATACTGCTCGTTTGTGCCGAAGCGCGGATCCACACGATAGTAGTCGGTGGTGGCATAGCCGTGGTAGGTGCTGTAGCCGTTGTCGGTGTCGGGCGAGTTGTTCTCCAGCACGGGTGTAAACCACAGGGCAGTAACACCGAGCTCGTTGAAGTAGTCGAGATGCTGGCGGATGCCTTCGAGGTCGCCGCCATGGCGCAACGACGGTTGTGAGCGGTCCTCGCGATAGGTGTTCATGCCTTCAATCTGTGAGGGATGGTCGGCACCCTGTGCAAAGCGGTCGGGCATGAGCATATAGAGCACGTCGGCATTGGAGAATCCCATGCGCTCGTCGCCAGCCTTTTCGCGTTCTTTTAGCTGGTAGGCAATGGTGGTTTTCTTGTCGCCAAGCTTGAAGGTAAGAGGTAGCGTGCCGGCCTTACAATTCTTCACATTCAAATAGACCAGCAGATAGTTTGGCGAGTCGAGGCGTACGACCGAGTCGAGTTTTGCTCCCTTCACCTTCACTTCTGCCTCGCGGATGCCCTGGCCGTAGACCATGAGCTGCAGCGAGGGATCTTTCATGCCGACATACCAGTCTGTAGGGTCGATGCGCGAAATCTGAACATCGCTCTCCGTGAGTTCAGCAAGTGCCTTTGCATCCTTTGCACCGTTGTTGCAGGAGGTCATCAGGCCGCAGAGGAGCCCCACCCCGACCTTCCCCAATAGGGAGGGAGAAAGCCATTTGTGTTGTTTCTTTGTTTTCATAAGCTATTTTGGTTTTTTAATTGTCAAGACATTAGTTATGGATAATCAATGCCGACTGGGGATCGACAACGACTTTGTCGCCATGCACCTCGCCAAGGCCGCTCTCATCGATCTTTCCATCGCAGCACACAACCGTGTATTTTCCTTCAGGAATCGTGACCGTTTGCGGCTCGCGGTTAGCATTGAGGATGACGATGATGTCCTTCCATGCATCGCCACCAGCATGGTCTTTCAGACAGAAGCCCACGAGACAGGGGGTATTATTCGCTACCACCCCTGACCCCTCCTCCTCGGAGGAGGGGACTCCAAAGAAGGTGAGATGCTTGCGCACCAAGTCGGCCTTGCCCAGTCGGAAGGCGGGATGGTTCTTGCGCAGGGCAATCAGGTTCTTGTAGTAGTTGAACACCTGTGGATAACGCTGCAGGTTCTGCCAGTCGAGGTGGTTCACGGAGTCGGGCGATTCGAATGAGTTGTGCACGCCCTTCTTGTCACGCAGCATCTCCTCACCACTCAGCATGAACGGCACACCTTGCGATGTGAACACGGCGGTCTGGGCCAGCAGGTCGAGGCGGATGAGCTCGGCCTCCCCCAACCCCTCAGAACGGAGGGGAGCCACACTGGCCTTCAGTCGGTCCACCAGACACATGTCGTCGTGGCATGAAACGTAGGAAATCATCTGCGTCGGCTCGTTCGCCCATGGCTCCTTCGAGTAATTCACCTTCGACATATCCACCTGCGGATGAGCAATGGCACCGGCAATGCCAAACTTAATGCTCTCCTCCTCACCAGGGATGCCAGCAAGGAAGGCACCCTTCGTATCGTCGGAGAACGGACCGCGCAGGGCATCGCGAATCTCGTCGCTGAAGGCAGCAATGCCATGCAACTGGTTCACATGGGCTTTCACGGCGAGTTTCTCCAGCGGATAAGCGCACTGGCCAGCACTCCACCCCTCTCCATATATAAATATGGTGGGGTCTATCTTGTTTACTTCATCACGAATGAGATTCATTGTCTCGATGTCGTGAACGCCCATCAGGTCGAACCGGAAGCCGTCGATGTGGTACTCGTTGATCCAGTATTTCACACTCTCCAACATGAAGCGACGCATCATCGGCTGCTCCGAGGCGGTTTCGTTGCCGCAGCCAGAGCCGTTAGAGTAAGCCCCCCCTACTGCCCCCGAGGGGGCTTCTATAGTATTCTGGGCGCTTGTGTCCCCCTCGGGGGACGAAAGGGGGGCCTCCTTACGATAGTAGTAGTCGGGGTATGTCTTTTGGAAGTTCGAGTGCTCGATGTCGTAAGTATGGTTGTAGACCACATCGAGGATGACACGGATGCCAGCCTTGTGCAGGGCCTGCACCATCTGCTTGAACTCACGGATGCGGCACTGGGGGTCGAAGGGGTCTGTGCTATACGAGCCGTCGGGCACGTTGTAGTTCACGGGGTCGTAGCCCCAGTTGTACTTATTGTCCTGCAGGCGTGTCTCGTCGACCGATCCGAAGTCGTAGCTGGGCAGGATGTGGATGGCATTCACGCCCAAAGACTTCAGGTGGTTGATGGCCTTTTCCTCAGTCAGCGCCAAGAACTTACCTTTGTTTTTCAGCCCCGATGAGGCATCAATAGAGAAGTCGCGGTGGTGCATCTCATAAATGACGAGATCGGCAGGCGACTTCACTTCGGGTCGCTTGTCCTGTGCCCAGCCCTCGGGATTGGTTTCCTTCAGGTCGAGAACCACACCGCACTTGCCATTCACGCCCACCGCCTTCGCAAACACGCCGGGCGACGACTGCCCGTTCACCACGAACACATACTCCTTTCCCTTTTGGTCGCCAGGCATTGTGGCCGTCCAGATGCTGTCGGCAAGCGTCATGGCGACGCTGTCGTTGCCAACCTTCACATAACACTCTGCATCCGCCGGCGCGAAGAGTTTAAAAACTGTCTCCGAGGGAGAATATGTCATCTCGTCGAAGCAGAAACCTTCTTCCTGCTTCGGGGGGTTGCAACCCATCATCGTAGCTGCGATAGCGAGCATTGCAATCTTTTTCATTTTAGTAACGACTTTAGTTACCCTGTTTCTTTATTACCTTTTTACTTTGCTATGAGAGAGATGGCGAAGCCACCACCGGGAGCCTCACGAAGCTTCAGCGTCTGGCCAGCCTTTACGGTCTTCTTCGTGATGACGTAAGCCTTGGGATTGTCCTTGTAGTGGGCATCACGGGCGTCGGCATAGATGGTGGCCTCATATTTGCGGCCCTTGTCGAGGAAGTCGAGCTTGAGGGCCGTCTCATGACCCTGCTCGTCGCACTTACCACCCACGAACCAATTGTCAGTGCCCTTTGCCTTACGGGCCACGGTGATGTAATCACCCGGCTCAGCTTCGAGATAGCGCGAGTCGTCCCAGTCGCAGGCAACGTCCTTGATGAACTGGAAGGCATCCATATATTTTGCATAGTTCTCAGGCAGGTCGGCAGCCATCTGCAGGGGCGAGTAGAGCGTCACGTAGAGGGCGAGCTGGCCGACGAGCGTCGAGCGCACATACGATGTATTGTCGCTCCATGTGTTGAGCTGCGTCTCAAGGATGCCAGGCGTGTAGTCCATCGGTCCTCCCTGCAGACGGGTGAACGGAAGGATGACAGTATGGTCGGGGTTCGAGCCGCCGAAGGCCTCATATTCCGTACCGCGAGCACTCTCGTTGCCGACGAGGTTTGGATAGGTGCGGCAGAGTCCCGTGGGGCGTGTGGCCTCATGGGCATTCACCATGATGTGGTGCTTAGCCGCCTCCTTGATGCAATAGAGGTAGTGGTCGTTCATCGACTGCGAATAGTGATGGTCGCCACGAGGGATGATATCGCCTACATAACCCGACTTCACGGCATCGTAGCCATACTGATTCATGAGCGTATAGGCTTTTTCAAGATAGCGCTCATAGTTTTGTGCGCTCGACGAGGTCTCGTGATGCATGAGCAACTTCACGCCTTTCGAGTGAGCGTAGTCGTTGAGGGCTTTCAAGTCGAAGTCGGGATAAGGTGTCTGGAAGTCGAACACGTCGCGCTTCCAGCGGTTTGCCCAGTCCTCCCAACCGACGTTCCAACCTTCCACGAGCACTTGGTCGAGACCGTTTTCGGCAGCGAAGTCGATGTAGCGGCGCACCTTCTCATTCGTCGCACCGTGGCGGCCGTTGGGAGTTGCCTTCATCCAGTCGATGTTGTCGAGTTGCACGGAGGGGAATTGATCGGTGTAATTCCACGACGACTTACCAACAATCATCTCCCACCACACACCACAATACTTCGTGGGATGAATCCACGAGGTGTCATCCAAGGCACAAGGGTCGTTGAGATTGAGGATGAGGTTTGAGGAAAGCATGTCGCGGGCATCGTCGGAGACCATCACCGTGCGCCACGGCGTTTGGCAAGGTGTCTGCATGCAACCCTTCAGACCTGTGGCATCGGGGGTGAGATGTGAGACGAACTTCGTGGGACCCACCAGCTCCAGATGCATCGTAGCATAGTTGATGCAGGCAGCCTCATGGATGTTGATGTAGAGGCCATCGTCGGAACGCATCTGCAGGGAGGTCTGCACAGCACTCTCGACGGGCGTCATCGAGGCATTGTCCCAAACCACAGCATCGACCTGCCGCTCGTTGGTGCCGTCTTGGTAGAGGCGGCCGCGCTTGTCAAATGATTCCTTCTGACGGGCGGGAATCTCCGTGAGGCGCGTCTGCTGGATGGGATACTCCTGCGTGTCGTAGTCGGCGGTGATCCACCAAGCCATGTGATCGCCGGCCAGTGCAAACTCCGTGCGCTCTTCCTTGATGAGGAAGTAGTTCAGTTCGGGCTGCTGCGGGAACTCATAGCGCAGTCCGATGCCGTCGTCGTAGACACGGAAGCGGATGAGAATCTCCCTTTTCTCCTTGGGTTGCGACAAGGTGGCAACATACTCGTTGTAGTGGTTGCGGATGGTGCGGGTCTCGCCCCACACGGGCTCCCATGTCTCATCGAAAGTGGAGGTTTGCTCGTTCTTCAGCGAGAAACCATTGAGGAGGTCGGTTTCACGAAGGCCACGCGAGGCATGCTTGTCGCGTGCGAGGTAGAAGCCGAGACGAGAGGGCAGGATGACTGCCCGGCCTTTGTAGTCGAGGTTGTAGGTGGGAACTCCGCCTTTGGCAAGCTGGAAGGTCAGTGCCACGTTGCCATCAGGCGATTTCGTTACGGTCTGCGCATGCGCGGCGACCAATGGCAGCACGAGGGCTGCAAGGGCTAGAATAGTTTTCTTCATAAAATACCTCCCCCGACCCCTCCAAAGGAGGGGAGTGCCTGGCGGGTTGTGGGGGACTGCCAAGCTTTTTAATATTTATCGAACGTTGTTTTCCACTATCTCTATCACCTCCCAGGAGGAGGAGACTTTGTGGGCGAAAAATGCATTTCAAACTCCCCTCCCCTCGGGAGGGGGAGGGGGTGGGTTTCTGGGTGGTTTTTTCCTACCTCCCACTCAGCGTCACCAGCTGGGCAATGCCATTCGAGAAGCCTTCGCAACCGATGAGGTCCTCTACGCAGAGGTGCATGCGATAGCGCCAGTAGTGTTTCGGATTAGCGGGAATGTTCACACGCTCGGCGTTGGCGTCCTTCAGGCGCAGATGCTCGTCGATGGCGAGCCAGTCTTGCAGGGCGATGACGCACACCATCGACGGCGACGACAGATGGTTTGCAATGATGTCGCGAGCCAACCAGCCTGGCATGGGATGCGGGGCAGGACCTTCCTTCCAGAGCACCTGATTAAAATAGCTCTGTGAGCGCTCCATGTCTTCGTCCCACCACATACGCAACGTCGGCGTGTCGTGAGAAGAGATGGTGCAAACACTGCGATAGGGATTCCTTTCGAGCACACCGAAACGCACCGACGGGTCTTTCGGCATCGACTGCAGCTCAAGCGAGAGGATGCGGAGTTCGTTCATCACCCACTGCACGCAGTCGGGCACCATACCGAGATCCTCGGCGCAGACCAGCATGCGCGTTGCCTGCACCAGTCGCGGCAGCTTCTTCATTGCCTCGCGATACCAGAACTGGTTGTTGCGGCGGTAGAAGTAATCGTCGTAGAGGCGCTGGAAGGCTTCTCTCTCCCAAGCAGAGAGCTGCTGGAACATTTCTGTCTTCTGAACACTGATGCGCGGATGATAGCGATTGGGATCCTTGTGGTCAACGAGGAAGAGCGAGTCGATATGGCTGTGAACGCCCCACGAATTGATTTCCTCGAGACTCAGACCCAGTGCGGGCGAGAACTGTCCCATCAGACCGGAGGCATGCGGCATGGGAATCTCCCAAATGCGGAAGAAGCCGAGCACGTGGTCGATGCGATAGGCGTCGAAGAAATGGCTCATATTCTGGAATCGGCGCACCCACCAAGCACAGTTGTCGCGAAGCATCTCATCCCAGTTGTATGTGGGGAAGCCCCAGTTCTGGCCATCCTCGGCAAAGTCATCTGGCGGCGCACCAGCCTGACCGTTCATGTTGAAGTACTTCGGTTCCATCCATACATCGCAACCCACACGGCTCACACCAATGGGGATGTCACCCTTCAGGATGACACCTTGCTGGCGGGCATGGTCGTGAACGTCCTGCATCTGCGTCTTCAGCACAAATTGCACGTAATAGTAGAAGGCAACTTCCTTATATGCTTTCGTACGAGGATTGGAGAGAGCCTTGCGATCGGCCTCGTCCCAAGTCTCGTGGCCTTTCCATTGCGAGAAATCAACCGTGCCGGTTTGGTCACGCAACAGACAGTACTGGGCGTATGGCACCAGCCATTGTTCTGTTTCGTGGAAGAACGTCTTGAACGCCTCGGAGCGCAACACTTGCTGGCCTTCCTGCTCGAAGATGGCACGCAGATAGTCGCGCTTCGCATTGTTCACACGCTCGTAGTCGATTTGCGGCAGGGCATTCAACTCCTCACGCAGGGCCTCGAACTGCTTCTTCAGCTTCGCGTCCTTCAGTTCGGGCAGCTGGCGCAGGTCGGCATATTGGGGGTGCAGAGCGAACACCGAGATGCAGGAGTAGGGATAGGAATCGGTCCAGGTGTGAGTAGACGTGGTGTCGTTGATGGGCAACACCTGCAGCAGACGCTGATGGGTGCGGGCCACCCAGTCGACCATCAACCTCAAATCACCGAAGTCGCCCACGCCGAACGAGCCTTTCGAGCGAAGCGAGAACACCGGCACAAGCGTTCCTGCCACCCGCTGATTGGGGATAGCGAAGAAGGCCTGGTCGAGATGATATACCTGTACGTCGCCACGACGGAGGTCGGTGGGCACGTAAAGTTCACGATTGTGACCGGTCTCCCAGAGAGGTTTCTCTCCACCCATCGCCACAAACTTCATCTCTACACGTCGTCCGGCAAAGGCTGTAGCATCGAGGTCGACAACCCACTCGTTGTAGTTGTGCTCGGTCATGGGCACTGCCTTCTCAAGATTCCAATAGCCCAGCTCGTCGTTCTCGCCTGCAGCAACAAGCCGCTGTCCGGCCAACAGCTGCGGAGCACGCACGATGAGACGAAGGATGGGCGACCCACCTTGAGCGTTTTCACCCCTCTCCCTCGCAGGGACGGGCTGGGGGGTGGACCTCCTCAAGCAATCCGTAAACGCCGAACTATAGAGATAGCTGTCCTCGGGCATGTCGATCCAACGATCGTAGACATGGAAGCACAATGCATCGGCAGGCTTGAGTTCGAGGCGGTGGGCCACGGTGCGCCATTCGGTGCGCTCCTCGCTGCCATTGTTGTCGACGCTATAGAAATAGTCAAGCACGTCGCCAGCGCCCTGAGCTGTTGCGGGAGCCCGATAGTTATTTAAAGCATACGTCCACTGACGACCGTCGGTGGTAGCCATTCTGTACTGAGCGGTAGTTTCCTTTCCGTCTTCATTCTTACGGACGATATTCAGCACGAGTTCCTCGCCAAATACCGTATGGTATTCAATGTGAAAATAGATGTTCATAGGTTTTTGTTATTAATTTCTGCTTCAAAATTACGAATAAAATATATAAGGTGTACTCTGCAAAAAGAGCAAAAGAGAAAATTAAGTGCGCAAACGTTTGCATAAAAATACTGGAAAAGCGCAAACCGAACCCATGAAATGTAAAGATAATTGACGACTTACTTGCGTCTTCAACTAGAAAGGAAAAGACCATGACAAGTAAAAGATGCTGACAAAACAACGAAAAAGCAGCTCTCACTCGCCAATAGTGATGGGTGTTTTACATGAAATTATGCTCCATAACGGCCAAAGCTATGCTCCTGGGCTGCTAGAGCTATGCTCTACGGCTCCAAAAGCAATGCTTTCAGACTCCAGGAGCTATGCTTTCCGACTCCGGGAGCTATGCTTTCCGACTCCGGGAGTTATGCTTTCCGACTCGGGGAGTTATGCTTTCGGACGCGGGGAGTTATGCTTTCCGACTCCAAAAGCTATACTTTCCGACTTCAAAAGCTATGCTTTCGCAGCCGACGAGCAAAGATTTGAAAGCAGAAAAGCTCGCAAGTAGCTGATTAACAGCAACTTACGAGCTTTCCTGGTTTTGGCCATTTCCCCTCACAAAGACCCTTCTTTTTGAAAAACCGGCTAAAATGAAGGCGAAAAACGGCATTTCTTCAACTTTTCTGACAATAAAACTTTATGCAACAGCTGTACAAATGCACGCTTTAAAACACGATGGCAAGCGACACCGACTGCGGGCCAACTGCCACTGAATAGCGCGAATGTTCGCCAGTGAGCTTGTCGCCCAGCCAATAGCCGGCCTCGGTGCCGAGAATGCCGATGGCGGCACCCGCTGCAACATCATACCAATGGTGGCGATCGAGGCAGACGCGCTCAACAGCCACCGCCGTCGCAACACCATAGCCGGCAACGCTGTACCACACCGACCGCCGACCGTACTCCTTATTTAATATGTGCGCGCCCGCGAAAGCTATGGTGGCATGTCCCGAGGGGAACGAGTGGTTGTCGGTGCCATCGGGTCGCCGCTCATGGATGGAATGCTTCAGCGCCCACGTGGTTCCTGCCGCCAAAACATAGCTGGCAGCGCTATTCACCACCAGTCGCTTCCACGACGACGCACCCTCTACACCACATGCCTTCAGGGCAAACACCGAGGAGATGGGGACGAAACGGACCACTCCTCCAACGCCATTTGAGACCTCCCCCGACCCCTCCGAAGGAGGGGAGGGCCTGCCGGCACAAGGGGTGGCGGGCATTGATAAGATGAGCAACAGGGTGGCGAAGGTTGCTATGAAGTGGTGGCGCATGATTATTAATTCTTCTGAATGTGGGTAGCGACAAAGCCGCAACGGATGGTAAATAAATAGAGAAAGGCTCCTGGGGAAGGAGCTGTTCCTGCCCCGAGAAGCCTTGGTTTTGCTTGCAATGCCTTACTCAGCCATGTCCTCCTCTACGATGGAGGCGCTGCGGGAGGTCTTGATGAGCCCTACGCAGGCAGCACCGCAGACGAGCAACACGCCGGAGACAATCATCATCGTTGCCGAGTGACCGCCCACCAATCTAAGAACGAAGCCACCACAGACGGCTGCGATGATCTGCGGCAAGCAGATGGTGCCGTTGAAGAGACCCAGATAGGCTCCCATGTGGCCGTAGCCCTGCAGGGCATTGGTGACAAACGTGAACGGCATGGCGAGCATGGCTGCCCATGCGCAACCGATGAGCAGGAACGGAATGATCTGTCCGTACTGGTTGGGCACGAAGGGAATCAGTGCAAAGCCGATGCCACCGAGCACAAGACTGACGGCATAGGCCATCTTCGTATTCTTGAAGCGCGGCAGAATGGTTGCCCACACCACAGAACCCATGGCCTGGATGGCATAGAGCACGCCCGTCCAGTTACCAGCTACCTGATACTCCTCTGAGGCAGAATCGGTGCTGTTCCACACGGTTTCAGCGACTGCATCAACGACGTAGGTCCACATGTAGAGCAGGGCTGCCCAGCAGAAGAACTGCACGAGGCCGACCTTCCAGAAGGTGGCGGGAGCATTCTTCAATAATGTGAACCAGTTTGCCTTGTCTTCTTTGTCTTCAGCAACAGGATTGTACTCACGGTATTCCTGCGGATTCCACTCTCGCACCTTGATGGTGGTATAGATGACGCAGATGATGAGAATGGCGGCACCGATGTAGAACGACCACACCACCGACGGCGGCACAACGCCAGGAGCAGCGATGTTGGCGATGCCAACGGCAGCAAAGATGTATGGGAACAGGAATCCCACCACCGAACCGGCGTTGCAAAGGAACGACTGGATGCTGTAAGCCTTGGCCTTCTGCTCTTCGTTCACCATGTCGCCCACCATCATCTTAAAGGGCTGCATGGCCATATTAATAGAGGTGTCGAGGAGCATCAGCATCAGCAAGCCAAACATCATCACCGACGACACCGCCAGTCCCAACGAACCGGCATTGGGCAACAGGCACATCACCAGCACGGCGACGGTGGCTCCAACAAACAAATAGGGGATGCGACGGCCGAAGCGCGTCCATGTCTTGTCGCTAAGCGAACCCACGATGGGCTGCACAATGATACCCATCAGCGGCGGAAGAATCCAGAAGTAGCTCAGGTCGTGAGGGTCGGCACCGAGGGTGCGGAAGATGCGCGAGATGTTTGCACTCTGCAGGGCGTATGCAATCTGTACGCCGAAGAACCCGAACGACAGGTTCCACAGTGCCCAAAACGATAAATTCGGTTTCTGTTTCATAATGAAAACCTCCCCCCGACCCCTCCGAAGGAGGGGAGTGCCTGCCGGTTAGTGGGGAGATGGCAGGCGGTATGGTTGTTGATATTTTCTCTGCTTAGGCTGCAATCATCGCAGCAGACGCTAAAGGCAAACACCGAGGAAAGCCAGATGCAGACCGGTTAAATAATTGTCACGCAAGTAGAAACCTTTACTTGTACCCGGCAGGCCCTCCCCTCCTTCGGAGGGGTCGGGGGAGGTTTTCACCTCGTAGTCCCACGTATGATAAGTCTAGTTCTGACGACGCGCTTCTCAACATGGCCCTGCGGCAGCGAGCCTTCCACCAGCTGGATGAGGATGTTGGCAGCCTCCTCGCCAACGGTGACGCCACGCTGCTCGACGGTGGTGAGCATCGGGTCGCAAGCCACAGCTCGCTGACCATTCGTAAAACCGCATATCGAGATGTCCTCAGGCACACGATAGCCCATGCGTTTCGCTGAATAGAGGATGCCGATGGCGGTGTCGTCGTTGACGGCAAAGAACGCATCGGGTATCTCCTCCTCCGAGAGTATCTGCGGCGTAATGGCCTCAGCATCAGCGCGGTTGTCGCAGATGTGCACCCATTCCTTACGCGGCTGCAACCCCTGTCGCAGCAATGCATCACGATAGCCGTTATAGCGGTTCTTCGAAATCTCGAGCGTCATCGATGCGCCGTAGTAGGCAATGCGCCGACAACCCGTGTTGATGAGATGCGTTACGGCATTGAAGGCTCCCATGTAGTCGTCGACGACCACGCGCGAAGCATTCACACCAGTGCAGATGCGGTCGTAGAACACCAGTGGCACACCCATGTCGATGAGCTGCTGGAAGTGGTCGTACTTCTGCGTGTCCTTGGCCTGCGAGACGATGATGCCACACACCTTATGTTCATAGAACGACTTACAGATTCGCACTTCGCGGTCATATTGCTCGTCGCTTTGCGCAACCATGATGCTATAACCGCGCGCCGAGGCCTCTTGCTCAATACCACTTAGAATCGAGGAGAAATAGAAATGTGCAAACTGAGGGATGATGACACCAATGATTTTCTGCGGACGCACACGCGAGTGGCGCAGCGTCTCAGCCACGTAGTTTGGCGTGAAATGGTGCGATTGCGCAAAAGCCTGTATGCGCTCGCGCTGAGCCGCACTAATGCGGGGCGAATCCTTCAGTGCACGCGACACCGTAGCAACGGAAACACCCAGCTCCCGCGCAATGTCCTTCATCGTAATCGGTGTTGCTTCTTTCTTCATTTTCTCGTGTCAGTAGTAAGACCATAGGTCTCGGTTTTGCAAAGTTAGGTAAAACTGCCGATACCTTGTCTTATCAATTTCAATTTGTTAGCGTTTTTACTATGCAAACGTTTGCACAACATTAATAACGTTTTTTGCACAAAAAAAGTACAAATAGTATTAGGAAATATTACCTTTGCACCGTATTTTGTCGTTTTAGCGCCTAAAAACTAGGCAGTTACGGCATCCGACCTGGTATACTAACAACCAATAATAACTTAAACTCTTAAAAAATGTAGTAATGATGAAGCAGGTAAAATTAATGCCTAAGAGAATGCTCGCATTGATATGTGGGCTGATTCTCTCTATCACTGCCTTTGCACAGCAAATCACTGTCAACGGCAACGTGGTGGACGCTACCGGCGAACCAATCATCGGAGCCACCGTCCGTGTCGCAGGACAACAGGGTGGCGTAATTACCGATTTTGACGGTAACTTCCACATTCAAGCAAACAGCGGTGCTACCATCACGGTCAGCTACGTGGGCTATCAGGAAGCTCAAGTGGCCGCTGCTCCTCGTGTGAACATCGTACTCCAAGACGATGCCCAACTGCTGAAAGACGTGGTGGTCATCGGTTACGGTACGGTGAAAAAGAGCGATGCCACCGGTTCGGTGATGTCGGTAGAAGCCGACCAGCTGAACAAAGGTCTGGCTACGTCGCCCGCCGATCTGCTGCAGGGTAAGACCCCGGGTGTGCAGATCACGACCAACAGCGGTGCACCGGGCGCCGGTAGCACCATCCGCATCCGTGGCGGCTCGTCACTCTCAGCTTCTAACGACCCTCTGATCGTTATCGACGGTCTGCCCATCAGTGGAACAGGCATCAGCGGTGGTGACGTTCTGAACACCATTAACCCGAACGACATCGAGAGCTTCTCCATCCTGAAAGATGCTTCGGCAACCGCCATCTATGGTAGCCGTGCTTCTAACGGTGTGATTCTGATTACCACCAAGAAGGGTAAGGCAGGTTCGAAGCCTCGCGTGAACATTGACATGACGGGTACGGTGAAGACCGTTGCCAAGAAGGTCGACGTGCTCGATGCCAATGCCTTCAGAGAGTTCTTCACAGCCAACTATGCTGACAATGCCGACGCTATGGCTGCCCTAGGCAACGCCAACACCAACTGGCAGGATCAGATTTATCGCACTGCCTTCAGTGAGGAAATCAACGCCAGCGTGACGGGTGGCTACGTAGCAAAGAACAAAGCATTCAGCATGCCTTATCGCGTCAGCGCAGGCTTCCTGAACAATGATGGTACGCTGAAGACCACCAACATGAATCGTGGAACCATCGGCCTGAACCTCACTCCGACACTGCTCGACGATCGTCTGACCATCAACCTGAATGGTAAGGGTGTGTTCACGCACAACTCGTTTGCCGACGAGGGTGCCATTGGCCAAGCCGTGAAGTACAACCCGCTGAAGCCCGTCTACAACGAAGACGGTAGCTATCACTATTGGATGATCAGCGGTCTGCCCAACTCGATGTCCTTGCTGAACCCTGTTGCTCAACTGTACCAGCAAAACAAGGACTCCTATGTTCGTCGCTTCGTGGGTAATGCTCAGTTCGACTACAAGTTCAAGTTCCTCGAAGGCCTCCGCGCCAATTTGAACCTCGGTCTCGACTACAGCACCACAACAGGTTGGAACGTCACCGAGAAGGACAGCGAAATCTCTTGGCACAACAAGGTAGAGAATGGTAGTGGTGCTTGGCAGAAGTACACGCAGAAGCGCCAGGACAAGACCTTGGAGTTCTATCTCGCCTATGCTCGCGAGTTGAAGGAAATCAACAGCCGCTTCGATATCCTCGGCGGTTACAGCTGGCAGCACTTCCATAACGAGACCACCGACTTCAAGAGGGCCAACGATGGTTCTGGAACGGAATTCAACTACACACCACTCTTCAAAACAGAAAGCTATCTGGTTTCGTTCTACGGCCGTTTGAACTACACGTTCATGGACCGCTATCTCCTCACCGCTACACTCCGTAACGATGGTACATCGCGCTTCCAGAACAACAAGTGGGGTCTGTTCCCATCAGTAGCTCTTGCTTGGCGTATCAGCGAGGAGCCGTTCCTCCACAATGTCGACTGGCTGTCGAACTTGAAGCTCCGTCTGGGCTATGGTATCACCGGTCAGCAGAACATCGGTCAGGGTGACTATCCTTCTATTCCTACCTATCACACCAACATGGGTGGTTCGTACTACTGGTTTGGCAACAACGTCATCGTTCCTATCACTCCGAAGGGCTACGCCGCTCAGATCAAGTGGGAGGAGACCACAACTTATAACATCGGTCTCGACTTCGGTTTCTGGAACAACCGCATCAATGGTAGCGTTGACGTCTACAAGCGCGTCACCAACGACTTGTTGAACTACGTTCCCGTGGCTGGCCTGACCAACCTGACCAACTATCTGCTGCAGAATGTTGGTGATATGGAGAACAAGGGTATTGAAGTTGCCTTGAACGTAGTGCCCATCGAGAAGAAAGACCTGCGCTGGGAAATCGGCGTGAACGTGGCCTATAACAAGAACGAAATCACCCGTCTGACAGCCAGCGATGATCCCAGCTACCTCGGTGTAGAGACTGGCGGCATCTCCGGTGGTGTTGGTAACAACATTCAGATTCAGAAGGTAGGCAACCCGCTCAACTCGTTCTATGTATTCCAGCAGGTTTACGACGAGGCTGGCAAGCCCCTGGAAGGTGTCTACGTTGATCGCAACCACGATGGTCAGATCACCGACGACGACCGTTACGTTTACTACAAGCCCGATGCCGATGTGAACATCGGTCTGAACACCGAGCTGAGCTATCAGAAGTGGACCCTCTCGGCATCGCTTCGCTCAAGCCTTGGCAACTATGTCTACAACAACGTACAGTCGGATGCAGAGATGAAGGCAGATATGTGGACCAACAACTTCATTGCCAACCGCATTTCTTCAGCTCCTTACACCAACTTCGCACAGGCTCAGTACAAGAGCGACTACTATGTGCAGAACGCTTCGTTCCTGAAGCTCGACAGAGTGACACTTGCCTATAACATCTGCGACTGGGCACGTGTGCACTTCACAGCTCAGAACATCTTCACCATCACCAACTACAAGGGCGTAGACCCCGAGGTCGCAGGTGGTATTGATAATAATATGTATCCGCGTTCGCGCAACTTCCTCGTAGGTGCAAGCTTTAACTTTTAATCAATAGGAGGATCAGAATATGAAATTCAATATTAAGAAAACCGCTATATATAGCTTTGCCTTTGCTGCTGCAATGTCCTTCACTTCTTGTGTCGGCGACTTGGACGTTACACCTATCGACCCCAACCTCGACACTCCGGAGAATGTGCTCACTGGCACAGAGGCATACAACCAACTACTCGCCAAGTGCTATTCTGCACTCGCAGTGAGCTCGCCCGACGGTGATAGTGGCGGCCCTGATATCTCGGGTATCGATGGTGGCTTCGGTCAGTATCTCCGTGCCCTGTATAACCTGCAGGAGCTCCCCACCGATGAGGCAGTGATTGGCTGGAACGACCAGACCATTAAGGATCTGCACGGACTGCAGTGGACTTCAAGCGACGTCTTCGTATCTGCTTGCTACAGCCGCGTGTTCTATCAGATTTCCATCTGCAACGAAGTGATTCGCCAGATTGACGCTGCAGGCTCTAACGATGCCCTGATGCAGCAATATCGTGCAGAGGCTCGCGCCCTTCGCGGACTGAGCTATCTGCATGCCATCGACCTCTTTGGTAATGTTCCTTTTGCCGACGAGAAATCAGAAGTCGGTGGTGCCAACCCCCAGCAAATCAGCCGTGCCGACCTTTTCAACTGGATGGTCAAGGACATGGAGGAGTGTGCTGACCAGCTGCCCGCCAATCCTGAGAAGTATCGCGCTGGCAAGGGTCTAGTCTACATGATTCTGGCTAAGCTCTATCTGAACGCAAAGGTCTATACTGGCAATGCCAACTATGCAAAGTGTGCTGAGTACTGCCAGAAGATCATCGACCTGGGCTACAAGCTCGAGTCTTCTTCCAACTACTACAAGATGTTCTGTGCCGACAACGACCAGATGCTTGGTGTTGGTCACGAAATCATCTTCAGCGTCTATCAGGACCACATCAATACCCAAGCCTATGGTGGTACAACCTACATCGTCTGCGGTGGTATTGGTGGCAACATGGATCCTTCAGCCTATGGCCTCGGCGGTACTGGTTGGGGTGGACTGCGCGTAACACCTCAGTTCGTTGACAAGTTCGAGATCACCGACCAGCGTGCACAGTTCTTCACCGACGGTCAAAGCAAGACCATTACGGATCTGAGCAACTTCCAGAGCGGCTATGCCTTCACGAAGTTCACCAACCTGAAGGCCGACGGCACAAAGATGGCTGATGCCAACTCGTTCGTCGATACCGACTTCCCTGTGTTCCGTCTGGCTGATGTCTATCTGATGCTGGCTGAATGCCAGGTGGTAGGTGGTGTTTCTTGCGACGGTATTGCCAAGTTCAATGAGGTTCGCAACCGTGCAGGTGTGGCAAGCATTGCCAATCCCTCGGCACAGGACATCATCGACGAGCGTGCCCGCGAGCTTGCTTGGGAGTGCCATCGTCGTAGCGACCTCGTTCGCTTCGGTCTGCTCACCAGCTCCGACTATCTCTGGTCCCACAAGGGCATGAACAGCAACGTCGGTACGCCTCATGGCGTTGACAGCAAGTACAACCTCTTCCCGTTGGCTTCGAGCGATATGATTTCGAACCCGAACCTGACGCAGAATGCAGGCTATTAATTCATTTGCGAAAACGTATAAAATAAGTAGAAGATATGAAAGCAAAATATTTTAAGTCTGGTTTGCTGTTTGCGGCTTTCGCTATGCTGTTCGCAGCCTGTGACTCCGACCGCGACGACAATCCTGTGCTCGGTCCGAACAATACGGCCTCAGAGTTTGTGCTGAACGAATCGCCTCTCTCCGAGCAATACATTCAGTTGTCGGCCGACAACACCGTGAAGCTCACTTGGTCGCAGCCTAACTACGGTGTGAACACTCCCGTGAACTATAAAGTTCAGGTAGGTCTGGTCGAAAATGGTTCCGTGAAGTGGAATGAAAACTATCTGGAAACCGGTTTCACCTCATGCTCTGCTAACATCAGCGGTGAGGAGATTGCTAAGGCCATCTGTCAGATTGATGGTTTCGCAACCGAAGACGACTATGTCGACATGGGCTTCCGCGAGGTTGCCATGCGTGTCTTGGCTAACATTCAGACCACCAGCCAGCAGGAGGTAGAAGGCACTGCCATCGTTTCAAACTATGTCACCTTCAAGCACATGGCTGCATATTGCATGATTCCGAGCCTTGCCTATATCTATATCATTGGTAACTGCTCTGGTTGGACAGAACCCGCCAAGGCCAATGCCGAGGCTCTCGCTAACTGGCGTATCTATGAGACCGAGATTGGCAACAAGTACTTCCACGGAGTTATCACAATGCCCGACTACACGGGTGATGCCCTGATGTTCCGCTTCTACACCAAGCTGACAGGCTGGGACGGCGGCGACTCTTATGGATTCAAGGTTGATGACGAGGCTACAAGCATCGAACTGACCGACGGCGTCTACTCTGGTCCTGGTATGACTGGTAAGGGTGCTTGGTCAATTGCCGACTTCCCCGGTGGCGATCTCGACATCACTGTCGACCTGAATAAGAACACTGTGCGTTTCGAACTACTGAAATAATTTCGTCACCAGCAGAAAGAATGTTTAACTAAAGGTGGGAGCTGGGTCTCCCAACGCTCCCACCTCCATAAAACAATGAAGAAGATGAAAAAACTAAGTTTATATATGATGGCTCTGCTGAGCATGGTGCTGGTTTCTTGCAATCAGGACTTCCTGACGGAATTCCTGCCCCAGACCAATCTCCCCGAGAGTCAGCTTAAGATGAGCGATGTCAGCGTCAGTAGTTCTGTCTCTGCGATTAACATTGCCGACTTCATCAACGCTGAGACCGGTGAGGAGAAAGCAATTCCCATCGGCACAGCCAAGGTGGCTGAGGGTGCCATGCCCGCCAACACAATCCTGAAGGCCGAGGTAGAGTTTGCTACTGATCCTGATTTCTCCAACAAGGTTGTGCTCGATGCCAACAGCCTCGATGGTACCGACGTTATCTCGCTCTCGCCGAACGCTTTGCAAGATGCTTATTTCAATAACATCACTCGCAATCCTGCAACGACGACTGCTTATCTCCGCGTCGTCCTCTATACCGTCACCGATGGTACTTCGGTTGCCATCGTGGGCAAACCCGGTGAGAACTATTTCGGCGAGCGCACCATTCAGTTCACTCCGCTGAACAAGGTTCAGATTTCGCCTGCATACTATGTCATCGGTGCAGCTGCCGGCTGGAGTGCCGACGGAGCACGTACGCAGAAGTTCCAACACAGCGATGCAGATGTCTACGACGATCCTATCTTCACCATTATCGTTGATGCTGGTGGCGACGACTGCTGGTTCGCTATTGGCGACGACGCAGCCCTCGACGCAATCGCAAACGATAACGACTGGAGCAAGTTGCTTGGAACCAAGGGTGCCAGCGAGGATCTGACGGGAACCATGGACTTCCGTTACAATCTTGGTGGCGATCACTCCTTCCACGTAACAGGTGCCAAGAAGATCCGCATTACTCTTAATATGCTGGAGTATAGCTACACCATCGAACCTGTGAACATCGCTGATGCATACTATCTGGTAGGTGGTCCTGGCTCTTGGAGCAGCGATAAGAGCCAAAAGTTCAGCCACAGCAGTGCTGACGTATTCGATGATCCTGTATTCACTTACGTCTTCGAAGGCAATGGTGGTACTGGCGACATCTGGTTCGCATTTGGTGACGCCGATGCTCTTGACGCAATTGACGCAGGTGATTGGAACCAGCTATTTGGAACCAAGGGCGAAAGCACCGATCTGAGCGGTTCGTTCGATCGTCGTTATAACCTTGGTGGTGATCACTCGTTCTGCGTTGACGGTTCGGCCAAGTACTACCGCTTCTCCATCAATATGGCTGAGATGACCTACGAGATTACAACGCTGAACTTCGATCCGTTCGTCTATTTCATCGGCGCTACCGATGGTTGGGCAAACGCTGAGCAGAAACTCGCTCTCACCGACGAGAGTGGTATCTACACTGGCTACCTGTACTGCGCTGATCCTAATGGATGGGGCAACGAGTTCAAGTTCCAGAAGGTTGCAGGCGACTGGGATAGCCAGCTCAATAGCAACAATCTCAGCGACATCACGGGCGACTTTGCCAAGGGTGGCGATAACATCGTCGCTGCTGCTGGCGAGGGTGTCTACTACGTAACACTCAATCTCTCCACACTGACGCTGAATGCTGTGAAGGTGAACACGATGGGCATCATCGGCGACTTCAATGGCTGGGGTGGCGATGTTGTCATGCGTTGGAATGCCACCGACTACTGCTTCGAGGCCACCAATGCCGGTGTGACGGCTAATGGCTGGAAGTTCCGCGTGAACAGCGACTGGGGTATCAACCTCGGTGGTGCTACGTTGGGCGACCTCGTTGCCAATGGCGACAACCTCTCAGCTGTTGGTAACACCATTAAGCTCTATCCTACCCGCAAGACTTCTGACAAGATTTTCTGCACGGTAGAATAACCATCAGGCTCGCGCGAGCCTATGAATGAAATCGGGCGGAGTGGGCACTCACAAGGGTTCCCCTCCGCCTTTTCGTTTTCTCAAAACATCTAATCGTTAATGATATGAAGAAACTTTTATACTTCGCTACATTTTCATTTTGTTGCATCCTCGTGGCTTGCCAGCCGAAGGTGGCTCAGGAGCCCGAAGGTCCCGTTGCTCCCCTGGCACAGATGCCTGCCGTGAAGGATGTCGCCATGTATCAGGTGAACCCCCGTGTGTTTGCCCCAGAGAATTCGCTGCGTGCCGTTGCCGACCGTATCGACAGCATCAAAGCCTTGGGTGTCAACGTCATGTGGGTGATGCCCATCTATCCCATTGGCATCGAGAAAGGCAAGAACTCGCCCTATTGCATCCAAGACTACAAGGCCATTGCACCTGAATTTGGAACGCTGAACGACTTCAAGTATCTCGCCCGCACTTGTCATGAACACGGCATGGCTATCATCCTCGACTGGGTAGCCAACCACACGGCATGGGATCATCCTTGGGTAAAGGAACATCCCGATTGGTATACGCACGACGCCGAGGCAGACACCATTATTCATCCGCGTCCCTGGGACTGGTACGATGTGGCCGATTTGAACTATGACAACAAGGACATGCGTGCAGCCATGATCGATGCCATGAAGTATTGGATTGCCGATGTGGGCATCGACGGCTTCCGCTGCGATGTTGCCGACGGCGTGCCTGCCGACTTCTGGAAAGAGGCCATCGACACTCTGCGTCAGGCTGCTGGCAAGCGCCAGATCCTCATGCTTGCCGAGGGCAAGCGTGCCGACAACTTCACCGCCGGCTTCGACATGAACTACGGTTGGGACTTCAAAGACCAGATTGTGCGTGTCTTTAACGAAAATCAGCCAGCCTCATCGCTCTTCGATGCCGATAAGGCCGAGTACGACAGCCTTCCTGCAGGCAAGGTAAAACTGCGCTTCACCACCAACCACGACCACAGTACCGAAAAGACGCCTCCCGTGGAATTCCAGTCGCTGCGCGGTTCCATGGCTGCCTATGTGGCCTCGGTGTTCCTGCATGGCGGTGCACTCATCTATGGTTCGCAGGAAGTGGGCTATCCCGAGCCCATCAACTTCTTCAAGTATGTGCCCGTTGATTGGAATGCCAACCCGCAGACTTATGCTGAATACAAGCAGCTTATCAAGATCTACAACGAGAATCCTGAGGTGCGTGAAGGTAACATCGTGCCCTTCCCCCACAAAGACGTGCTTGCATTCGAGCGTAATCTCAATGCAGACCGCATGCTTGTGCTCGTCAACCTACGTGACTCTGCCATCACGATTCCTACGCCGCAGCCTTGGCTCAACAAGGAGGCCGTCGACCTCCGTACAAACTTCATAGCTGCGCTGCGCGACTCTGTTCCGTTGGGACCTTTCGCCTATTTCATTTTGAAGTAAATGTCGACCCTCCCAAGGAGGGAAGTAATCCTTTTATAACATATCATTCAATATGAAAAGAATATCATCTATCATCCTAACCATTTTATTCACCCTTCTCCCCTTCTTTGGAGGAGTCGGGGGAGGTTCCCTGCGCGCTGCCGACGGCTGGCCCTCTCAATACAAGGGTGTTATGCTGCAAGGTTTCTATTGGGATTCCTTCGATGCAACCAATTGGAACGTGCTGAAGTCGCAGGCCAGCGAGCTTGGCCAGTACTTCTCGCTGGTGTGGTTGCCCCAGAGTGCCAACTGTGGCGGACAGTCCATGGGCTACGACGACCTCTACTGGTTTAGCAACTACACCTCCTCGTTTGGTACCGAACAGGAGTTGCGCGACCTCATCAAGGCCTTTAAAGACAATGGCATCGGCACCATCGCCGACATCGTCGTCAACCATCGCAAGAGCAACAACGGCTGGTTCGGATTCCCTACTGAAACTTACAAGGGAGTCACCTACACCATGGGTTCCACCGACGTCTGCTCCAACGACGACAATGGAAAGGCCAAAGCTGAGGCCGACCGTCTTGGCGTAAGCCTTGGCAACAAGGACACTGGTGAAGGTTGGGACGGCATGCGCGACCTCGACCATACCAGCACGAATGTGCAGAACACCGTGAAGGCTTATCTGAAGATGTTGCTTGAAGACTTTGGCTATGTGGGCTTCCGCTACGATATGGTGAAAGGCTATAGCGGCTCCTATACGAAGCTTTACAACGAGTACAGCAACCCGACCTACAGCGTCGGTGAATGCTGGGACGGCACGCAGACCATTCGCAACTGGATCGATGCGACCGAAAAGACATCTGCCGCTTTCGACTTCCAGTTCCGCTACACGGTGCGCAATGCCGCAAACAATGGTCTGTGGAACCGCCTGGCACAGCAGAACGATGGCAACTGGCCACTCGTCAGCAGCAACTACCAGAGTGGTTCTTATCGCCGTCTGGCAGTGACCTTCGTTGAGAATCACGACACCGAGCGCCGCTCGAATGCTGCTCAAGACCCGTTGAAGAAAGACACGCTGGCCGCCAATGCCTATTTGCTCGCGATGCCTGGCACCCCTTGCATCTTCCTCACTCATTGGATTGACTGCAAGCAGGCCATTAAAGCCATGATCGATGTGCGCCGCCTATTAGGTATTCACAACGAGAGCACCTACACCAACCGTATTCCGAACACCTCCGTGACTAGTGTGGCTGCCTATGAGAGCAAGGGCACCGACGGCTCGCTGCTCGTCGTCCTGGGCAACCTGAAAGACTATGAGCCCATTGCCTCGCAGTGGGTGAAGGTCCTCAGCGGTCATCACTATGCTTACTACCTGCAACCTTCCATGAACATCGCGTGGGTTGACTGCGCGTCGGGTCATTACGAGAAGTCGTTCCAGGCTACGCTCACCGCCGTCACAGAACAGACGGGAGCTCAGCTCGTTTTTACCATTGACGGTTCTACACCTTCTGCCAGCAACGGCACGCGCTGCGCCAGCGGCACCAAGGTAAGCATTCCTGCCGAGAAGACCACCACGCTGAAGGTCGGCCTGCTCGTGGGTTCTACCGTCAGCGCCATCCAGACACGTCAGTACGAGGTTAGCGAAACAAAGCCCGAGGACGTCTCCATCCCTGACTTCTGCACTCGCACCGAGGATGAAGTTTGTGCTTTCTTCGAGGCTCCTCTCACCTGGACCAGCACCATCTGCTGCTGGGCATGGACCGATTCGCCTTCCGACAACTTCACCTACTCCCAGCGCAAGAACTGGCCGGGTGTCGACTGCACGCTTCTCGGCACGGCTAAGAATGGCAACAAGGTTTGGAAGTGGACGTGGGACGGCACGAAGCAGAACAACTCTTCTGCGAAGCAGCCCGCAAAGATCATCTTCAGCAACAACGGCTCTCCGCAGACTGCCGACCTGCCCTTCACGAATGGTGGCTATTACAACAAGGATGGCTTCCAGGCACAAGTGGCAACAGGCATCGAAAGCGTCACGCTTGAACCCTCTGCAGAATGCGAAGAGAGTGCTGCCATTTATAACCTCCGTGGACAGAAAGTCGGAACTTCATCTTTGAAGAACCTGCCAAAGGGCATTTACATTGTTCGCGGACAAAAGGTTGTGATTCGGTAATCGCTTCCATCCCGTCATATCTTATTGGCTACAAAAAGCAGAGCGCATCCCCCGCGTTCTGCTTTTTGTTTTATGTACTTATCTCCACCTAACAATTTGTCTGCTAACGAATGCTCTTCATGTGCAAAAAAACACAAATTTAATAGATTATTTGCATAATTCCAGAAAATTTCATACTTTTGCAACTCATTATCAGGATAGTTCGTTTTTGAACGAAAATCCTTATTTGGATGATTACGAAACGAAATAAGCAATGGAACAGAAAAACTACAAACGGACGACCGTCACTGCCGCACTGCCTTATGCCAACGGCGGAGTACACATCGGACATCTGGCTGGCGTATATGTGCCTGCCGACATCTACGTGCGCTATCTGCGACTGAAGAAACAGGATGTTGTCTTCATTGGCGGTAGCGACGAACATGGTGTGCCCATCACCATCCGTGCTCGCAAAGAGGGCATCACACCTCAAGACGTTGTCGACCGCTACCACGAGCTCATCAAACGCTCCTTCGAGGACTTCGGTATCTCATTCGACATCTATAGCCGCACCACCAGCGACATACACCATAAGTTTGCCGCCGACTTCTTCCGCAAGCTCTACGACGAGGGAAAACTCGTGGAGAAGACCACCACGCAGCTCTACGATGAAGAGGCCCACCAGTTCTTGGCCGACCGCTACATCACCGGCGAGTGCCCACACTGCCACAACGAAGGCGCTTATGGCGACCAATGTGAGAAGTGCGGCCGCGACCTCTCGCCCACCGAGCTCATCAACCCGAAGTCGACCATCAGTGGTTCAACGCCCGTACTGAAGGACACGAAGAACTGGTATCTGCCTCTGAACGAATATCAGGAGTGGCTGAAGACGTGGATTCTGGAAAACCATAAGGAGTGGCGCTCGAACGTCTACGGACAGTGCAAGTCGTGGCTCGATATGGACCTGCAGCCGCGTGCGATGACTCGCGACCTTGACTGGGGCATTCCCGTTCCCGTAGAGGGAGCAGATGGAAAGGTGCTCTATGTTTGGTTCGATGCCCCCATCGGCTACATCTCGAACACCAAGGAGCTCTGTGACCGCGAGCCAGAGCGCTGGGGCACATGGCAACAGTGGTGGCAGGATGAGGACACGCGCCTCGTCCATTTTATCGGCAAGGACAACATCGTTTTCCACTGCATCATCTTCCCTGTGATGATGCGTGCTCACGGACAGTACATCATGCCCGACAACGTGCCGGCCAACGAGTTCCTGAACCTTGAGAACGACAAGATTTCAACATCGCGCAACTGGGCTATCTGGCTGCATGAATATCTCGTTGACTTCCCCGGCAAGCAGGATGTGTTGCGCTATGTGCTCACCGCCAATGCTCCCGAGACGAAGGACAACAACTTCACCTGGCGCGACTTCCAGGACCGCAATAACAACGAACTCGTGGCCGTCTATGGCAACTTCGTCAACCGTGCCCTTCAGCTCACGAAGAAATACTTCAATGGCATCGTGCCCGAGTGTGGCGAACTCACCGACATTGAACGGCACGCCATCGACGAGTTCAAGGATGTGAAGCAGAAGGTAGAGTCGCTGCTCGACCAGTTCAAGTTCCGCGAGGCACAGTTCGAGGCCATGAACCTCGCCCGCATCGGTAATCGCTACATCACCGAGTGCGAGCCGTGGAAGGTGTGGAAGACCGATCCGAAGCGCTGCGAGACCATTCTCTATGTATCGCTTCAACTCACGGCCAACCTCGCCATCGCCTTCGAACCGTTCCTGCCGTTCTCGTCGAAGAAGCTGCGCCAGATGCTTAACATTGAGGCATTCGACTGGAACCAGCTCGGTCAGACCGACATTCTGAAACCCGGTCACCAGCTGGCAGAGCCTTCGTTGCTGTTCGAAAAGATTGAGGACGATGCCATTCAGGCGCAGCTTGACCGCCTGGAGCGCATCCGCAAGGAGAACGAGGCCGCTCAATACAAAGCCGAGCCCGTGAAACCCGAGGTGAGCTTCGAGGACTTCGAGAAACTCGACATCCGCGTTGGTCACGTCCTGCACTGCGAGCGTGTGAAGAAGTCGAAGAAGCTGCTGCAGTTCTCCATCGACGATGGAAGCGGTCAGCCGCGCACCATTCTCTCTGGCATCGCCCAGTGGTGGGAGCCCGAGCAGCTCGTTGGAAAGGACGTGCTCTTCGTGGCTAACTTCGCACCACGCAAGATCATGGGCATCGAGAGCCAAGGAATGATTCTCTCGGCTGTCGACTACGACGGTTCACTGGCTGTCACCTCACTGCTCCGGGATGTGAAGCCCGGCTCGCAAGTGGGATGACGACCTTCCCGCTAGCGGGACAAAACATGACGACATTTTTCCATAATCGAAAATTTATAAATGTTCATCAGGGCATCTTGGCTGTGAAGTCGAGATGCCTTTCTCTTTCTTATAGAAAGAAATGCAAAGAGATTTTCTGGCATCCTCAATACTCCCTATTTGCCTTTATTTATAGTTGAATTGCGTTAATCTTAGCAAAATCAGTCAATTATTACAACCTTTTTTCGTAACTTTGCACCCAATATGAATCTGACAAGCATAGTGGGCAAGCTTTTTGTGCCCCGACAGAAAGAACTGGAGCGCCATTTCACCGACGGCGAGCAACTGCAAAAGCAGGTGCTAAATAGATTATTGGCTCAAGGCGCTAACACCGAGTATGGTCGGAAGTATGACTTCGCGAACATACATTCCTATGAAGAATTTACAAGACTCGTCCCGCAGACAGCCTATGAGGAATTGGCTCCCTGGATAGACCGCATGCGCCACGGCGAGCGAAATGTGTTGTGGCCTGGACTGGTGACGTGGTTTGCAAAGTCGAGTGGAACCACGAACGACAAATCGAAGTTCATCCCCGTGACGCGTGAAGGTCTGAAGAATATCCACTTCCGCGGAAGCAAGGATGCTGTGGCATTCTATTTTGAGAACAATCCGAAGAGCCGCATGTTCGATGGTAAGGCACTGATTCTCGGCGGTAGCCACCAGCCAAACTATAATGTTGCACACTCGTTAGTAGGCGACCTGAGTGCTATTCTCATTGAGAACATCACCCCGATAGCCAACCTGAAGCGCGTGCCGTCGAAGAAGACGGCCCTGATGAGTGACTTCGAAGAGAAGCGCGAGAAGATTGCCCGCGAGACACTGCATCAGGATGTCACCAACCTCAGCGGTGTGCCTTCGTGGATGATGAGCGTTCTCGTGCGAGTGCTGGAGCTGTCGGGGGCCAAGACCCTCGACGAGGTGTGGCCAAATTTGGAAGTGTTCTTCCATGGTGGCATCGCCTTCACGCCCTACCGTCACCAATACGAGCAGATTATCCAGACGCCACGCATGCACTACATGGAAACCTACAATGCCAGTGAGGGATTCTTCGGACTGCAGAACGACCTTACTGACCCGGCTATGATGCTCATGCTCGACTACGACGTCTTCTACGAGTTCATTCCTCTCGACAGCGATTCTTCTGATGCTGATGCTGACAATGCTTCAAAGATTGTACCTCTCTGGGGCGTGGAGACAGGCAAGAACTATGCGATGATGATTACCACTTCGTGTGGTCTGTGGCGCTATATGATTGGCGACACGGTGATGTTCACGCAGAAGAATCCATATAAGTTCATCATCACTGGCCGCACAAAGTATTTCATCAATGCTTTCGGCGAGGAACTCATCATGGACAACGCCGAGCGCGGACTCGCCTATGCCTGCGAACAAACCGGTGCCGAGGTGCGCGAATACACTGCTGCACCGGTGTTCATGGACGAGCATGCCCACTGTCGCCACCAGTGGCTCATCGAGTTTGCTCGCGAGCCTGAGGACCTTGACGAGTTTGCCCGCCTGCTCGACAACCGCCTGCAGGAACTCAATAGCGACTACGAGGCCAAGCGTTCGCATAGCGTCACGTTGCAGCCATTGGAAATAGTGAAGGCTCGTCCGGAGTTGTTCAACGACTGGTTGAAGTCTCACCACAAGTTGGGTGGTCAGCATAAGATTCCACGCCTCTCCAACTCACGCAAGCACATCGATGAACTGCTGAAGTTGCAAGGTGACAAGGTGACAGAGTAACAAGGTGACAAGGCGACAAAGTAACAAGGTAACAAAGTCACAAGGTAACAAAGTCACAAGGTAACATGAAAATAAAAATGAAACATAGGAAGATGACAAAGGTAGCATCGAATGTTGTTACCTTGTTGTTTTGTTACCTTGCTGCTTCGTCGTGTGCCCGCATGGGAAACCCCGATGGTGGCTGGTTCGATGAGACGCCACCACGCGTCATCGGAGCCACGCCTGCCGATCGCGGCACAAACGTCACTTCGAAGAAGGTGCGCATCTTCTTCGACGAGTTCATCAAGATTGATAACCCAACGGAGAAAGTCATCGTGTCGCCGCCCCAGATTGAGATGCCTGAAATCAAGGCAACGGGTAAGCGCATCGAAGTGGAGCTGAAGGACACGCTGAAGCCGAACGTCACCTACACCATCGACTTCTCCGATGCCATCACCGATAACAACGAAGGCAACCCACTGGGCAACTACACCTATAGCTTCTCCACCGGTTCGGAAATCGACACGATGGAAGTAAGCGGCTATGTGCTCGAAGCCGAAAACCTTGAACCCATCAAGGGCATACAGGTAGGACTCTATCCCGCCGATGCTCCCGACTCCGTGTTCCGCTCGCAGCCGCTGCTGCGCATCTCGCGCACCGACAGCCGCGGCTACTTCGTCATCAAGGGCATCGCTCCCGGCAGCTATCGTGCCTTCGCCCTGCAGGATGCCGACGGCGACTACACATTCTCGCAGAAGAGTGAGAAGATTGGCTACTCGCACGATGTCTTCACGCCATCGTCGAAGCCCGACACCCGCTACGACACCATCTGGCAGGACACCCTGCACATCGATCGTATTATTCCTATCCCTTACATCCACTACATGCCCGACGACATCGTCTTGCGTGCCTTTACCGAGACGATGACCGACCGTATGCTCATCAAAACCGAACGCAAGGAACCCGACCGGCTGGCGTTCTACTTCACCTACGGACACGACGAAATTCCTGTGTTGCGAGGCCTGAACTTCAACTCCGACGGTGCCTTCCTCATCGACCGGGCATGGAACGAGCACCCGGCACCCGGCAAGAAAGCATCGTCGAAGAGCAACGAACAAGCTTCCGCCAATGCCGATACCATCACCTATTGGCTGCGCGACACCACCCTCATCAATCAGGACACGCTGCTCATAGAGGCACAATACTACATCACCGACACGCTTGGCCAGCTCGTCAACCACATCGACACGCTGTCGATGGTGTCGAAGGTGCCGTATGCGAAGCGGCAGAAGCAACAACAGAAAGCCTACGACGACTGGAAGAAACAGCAGGACAAGCGCAAGAAGCGCGGCGAGCCCTACGATAGCATCATGCCCGTTGAGCCGATGAAACTCACGATAGATGCACCGGGCCAGCTGGATCCTGACAAGAACATCACGCTGAAGAGCACCTTCCCATTCCTGAAGGTCGACACGTCGATGATACACCTCTATACAAAGATTGACACCACATGGTATCAGGCACGCTATGAGCTGAAGCATGTGAACAGTCAGACATTGCTCATGCGTGGCGAGTGGCGACCCAACCAGGAGTATAGCCTTGAAATCGACAGCGCCGCCATCGGCGACCTCTATGGTGCTACGTGCAAGGCTGTCAAGCAAGGTTTCAAGGTGAAGAGCTATGATGCCTACGGCACACTTTTCGTCACACTCAACGGGATGAAGGGACAACATGTCGTAGCACAGCTGCTCAACGGCAGCGACGACGTGCTGAAACAGGCTTTCACCGATAACGGCAATGCCGAGTTCTTCTATGTGAACCCAGGCAAATACTACCTCCGCATGTTCGTCGACAGCAATGGAAACGGCGTCTGGGACACCGGCAACTATGATGGCGACGCACAACCCGAGGAAGTCTACTACTACCCTGAGGAGATAGAGTGCAAAGCCAAGTGGGACATCACCGAGACTTGGAATCCCACCGCCCTCCCGCTCTACAAGCAGAAGCCCGGCAAACTGATCAAGCAGAAGGCCGACAAGCAGAAGACCATTCGCAGCAAGAACGCCGAGCGCGCCAAGCAGTTGGGAATCAAGGAGCCTGATCAGGAGTAAGGGAGCGCAACGCGCTGCGCGCGGTGTAAAGACGCTATGCGTCGTGTAAAGAGCCTTCGGCTCGTGTAAGGTGTAAAGACGCTATGCGCGGTGTAAAAAGCCTGCAGCTTGTGAAAAGTGTAAAGACGTTGCGCATCGTGTAAAGTGTCTATGGCTTGATTAATCTTTTTGGTACACGCTCCGTCTAAATAGCAAGTGAGTGTTTACACAATTAGAAAACCCATAAAATGAACTCAAGATGAAAAAAATAACGAGCATCCTTCTACTTTTCTTCCTCACCGTGTCGCTCAACAGTTCGGCACAGTGCACATTCCGCAACACGGCGTTCAAGTCGGGTGAGTATCTGTCCTACAACCTCTACTACAACTGGAAGTTCGTATGGGTGAAAGCGGGCACCGCCAGCATGTCTACCGTGCAGAGCAGCTACAAGGGCAAGCCTGCGTGGCGCGCCTCGCTCACCACTCGCGGCAACCAGAAGGTCGACGATGTGTTTGTGCTGCGCGACACGCTGTTGTGCTATTCCTCGCTCGACTTAGCACCTCTTTATTACCGCAAGGGCGCGCGCGAGGGCAAGCGCTATTATGTCGATGAAGTGTTCTACGACTACAGCGCCGGCAAGGTCAACCTGCGCCAGCATCGCCAGAAGCACGACGGCACACATGCCTGGCTGAAGAAGAGCTACAACGACTGCGTCTACGACATGCTGAACATGTTCGTTCGTGCCCGCTCGTTCAACCCCGAGAGCTGGAAGAAAGGCCACGTCATCGACTTCCCGATGGTCGACGGCAACAGCTGCGACCCCGCCCGCATCGTCTATCGTGGCAAGCAGGTCATCAAAGGCGACAACGGCGTTAAATATCGCTGCCTGCAGCTCTGCTACATGGAAAAGGACGGCGACAAATGGAAGCGCGTTGTCGACTTCTACGTCACCGACGACGAGAACCACATCCCCGTGCGCCTCGACATGTTCCTGCGCTTCGGTTCTGCCAAAGCCTTCGTCGTGGGCATCAAGGGAAACAAGAATCCCATTGCCTCCATCGTGAAGTAATCGCATGCAATATCTCCTTATATTTGTCATCGCAGCAGTACTCTACGCCATCAGCCTCAGCATCTACTTAGGTTGCAACCAGGGTATGGCCCGCAATGCGCGTGGACAGCAGAGCCGGCGCCTGCTCTTCGCCACGCTGCTTGCGGTTTCGCCCATTGCCTTCTACATCTTAACATCACAACCCCTCAACGCCTCAACCTCTCCGCTCGACCCGCAGGGGCGCTTTCTGAGCGAAGCGGGGAAAGAACTCCTCAACCCCTCCCTCCTCCTTTCCTTCTTCGTGGCGCTGAGTTGGATGGTTACCTATCCCCTACTCTATCATCTCACCAACCGCCGCACATCGCCCGACTACGAGAACTATATGGACACGGCCTTCGGCCTCTACACGCTGGGCTACCTATGGGGAACGAAGCTACTGGGCATCTCACCCTTGCTAATAGGCATCGTAGAGTTCCTGCTGCTTTTCATCCCGCTGTTCCAATGGGTCTACTTTGGTCTTTACCGAGTGTGCATCGATACCAACGGCATGAAAATCCTGCAGGAGACGCACATCAACGAAGTGCTGGAGTTCATGCGCTCCTACGGCTGGTGGCGCGTGGCAGCGATGGCGCTTGTCATCATTTTGCTTGGAGTTGTCGTCATAGGCATCAACGTCGCGTGGCCCGTCAGCATTGATGCACCACAAGCCCTGTATCTCCTCTTCTACCTTGGTCTGACGCTTTTCCTGCTGTGGTATTCCTGGAAACAACGCCACGGAGCCTTTGTCCGCACGGGAATTGCACAGATGTTTGCCGAGGTGAAGGAATATGTTGAGAACAACCACCTGTATTCACATATGACGGCCAGGCGCCTGGAGAACCTGCAAGTTGAGCAACAAGGAAAACCTTGGAGCAAGCCGTCGACGATAGTGATGGTGATTGGTGAGTCAGCGTGTCGCGACTTCATGAGTGCCTTCACACCTATGCAGGAGGATACGACGCCCTGGCTCCGACAGCTCGCCGACGACCATCGGCACACACTGCTCTTTCCTAACGCCTACTCGTGTGCGATGCAAACGGTTCCTGCACTCGAAAGAGCTCTGACCGAGTACAGCCAGTACAACGACAAAGCCTTCTACGAATCCTGCTCCATCGTCGACGTCGCCCACAAGCTTGGTTATCGTGTTCATTGGTATAGCAACCAGGGTCATCTGGGCGTGTCCGACACTCCCATCACACTTGTTGCCGACACCAGCGATGTAGCGAAGTGGACTCACCAGCAAGTCAACACCGTGCAATACGACGAGGAACTCCTCTCTTTCCTCGACGAGATAGACCCAACGCAGAACAATTTTGTGGTGCTCCACCTGAAAGGTAGCCACTTCAACTTCATGAGCCGCTACCCCAAGAGTTTCACTCGGTGGGGAGAGCCTGGCGTGCAAGACAATGTGGTGTGCTACAAGAATTCCATCGCCTACACCGACCATGTATTGGAGCAGTTCTTCCAATACGGTCGCGAGAAGCTGAACATGCAGGCGATGCTCTACTTCAGCGATCATGCCACCGAGCCCGGACGACGTCGCAAGCCGAACTTCGACGGATTCCAGATGACACGCATCCCGCTCTTCGCCTGGCTCTCCGACGAATACATCGCTTGTCACCCCGAACGCTACGAGGCCCTGAAGCAAAACCAAGACAAATACTTCACCAACGACTTGGCCTACGACCTCGTCTGTGGACTGCTCGACATCCATTCCCCGCATTTCGACGAGACCGCCTCGCTGGCATCCCCCCACTATCGCTTTACCCGCGATATGCTCCTCACCTACGAAGGCAAGAAGCACATCAGCGAAGACGTTGGCCAATAGTTTTTGATTTTATTTAATCGCCAAAAGTCCATGTAGGGACGCGGCG